>FWPV01002420.1_pt1 | contig 45989 bp, 40 predicted proteins | sample 2228371 | NCBI WGS metagenome assembly FWPV01 (sample SAMEA103939776, study PRJEB20133) | metagenome
TACCGCTGGCGCCGGTCCCACGGCTGCACGCGTCGAGCTCGGTCATCTTAAGGAACTGTCTACGTCCGTAGACGTTTCCTTAAAGGGCCGTGCCCGGGCCGCCAATGCGATCGCCCCCTGGCGCGCGTCGTCGCCGCGCCGGGCAGACAAGTGGGGCACAAGCCAGGCCGGCGCGCTTCCCGCGGACACCCGCCTCGATCTTGAGCATCCTGGAGGCTTTGTCAAGAACACGATTCCGCCATATTCACCCGCAACAGGGGCGTCCATCCGCGGCTGGAGCAAGTCGTGACTGGCGTAGGTTGGCAGGCTATTGACCGGGGGCGTCCATCCGCGGTTGGAGTAAGTGCTCAGTCCAGCTCGAAGATGTATGACGCGGGGGTGGGTCCAACCTTCTGTCCGAAAAGGTGCACATTGAGGAACGCCGGCAAGCGCCGCAGGCTCGGTTCACGCGGCGCGCGTACCTGGGCCGGAAAGACGTACTCGGTGGCTATGGTATGAAAGCCCATGCGCGTGCCAAACAGCGCGGCTAGCGCTTCCCGCGAGAAGCGAAAGTAGTCCGCCGGATAAGCATGCAGTGGGAAAGTCTGGTGGGTCTGGATGAACAACAGCCCGCCCTTGCGCAGCGTGCGCAGGACCTCCAGGGCCGCCAGGTGGGGATACTTGAGATGCTCGAAAGTCGAGCACGAGATGATGACGTCGAACTGCTCAGCGCCGACAGCCTGCGACAGTTGATGGATATCGGCCACCAGGTCAACGTCCGGGCCTGGCTCCAGGTCAACCCCGACGTACTCCGCCGCGTGCGGCACCCAGTCCTCGTGGCGCGTTGAGCGGCTTGGCACCGAGCGCCGCGTGCCGAGCTCAAGGACTCGGGGCGCCGGCTTGGCGCGACAAGCCGCCAGGAACATGTCCAAGACCGGCGCACAACCTGGCTGAGAGCGGCTCGCCGCAGCCCGGAGACGACGCCAGGCTAGCATCCGCACCTACTGGCTGACCGCCGCCTCCTCGACAACTTCCAGATTCAGTGCCGCCGCCATCAGCGCCCTGGTATACGGCTCGCGAGGATGCTCGAAAACCTCTTCTGCCGGCCCTTGCTCCACGATCTTGCCCAGGTGCATGACCACCACATAGTTGGCCAGCGCCCGCACGACCTGAAGATCATGGCTGATGAACATGTAAGCGAGGTTGTACTTCTTCTGCAGGTCGCGCAGGAGCTCGAGTATCTGAGCCTGCACCGACATATCGAGGGCTGAAGTCGGCTCGTCAAGGACAACGAATTTGGGCTTCAAGACGAGCGCCCGAGCAATGGCAATCCGCTGCCGCTGACCACCCGAGAACTCGTGCGGATAGCGGTCCTGCATCTCTGGCTCCAGACCTACCTCGACCAGAGCTTCGGCGATCAGCTGACGCCGCGCCTCCAAAGTCTTGGCATGCAACCCGTGGGCCAGCAACCCCTCACTTATGATCTGGCCAACCGACATACGGGGGCTCAAGCTGCCATAGGGATCTTGAAAGACGATTTGCAGGTCGCGGCGCAGGCGCCGCATCGACTCTTTGGGCAGGGCGAAGACGTCCTGGCCCATATAGACCAGCCGGCCACTGATATCGGCCCGATCAGTCAGACGAAGTATGGCCAGCGCCAGCGTGGTCTTGCCTGAACCGCTCTCGCCAACCACGCCGACGGTCTGACCGGCCCGAATGGCCAGGCTAACGCCATCGACCGCCTTCACGTGGTCCACTGTCCGACGCAGAACGCCCGCCTTGATCGGGAACCACACCCGCATGTCTTCAGCGCGGAGGATCTCCTGGCCATCGGCCGAACTGGCTGCCCGGCCGGTGGGACGGGAGTCCAGCAAGTGGCGAGTGTAGGGGTGCCTGGGCCGCTCGAAAATCTCCTGGGAACTGCCCACCTCCTTGACCTCGCCATCATGCATCACATAGATGCGGTCGCTTATCTTGCGAACAATGTTGAGGTCGTGGGTTATCCACAGAATGGCCATCCCCATTTGGGCCTGGATCTCTTTGACCAGCTTCAGGATCTGGGCCTGGATGGTGACGTCCACCGAGGTAGTCGGCTCGTCAGCGATCAGCAAATCCGGCTCGTTAGCCAGCGCCATGGCAATCATGACACGCTGCCGCTGGCCGCCCGAAAGCTCATGGGGATAGGCCTTTAGGCGCTTCTCCGGCTCGGCCAGGCCTACCAGTTCCAGCAGGCGAATCGTGGCTGAACGCGCCTCGGCCTCGCTCAGGTTCCGGTGTAGGTGCAAGGTCTCGGTGATCTGCTGCAAGACCGTGTGCAGCGGATTGAGAGAGGTCATCGGCTCCTGGAAGACCATGGCGATCTGCCCACCCCGCACTGAGCGCAGAACGTCCTCCGGCGCCCCGATTAGCTCCTGGCCCCGGAAAAGGATGCTTCCGCTCGGATGCCACGCCTTGGGATAGGGCAGGAGCTGCAGGATCGAGAGTGCGGTAACGGACTTCCCGGAGCCGCTCTCACCCACCAGCGATACTGTCTCACCCTCATCGATGTCCAGGCTTACGCCCCGAACCGCCTTCACCTCCTTCGGGCCACGGCCGAAGCTAACGTGCAGATCGCGAATCTCCAGGAGTCTGGCCACTACTCAATCACCTTGTAGGGATCGAAGGCATCTCGAACGGCTTCGCCAATGAACACCAACAGCACCAGCATGGTCCCGAGCACGGAGAACGCAGTGAAGCCGAGCCAAGGCGCCTGCGGGTTTTCCTTGCCTTGACCGACCATCTCGCCTAGCGACGCCGAGCCTGGCGGCAGTCCGAAGCCCAGGAAATCGAGCGCCGTCAACAGCGTGACTGCTCCGGTCAGCACGAACGGGAGGTACGTAAGCGTCGAGACCATAGCATTGGGCAGCACGTGTTTGAAGATGATCACCCGGTCCTTCACGCCGAGGGCCCGTGCCGCACGTACGTAGTCGAAATTCCGCACCCGAAGGAACTCAGCGCGAACGACACGCACCAGTACAGTCCACTCAAAAATCATCATAATAAACAGAAGCCACCAAATGTTCGGCTCAATAATGCTCGAGAGAATAATCAGTGTAAAAAGCAATGGTATGCCTTCCCAAACTTCAATAAATCGTTGAAAGATAAGATCAACCCAACCTCCAAAGAAGCCTTGGACAGCCCCGGCCGTAATCCCAATAGCAGAGCTAACCAGAGTGAGCACCAAGGCAAAAACTATGGAAACACGAAAGCCGTAGATGGCCCGAGCCAAAACATCACGAGCCTGATCATCGGTGCCCAGCCAGTTATCACCAAAAGTCGGCGGTGAGGGCGCTGCTACCCCGGGCGGCAGATCCTTCTTGTAGGTCGTATGGTGGTATCGGACAATGGGCCACCACATGCGACCGCCGCCCTCGACCTCGATAAGCCGACGCACGGTCTGGCTTCTATAGTCAGCCTCGGTCCTGAAGATCCCACCAAAGGTCGTCTCCGGGTACTTCTTAAGCACTGGAAAATACCATTGGCCTTTGTAATGTACTACCAGAGGCTTGTCATTCGCAATAAACTCAGCAAACAAAGACAACGTGAACAGGACTAGGAAGATTCTAAGCGCCCAGTAGCCTCGCTTATTTGCCTTGAAGTTGTCAATACGCCTACGAGTCAGTGGAGATATAGGCCGACCCAAAAATCTTGACTGATGGTCCACCTACGTACCCCGCTTCTCGAAGTCAATGCGTGGATCGATTAGAACGTATGTGAGATCGCTGATTAGCGTTGTAATCAAACCGATCAGCGTGAAGATATATAGTGAGCCTAAGAAGACTGGATAGTCGCGGTTCACGACTGCCTCGAAACTCATGAGGCCAAGGCCATTGATCGAGAAGATCGTCTCGGTCAGTATAGCACCGGTGAAGAAAGCACCGATGATCGCCGCCGGAAATCCGGATATCACGATCAGCATGGCGTTCCGGAAGACGTGACCGTATAGGATCCGCCGCTCAGTCAGCCCCTTCGCTCGCGCCGTGATCACGTACTGCTTGTGGATCTCATCTAGGAAGGAGTTCTTCGTAAGAAGCGTCAGTCCGGCGAAGCCACCAATGGTGAGGACAGTAACCGGCAGCACCAGGTGCCACACGTAGTCGGCAATCTTGGCATACCAGGGCAGCATAGCCCAGTTCGGCGAAATCAAGCCCCGTAATGGGAAGATCTTGAGGAAGCTACCGCCTGCGAAGAGGATGATCAGAAGGATCGCAAACAGGAAGGGGGGAATCGCATATAGCACGGTGATCGCCGTGCTTGTCGATATGTCAAACCGGCTGCCATCCCGCACTGCCTTGCGGATGCCCAGCGGGATCGAGATAAGATATACGAGCAGAGTTGACCATAGCCCAAGCGAGATTGAGACCGGCAAGCGCTCCTTGATCATCTGTACCACAGTCTTGCCACTGTAGAAGCTACGGCCGAAGTTGAACGTTAGATAGTTGCGGACCATCATGAAGAAGCGTTCCTGGGGCGGCTTGTCGAAGCCGTAGCGCCGCTCAATCTCCGCCACCAGCTCCGGCCGCAGACCCTGCGCACCCCGATACTTTGACGCGCCTGAGCTCTGACTCGAGCTGGAAGCGGTGGTGCCACCGGCCGCATCGCCGACAGTGCCGCCGATGCGGCCGGCCAAGGCACCTTGGGGACCTCTTCCCTTGATGGCTGCGATCGTCCGCTCCACTGGCCCACCCGGGGCCACCTGCACGATGGTGAAGTTTATTAGCAGGATGCCGAACAGCGTCGGCACCATGAGCATCAGACGACGGATGATGTAAGCCGCCATTGGGTCGAGGCCCCGCTACTGGCCGCTACTTCTGCTGGCCGCGCAGGAAGTAGGCCGCCAGACCGACCAGAACCAACAGGCCAATCGCGAGCAGCACGATGGTGCCAGTGCCCAAGCCGCTCGGCCCGGCGGGCACTTCCGTTGGCGTCACCACTCCCGTGGGCGTGATCTCCTCGGCCGGCGCCACCTCTTCGGGAGCGCCCTCCTCGGTCGGCTCGACGAACTCGATAGCTTCCTGAGCAGCCCGAATGGCCGCCGCCTCTGCAGTGTTGGCGAACCAGGTCGTCAGGTCAACGCCATACTTGGGGCTGATCTCTGGCCGGGCCAGGACTTTCCAGTAAGCCACACGGTCGTAGTCGATATACCAGTGCGGCACCAGGTAGAAGCCCCAGAGCAAGACCCGATCCAGGGCCCGCGTCGCGGCCACGAGATCTTCGCGGCTGCGGGCGGCAATCACCCGGTCGATGAGGGCATCGACAACCGGGTCGCAGATGCCGGCGTAGTTTGCTGAGCCCTTGGTCTCGGCACTATTGCAGCTCCAATAATTGCGCTGCTCATTGCCCGGCGATTCGGACTGGCCCCAGAGATGCACGATCATGTCGAAGTCGAACTGCTCGACCCGCTCCTCATATTGGGCCTGGTCAACAGTGCGCATCGTCGCCTCGACGCCGAGCTTCTTGAGATTGTCGATGTAAGGGCCGGTCAGGCGTTCCCAGCCAGTGTCACTGAGCAGAATCTCGAACTCCATAGGTTTACCGGCCTGGTCAACCAGCTTACCATCCTGCACCGTCCAGCCAGCGTCCTCGAGGAGCTGCACCGCCTTGGCCAGGTTGGCCCGCAAGCCCTCTTCGGTGCCACCGGTAGATGGCGGCTGCCACTCGGTGGTAAAGACCTCGGGCGGCAACTTATCGCGGTGAGGCTCCAGGATCTCAAGCTCTGCAGCTTCGGGCAGACCACTCGCACCCAGCTCGGAGTTCGAGAAGTAGCTGTTGCAGCGAGTGTACATGTCGTACATCAGGTTCTTGTTAGCGAACTCGAAGTCGAAGGCCAGGGCCAGGGCTTCGCGCACCCGCTTGTCTTTGAAGAAGTCGCGCCTGGTGTTGAACACCCACCCCTGCATGCCGTTGTCCGACTCGTTCGGGATCTCCTCCTTCACCACCTTGCCCTCGCGCAGGGCCGGAAAGTCGTAGGCCGTTGCCCACTGCTTCGAGGAATTCTCGTAGCGCCAGTCGTACTCGCCGGCCTTGAAAGCCTCAAGCGCGACCGCACTGTCGCGATAGAAATCCCACTGCATGCGATCGAAGTTGTGCCGGCCGACATTGACCGGCAGCGAGGCCCCCCAGTAGTTGGGATCCCGCACCAAGACGATGCTGCTGCCTTCACGGAGACCAGCCGGGTCGATCTTATAGGGACCGGAGCTAACGGGTATTTCGAGGCTCACGGCATCGAACTGGCGAGATTCCCACCAGGCCTTCTGGAAGACGGGCAGCTGGCCCATGATCAACGGCAGCTCGCGGTTGATGGTCTCGGGCTCGAAATTGAATCGCACCGTCCGCTCGTCGACCTTGACGGCTTCTTTGACGTCCGCCCAGTAGTCCTTGTAGAAGGGGTGGCCTTTCTCCATGATGGTGTTGAAGGAGAAGACGACGTCATCGGCGGTTACCGGGCTGCCGTCACTCCAGCGCGCCTCCTGGCGAAGCCGAAACGCTACCCACTTACGATCCTCGGGCATCTGCATTGCCTCGGCCAACAGGCCATACTCGGTGAAGGGCTCGTCCCGAGCCGATACAGCTAGATACTCGTAGAAGCGCTCCTCAAGAACGCCTCCCGGTGAGTTTCCCTCGAGGATGTAGGGATTCAGGCTGTCGAAGGTGCCAATCGACGCCAGCCTGATGTCGCCGGTCTTGGGCGCGTTCGGGTCCGCATACTCGTAGTTGGCGAAGTCAGGACCGTACTTGGGCTCACCGTGCATTGCCAGCGCATGAACCCAAGGTACCTCTTCCGCCTCCGCGGCACCGGTGGCGCCCTGAGCATGGCTCACGGCACCCGGCGCCAGCGCCATCGTCAGGACAATGGTCGCCAGGACAAGCATCCACAACCTTCGTCGCGAGATCGTCACGTTCTCACCTCCTTAGTGATTGGTGGACGGCCTTCCCGCCAACGCCGGCAGCCCGAATTGCACGGCGCCAGAGGTGGCGGCGAGTATAACAGCCGACGGCGCGCAGCGCCAGCAACCAGCCACAGGCGGTGCCTCCGGCCAGCAAGAAGTGGCTCCGGCTGGCAGCAGCGAGTCCGCGGCAATGGTTCGAGGGCGCGTGGCGGGCCCGCCGCCAGCCGCAACCGAAGGCCTTGGAACGTTTCCGCGGCCAGCTGCAACCGAAGGCCTTGGAATGTTTCCGCCGCCAGCTGCAACCAACGGCCTTCAGCCAGGTCCACCGCCCGCGAACAGAGGCCTTGAGCCAGATCCACCGCCCGCGAACAGAGGGCCTTGAGCCAGGTCCGCCGCCCACGAACAGAGGGGCTTCAGCCAGGTCCACCGTCCGCGAACAGAGGGGCTTTAGCCGGGCATCGGAGGCCACAAAGCAACCCGGGCCCGCGCCGGCCGGTCACGCCTCACAGATCGTAGTACAGAGCAAACTCGTAGGGGTGCGGCCGCGCCGCAACCGCCGCCGCCTCGGCGCGCTTGACGGCGATCCAGTGTTCGATGTCCTCCGGGGCAAAGACGCCGCCGGCAGTCAGGTAGTCGTGATCGCGTGCCAGTCCGTCCAGCGCCTCGTCCAGGTCACGCGGCCCTGGCTCGGCAGCGACCATCTGCTCGTAGCAGTCGGCATCACAGGGTCCATAGCCCATCGCCCGGGCATCTAGCCGCTGCTGCACCCCGTCGATGCCCGCCATGAGGATCGCCGCGAAGGCCAGGTACGGATTGCACGCGCCGTCCATCGTACGCAGCTCGATGCGCATGTCCTCACCGGAAGCGTATAGTGGTACGCGGACGGCGGCGCTGCGATTGGCCTCGCCGTAGACCAGGTAGACCGGCGCCTCGTAGCCCGGTACCAGGCGACGATAGGAATTGGTCGAGGGATTGGTGAAAGCCATCAGAGAGCGGCCGTGCTTGAGCAATCCAGCAACGTAGCTCAGGGCCACATCCGAGAGCCCCTGCGAGCCACGGAAGAGGTTGCGCCCCCCGGCCACGAGAAACTGGTGCAGATGCATGCCGCTTCCGGCCTCCCCGAATAGGGGTTTGGGTAAGAATGTGGCCGTTAGGCCGGCTTCGGCGGCCACGTTGCGGACAATCGACTTGACAATCAGCGTCGCGTCGGCCATCCGGCGCAGCGGGGCAAAGCCGAGCTCTATCTCATGCTGGCCGAACACACCCACCTCGTGGTGGTGATACTTTACCTCGATCCCCGCCGCTTGAATCTGGCGCACCATTTCATTGCGCACCGAAAACAGCTGATCCTGGGGCAGCGGCGCGTGGTAGCCGGAGCTGCACATCGGCCCCTTACCTGGCCGATCGCGGTGCTCGCGTCCTTCGATCGGCACCACCTCGGCGCGACTGCGATCAGGGTCGTTGTCGAAGAACGACGACTGAAAGACATAGAATTCGAACTCGGGGCTCACCATCGCGGCATCGGCGACACCCGTGGATCGCAAGTACTCCTCGGCCCGACGGGCGATGGAGCGCGGGTCGGCCAGGGCCGGCTGGAGGCTGCCTGCTTCACAGATATCCCCAATTATGGTTAGAATCCGTTCGCCCTTACGAACGTCGACATAGGCCGTGGACAGGTCAGGTAAAAGAACCATGTCGCTGTGGGCCACGCCCCGGTAGCCGTAGTTCGAGCCGTCAAAGCCGATGCCGGAGGCCATGAGCTCCGGCCGGAACCGCGAAGCAGGAATGGTCACGTGCCGAAAGCGGCCGGCCAGATCCACTACGCGGAAATCCACGAACTCGATGCCTTCGCTTTCGATCAGACGCATCAGGCTGTGGTAGTCGGACAACGGAACACTCCTCTAGAGTAAGTGATTACTGCGCACCCGGCGCCCGTCGGCAAGACGCCTGCCCAAACCCGCCAGCAAGCGCCGAGGCCCTAGCCTCTAACCCAAGCGGTCAAACACCCGCTGCAGCCGCTCCAACGCGTAGTCTACCTCGTCGGCGGTGATCACCAGCGGCGGTGCGACGCGAATCACGTGATCGTGCGTCTCCTTGCAGAGCATGCCCTCATCGGCGAGTGCTTCGCAGTACCGCCGGGCACCTCCCGCCTCCGCATGCAGCTCCAGGCCAATCCACAGGCCAATGGCTCGAATCTCGCGGATGCTGGTGTAGTGGAAGGATCGCAAGCCCGCGACGAAGCGTTCACCCATGGCCCGGGCATTCTCGACCAGGCCCTCTTCTTGAAGCACTTGCAGCGCGGCGATGCCTGCAGCGGCAGCCAGCGGATTGCCGCCGAAGGTCGAGCCGTGATCCCCCGGCCGGAATACGTTCATTACCGGGTCATCAGCCACGAAGGCGGAGACAGGATAGACACCCCCGGAAAGCGCCTTGCCCAGCGTCATACCGTCGGGACGGATGCCTTCATGCTCGAAGGCGAACATCCGCCCCGTGCGGCCCAGTCCGGACTGGATCTCGTCCAGGATCAAGAGCACCTGGTTCTCATCGCAAATGCCGCGGATCGCTGCCAGGGTGCCCACGGGCGGAATAATGATCCCAGCCTCGCCCTGCACCGGCTCTAGAAAGACGGCCACCGTGTTGGCGGTGATGGCGCGAGCCACCGCCTCTGGATCCCCGTAGGGCACGACCACGAAGCCCGGCGTGAACGGGCCAAAGCCGCGCCGATACTGCGGCTCGGTGGAGAAGGAGATGGCCGTGATGGTGCGACCGGCGAAATTGCCCTCGCAGACGATGATCTCCGCCTGGCCGTCGGGCACCCCCTTCACCGTGTGACCCCACTTGCGCGCCGCTTTGAGTGCCGTCTCGACCGCCTCGGCGCCACTGTTCATCGGCAGCACGCGCCCGAAGCCGGTCACCTTGGCAAGCTCGCGGCAGAAGGGCCCCAGGCGATCGCTGCGGAAGGCCCGTGAGGTTAGAGTCAGCCGCTGCGCCTGGTCAACGAGTGCCGCGACGATCCGCGGATGACAGTGTCCCTGGTTAACTGCACTGTAGCCGGCCAGGCAATCCAGATAGCGCTTACCATCCACGTCCCATACCCAGCAACCCTGGCCGCGCGTTAGCACCACGTCCAGGGGGTGGTAGTTCTGGGCGCTGTAGGTCTTCTCGAGCTGAATGTATTCCATGCTTTTCATCTTCTCGACCGTTATCAATATAGTCCGAACGCCAGCAAGCGGGTCACGGACCGGTGGCGGCAACCCTTGGCGAGATCACCTTCGCGCTGCGGTGAATCTAGCCTCAGCCGCCAGGCACCTGCCACGTCCCGCCACCGCCACAGTGGGGCGCCCACCGCCAGGCACCTGGCGCGTCCCGCCACCGCCACAGTGGGGCGCCCACCGCCAGGCACCTCGCGCGACCCTGCCACGGTGGGGCACCGGCTGCCGGGCCCCCAGTCCGGCCTTTACGGGGCCAGGCTCACCTCGCCAGACCAAGATCACCTGCCCCGCGCTCTACTTGCCCTCCGGCACGATCGCCAGCTCTGGCAGAGCCGGCGGGGGCAAGACGGCGCCAGGCCTCGCCCTACGGCCGGTGATCCTGGTGGAAGCGCTCCAGACGGTACCGCAACGTCTCGTACTGTTCGGGCCCGGTCATAGAAACGCAGGCCCGCAACCCCTCCAGCCGGCAAGAGCCGGTCGTCTCCAGGGTAATGGCGCTGATGCCGTAATGGAGCAGCTCGAACAACAGATCGGCCCCGTGCGCGAAGCCGGGATAGGCGATGGTGAAGTAGAAACCATCGGCCAAGGGCTCGCCAAGGTCGTTGTCATACACAAGGCGAAAGCCGTTCTCCAGGAAGAGCTGCTTAATGACCCGCGCCCGCTCCGAGTACACCCGCGCCGGCTCGAACAGGCTGCGGTCGCCGCCATTCGCCGCCCGGAGCAGAGCCAGAAGACCGTGCTGCGAACTCTGGGGGACGCAGGCGGTGTTGGGATAGAGTACGCCATGCAGAAATGCGTGGCCCACGTTGGCCGTCCCCAGCCGTGGCGCAATAGCCGGCACCTCGGCCTCCATCAGGGCCGGCGACAAGACCGTCAAGGCGATCCGCTGGCCCGCGTAGCTGAACATCTTCGAGCTGCTGATGATGGTGATGGCACGGCTGGTGTAACGCAGAACGGTAGGCTGGTACGGGGGCTGGCCCGGCGTATAGTAGTCCCGGCGGGTGTCCATGCCGAAGTACGCCAGATCCTCGATGGCCAGCACTCCATGGCGCTCACAAGCCTGGCCGATACCCGAAAGCTCCTCTTCCGTCAAGACGATCCATGTCGGATTGTTGGGGCTGGACCATAGGACCGCGCACACGTCGCCGCGGGCCAGACGCTGCTCCACGGCTGCAACGAGCGTCTCCCCGCGATGATCATAGAAATCGATCCCTTCACTGCGAGCTCCCAGCAGACGAATCTGGAGGCGGTTCACCGGAAAACCAGGCTCGAGACACAACACCGTTCCCTGGTCACCGCGCAGGGTGCTAGCCAGAACGAGGCTGGCGAAACAGCCCTGCATGGCGCCGACCGTGGGGACAACACACACCGGCGGCACCTCAATACCAGCGAAGAGCTTCAGAAAACGCGCACCTTCGGCCTTCAATTCGGGCACGCCTTCAAATGGTGCGTAGACATGCCCCAGCCGAAGCTCGGTGAGCGCGGCAATCTCGGCATCGATGGCAACTTTGCTCACGGGCAGCCCGGGCACGCCAAACTCCATGCGGACGAAACGGACGCCCAATTCCCGTTCGATGGCATTGACTACATTGTTCATCTCGCGGATGGAAGCTGTTCGCACATCGAAGTGCTGGCGGGCAAGAATCTCACCGACGACGGTACGATCCAGCGGTACGGCGGTGTCGGTCATACCCTCTCCTTTTCTCACGCCACGGGCCGGTGCGGCCGCGAGCATAACCACAAACCGGTCGGCGCGCCAGTTTCGACGCCGGGCGCGATCAGCCGACTGCGATGCGCAGTCCCATGTTGTGACTGGCCGCCGACGGCAAGCTGTGAACCCGGCTGGCGGTGCGCGCGCCGATCGCCACGTCATCCCACGAACCACCGCGGGCAATCCGCGCCACGCTGGGCGGCGCCGTAGGATCCTCGCGCCCGTCCTGAGCATCGTATGGGTACGGATAGTCCATTCGGGCTCCATTCGCCGAGCACTCCCCCCACAGGCTGGAGGTCCACTCGTAGGCGTTGCCGGCCAGATCGGCAATTCCCTCCGGCGTGGCGCCGTCGGGGAAGATGCCTATCGGTGTGGGCTGCCGCAACCGGGTCTCGAAAGTATTAGCCTTCAAAGGATCGAACTCGTTTCCCCAGGGGAAAGCCCTGCCTTCCTGGCCTCGCGCCGCCGCCTCCCATTCCGCTTCAGTGGGCAAGCGCACCTTCAGCTCCGTCTGAGCCGCAAGCCAGCGCGCATAGGCGACGGCCTCGTACCAGCACACTCCCACCACCGGCTGCAGGGGCCGGTTGTAGCGACCGTTCCGCCAGAACTGTGGCTCGACCCGCCGCTGGGGAGGCCAATGCGAGTCCAAGGCCTGCTCGAACTGCTCGTCATCCAGGGTCAGCCAGTAGCGCCAGCGCTCGATGGCTGCTGCGTTGGGGAAGCCACCTTCAGCGACCATCCGATCAAAAAGCTCGGGCTTAGACTTGAACCTTTGCCGCCAGGCACGGTTATTCATTTTCACGGCTTCGTTAGCCAGCTCGCCCCGCAGCCAGGCACGAGCACCCGGCGTGTCCCACCAGCGCTCATCGTCGTAACCGCCAGCACGGATGAAGCACAGCCACTCAGCGGTGGTGACCGGGAACCTGGCTATTTGGAAGGATTGAATCTCAACGCTGTGACGGGGTAGATGGTCCACGTCCTCTTCGAGCTCGCCAGTTCGGACATTGTTCCAGCGGAACGGCTCGTCCTCGCCCAGGGGATAGCGCCCGCCAGGCACGGCGACAAGCGGCGGCCACAGGTAATCGCCGTAGGGGCCCGTGCGCCGTTCGAAGCGGGGATCACCAAGGTCACCCAGCACATCGCCACATCGCAGGCGGTCACGCAGATCGGCCTGTGGATCGCCGCTTCGGGCCACCAACGCCCAACGTAGCTCGTCGAGCAGCGACGATGCGAGCCGCGGCTGAACCTCGGGCAGGGCCGCTATCCGTCCCGCCAGGGCCAGGTTGCTTTCCATGAGGCGCCGTACGAAGCATTCCAGCTCCGGGCTCATAGCTGCCGCCAGCACCACGGTCTCTTCCCAGCCCGTCGGGGGCAGCGGCGGCAGCAGTTCACCAACGGGTAGAGTGGCCAAGAGCGTGGCCACATCAGGCTGTATTTCGGACCGGCGCCACGGCCGGGCTACGCAGCTCGCCGCCTCGTCGGCTCGGGTCGACAGAACGCGCGCCGCAAAGTACTCCTGGAGCAGCTGATGCCGATACAGCACTTCGTCACGGCAGCGGTCCTCGTCCAGGATCGAGAGGGCGACACCTGCGCGCAAGATGTCCTCCGCGTCCTCGTGAGCCAGTAGCCGAATGGCCTCGTCGTAGGCCAGGCGTATCTGACCTATCTCCCCACCAGCACCCGACGCCTGCATGTCGTATGCGAGCTGAGCAAGCTTGGGGAAGAGGCAACCCCTGCGCGGAAGCTCATAGGGATCCCGCCATCGCGGTGTCGCCACGAGCCGCTCGTAGTCCCTTTGGTCGATCAGGTCATCGGGCCGAAAGAGCCGACTGTCGCGCCGGATCTCGCGGCGCAAAGATCGCCGCACGAAACAGGTAAACAGGGCAGCGCGGCCGAGCGGCGAGTCGCCCGTGATCTCCATCTGCTCTACCAGCAGGCGCAAGAAATACGGGCTGCGCAAGAGGTCCAGGCGTCTCGTACCTGCCAATTCGGCCCACAGCCGCTCAGCGTCGGCCGGCGCATATAGCGTCAAGAAGCGGCGCACCTGCTCGTCGCTCAGGGGCTCGATTACCACGTGTGGCACCCGCAGTGCCGGGCTTGAGAGAGGCGCCGTGTAGTCCAGAGTCCGACAGGAGAACACCACCCGATTGCCGCCCGGAAGAGAGGCCAGGTACTGGCGCCAGGTCAGCATCTGCTCCCGGTAGTCGGCAGGCCCACGACCCGGCATCTCATTGAGGCCGTCCAGAAGCAGCACCACGCGGCCAGCCGCCAGGAACTCCTCCAGCGGGGGGAGCGCTGGGTAGCGGCGTCGCCACTGAGCATCGAGCCAGCCAGCGGCATCAGGTGGCTGCCCCAAAGGATCGCTGCGATAGCTGTTTAGGGGAACGAAGAAGCTGACCGCGTCGGTGGTGCCCCGCAGGCCGTCAACCGCCAGATCCAGCTCCAGGCGCCGCAGCAGCGTGCTCTTGCCGCAGCCGGGCGGTCCGAGCAAGACCAGGGCTGGTTCGTGCACCTCGGCCAGGATCTGCCGCAGATCACCATAGCGTCGACCGCTAGTCCGCCAGCGGCCACTTGGAGTGTCTTCGCCCTGATCGACGAGCAGCGTCAGCTCCACAAAGCGCTCGTCAAGCGCGTAGCGGGGCTGGCACCACTCGGCAATCCGCCCCAGCCGGTATTCGGTGAGATCAGCCACGGCCCGCTGCCCAATCGCCTTCAGGCAGGCCGGTCGCAAGCGCACGATCCGCGCCGAGTCCTGCACCGTGGCCAGTAGAGCCGCCATAGCCGGGGCAACGTCGAGTTCGCCGGCCTCCGTATCGACTACCACGCGCTCGCTGACCGGCGCGCCGGGCGCCAGGCCCACTTGATCCTGTGCCGCCGCTTCAGCGCGGCAGATGGCGCTGGTCAGCAGGTTAACGCCCGTGTCCAGCCGGCGGGCCAGGGTCCGACGGCTCAGACCCAGCGCCTGGCTCATCTCCCCGAGCGGCAGCGGTCGAAGAGCCAGGTAGCGGTGGTAGACGGAACTCCATGCCTCAAGGATCTCGCATCCGGCGCTGAAGTCGGTGGTCAACCTGGCGAGGAGATGGCTATGCGAGGCAAACTCCGGGGCGCCGACATCCGCGGGGACGCCAGCCACAGCCCGGGCCTCAGCCAGAGCCTCGCGTACTTGTCCCTCCAGGAACTGCCCAAGCACCCATTCCCGGCTCCGGGGCGAAGCAGGAATTCCGCGATGGCGGAGCTCGATCGTGATAACGTCGAGCTGCAAGAGAGGATTACGGCCCAGCGGCCGTGCGTATCGAACGTCGCGCAGAGCACGGCGCACGACCGTGGGCGTGATGGCGCCCAGGTCCATGGCACGACACCGATTTAGCGACCGGCCTCGACGGGCTAATTATACCACTGCTCCGATGGCCTCGCTGTACGGTGCGCGGCCAGGCGTCCGCGCCTGGCAGGTCGCGGTCAGCGCAACCCGACCTCGGGTCAATCGCTCGTGGGCGCCAGGTGGGCTATGGCATTTGGGCTAAGACGTTCAGCACGTACGCAATGAGCATCTCAGCCGCGGCGAGCGGTACCTTCTTGCCGCGCTGTGCCTCGACCTTATTGATGAAAGCCCGGAGCTCACCACGAGCGTCCTCGAACTCCCCAGCGGCAACGGAATCAATAGCTGCCTGAGCGCTGGCCAGCAGACTGGTCTGGGTGCCACGATGCAGACCAAGGGCCGTGACAATTCGGGGGAGATCGGCCAGTCGGTCTGGACAGCCATCGCCGTTAGCATCCAGATTCGCCGCAGGCTCCGTCGGGCAAGCGTCGGCCCAGTCCTCGATGCCGTCGTTATCGTCGTCCGGATCGCAGGCATCGCCGACGCCGTCACCCTCGGCGTCCGCCTGATCGGGGTTTGGAACGCTGGGACAGTTGTCGACACCGTCCGTGATGCCGTCGCCATCTTCGTCAGTCTCATGCGGTACCCCGAACGCCTGGACCTCGGAGACCGAGAACAGCCGGTCACTCAGGTCCGGGACGCCCTCGATCCTCAGAGCATCGGCCAGGATCGGAGTGCTCAGGTAGTATCGCGCAGAGTTGTCGTTAGCATTCGGGCGAGTCAGCATCCCCCAGTAGCCCCGGGGGTCCCTGTGGTATGTTCCAGGCCGAAAGCCACTGGCCGCTCTCGGGATGGTGATAGGAGAGCAAATAAGCGTCGTTGTCGTCAGCCTGAACGGTGAAAGCCTCGATGCGGTACGCTCGCGGCAGACCGATCGAGATGACGCGGTGCCCTCCGCCCTGCTCGTACCACCACACCGTGTCCCGACACCACGGGTGGTGAGGGGGCAGAAAAACCCCGTCGACGATGGTGGCCAGGTCGACGGGTGATGCGGGGAGGCTATGGCACCCGCCGGGTAGGCAATAGTAGCAGGGACCATTGAATAGCGTGCCTCCCTCATAGGTCACGGTCGCCCCCAGGGCGACGTTCTCGAGGTCCGCTCCGTTTCTGTGGGCCATCGGGGTCAGCCGGCCCCCGCCGCCACGCCACGGGCGCCGCGTGGACTGGCGGTCTCAGGGTACCCACTGGGCGCCGAGTCCTCGGCCGCGAGCTCGGCCGATGGCTTGCGGCCTCGCAGAGCCGCCGCGCCGCAGGTTCCGATCACCCACCCAGACGCCTCTGCACCGCCTCGCTCTGTAGCTCCCGGAGGGCATCAGCGCCTACCCAGCGAGCGGATCGCGAATCGCTCTCCTTCAGCTTCGCCGCCACGGCCAAGGCGGACGCGTTCAGCTTAGCGTTGCGCTTACCGATGTGGCGGAGCGCCCAGCTGACCGCCTTTTTGACGTAGTTGCGCTCGTCAGTGGCGGCGGCTTCAATGAGCGGCAGAAACGCCGTGAAGGCCTCGTCCGAGGCTTCCTTGTCATGCCAGGCCAGGCAAGCGAGGAGCGCAAAGGCCGCCCGTTTCACGAACTCCCCGTCACTTTGCGCCCACTCGCGAACTTTGCGCCAGGCCAGGGGGCTCTTGTCGAACAGGTTCATGCACACCTGGTCGCAAACGTCCCAGGAATCCAGAGCAGCCACCCATTCGTCCATCTGAGCGGCCGTGAGACGTTGTGGCTCGCCAATCAAGCTGGCCACCATCATGGCCTCCGGAATGCCGGTGCGCCAGAGCTGGAGCGCCAGATCGTGGTCGCGGCCAATCGCCCTGGCGATACGGCGCATTTCGGGGGCCGACACACCCAGCCGCCGGCGGTCGTTTATGCCATAGCGCACCATGCCAGCCACAGCCTCCGGCCTTGCGGCATCCTGCAGCATGGTCATTACCTCTTCGGCAGTCCTCATTGATGTGGGCTCCTTGGTCTGGGCATCTGACAGGGAAGGCTCTCGACAGGCAGGACGATATCATAGGCGCAAAGGCCGGTCGCTTCTCGGCGGGCACAGCCCCACTTGGGAGCCCGCTCAAGGGAGAGACTTGCCGCGGCCGGGGCGGCGACAACGAGCAGTACGGCGCCGGCCACAGGTGCACTCTTGTCAATTCGTCCGATTGTCGCCAGAACGCACCGGCCGCTGTACAATCGGGCGGGCGATCTGGAGGCCAAGGGTGCCATTCGAGTGCCCACGAGCCCTCGGTTCATGGCCTGGAGTACTCAAACCCAGTTCTTCTTCACAAGAGAGTCCTGATGACAATTCAGAACCTGTCGATGCCCAGTTTTGCCACCACCCTGCTCGGCGTCGTTCGCGGCGTGTTGGACTACTACGGCGTGTCCACCACCGACGCAACGGCCTTTGGCGGATCGGGGCATGCTTTCCTGATCAACATTCACGAACAGTTGTGCCCAAGCGGTCCGTACTGCTGGCGCTATGAGGAGTTCTATCGATTACTCGGCAACCTGGGCCTGCGGGCCGTGGAGCTCGGCTTCTTTGACGGTGACAGCGGCCCCGCAGAGCGGGCCGCCGTAGAAGAGGAGTTGCGGCGCCGAATTCAGGCGGGGATCCCCTGCTCGCTCATGAATATGGACCACCAGCTGGTGGTTGGCTACGACGAATCCGCCTTTCTGCTGGCCCAGCCCTGGGGTGATGACTGCGGCGTCACCACTCCTGCCAGGCTGAGCTTCGGCTCATGGTCCGAGCTGGGCGAGGAGATCCATGCCTCCTTCCTGGCCTTCGAAAGGCAGGCGGAAGGCGATCGGGCGGCGATTGTGGCTGATAGCTTGCGCTATGCCGTCGACCTGTATCGGCGACCCGATCGCTACGCCCTGCCCGGCTACGGGGTCGGCCCGCGGGCCTACGACAACTGGCTGGCCGCCGTAGGTGAGTTCGGCAACTCCCACGGCAACTGGTGGAACGCACAGGTGTGGTCCGAGTGCCGGGCGATGGCCAGCCAGTACTTGGCCGAAATAGAGGCCTCTTGTCCGGCGCTGGCGCGCGAAGCGCACCATCTGGCCGGCGAGTATAAGGCGATCGCCTCGGGCCTGGCTCGGGTCGGCGAACGCCAGCTGGACGCAGACCAGAAGCGCGCACTGCTCTCTGAGCTCAAGGCCCGGGAGGAACAGGCCGTAGCCTCGATTGAGGCGCTGCTGCCGGAGCTGGAGAAAGTGTAGAACAGCCTTACGGCCTACCTGGCAGTCAGTGACGCCCGGATCGCTCGCCCGGACCAGCCCGGTGCCTACTTCGGACAGGCGGACCTTCAGGCAATGGATGCCGGAAGGCGCACAGGTCCAACAACGGCAGGTGAGCCGGTATGGCTCAGAGGGCGCAGTGGTCAGTCCAAAGCCCGGTAGACTTCGCCCGTCTCGCTGCGCCTGGAATCCTCGTACGGTGCTGCCACCCTTCGGTACAGCTCAAGCTTGGCGCACTCCAGGACGCCAATCACCTCGTTCAGCATCGCGTAGCGGACACCCCCACGCTCGATCAGGTAGGCGTCCACCAGCCGACTGATGGCGTAGTTCAGCTCACCGGCCGACTGTGGCGCTCCGCCTCGGTCCAATCGCTCCCTCGCTTCCGCGGTTACGTATGGCATGGCTCTGCTCTCCAGACGACTGGCTTGTCAGGTCGCCCGTCCCAGCTTGCGGCACGGCCTGTGGCCCCCATTGTGACCGCCGGGTGCTGATCCGGGCAAGATGATGATCGCGGTGGTCGCCGCAAACCGCCTCGGCGCAGCCGGGGCGGTGCAGACTGACCTGGCCGCGGTCAGTGCAGACTTAGCTGGCCAGGGCCGACTGCTGCTGCGTGGGACGGACGAGGTAGCGGGTAAGGCAACTGACCGGGTGCAAGGTGCGGAGCGTGGGTTCACACGGCAGGGACGGCCGCGCGACCGGACCGCTGGGCGAATGGACTAGCCTGGCGCGGTAGCGCATAATCAGTCTCGCGAGCGCACAGGCGCTCGAGAAGGAGTGGGTGGTTGGCGGTGCTCGTGCGCCTGGCCTGGCGGAATATCTGGCGCAATTGGCGACGGACAGCAATCGCCCTGGTGGCTATTGTCCTGGGCCTGGTTCTGCTGCTCTTTGCTGAAGGCCTGATTCAGGGCGCCGACCACGCCATCTACGGCAACGCGGTACGGCTGTACGGCGGCAACCTCCAGGTGCACGCTGCGGGTTTCCGAGGCAAAGCGCGGCTGCTGCCCCTGATCCCCATTCCCGACCCCCAGGCGGTACTCATCGCAGCTCGCAGCCAGCGACATGTGGTGTCCGCCGCCCAGCGCATCCAGACCGGTGGTCTGGTCGCCACCCGCCGGGGCAGCCATCCCGTTAGCATCACCGCCATCGAGCCCGAAGTCGAGGCTCCTGTCAGCATCATCGCCGAGCACGTCTCGTACGGCAGGTTCCTGCGCACCGACGACAAAGACGCTATTGTGATTGGTCGCGGGTTAGCTGACCTGCTGGCCATTGACATCGGCAACCGCATCCAGCTCATCGGCCGGGCCAGTGACGGCGGCATGCGTCAGCACCCCATGACTGTGGTCGGGATCTTCGACCTCGGCATGACGGAAGCCGAGAGAGGGATGGTCTTCATCAACCTGCCCGACGCGCAGACCCTCTACAAGATGCGAGGGCAGGTTTCTGAGATCGTCTTGTCTTTGGAGCAGATTGGCCAGGAGCCGGCCGTCCAGGCCGCCCTGGAACGCCAATTGAGCGGCTACGAGATTGACACCTGGCAGACCCTGCGCCCGGAGTATCGGGAGACCCTGGACGCGAAGACGGCGTTCAGTACGTTCTTCAGCCTGGTCGTCGTTTTCATTGCCTGCATCGGTGTTCTGAACGTGCTGCTGATGGCGGTGTTTGAGCGGACTCGCGAGATGGGCGTTCTGGCCGCCCTAGGCCTCAAGTCTCGCCAGGTGATGGCCCTGTTCTGTCTTGAAGGCATGTTCATCGGCGTGCTCGGGGCCGCGATAGGCTGGGTTGTCGGCGCGCTCGTGGTCTGGCTGGTCGCCCGGGTTGGCATTGACTACTCGTTCGCCCAGGGCATGGGTGAGATCACCGCGCTCATGGGCGAACGGCTGCGGCCGCATCTGGGCTTCGGCGCGGCCATGACCAGGGCCGTGACGGTAGCGCTCGTCGCCACCCTGGCGGCCGTGTATCCTGCCTGGCTGGCCGGACACCGCCAGCCGGCGGAGGTGCTGCACCATGTATGAGCTCAGCCCAGCCCAAGCGACACAGTCGGGTGCCGATCCAGCCGCCCCCCAGGTGTGGCCGGCCGAATGTAGAGCGGACCTGGCCGCCACTCAGTTGTGGGCGGGTGCGTGTAAAGCGCACCTGGCCGCCCCCCGGGTGTGGCCGGCCGAATGTAGAGCGGATCTGGCCGCCACCCAGTTGTGGGCGGGTGCGTGTAAAGCGCACCTGGCCGCCACCCAGGTGTGGCCGGCCGACCGTAGAGCTGACCTGGCCACCACTCAGGCGCCCGGTGTGGACTCTGGCCATGATCCGCTCTGGAGGGTCGATGCCAACCGAAGCCCGGGAGGGTCAGCCTGGCGGGGCGCGGCCGGGAGCCAATTGCCATGACCTGGCGCGCCCTCCTCGCCATCGCCTATCGCGACCTGGGGCGCAATCGACGTCGCACCGTGCTCACGATCCTGGCCGTGGCTCTCGGCCTGGCCATCCTGATGATGCTCAACGGCCTCATCGCCGGGGTGATGAACGAGGCTCTGACCAACTCAATACGCCTGCGCACCGGTCACGTTCAGCTCCGTGCGCCAGCATACGACGAGAGCAAGATGAGCCTGGCGCCAGCCGATCTGATCGGCAACCTGGACGAAGTGCTTAGCCTGGCGACCTCCCGAAGCGAGGTTAAGACGGCGACGCCGGTTCTGTGGGCGGCAGCCATTCTGACGACACGGGAGGAGACCCTCAGCCTGCAGCTCGCCGGCATCGACCCCACTTCGGCTTTCTACGATCCGGTTCGCCAGGCGATGGTGGCCGGCCAGTTCCTGAGTCCAGACGATCGAAGCGGGATCCTGATCGGCCAGAGCCTGGCCGGCACCGTCGGTGCCGCGGTCGGGAGCAAGATCAACCTGGCGGTGGCCAACGCAGACGGGCAGTTGGACGAAGGACCGTTCACCGTACGCGGCCTGTTCCACACCGGCATTCTGAGTTACGACGAGGGCACCGTTCTCATGCCACTGGACAAGGCCCAGGCTTTTGCTCGCACCGGGCGGCGGGCATCGGCGGTGGTGCTCTTGCTCCGCGATCAAAAGGATTCCCCTCGCGTAGCTTCCGCCCTGCACAGTGCCAATATCGAGGCTCTCGACTGGCAAGACCTAAACGCTATCTTCGTGCAGACCATGCAGTCTAGCATGAGCTTCTACGTGATCCTGGATCTAATAGTGATGCTAGTGGTGGCGGTGGTGATCGCCAACACGCTGCTCATGGCTGTCTTCGAGCGCCTGCGTGAGATTGGCATCCTGTCCGCCTTGGGCATGCGCAGCCGGCAGATCTTGCAGATGTTCCTGCTTGAAGCCGGTCTCTTGGGCCTCGCCGGGATCGGTGTGGGCCTGGTGTTGGGCGCCCTGGGTGTCGCCTATCTGGGGCTGGTGGGCATCCCAATCGGCGCGGCCGCGGCCACGGCACGCAATGTCGCCCTGACTTCGGTGATGCGGGCACGATTCGTGCCAGGCACTTTCGCCTGGCTGGCAGCGGGAACGCTTCTCGTCAGCCTCCTCGGGGCACTCTATCCGGCGCGGTTCGCCGCCCGACTCGAACCGGCCGAAGCATTGCGCCAGCTATAGGGAGAAGGCCCATGGCTGCTATACGGCTTGAGCACGTAACCAAGAGTTACCGCATTGGTGAGCTTGAGATTCGGGCGGTGGACGATGTCAGCCTGACGATCGAGGAAGGCGAGTTCACGGCCGTCGTCGGGCCCTCAGGATCAGGCAAGACGACGCTACTGCAGCTCATGGGATGCCTCGACAGGCCCGACCATGGCGCAGTATGGATCAAGGGCCGCGACGTGAGCGGCATGAATGCCAATCAGCGTGCTGACTTGCGCCGCCAGGCCATCGGCTTCATCTTCCAGTTCTTCGCCCTGGTGCCCGTCCTGACCGCTTACGAGAACGTCGAGCTGCCGCTCCTGCTAAACGGCGTGCCGGCCGCTGAGAGACGCCAGCGGGCGATGGCACTGCTGGAGGCGGTGGGCATGGCAGATCGAGCGCACCACCGCCCCGATCAGCTGAGTGGCGGTGAGCAGCAGCGGGTGGCCATCGCTCGAGCCTTGGCGCCACGGCCACTCTTGGTGCTGGCCGACGAACCGACGGCCAACCTGGATACGGCCAACGGCCGGCAGGCGATGGAGATCATGCAACAGCTAAACGACACCACGGGGACGGCCTTCGTGTTCGCTACTCACGACCCGCGTGTGGTGGCCTTTGCCCGCCGCCTCGTCGAGATGCGCGACGGGCGCCTCCTGGATGGAGCTTGATGCGGAGGGCTCGGGTCTCGGTGTGCAGCCAGGCCAGTGGCCAGCCGCTTTTTCGAGTTGCCAGAGCCTGCGGCCAACAGTGCGTCGCGCAACATCCCGAAGCTGTCTAGCGAAAGGGAAGAAGAAATGGAAGCGCAGATCCTAGAACGCCAAACCGTCCATGTGCTCGGCTATCTGGAGCGCATCGACCCCATGAATGCCGACTACAGCACGCTGTGGTCCGGCAAGTACATGCCGCACGACCCCACGGTGCGCCCGCTGGCAGTGGATCCGGGCTATTATGGCGTTTACTTCGGCACCGAGGAGCCAGGGCGCGCCGACTTCCTGGCTGGCATGGCGGTCGACCCCGCAGCCAGCGCGCCCGAAGCGCTGGCGCTGCGTTCGATACCCGGCGGCACCTACGCCGCTTTCGGCTGCGCCATGGCCAACGTGGGCCAGACCTGGCGGGACGTTTATGGCTGGCTGCCCAACTCGGGCTACGCCGAGGATCCGTCGCGACCGTGCTTCGAGTACTATCCTCCCGGCGAGCCCGGCCCAACGGCGCCGGTGACGATCTTCATTCCGGTGACCTCGGCTCAAGGGCAGTAGAACCACCAGCCGCAGGGGCCGGTCAGCGCCACGGGGTCGCCGGGCGGAGCAAGCGCCAGGCTCCGGTTTTGGCGCCTGGGTGCGTTGCCTCGGGCTCCCTTCCGTGCTAGGATGAGACCGGCACGGCGTGACGCATCACAGCCGCATCCACCGGCAGGTTCAGCGAGCACCGCGGGCAGGTGCCAGGGAGCCACCGGCCCGGGCGCTGCCACAATGCTTAGCCGTAAGGAGGTCGCCATGAAACGCACCGTTTCAGCATTTGCCATGGCAGCCTTAGCCATCGGGCTGCTTCTGGCCGCGCCCAACCTAGTGCCTGCTCCGGGCGTCGCCCAGGAGGATCCGGCCCAGGTCCGCATGGTGGCGTTCGAGCTCTTCGCACCGCCAGCCGATTCGGGCGGCGGTGGCTGAGCTGCCAGCCGCAAAGCGGCGCCCATCGTGGATGGGCTAGCAAAAGGTTACGCAGCCAAGCCGGTCCTGTTCTTGCAGTACGAGACCAACTCGCCGCACGCCGCCAACCGACTGAACCGCTTCATGGCGGCGTGGGATATCGAGAAGAACCCCCGCGACATCAAACCCGAGACGCCTTACACCATGGTCGACAGCGGCCAGAGGATCAGCTGGGGCGACCGGGACTTCGAGACCGAGTACCGCAAGATGATCGAGCATGAGTTGGCCCGGCCGCCGCTGGCGATTCTAACCGCCGTCCGCGAACGACCCGACACCAGCACCCTCGTTGTCAAGGTGCAGGTCACCAACATCAGCACTAGCACGCTGGAGACGGCGGCGAATAGCGCCACGGTTCACGTTCTGCTATTCCAGGGCAACCGAGCGCTTAAGGCCGGAACCGAGATCAAGGCCTCCAATATCGCCTTCTTCGACGAGCCTCTGGTGCCCGGCGACACCCGCCGCTTCGAGTTCAAGTTCTCCGGCCTGCGGGGTGTGAACCTGAGCGCCCTCGAGGCGGCGGTCCTGCTCGACTACATGCCATCGGACACCAGTGGTCGCTGGGACATGCTGCAGGCCACGATCGCCAGCAGCGGACGCCTGCCGCCAGTGCCAACGTCGCTACCCAGTCCAACCACGATACCGACTGAAGCGCCGACCGAGGTCCCGCCGCCCACGCCGACGGTGGCGGCGACCGTCGAGCCAACCCCAGATCCCGCGGCCTCGCCGCAGCATTACGGCATCTACCTGCCGCTGTCGATGCGCCGGCTGTCGTATCAGTAGCGCTGGCGGCCCGGGAGGGGCCACGCGAGCAGCGGCCATCGCCAGGGGAGAGCGAGTCATGCCAGTCAGATGGGTGGGGGCGGCAGCAACGCTGATCATGGTCGGCCTTCTGGCCGCTGGCGCGACTGCTAGCACCACGGTTGCCCCAGCGAAGGAGTTGCTGTGGCCGTCCACTGCCGGCGGGTCCCCTGGGACTCTCGCCGCGGCGGCGGCGAGCGCCGCCGAACTGGACGGCCAGGCGAGGCGCCAGCAAGGGCCTGGCCAGGCGCCTGTCAGCCAGGCGATCATCGTCGACCACAGGGCCACCGACCTGGCCGCCATTCCCGAGGCCTGGATTGCCCGGGCGCGGGAATTGACCCTGCACTACGCGCACACCTCGCACGGGTCGCAGCTAGTCACTGGGGTGGAGAACCTGGCCCAGATGGATCCGCGCTATGCGGTGGCAGTCCGAACAAGCCAGGAAATCGGACTGCCACCTGCAACCGGAGCCCTGCGCATCTACGACGGCACTAAGGGCGCCACGTACGTCACGCCTGAGCTGTACTGGAGCACCGCCGATGGGCTGGCCCGCACGCGCGCCGTGGCCAGTAGCGGCCTGTTCGCCTTCTCGATGTGGTCCTGGTGTGGCCAGCAGTCTTCCAACTCGGTGGCAACCGTCGAGGCCTATCTGGCGACGCTGGATCAGCTGGAGCGCGAGTTTCCCGCCATGCGGTTCATCTACATGACCGGTCACACGGATGGCGGCAGTGCCACACTGACCCGAAACAACGAGCTGGTGCGCGACTACGTCCGCCGCCGCGGCAAGGTGCTGTTTGACTTTGCCGACATCGAGACCTACGATCCGGCCGGCCAGGCCCATCCGGATACCACCGACGCCTGCGAGTGGTGCGAGGATTGGTGCGCCGAACACCCGGCCGACTGCCGCAACCTCCCCGCGGACTGCGCTCACAGTCATCCGTTCAACTGCCGTCGCAAGGGCTATGCTCTCTGGTGGCTGATGGCCCGGCTGGCCGGCTGGTCGGGACCAGAAAGCGCAGCCACGCCCACGGCGCCACTCGCCTCACCGACGAGCGTCCCGCCCTCGCCAACACCCTCTCCGACCCGGCCGGGGTCGCCGGAACCCCAACCCACGGCGCTCGAGCCGTCGCCGGTCCGGCCGACTCCGGCGGCCTCGCCAACAAGGATCGGCACCCCGGCCGCGGGGCCTAATGGAGTGTATGTGCCGTTCGCGAGCGTCCGGCCCGGCAACTGAAGCCAGCCCGCGTGGTCGCCGGGAGGACGGCGGGCCGACCTGATGAGCCACGCCAGGCAGCCACCGGTCGGCCGGGCCTGGCGGAACCACTCGGCGGGCGCCGGTTGGCCTGAACCAACGAGCCGGGGTGTATGGCGGCCGGTTCGTTGCGCACGATGAGCCCTGCTTCGCGGCAACCGGTCGGCCAGCCCTGGCCAGAGCCGCTCTCCGGCGAGCGCTCGGCCGGCCCCGGCGGGAACCCCTCCCTACGCCAGCCACTCGGCCGGGCCTGACGAACCCCGCTCTACGGCGAGCGCTCGGCCGGCCAGCCCGGCGTCAGCCGCTCAACTAGTCGGGGGAACGCGCAGCCCAGAGAGTCTCGGCGTAGCCAAGGCCGCCCGCCGATCGCCGGGCCTGTCGCCAGATGCCCATCGCCAGCGCCAGCGGGCTGCCGAAAAGGACGCCGATCTGGGACCGGTAACTGGCTGCTGCACGCACCTTCGCCCGCACGTTGTCGCGCTCCAGCGGCACGGTGAGTCGTCCCAGGCAAGGCCCCCCACTGCCCCGGGCGAGCTGCGCGGCATCAGCCGCCGTGGGCCCAGCGCCAGTCACCATGACACCGGCCCCGCTGTCAAAGGCGGCGCCAGATGAGCAGTCGGCCAGACCCGGCAGGGGCACTTCTTCGCGCACGCAATATGGGAAGTCCTCGTAGAACAGAGTCCGCGGGCAGTCCAAAGCCCCGACGGCTGCGCGCACCAGGCGGTGATCCACGTGGCCGCCAACGGCCAGCGGTGCGTAGACGGCACCAGCAAAGCCAGCCCGGCCCATAGCTCGACCAAGCACCTGCGCCAGGTCGCTGGCCGTAAGGGGATCGCGATCGGCGGGCGGACCAAACAGGTCTTCGTCAGAGGTGTACAGGAAAACCCCGCTGGCCTGGCGGTAAATGCAGTCCGGCAGACCCAGATGCAGCGCCCTGGCGCCCAGGTACTTCAGGGCCGACATATCCTCGCGCCGCCGCTGAGCATAGGCCTCGGGTCCCTCGGCACCCCACCGGCGGTGAAGCTCAACGGCAAAGGGCGACAGCAGTCCGGCCGGCGGACCGGCAGTGAATACCGTGACCACGAGGACCGTTTGCCCGGCAGTTGCCCAGCGGTGGATACAGCCGCCCAGGGAAAGGACGGCGTCATCCAGGTGCGGCGAGAGAATGACGTGATCGGCCCCGGCTGGCAACCGCCAGGGGGCAGATCGATCGCCATGTGGCGACTCCTGGGCTCGGTGCGGTCCCGCCTGAGGCCCACCCAGCCCGCCAGGCCATCGTCGCGCCAGGTCAAGGCCAGACCGGTCGGTGCGGTCTTGTTGCCCCACCTCGGGCCCACCTGCCTCAGCACGTCTTCGTAGCGCCACCTCGCGGCCAGCCGGGTCGGTGCGGTCTTGTTGCCCCGCCTCAGGCCCACCTGCCTCAGCACGTCTTCGTAGCGCCACGTCACGGTCAGTCGGGCCGGTGCGGTCTTGTTGCGCCACCGCAGGCCCACCTGCCTCAACACATCTTCGTCGCGCCACGTCACAGCCAGCCGGTCCGGTGCCGGCCGCCGGCCGGAAGGATCGGCCCCTACGGCCAGCGAGCATCACCCGGACAGCCCAGATCGTTGGCCACCCGGCGGAAGAGATCGGCCAGAATCGCCGCGTTGTCGGTCTGATAGTAGTTCGCCGGATTGCCGGCAATGGCTTTCATCAGCTCAGGTGAGATGCGGTCGGCCAGATCTTCAGCATCGGGCCTTCCATAGGCCACGGTGAAGACGGCTACCCCTTGAGCCCGAACTCGCGTCGCCACCTCGAGCACGGTGTCCTCTTGCGTGCCGCCGCCCATCGGGGTAGGCACCCAGTTGGGCATGCCATCGGTCAAGAGGACCAGAGCCGCCCAGCGCTCAGGCGGCAGAGTGGACAAAAGCTCGCCACCCTTGGCCAGCCCTAGATCAATGCGTGTTCCCTCGCGAATGCGATGGCGCAGCCGGGCGACCGCCGCCTCGAGAACCACGATGTCCCCGGTGAGCGGCTGCTCAACCCAGGCCCGATCGTTGAAGCCGACCATGGCCACCCGGCTACCCGACTCTCGAGGTGCGAGCCGCTCCAGGAACGCCCGTGTGGCACGTGACACCGCGTCCAGCTTGCTACCGCCGTCGCCAGCGTCCCGCAGCATGCTGCTGGACAGATCGATGACCAGGGCCACATCTAGCGGTTTTGGCTCACACAAGAGCCGCAAGGCCATTGGCAGGTAGATCGGCCGGGGCCGCCGGGTGGCAGTGGCAGTGGGTAGCGCCGTGCGCGTCGGGGTCAGGCTCGGCACCGGGCTGGCGGTTGGCGTGGGGGTCTCCGTCGGCGGAATTGGCGTGTTGGTCGGACTGGGCGTGGCGATATGCGGCGACTGGATGGTGATCAACGCCGCATCGAACACCGGCAGCGGCAGGCTCTCAAACCGACCACCCCAGGCATTGTGGGCCAGGTCGCCAGGACGGGAGTCCGGCGCCAGAAGGGTCACATCGATGTACCGCGGTGGCCGGTCGGGTGGCAGGAAGCTCTCGTTCAGACCACCAGCCCGTCGCGGATCGGGGTCCGGGCCCCAGAAACGCAGCGCGGTGATGGCCGAGCGGGATGGAATCGCCGAACAGCGTTTGGTGCCCACATCCTCGAGACGACAGGGCCACTCGGGCCCTCGGAGTCCCACGCCCACCTCTCCCCACGCCGTCGCCGGATCGACGATGCCATCGCGCAGGCCGCCATTGAAGGTGTCCAGCACCTCGGGGTCGGTTGCCGAAGCCCAGACCTCGATCGGCGGCCCACCGGGCAGCACGCTGACGCGCACATCCTGAATCCCACCGGTCAGCTGCGTCTCCGGCTGCCGCGGCTCGCCAGCCCGAGGCAAGAGATCCACGGCGTCAAACCATTCCACCGGCCGCTGGGTCAGGTTCGCCAGAGCCAGCCGGTACATCAGTGGTTCGCCCGGCATGACCTGCGGCAAGAGTGCCACCTTCTCCACCTGAGCGGCGGCTATGTTGGCAATCACCACCTGCGCCCAGGCACAGCGTCCGCTGCCCAGATCGCCGCCGCCAGGCTCCAGTGCCCCAGGCGCCTTTACCAGGCCGCCTGTGTTCCAACACTGCGGCGGCCGGTCATTAACGGCCGAAATCCCGGCCCAGTTGACCAGAGCTGTGCCACCGCGTATCAGGCGCGAGGACCGCGCCTGGTAACGGATGGCTGGCACTCGTCGCTCATAAGGCAGGTCACCGAGGTGCCACACAAGCACGGTCTCACCGCTTGTGGAATCTAGGCGAATTCGCGGCTCAAAGGGCACATCATAGTCGATGCGACCGTTGCCGTTGCGATCCTCGCCCGGGTCCAGCTCGCCATTGCCGTTGATGTCCTCGCTGGCGATGGTCGCCGAGCCGAGTTCGTAGTAGAGGCCGGCCGGCAGGGTGTCCGTCAACACCACTCGCGGGGCAAAGGCACCCGGCGGGAAGACCGGCGGTGGCGGATCCGCCGGCCGCGGGAAGGTGCGCACATCCAGCCGGAAACCGGCCCGCTCGCCAGCGTTCACCACCGGGCTGCCGCCGGCCACGGGCGGATCGTTCGATTTCGTCAGCCAGAGCGGCACCCCGACGTGGACCAGCATGTCGCCCAGTGGGCCGGGCTGCATGCGGGTGCCAGGGGCGGGCACGGGACACTCACGCCGCGTCGATGCACCCGTAGCGCCGTAACATTCGTACGCGCGCCAGGTGCGGCTTCCGGTACCTAAGGATGCCGCGGCGTAGTTCATGAGCCACGTGCCGGGCGGATTCTGCTCGGCTCGGAAGAGGACCTCCATCCAGACCTCAACACCGGCCGGCAGTGGATCGGTGAACCGCGCCCGGACGGCATTCACCTCGCGCGCGTTTAGCTTACCGCGCCCACCATTGCTGAAGTCGACATCTGACGCCCGGACCCAGCCGGGGCGGCCGACGACATCATCGGCACAAGTGGAAGTGGCCTGGACGAACCACGCCCGGCCTATCGTGACGCCACTGGCCCGCTCGCGGCCCCAGCGGCCTTTGCCATACTCCACGATCACCGCCTCCGGGTCCAGAGGCTGGGGCTCATTCTCCGCGTCCTGCCACCAGATGCGCACGCCTGCTACCTCGTCGTCGCGCAACACGTGGGTGCTGTTGTCCCACTTGTCGCAGGCAATTACCCGCGGCATCTCACCGGCGCCCACCAGGCGAATCGAGACCTCGGCGGCAAACTCCGATCCGTCAGTCACACCATCACCCTGAGAGTACGGGGTGTAGCTCTTGCTCACCTGGGCCACCGGCGTGACCGTCACCCGCGGCGGTCGTCCCGGCGACGGGCGCCCGGGCCTTCCCGGCCGCACGGGCCGCCGCGGCACCGGATTGGTGCGCGGCACCGGTAGAACCACATGCGAGCAGTTGTTGGCGGTTGGCTCGGCCAATCCTCCCAGGTTGGGCTGGCCTCGGGCATCTGAAGGCGCCCAGACGGCCCGGCTGGATGCGCCGACCTGGGTGGCAAAGCAGTTGCGGAACGTAACGTCCCAGCCAGTGGCCAGGACATCCGTTTCCGGGACCCAAAGGTCCAGTTGCACCGAGCCCACAACTTGGGGTAGCGGCGAAGTGACCCCGCCAGGTAGGCTGATGAGGGTATCGAGCTTCTCGATGGTAACGGAGACAGACTGACCCACACCCGGCTGCTCGCAGCGCCATTGTGTGCCGGGGCTAAGAGGGGTGCAGCCCAGCAGACGCACCGGCAAGCTCAGATGGCGCCCATTGCGCCCCGTCGCCTCCCACCAGTCGGGCAGAGTCCACGGCGCGCCCACCGGGCTGGAGGTGCCGCGCACGTCGCCATCAGCTCCCAATACGGCGTCCAGCCGCCAACTGAGCAGACGGCCAACCACACCGTCGACCACTCGCGAACTGACGCCGAGGAGGAACTTCTGCAGCTCGGCAGCCGGAGCGGCTGAAACCTGGACATCGGGCGCCGTTGCGTCACAGCCGTTCGGTTGTGGCACCGGGCAGTTAGCCACATCGGGGTCGGGGACGGCCTGGCGGGCTCGAACAGTAGCCGAGGCCCTGATCACATCGCCCTGCAAGGCCTCACCGCTCACCCGGGCCGTGAGATCCAAAGCGATGGTGACCGCCGGCGGCACCGCCACGTGACCGACCACACAGCGCAGTCGCTGGCCATTGTCGAAGAGTGTGGCGCCGCCCGGGCAGCCCGAAAGCCGCAAAGCGGCCAGCTGACCATCGTCCCACCAGACGGGACCGTTGAGACGAACCTCGGCCACCAGATCATCGGCCGGGGCATCGCGGATGCTCAGCGAGGCCCGATAGGCAATGACGTCCCAAGACCGCACCACCCGGTCGTCCGGGCCCAGGTCGTCGCCCGGATCGGCGATACCCCGCCGACCTGGGATCGTGCCGATGCCCGATACGGCCAGCGGCCGGTCTTCCCACGGCGCGGTGCCGTCAGCCAGGATCGTCAGGGCCGCGCCCAAAATGGGCTCCGACTGGCCGGTGGCGGCAGAGGGGCTTTGAACGAGGACGCCTGCCAGCGCGAGGACAGCGCCGGCGCTCACCGCACAGACCACCAGCCACATCGGTCGCCGCATCAGCCGCGAGATCGGCAGCTCGTTCTCGGCCATGTTGTCCACTCCTCGGCGTTGCACCGGCGCCCACCGGGACTCGCCTACTGCCCCGGTGCTCGAGACCGTGCCGTGCTCTTCCGGGGCCCGCTCGGCTCAATTGCCAACTGGGTCCCCCTGACTTTCGCCAATCCTGGCGGTTGTCTTGGTCAACCGCCAACCCAGGCCTGGAACACGGCGCACCAGCGCTACGGCTGGGCATGAAGCATAGCCGACATTCCTTGCGCCGACAACGCGGCGGCTGAGCGACCGCCTCAAAGCGCCAGGCGAGCAGCGGTGAACGCGGCTCAGCCAAAGCCTCAAAGCGCCAGGCGAGCAGCGGTGAACGCGGACCCAGCCACCGCGTCAAACTGGCAGGCGAGCAGCGGTGAACGCGGAGCCAGCCGCCGCGTCAAACTGGCAGGCGGCTAACTCGGCCTCAGGGAAGCAGTCGCTGGCGCGACCCTGGCCGTGCCGATGGCTAGCTGACGGCCGCCTTGTTTCGCCGTGCCGATGGCTATCTGCTGGCCGCCTTGCTTCGCCGCTCCGGCTCATCTGGCACTGGCGGCTCAGCCCGGCTCCTGGTAGCCAGGCTCGTGGAAGGCCTGTATCTGGAACGTCCAGGCAGTCACTTCCGGCGGCTGACGTCTCAGTTCGGCCGGGAGAATACCGGCTTTCAGGCAGACGTGCTCCAGGAAGACGTGCGGATCCGGCAACTTCTGCCAGACCTGTGGCAAGAGCAGGCCCCGAGCACCCAGCCAGGTAAGCATCACCCCGTCAACGTGAGGTCGCAACTGCGCCACCAGCTCGTCATAGTTACGGTAGGGCAGCACCTTGGGGACCGTCAGGACCGTCACTTCAAGGCGGATTGCCGCCAATTCCTCGGGCTGGACCGGCATGAAGCGCGGATCGGTCGTTGCTGCGGCGACGGCATTGTGGGCTACGTCCAGCGCCAGGGGCAGGCGTGCCACGACACTGCCGATGCAGCCGCGAAGCTCAGCGTTGGCCGTAAGCGTCACGAAGCTGGGCGCCGGCACCTGCAGCGCCGGTGGCAGGTCGGCCAGCTCAGGCAAGTAGCGCTCGTGGCGGAGAACATACGACTCGAGGCTGCGCCGGGCAATGGCCACAAGCTCCCGGCCCTCCGCCTCGCTCAGCCGTCCGGCAGGCGACGTTGTGGGCTTCTCGTCCTCCATTGTCCCCAATTGTACCGCGGCGCCCAGCTACGGCCACTCGCCTGGGGCAGGGCCAGTACGGCCGAAGGCTTCAGCGTGATGTATACCCGCCGGGATGGTTGCGGTGCCACTCCCAGGCGCTACGGACGATGGCGTCCAGGTCAGTGTAGCGCGGTTGCCATCCCAAATCGCGCCGGATGGCCTCCGAAGAGGCGATGAGGGTTGCCGGATCGCCCGGCCGTCTGGGACCGACCACAAACGGGATCGGATGCCCGGTCACCCGACGCGCCGCTTCGATTACCTCGAGTACCGTGAAGCCGCGGCCATTGCCCAGGTTGTAGCGCCGGCTGCCCAGCTCATCGAGCGCTTCCAGAGCCAGAATGTGGGCGGTGGCCAGATCCACCACGTGAATGTAGTCCCGCACGCACGTCCCATCCCTGGTGTCGTAGTCGTTCCCGAACACCGTCACCTGATCGGCCTGACCAAGGGCGACGCGGAGCACCAGCGGGATGAGATGCGTTTCGGGATCATGGTCCTCCCCTCGCTCCGGCGTGCCGCCGCAAGCATTGAAATAGCGCAGGGCCATGTAGCGCAGGCCGTAGATTCGGTCGAACCAGTGGAGGAGTCGTTCGATGATGTGCTTCGATTCACCGTACGGTGACCCAGGCACTATGCGCTCGCTCTCGTCAATAGGTATGCGCTCCGGTGCGTCGAACAGGTTGGCGGTGGAGGAGAGAATGAACTTCCGCACCCCAGCCTGGGTGGCCGCCTCGAGGAGATTAGTGGCGTTCGCTACGTTATCGCGGAGATAGCGCAGCGGCTGGCTCATGCTCTCGCCCACCAGAGTGTAGGAGGCAAAATGCAGCACCCCCGAAATGTCTGGATGGCACTCAAACACCGCAGCCAGGGTCTCGCGGTCAGCCAGGTCGCCCTCGATGAACGCCGCCTGCGCCGGCACGGCGGCACGGTGCCCCTGAAAGAGGTTGTCGAACACGACCACCTCGTAGCCATGGCCAATGAGCTCGGCGGCGGTTACACTGCCGATGTAGCCAGCGCCCCCAGTGACAAGAACCTTCATCTCAGTTACCCTCGCCCGCAGCGCCCCCAGTGACAAGAACCTTCATCTCAGTTACCCTCGCCCGCAGCGCCCCTGGTGGCAAGAACCTTCATCTCAGCTACCCTCGCCCGCAGGGCCCCCGGTCACGACCCAGGTATCAGGCATGCGCACCAGAACGGCTTCGCCGCGCGCCGTCTCCTGCCCATTGGCCAGGACCTGCGTCGCCACCACCACCTTGCGCGGCTTGCACTCCTTGACCTGCGAACGCAGCTCGAGGGTCACGCCCATCGGCGTCGGCTTCAGATAATCGACGTGCAACATGGCCGTCACGAAGCGCGGCAAAGGCTGGCCGCCCAGAGCAACGCCCTCGGCCCGCAGGGCTGCCGCGGCCGCGGTGCCAGTGCTGTGGCAGTCAATCAGGGACGCGATCAGGCCGCCGTATACGTAGCCCGGGATTGCTGTGTGGTAAGGTCGAGGCACAAAACGGCAAACTGACTCCTCTCCCTCCCAGTAGCTCTTGATCTGCAAGCCGTCTTTGTTTAGCCGACCACAACCGTAGCAGTGGCTGACGGCGTCGTCATAACAATCCTGAAAAGCTGTGTCTGTCATCTGCCTTTCCTGAGCACGGTGGTGCGGGCGCGCCAGGCGTCTACGGCCACGCCCTTATGGTCCTGCTTTGAAGAAGGTCCAAGTGCTGCCGGCCACGAGTCGCCATCCCGAGCCCGCCAAGGCGTCCGGTGCCAGCTTTGGGCGGAACTTGTCGGCGGGGATAGCGACCCTGCAAAGTCTTTCGACGCTGTCCGCGAGTCGCCCGGTGCAGGACGCGGCAGCAACCTGGGCCAAATCCACTCTAACCATTGCGCCACGAAGCCTTGGCCGTCATACCGGGCCGCAGCCGCCGATCGCGGTTGGCGATCGTCAGCTGCACCCGGAACAGCAGCTCCGCCCCCTGCTGCTCGACCTCGACGTTGCGCGGCGTGAACTCTGCCTGGTCAGCTATGCTGGCCACGATGCCTCGGAAAGCCTCACCAGGCAAGGCATCAACGCTTATGTCAACCGTTTCGCCAACGGCCACCTCCTTTAGTCGCCGGGCCGGGACCCAGACACGAAGCGCCAGGTGCTCGAGATCGGCCATCTCGAGCAGCACCTCCCCCTGGCGTACGACCTCGCCCGGCTCGAAGAAGCGCCCTAAGACCACGCCGTCGATAGGTGACTCGATGTCCAAAGCGGCTCGCTCCAGCTGTCGGGCGATGAGGGCGCTTCGCGCCGCCGCCAGGGCAGTGTCGATGTCCGCCGTCGCGGCGACCAGACTCCCGCCAGCGGATTGCCGCCCGATCGCCGCCCGTGCGTCAGCGACCTGCAGAGCGGCGGCGGCCGCGCTTACCTCCAGATCAGCCAGTTCGGCATCCAGCGAGGCCAGGGGGTCACCCTGGTATGCCACGTCGCCCTCCTCCACCAGGATCGCCTCGACCACCCCCAGCCGCGGTGCGCGCACTGCCACCGTAGCCACCTCCAGAGTGCCGCTCGCGCTGAACTCCTCGCCCGCATCCCGGCAGCCAGCGGCGCTGACCAGGCAGACGCCGAGGAGGGCGGCCATCAGCGGCCGCATCATGAGCTTCCGTGCAGTCATGGCTCGTCGAGCTCTACCCCAGCCCGGAGAGGGAGTTATGGCTCGGCGACCTCTGGCCCAGCCTGGATAGGTAGTCATGGTGCGGCGACCTCGATCTCGGCCCGGGCAGGCATTCCTGGCCGCAGCGCGGCTTCCTGGTCCACGACTGCCAGACGCACGGCGTACACCAGGCCCGCCCGGTCTTCGTCTGTCTGGACGTTGCGCGGCGTGAACTCGGGCTCGCTGGCGATGCCGGTTACCCGGGCATCGTAGACCTCCTCAGGCTCACCGGGCAGACTCAGCTCGGCCGACTGGCCAATCGTCAACTTCCCCACCTGGGATTGGGGGACGTAGATCACCAGCGACAGCTCCTGGAGGCGGCACAAGCGGACAAGAGGTTGCCCCGGCAGGACCTGATCGCCCACCGCAGTGAGCACCGCCCCAATTGTCGCCTCGACCGGAGCGCGGATGACCAGGCGATTCGCTTTGGCCTCGGCCAGGCGCCAGGCGGCGCGCGCCTGCTCGCACTCCGCCTCGGCCAGCCGGAGCTGGGTCGGGCTCGCCGGACCGGCCGCCAAACCCCCGGAGCGTAGGGCCGCCAGCCGGGCTTCGGCCCGTTCCAGCGCCACCTGCGCTGCCTGGCGCTCACCCTCGATGGCTGGGCTGCTGATCACCACGAGCTCATCGCCAGGGCGAACCCGATCCGACTCCGCCACAGCGACTTGCACCACCGTCCCCGCGAACAAGCTGGCCAGCCGCACCTGCCTGGCCTCCAGGTAACCGGTGCCGCTTATCGTATCCGCCCGCTCGCCGGCTTTACCGGGCCATTCGAGCGCCTCAGGCCAGCTCAGATGACGGCAGCTGCTCACCATGAGAGCCAGGCCCAGGGCTACGAAGATGTCCAGGCAGGCGGCGTACGTCACGGCCCGGCGACCGGCAGTGAGTGGACCAGGCCGCCCCGCGGAGCGAAGACGCGCAAAGTGCCTGGTGACTCCGGGTGCCATGCGAGCGCACTGCTCGTCACCAGCCCTGGCCGACCCTGTCACCCCGGCACGCAGCTCGCGCCTGGCCCTGGCCAGGCCGACTGACGCCCGCGCGCTCTGCTCGTGACCACAGTTTTCCGACCCAGCCACCCCAGCACGCAGCTCGGGCCCGGCCCCGACCAGGCCGACTGCCGCCCGAGTGCGCTGCTCGTGACCAGCCCCAGCCAGCCCAGCCACCCCGGCGCGCGGCTTGTACCCGGCCCTCGCCAGCCCGGCCGGACTGACACGCAGCTCGTGACCAGCCCCCGCCAGCCCGGCCACCCCAGCGCGCGGCTTGTGCCCGGCCGTGGCCGACCCAGCCACCCCAGCGCGCTGCTCGCGCCCGGCTCCGACCAGGCCGACTGCCGCCCGAGCGCGCTGCTCGTGACCAGCCCTGCCCTTCACTGCCGGAGCTCCAGCCGCTCCAAAAGCCGCCAGTCGGACGCCTGGCTGCCCGCCGGCAGGCCGCCGACCGCCAGCAAGAAAGCATCTTCCAGGGTCGGCTCGCCAGGCTGGACCGCCCGAACAGAGACGCCGCCAGCCAGCAGAATCTGCTCTGCCAAAGTCGGCCATTGGCCATCCGCTCCGCCTACCAGCCGGATGGCTCCGGCCGAATGAGAGAGATCCATGACCGGCAGTTGGCCGCGGCCCCGAGCAGCGAGAAGTAGTGCCAGACCGTCCTCCGGTCGGTCGCATTGCACCTCAATCACCTGCCCAGCCAGTGTCCCTCTTATGCCGGCCGGCGAGCCGCACAGAACGATGCGCCCCTGGTCGATGATGGCCAGGTGGCGACAGTTCTCGGCCTCATCCATGTAATGGGTGGTCACAAACACCGTACGACCTTCATCGGCCAGTTGGCGCAGGAAGTCCCACAGCACCTGGCGGGAGATAGGATCCACACCGGCGGTCGGTTCGTCCAGAAACAGCACTAAGGGCTCGTGGAGCGTGGCGCAGGCGAGAGCCAGTCGCTGACGATAGCCGCCCGGCAGCGCGCGCGCCGGGACGCCCCCCACCTCCGCCAACCCGGTGGCCTCGAGCACCCGCTGGCAGCGAGTGGCGAAGGCCTCGCGCGGCACACCGTAAACGCGGGCGTAGAAGGCCATGTTCTCTTCGACACTCAGATCGCTGTACAGGCCAAAACGCTGAGAGACATAGCCCAGGCGCTGACGAACGCGCTCCGCCTGGCTACTCATATCGTAGCCCAGCACCAGGACACGGCCAGCCGAAGGCTGGAGCAGGCCCAGGAGCATCCGCATGGTGGTGGTCTTGCCAGCCCCATTGGGTCCCAGGAAGCCGAAGATGTCGCCCCGCGCCACGGCCAGACACACATCGCGCACGGCAGTGAAGGACCCGAAACGCTTGGACAACTCGTGCGTCTCGATCGCCAGCTGGCCCGGCTCAGGCTCGGCCATGCGATAATCCTCCATCTCCGGCGCCTGTTGCTGGCGGAGCACTGTCGGCCCCCTTTTCCACACGGCCATGGCCCTGCGCCGGCGCCGCAGTTCGCTCTGGCTGCGGCATCGGCGCTGCCGCGCACAGGGGTGAGCCCGCCGCCTCGGCGATGAGCACCGCCAGAGCCTCGTGCATCCGGGGAGTGACCTCACGGATCTGCCGCACCTCCAGTCCAGCCGCCGACAGCGCCTGGCTGAGCTCCTCAAGGCTGGCGTCCCGAGTGGTGCGCACACGAAGCGCATCTCCCCAGCGTTCCACCGCCTGCACCGCGGCCAGCCGGGAGAGAACGAGGCGGCCCTGATCGGGCTGGCTAAGCTGCACCTCGAAAAGCCGACCGGGCATCCGAGAGCGAATCGCTGACGGGGTACCACAGGCCAGCAACCGGCCGCGATCCAGCACCGCCAGCCGACTGCAGCGGTCCGCCTCTTCCATGTACGGCGTACTGAGCACCACAGTCATTCCGCCCAGGCACAAGTCGGTCAGGATCTGCCAGAACTCACGGCGGGATACCGGATCGACGCCCGTGGTGGGCTCATCCAGCAGCAGCACCTGGGGGCGATGCACCAAGGCACAGATGAGCGCCAGTTTCTTTTGCATGCCACCAGACAGGTGCATCGCGCGCCGATCGCTCACATCGGCCAGCCGTGCTGCCGCCATTAAACGGGGCAGCCACTCGCGCCGGTCCGTCTCGGAGACGCCGAAGGCATCGGCGAAAAACCGCAAGTTCTCTGTGACCGTGAGATCACGGTAAAGGCTGAACTGCTGGGCCATATAACCGATGCCGCCGCGTAGGGCCTCATCTTCGCTCCGGGTCTCGCGCCCGGCCAGCGTGATTCGACCGCAGGTCGGCCGAAGCAGACCACTGAGAAGACGCAAGAGGGTGGTCTTACCCGCCCCGTCGGCACCGATCACCCCAAATAGCTCGGCGCGCCGGACTTCCAGGTCAACTCCCTGGAGCACCCATTGGCCGCCGAAGCGCTTGCCGAGCCCTTCGACCCGCACGATTACCTCGCGCTCGGCCGAGCCGCGCGGAGGGCCGCCACTTTCTCGCGCCACGGCTGTCAGGTCGCCTGACGCCGGCCGGTCAGTAGCCGAGGCTTGAATGCCGAACACTTCGGTCCTCACTCCAGGTGCTTTCGGAAGCGCCAGGCAGCAAGGCCGAAGATCACCGCGCCAACGACGGCCAGGAAGAGCACCTCATCCCACAACAGGTCAATCCCCACTCCCTTTAGCACGATGCCGCGCAAGATGACGAGCAGGTAGCGGGCCGGCACGACAAGGCTGATCGCCTGCAGCACTTGCGGCATCGCCTCGATCGGAAAGAAGAAGCCTGACAGGAAGATGGTAGGTAGGAGAAAGAACCAGGTCAGCAGCATGGCCTCTTGCTGCGAGTGGGCCACGGTGGACACCAGCAGACCGAGCCCCAGCGAGGTGAGCAGGAATACGCCACACAGGGCCAGCAGCAACGGCAGGCTGCCGGCGATGGGCACGCCGAACCACAAGACGCCGATGGCCAGGACCTCGACCAGGCACCAATAGGCCACGCCGATGTACGGCACCACCTTGCCAATCACCAGCTCAAATGGCCGAATCGGGGTCAGGATCAACTGCTCGAGCGTTCCCAGCTCTCGTTCGCGGACGATGGCCAGGGCGGTCAGGAGCATAGTGAGAAACTGCAGGATCATGCCCATCAGGCCAGGGATCATGAAGTTCGCGCTCTTGAGCGAGGGGTTGTACCAGACCCGGGGCCGGACCTCCAGGGCCGGCCCTGCCGTGGCCGGGAGGCCACGACCGGCGGCCATCTTCAGGGCGACCGCCTGGCCAACTGACTGAGCCGCACCCAGCACCGCGTTGGCGACGCTCGGGTCGGAGCCGTCGACAATGAAGCCCACCTGAGCCTGCTCGCCACGCGCCAGCCTCCTTTCATAGTCGGGCGGGATGAGCAAGCCGGCGCGGACCTGCCCGCTGTCGAGGGCCAGCTCGAGGTCAGCCTCCTCGAGGGCGTAGACGATGATCTCAAAATAGCCGCTGGCTCGATAGGCGTCGACCAGAGCCCGGCTGGCCGGGCTGTGATCGCGGTCCAGGACCGCGGTCCGCAAATGATCGATGTCGGTTGTGGCGGCGTAGCCCAGGAGGATCAGCTGAACGATCGGGATGAGGAAGATCACCGCCAGCGTCCGTGGGTCACGAACGATATGCAGGAACTCCTTGCGCGTGATCGCCAGCACCCGACCCAGCATCTCGAGTTCCCTATAGCCAGCGCCGCCGGAGAGTTCTAGGCACCACTATCCGGCCTCGCGCAGGCCCTTGAAGAACAGGTCCCAGAATGGATCGACTTCTGGTTCAAGCAACTCCGTCAGGCGTCCATTCCTTTTTACCATTGAACGCGCGAGCGTGGAATCGAATCGACCTAATACATAGCTTTCTATCCCAATCCGGTCCCACTCACCACGGACCCGATCGACACTATCAACTGCGACTGATGCTAAGAGAGTTCCTTCGCTTATGGCATACCACATGTCGAAGCCTAGTGCCTTGGAACACTCGGCAATATCCTGCGGCACTGATATCCCATCCAGGTCCACCCAGGCTGGCACATTGGCAGCCGCTGCCATTTCGAAGACACCGCCCAGAACGCCGCCCTCGGTCGCGTCATGCATGGCATGCACCCCGCCAGCACCAAATGCCGCGAGAGCGTCGCGGACGACCGTGATCTGGTGCACCCGCGCCAGCATACTCGCCAGCGAGGACTCGGGCACCAGGCCACGCAACATGTCCTGGTAAAGAACCGCCAGCAGCGCAACGGCCTCCACGGCTGGCCCTTTGGTCATCAGGATGACATCGCCGTCTCGCGCCCCACCTGGCGACACCCAGGCTGAGCGGTCGGCGAATCCCCACACCGTTACGCCGCCCACGATTGGGATCGTGACCGCGTCATACCAGCCGGTATGGCCGCCGACAATGCTGATGCCGAGATCACGAGCCGCTTCGGAGATTGACTCGACCAGGGTGCGGGCACTGGCCTCCCCAGATGCTGGCGGGAGCAAGAGCGTGTAGGTCATGAACTGCGGCGCTATTCCAGTCACGGCAACATCGCTGGCGCCGATATGGACCGTGAACCAGCCCATGAGCTCCAACGGCAGACCGGGGGCCGGGAAAATCGGGTCTTCGGCAATTGCCATGACGGCGTCACCGGCCAGCTCCACGACGGCCGCGTCGAAGCCAGGGCCTGGTCCCACCAGCACGCGCTTAGAGACCGCTCCGAAATAACCGCCAAGAAGAGCCTCGAGCCGTGTTGGGGACGGCTTGCCCACCCGACGGTCACTCATGGCGAACCGGCCTCTGTGCCCGGCATTCACTCACGCCGAACCCGCCTCTGCACCCGGTGTTCACTCATGGCGAACCGGCCTTCCCACGCGGCATCCACTCACGGCGAACGGGCCTCCGCACCCGACGGTCACTCACGGCGAACTGGCCTCCCCAGCACCGCCTCTACGTCTCGAACCTTCCCCGTAAGCCGCCCAGTGGCGCCTTCGCGATCGTCGATCGTAATGTGGGTAAGTACGCGCGGCGCCAGGGTTCGCATGTGCCGATGGCACTCCATGATCACCGCGATGACCTTCTCCGGATCGCCCTCAACCGTTGTCTGCATGGCGCCCATGACGTAGTCCAGACCGGACTGCTCGATTATCGGAACAAGCTCTGCAATCTTGGCGCTGAGTTCTTCTCCCAGGCCAATTGGCACTACTGAGAAGCTGGCGATCATCTGTGCTCCTTTCTCATGCTATCGCGCTAATCAAGTATCCTCTGCCTCGGTCGCTCTGTCTTGAGCCTGGCGTGCGACCGGGCGGCCACATGTCGACTCGCTCCAATGGGCTCGACAGCGGCCTGTGGACCCGCTCAGACCAGTCCCGCGAACGGGGCCCGAGTCGAACAGGTCCAACCCTACCGAGTCGACAGCTGAATCAGTCCCGACCGCGGCCGGCCGGGTCGCGAGCTGCAGCGTCCGTCGTGTCACCTGGCGTAATTCTATGCCAGGCCCGCCCAGCGCGCATTTGACCGCGGCGCCGGCGCATTCTTGCATGAATGGAACCCCTGCCGAGTGTGGCACGTTTACTTAAAACGAGCGTCCGACCTCTGCGTGCGAACTTGATCCTTTACCTTCCCTAGCCACCCCAGCCGAATATCCACCTTGTCTTCGAATTCAGGCACATATGGCTTCAGATCCAGAAGAGGAGTTCCGTCAAGTGTATCCAATCCATCCACGTATATGAGGTTTTTCTCGATTCGAACGAGCTTCACCAACGATAGACCTATTGGATTGGGCCGGCAGGGAGCTCGGGTAGCGAAGACACCCCGCTGCTCTGTGTCCAGAAAAGGTACCACCATTAGCCTGGCCTCGCGCACTTTGTGCAAATGATACAGCAAGTAGATGTGAGAGAAGCCGTCGAGATCAAGCAAGCCATCGACGAACTCGGGGAAGATTTCGACAAAACCTGAGCCGCTAGCCTCGCTTGCGGGTTGTATGGGCATATCTTCCAGATTGTCGAAGGGGCTATGAATAATCCCTATTGGTTGGTAGACTATCTTCATTATCCTGCGCATTCCTTTACTATCTGCCACGGCTACCGCCGGCTACGCCAGCTGTCGAGCCGTTGTTCGCCCGTCGCCGCCTGCCTCGCTCGGGTGCCCAACCGGCAGTCGGCCATCGGCGTTCTCCGCCGGCCGACGACCTCCCGCCTGGCCGGGCGTGACCGCGAGGCCAGGCGTTGGACAGCCGGGAGGTCGCCACCCGCCCTTGCCTCCCTCGGCCACTGACGCCGCGCGCCCGTCGCACTCCCGACGGGGTCACGCTCGCCACGCCGCGAGCGCCAATGATATCACCACACGTGGATCTTCGCAGGCGCCGGTCTCGATAGCAGGTCAATGGCGAGTCCAGAGGCCAATTTGGCTGCGTGGCCCATCAGAGTCTCGCGGGCGCTCGCACCGGCTCAACAAGGACGATCTGGCTGCCTGGCCCACCCGGGTCTCGCGAACGCTCGGATGGGCCAAACAGACCCTAAGGCGCGAGGCGGCGGTGCCAATGACCTATCTCTTACCTGCGGTGGCTTCTGAGGTGAGGGAGGACGCGGCCGGTGCGCTCCCCGCGTGGGCCCGGTACTCCTCTCCAAACCGCGCGAGCATCATGGCCTCCTCCTCGGGGATTCTTATGAAGTAGAGCAGCACGAAGTTCAAGATACCCCCAAGGCCACCAAGCCAGTTGTGTAGCAGCAAGGCTTGGGAGACGCCAAAGAGAAGCTGCGAAGCATACATCGGGTGGCGGATCCGGCCATAGACACCGTGCGTCACCAGCGGTTGATGTGCACTGAGTTCCAGAGACGAGGACCACCAGGCCCCAAAGTCGCGGTGCGCCCGCAAAAACAGCCATAAGGCCGGCACCAGCACGATTACGCCCAGGATCCCCAGCGGCACCCGGAGAGCGGTCGGGAAGGGGTAATCCGCAAAGGCCAGCCAGTCGGTCAGGGCGTAGACCAGTGGCAGGATCAGGCCACCAACGGTCAGCGCCGCCAGAACCGCCCGCTCGGGGGCCGAGATTCGGCTCTCGAACTTCATTACTCTTCGCGCGCGTCGGGCGTAGGGAGCCCGGATGATCACCTGGGCCAGCATGCCAGCGAAGTAGGTGGCCGCCAAAGCAGACTTCATCGGCCCGCCGCTCGCCTAGCCCGCGGCCTCGGTGCCCACCGGCGCGTCGTCCGGGCCGGCCGGCGCGTCATCCGAGCCGGCCTGCCGTCGGGCGGCGTTCTCCGCAATGCGATACTGGACAATCTTGCGGACAAGCGCAGCCGGCAGTGGTCGGGCAGCATCGAAACGGATGGTGCCCTTGCTGGTACGGTAGCCCCCGAGCTCGTCCTTATGAGCTTCTACCGCGGTGCCGCTGCCGGGGAAAAACGAGCAGTGCCTGGCAGTAGCGCCGTAGAGGACCAGGAGTCGGCCGTCGAGGTGGAAGGCAGGCAGCCCATAGCTGATGCATTCTTCGGCCCGCGGCGCCGCAGCTTTGATCGCCTCGCGCAGCGCTTGCAGCGCAGCTCGCTTGTCGTCAGGCAACCTTGCCAGATACTCATCATGCGTCGCCACGTCGGGCTTGGATTTCATGGGTTATTCTCCATGAGCCACCAAGGCGGTCACCAGATATGACCGCCAAAGGACAACCCGGGCTTCGTTTGGCCCGCGCACTAGCCCGCCAGAGCCACCTCAATCCCTGCCCCCGCTGTGGCCGGCAAAGCCAGCCATTGGCAGTCAGGCCTAGGGCGACCTCGGAGGGTCATTCGGTTACCAGCAATGATCGAGCGTGGGAAACGACGAGCTACGCAGGGCGAATCCGTAGCAGTCGTCCCCGAGCGTCGCTGACACCATCGCAGCTCTCTGCTCCGAGATCGAAGAGCCGTTTCGGATGGAAAAGCGTCATAGGCCGGTTCTCCTGCCGCTCCGCTCCGTGCTTCGCCTCGTGCGTGCACCCTACCGCCGAAATGAGAAGCGCCGCGCCCCTCGCCAAGCACGGCCAGGATACACGCCGGCACCCTCTGCCGGCTGCATCGCTGAGCGTCCACACGCCCATGCCTGCTACGAACCATCCGAGCATGCCCGAGCCGCCATTCTGAAAGCCGCCAGCGTCTTAGTCAACGGGCCAACGCCGGTCGGTTTCCGCCGCTGTAGAACTGGGCTCGGCGTCCAAACTCGGTCAGCCCCTCGGCCGACGATTGCACACGCAGGCCTTCGAGACGACCGACGAGCACTCTCAACCCGCCCCGCACCAACTCGCTGCCTCAAAACGCCCGATCCGCCATGGTTGACAACTCCCTGGCGCCGCTGCGAAACCGAAGCAGGCCCCCGCCGCGCAACCATGCCGGAAGCGATCCCAACACCGCCGACTCCGCAGGTCAGTACCCAATGCTCCAAATCCCGATACTAACAGCTCATTCCGCACGATGTAATATCGCCCCCTTCGCAACACAGACAGATTGGTCATGGAGCTTGAAATCTATCCGTTAGCACTTCACTGCGATATTGCTGGCCATCTTTATTACAAACAGAAGCTTCCGATCAGGCTCCTGGCATATGATCATTCCCTTCACGGCCTGGCCTTCTTCACAGAGGTTTTCAGCAACCTAGCCCATGTAGCGCAGTATCTGACCTACGACTTTGTCACACTACATTCCCTTTTTGAGTTCGATCACTACGAGCGAACTGGTATTCACTTCCTAAGCCAGGATGTCAATTACGCCGACGCCAGTCGAAACCTGCCGGCCAGTCATGTTCTGCTGAGGATCGAAATAAAGCTTGAGCTGCTTTGCGAGAATCACGTCAAAGTTAGAGACAATAAAATCATCCAGGTACTTTTCTAGCATAAACTCCGCTTGATTATCAACATGATCGTCGTTCTCCCGAGGTTCACCTTCGCCCAACCTGCGTGTATCGTCCGAAATGCGATCTGACAAACGGCCCTGTGCCGTAAGGGAGGGGGTCGCCCACATCTCGGGTTAGCCTGCATGCGTCACAGCTAGCAGCCATGGCGTTCATACCCCGCCTCTCTGCCCGGGCTACGGGCATCCTGAGGTGCCTCTCTCAAGTGCCACGCTGGCGATAGACCTGACGGTGTGGTGAGTGGACCCGCTCCCATGGCGTGCGCCCTTGCCACACCGGTTCCGAGCTCAGCGTAGGCGAAGCCGCCTCCCCTGGGGTGCGGTCCACCTCGCTCCTCCCAGTGCCTGCGCCGCGTCTCGGCCGCCTCTGCTATGAAGTCCGCCCTGGCTGCCAACGCCTCCCCGGGCCGTCCGAAGTGCCACACCGCTGGCGGTAGATAGCTCAAAGCCGTGTGCGGCCGCAGGTGGCAGTAGAAGTAGGCGTACTGCTGCATCTGGGCAACAGCCGCTTCGTAGGAGCCAGGATCGGCGCCGAATGGGCCCTCCGTGCGGTGGGTGCGGTGCAACCGCTCTAGCACGCCGTTCGATTCTGGATGCCGCCGCCGCGTGGCAATGTCCACTATTCCGGTCCCGCCTAGAAGGCTGCGCCATTCGCCGCTGACGAACTGGCTCCCCATCGCGCACCAGACGCAAGCTCGAGCCCAGTCGCACTTGCAGTTTCTCGAGGGCCTCCTGCAGCACCAGGGTGATCTCCTCTGCCTGCAGGGTCAAAGCCAGCTTCCAGTGAATGATGTAGCGGCTGTACGCATCGATCAAGTCGATCAGGTAG
>FWPV01002421.1_pt1 | contig 45947 bp, 37 predicted proteins | sample 2228371 | NCBI WGS metagenome assembly FWPV01 (sample SAMEA103939776, study PRJEB20133) | metagenome
GAGAAGGCCGCCTTTTCCCGCACCGACTATTGGGACGGCGAAAAATGGGTACAGGAGCCGACGGAGAGCGGCCGCTATTTGCGGCGGCGTTGATGCGCCCGCCGGCTCGGATGTTTGCCGAGTTTTTTTCCTTCCTTCAGCAATCCCATTGCAATCAGCATTACCGGCTACATTCCTTAAAGCAAGCGCTCCGACTTTAAAGAGTAAGCCCGGCGAATCCATGCCGTGTATTCTGTCGTTTTCCGCAAACATCTTTCTTCCATTCTGGTTTAAGAGCTCAGCTCAAACGCCTCTGTTTCATCCCTTCACTTGATTCCTACCGCGCCGGCCTCTTTTTTTAAAAATTTTACAACTTTTTTCGCTGAAATTTTATGATCGGGGGGTGGTACTGAGGCTATATAATCATTGAAGAGAGTAGAATTAATACAATACTGTATATAAAGACAGCCGGCGGTTCTTTTAATCAATTTAAATATGCGTTAAAGGATGAAATTCGGATTTAATAATTGGATGAAAAGGGGACAATAAAATGCGGAAAAAAAGACAAGACATAAAGGATGATTTTAAAAAGGCTTTAAGAAGTATTCGGGATAATATATGGTCAATAGTTCAGAAAGAGTTTGGATTTCGTAAATATAACGAGGAAACTGGACTTTTAAAAACTAAGGACAATGAAGATTACGAGTATCGCGGTCTTACTCTTTATATGAAAGAAATTGCAGAATCAATTCTGGCGATTGGCATCATTATGTGTGCATTCCTTTTGCTTTATAAAATGGCCCCGGTCAAAATTACTTCAGAAGGAGTTACAATAGTTAAAATTTGTTCTATTCAGCATTCTATTAAAACAATATTGTTTATTGCAGGTTTTTATCTGTCCTTTGACGCTATGTTGCTCATTGCAGTATTGATCAGTTCACCCGGTATCGAAGAAGCTATTGATTCAGTCACAATTTCAATAGCCGCATTTTTAGTAATGCTTTTATCCAACAATTTTGAAAGTGAATCATTCCTTCTTCCAGTAACCATTACTTTGCTTTCAATAGTCATTGTTTTTCTCATTTGGTCGAAGCACGAAATCAAAGAGCGATATATTTTGGAAAAATCAAGAAAAGAGAAAAAAAGAAAAGGATGACTGAAAACCTAACTGCCTGACAGTCAAGATGACATTTAAAACCGAGCAATGTTCAGAATGGGTCTAAGCACTTTGTTTTCCCCGAAAGGGCATGCGGCGGGTTTTGACGGGTAGGAAGGCCGTTTTACGACAGGCGAGAATGGTTGTTTTTGACAGGCACCAATGCCTGTCCTACGGCGACTGGCAGGAATGCCTGTCCTACCAGAAATGTCTGTCCTACGGCGAGAACACGGTCAAGGCATAGGTCAGACATTCTTGTCTGACGTGTTGCAGAAAACCTCTCACCCTGGAGGTTTCCCCTGCGGACGAATTGCCGCCTGCCGCTCGACAACAGGACGCTGGACCTGGTTGGCGAGCAGCTTTAGCGCATTTAGCGAGTGGAAGAGGATGATTTCTCCTTCGATCGATCGATGGTGCTATGCATTAGCGGAGTATCTGTCTGTTTGGAGCGGCGCGGGCGGCATATACTTTTGCCGTTTTGAGGCGACGCCTGTTGAGGGGGACGGCGAGCCGTATTGTTCGACGATCAAGATGACGTACACAAAGTAGGCGGTGATGTAGATCGACGTTGAACTCGCCGTGCGCCCGAAAGGGCGTGCGGCGGGTTTTGACAGGCAGGAAGGCCTTGGACAGGCAGGAATGCCTGTCATATGGCGACAGGCAAAAATGCCTGTCCTACGATGACAGGCAGGAATACCTGTCCTACTATGATTGACGGGGGCTTTATCCTTCGCCTCTATCCCCTCTGCTTCTCCTTTCTTTTTTTCCCCTAAAAGAGAAAGAGTTTTGAAATTTTCAAAGAACGGCGTACATATTGGCGCATTTTTACAAGCCGTCAAGCCTGGGCGCGGCTCGTGATGCCTATGCGGTAAATAGCGAAACAAGTCTACTGCCGCGTCGGCGGGGCGCTCAGGCCAACCCTGCCGACCCCCCGAGGGGACAAAAGGGCCGCCGGGACGAGCATTTTGCGAAGTTTTCTTTTTGGAGGAAAAGCCATGAAACGCAGAGCGTTTCTGCTGAGCGGCGCCGCCGCCGCTCTCGGCGCCGTGATCGGCTGCACCGAACCGCCGCGTCGTCTTTTCAAAATTTCGCTGGCGGAATGGTCGCTGCACCGCAGCCTATTCGCCGGAACCCTCGATCATCTCGATTTTCCGCGCACGGCCAAAGAGCAGTTCGGCATCGAAGGCGTCGAGTACGTCAACCAGTTCTTCATGGACAAAGCGAAGGATCGCGACTATTTGAACGAGATGAAGAGCCGGTGCCGCGACCTGGGCGTAGAAAGTCTGCTCATCATGTGCGACAACGAGGGGCGCTTGGGCGATCCAGATGAAGAGGCGCGCCGGCAGGCGGTGGAAAACCATTACAAATGGGTCGAGGCGGCGCACGTTCTCGGCTGCCATTCCATCCGCGTCAATGCCTACAGTGAAGGTTCTGCCGACGAGCAGATGCGGCTGACGGCCGACGGCCTGCGCCGGCTCGCCGAGTTCGCGGACGCCTACGGTATCAACGTTCTGGTCGAGAACCACGGCGGCCTTTCTTCCAACGGCCGGTGGCTGGCGCAACTGATGCTTCGCACAGCTCATCCCCGCGTGGGCACACTGCCTGATTTCGGCAATTTCCGCCTCAGCGCCGATGAGTGGTACGACCGTTATCAAGGCGTGGCTGAGCTGATGCCGTTCGCCAAGGCGGTGAGCGCCAAGGCCTCCGAGTTTTCCGCCGCCGGCGACGAGGTGCGCAGCGACTATTTGCGGCTGCTGCGCATCGTGGTGCGTTCAGGCTACCGCGGCTGGGTGGGCATCGAATACAGCGGCTCGCAACTGTCCGAAATCGAGGGGATTGCCGCAACGAAACGGCTATTGGAGCGCGTCCATCAAAGGCTTTTGCGCGAATACCCGCGCTTCGAAGGGTAGCTGCGGCTGACCTATTCCTGCACGCGTTCGTCCAAAAGACGTTTCAGCTCGGCGCTGCTGCGCGGCGCCCAGCCGAAGGAACGGCGCCACACCTCGGCGCTTTCCATGCAGAGATAGACGAACACGTCCCGCGAGTGCGACCGGATGGCTTCATAGAGAAGCCGGAACAGCTCGATGCGGAGCGGTTTGAAATAGCGCAGCTTTTTGTCGATCCCCGGCAACAGCTCGCCGAGAAAGATGTTCGAACGGGGAAAATTTCCGCGCAGCACCGAGTCGAAGGCGGCCGGATAGCGAAGGGCGCCGAGGCTGATCCAGGCGATGTTTTCGGGTCGAATGAGGCGAAAGAGGCGGTCGACGACCTCGCGGTAATCCTCTTCGGCGCCCTCGTAAACGATCAGCGGGTCGAAATGGAAGGCGAGACGGTAGCCGGCGTCCTGGGCGGCGGCCGCCGCTTCCAGGCGCTCGTTGATGGTCGCCGATCGGCCCTCGTCGTTTTGTTGCACCCTGTCGCTGTTCAAGGACCAGGCCAACACCGTGCGCCGGTTGTGGCGCAGGCCGAGCAGGCCTTCCACATGAACGTTCTTGCTTTTCAGCTCCAGAACGGCGTTGCGGCGGTCGGCAAAAAATTCGACCAGGTCGCGGCCCGTTTCGGTGAGCGGCTCGAAGGTGAGGCTGTCGCTCAACTCGCCGGTGCCGATGCGGAAGAACTGCTGCGGATGCGCTGAAAGTACGGCCTCCAGTTCGCGGTACAGCTCTTCCGTGTTGGCGTAGAGGGTAATGGCCGGCGTGTTGAGATAGCCCTGCAGAATGCAGTAGCTGCACCCCAGGTCGCAGCCCGCGGCGACGTCGAGATTGTAATAGAGGCAGCACAAATGGTGCAGAGTTCCCGGGCAGCGGCGCAGAAAGGGCCCTCTTTGCTTTGCCAGAAGCAGAGCATGGCGAAGCGTCTCGCCGCCTTCCAGGGAGAAAAGCTCTTCGGCCGTTGCGACGTTTCGGATGGGCACCTGGGGCAGGCGCCGAAGAACTCTTTGCGTCAGCGGCGCGGTGCGAACGGCTTCTTCTACAAAAATCCGGTCGGGTTGAAAAAGAGGCGGCTTCATATCAACTCGAGGTAGCTTTTCAGTTCGCCGTTGCTGAGCAGCTTTTGCAGAAACTCGAGGCGGCTGCGATACTCCTCCTCGCTGCGGAACGTAAAACCGATCTGCAGCTCGTCCCCTTGGAAAAAGGGCGAGTGTTGCAGGACGACGTCGGGCGGGAAGGCGGCGGCTTTGATCAGCTCTGCGAAGCGCTTCTCGGCGGCGGCATAACGGGGGTAGCGGGCCGCCCATAATTGCTCTTTCAGCCGTTCGGTCTTTTGTGAAGGCGTCAGGCGCTCGGCACCGATGACGGACGCCATGTCGTTCGTCGAGAGGAGCTTGTGAAGGGCGATGCCGTGCAACCGCGCAACGTCCTGAAGAAGGAGCAGGAGTTCACGTTGGCGGTTTTTGCCCAGCCGAAGCGTGGTGATCAGTTTCAGAAAGGCGTCGCGGTCGTGGGGCTCGAGGTGCGCCGCGGCGGCCGCCTGGTCCAGGCCTACGCGATCCTCGGCCACGGCCTGCTGCCAATCGGCGGGTAGGGCCGACAGATCGCTGAGCAGCTCCAAAAGGCGACTGTTTTTCGCCAAACCGAGCACAGGGAAAAAGCGCTCGAGGATTTCGCGATCGTCCACGCCGAGTCGACGCAAAATCCGCACGGCTGCGGCGCTCTGCACAGGGTTGAAGCTTTTGTGGGCCGCGTTGTCCAGCAAGGCGATCAGAAAAACATCGGCCGAAGGCTGAGTTTTTTCGATCACCCAGGCTTCCTTCAGAGGCAGAGCCGGCAGGCGAAGGGCTTCGAGGCGGCGGAAGCCGCAAACGATTCTCAGACGGCCGTCGCTGCGGCGCTGCAGAAGCGGCGGATTGAGGAGACCGATCTCGCGGATCGAAGCGGCGAGCGGCTCAATCGGATCGAACGACGGCAGGCGGTAAAGGTCGTCGTCGGCGATTTCGTGCTCGGCAACGGGAATCAGGTGTTTTTCCATTAGAACAGACTCATTTGTTGAACACGGGGTTTGGTCGTCGGCCGGTCGCGGAGCAAAAGCGACTCGGAAACGGCTTCGAGGAAGCGCGACGGCGCTTGTTCCTGCCTGCGGCCGTTGACCGTTCTGGTTTTGGCTCGGCTGAGGAAAAGGTGATGCTCGGCGCGCGTCATGCCGACGTAGAAGAGGCGCCGCTCCTCGTCGACGTCGCCGGCAGCGGCGCGATGATGCGGCAGAATTCCCTCCTCGCAGCCGACGATGAACACGGCGGGGAACTGCAGCCCTTTGGCGGCGTGGAGCGTCAGCAGACGGACGCGCTCGCCTCGGGGATCGAGGTGATCGCTGCGGCGCTGCAGCGCCGAGATGTCGAAAAAGCGCTCCGGCTTGTCCTCGAAAAAGCGCGCCGTTTCGATCAAACGCTGCAGGATGCGCCCCTGAGGCGCGCCCTCGCCCTCGGAGGGCAGCAGTCGCTTAAGCAGGCGTAAAAGCTCGATCAGCGACGGCCGTTCGCTTTTACCGTAGGCCGCGAGAAATTCGGGCTGCGCGGACGGCGGCAATAGGGCGGCCGCGGCCTCGGCGTCCTCGCGGCGGCCGCTCTGCACCGCCTTCCAGGCGGCGGTGAGGAGCTCGAACAGCGGTTCTTCCAAAAGAAAAGCGTCGTCGGCGTACTCGTAGGGTATGCCCGATTGCTCGAACGCCTCGATGAGCGGCGGCGCCAGGGCGCGCGAACGAAGCAGCACGGCGATATCGCCGGGCGTCAGGCGGCCGTCGCTGCGGTCCACGCGCTCGCTGTCGAATGAGAAAAAGCCCGTGCCGCCCAGCAGTTCTTCGATTTTTCGGACGACGAAATCGGCTTCTGCGCGTTCGCCGGCTGCGGCGTGCAGGGTCACCTTGGCGCCCCCGGCGGTCACGGCGTGCAGCGGTTCATCGTCTTTTTGAAGCATTTGCCGCGCCGCATCCATGATCACCGACGTGGAGCGGTAGTTGCGCCTCAGCCTGATGAGCGCGGCATGAGGAAAGTCTTTTCGAATGCGTTCGAAAATTCGGGGTTCGGAACCGCGAAAGCCGTAAATCGCCTGATCGGGGTCGCCGATGACGCAAAAGTCGCGCGCCGCCAGGCCGAACAGGCGGATGAGTTCGTACTGCACGAGATTGAGGTCTTGGAATTCGTCCACCGCAATGACCGGATGGCGGCGCAGCCACAGGCGGCGGAGGTCGGGATTGAGGCGCAGCAGCCGCAGGGGAAGCAGAATGAGATCCTCGAGGTCCACGGCGTTCTGCTCCTCAAGCAGCGTTTCGTAAAGGCGGAACCGCTCGACAAACGCCTCGCCTTCGCGCTCGACGATCTCTTTCGGCACTGTTTCCCAGGAAAAGCCGCGGCATTTGAGAAGCGAAACCGTGCGGAAGAACGACTCGCCGGCCTGCAACAGCTCGGGTGCAAGCTGCAGAATTGGGCTGCGCCGGCCGTCGACGACGACAAAGTCGCGGGTGCGGCCGAAGAAGGGGTTTTCCTGCTCGCGCAGCAGCGAGGCGCCGAAGGCATGCAGGGTCGACACCGTCATTTGCGCGGATTGTTCACCCAGCATAGCGGCCAGCCTCTGCCGCATTTCGTCGGCGGCGCGGTTGGTAAAGGTCACCGCCAGCACTTCCTCGGGGCGGGCATCGCCCTTTTCGATCAGCGAAGCGATACGCCGGGTGAGGGTGTATGTTTTTCCGCTTCCCGGCCCGGCGATAATGATCAGCGGCGAGCCGCGATGGGCTATGGCGCGCTTCTGCTCCTCATCCTCGGCGTAAGGGGCCTGCGGTTCGGCAACGGTCTCTGCCGGCTGCGGGATCGGCTTCGTGCTCGCCGCGGCTTCGGCAGCGGTTTTTTCCGGCTTTTCCGCCGCAGGGAGGTTGAAGAGCAGCTTTTGCCGAATGATCTCGTGCCGTTCGTCGTCGTCAAAGATGCGGATGACGCCGTACTCGCCGTCGTAGCCCGGCTGCGGGCGCACCCGGCCTTCGCGCATGCGTCGAATCGCCTCGGTCGTCAGGTCGCCGGCCGCCGCTCGAATATCGGCAAGCGAAAGTTCCAGCAAGATGCGCATTTCCGGACCGAGTTCGTGCAGCAGCCTTCGGCGGCTCTCTTCCACGCGACGAGAGGCGATGCCGGAAGCAAAGACTTGGCTCAGCACTTCCGGAAGGGGGATGAGGCTGTGAAAGGGTTTGGCGGTCGGCGGGCGAAAGCCGTACGGCCGGTCGGCCAGCTCCTCGACCCGGTAGCTGACGCCGAGGACCAACGGTGAGCCGCAGACGGGGCAAATGCCGCGGTGCGCCTTGGTTTCTTCGGGCATCATGCACACGCCGCATTTTCGGTGGCCGTCGGCATGGTATTTCCCCTCTTCGGGAAAGAATTCGACCGTGCCCCCAAAAGCGCTGCTCTGCTTGTCGCGCAGCGCGGCGAAAAGGGCCGGGTAGCTGAGCTCGGCATCAAAGATGTTGGCCTCGCGTCCAAGTTTATCCGGCGAATGGGCGTCGGAATTGGAGATCAGCGTATAGTTGTCCAGTTGCGAAAGCCGCCAGTTCATGGGCGGGTCGCTCGAAAGACCGGTCTCGAGCGCAAAGATGTGCGGCGTCAGGTCGCCGAAGCATTCTTCGATGCGGTCAAAGCCCGATTTAGAGCCGAAAAGCGAGAACCACGGCGTCCAGATGTGCGCCGGCACCAGAACCGCCTGCGGGTGGGTTTCCAGCAAAAGCTCGAGCAGGTCGCGCGTGTCGAATCCGAGGATCGGCCGTCCGTCGGCGGCAAGGTTGCCGATCCGCTCAAGTTTGCGCTGAAGCGCTTCGGCCGCCTCGAGTGTGGGAAGATAAATGACCGAGTGAACTTTGCGCACGCGACCGTTCTTTTTGTAAATGGTGCTGATTTCACCCGAAAGAATGAATCGCACCGGCGCGCGGCACGAGGGAGGCACATCGCCGGCGGCCTGCTCCCACTCGGGGCGAAGGCGAAACAAGCCCTCCTCGGCTTCAATCAGTTTGCTGCGGATTTCCTGCAGCCGAGCGGGGTGAGTGACGTCGCCCGTGGCAATGACGGTCAGGCCTTTCAGCATCCCCCAGCGATGAAGATGTTCGAGATTGAGCTCTTTGCTGGTGGCGCGTGAATAGGGCGAGTGAATGTGAAGATCGGCGATGTATCGCATGCGGAAACTCGTTTCTTCGCTCAAGGGCTTTTTCAAGATTGAACGGCGTCGCTGCTTTGCTTTCTGTCTTGCGCGTCTGTCTGCCGCTTTGCCGCAGGCGTCCACGCGTTTTTGAACGTCGGCGGGTTCCTCCGTCGATTGATGAAGGGAAACAGTCAAAAAAAAGGCGGATTTTCATCCGCCCTTTGGGGTAAAGAGGTGAGATCAAACCTTCGCTTTTTCCCAGGTCTCCTTGCTGACGAACTTGGTTAGGCTGCGGCCGTCGCTGGTTTTGCCCTTCAGGGCATAACGCAGTTTGCCGGGTTCGCCGAAGGTCACCTTTTCCACCACTTCGACTTCGACCGACTTGCGCAGTTTGACGTCATAGAACGTCTCTTTCATGGAGAAACCTCCTTTCAAAAGGTTTGTTAAGGACGGGGTTCCGGCTAAAAGAGCTGAACAGAAAGACCGGCGGCGAATCGCCAACCGCCGATGCTCATGGCTTCAAAACCGGTTCTGCCCCGGATGCCGCCGGAGGCGACTTCGGCCTCGAGGTAAACAGCCGCTTCCGGACGAATGTGATAATCGACCGCTGCCTCCATGTAAAAGCCGGAACCGGTTCGGCGGCCTACGCCTTTCTCGCCGAGCGAAAAGGCGGAACGTGTCGCCGTTTCTTCCAGCCTAAAGAGCGCTGGGCCGAAGCCGTAATAAGATCCCCATCGACCTTCGGGAATCGGGCGAATGCGCACACCGACTTTGTACCATTGCTCTTGCCAGCGGTCTGCGGAGGCCTTCTCACGGCCCTCCTGATGAAAAGATCCGTATTTTACCGCCAAATAGTAGATGCCGTACACCCTCAAACCGCCGAAGGCGCCGAAATGGGTGCCCCAACGGCCGTCGTAGACCTGCTCGAACGACTTTAGAGAGATGCGGAAGGCGGCGTAATCACCGCCGAGCAAAATCCGCGGCGGTTGGGACGGCTTCCAATCGCTGTACACTTGCGCCGCCGCCCGTATCGGCGCGGCAAGGAAGAGGATTACGGCGAAGATCGACTTTATCATGGCCTTCCGTCTGTGCCGAAGAGACTCCATTCGTGTCACCAGCGGTTCCCTAAAGGTAATTGATGCCGCCGCGACCCCCGCCAGGTTTGCCGCCGCATCGACAAAATCGAATAGGCGGCCCGGAATCCATAGTTGAACCATTTCATCGATGACGGCAAAACTGATGCTGAATAAAACCGCCTGTTTAACCGCCCGCGGCAGGCGAATTATTTCATATTTGCTGAAGGCGCGACAAGCCAGAAAAGCGAGCACGAAAAACGCCGCGAAATGGGCCGCTTTGTCCTGGGCATCGAATCCCAAGTCGGGCATCTCGATCTTGGGATACCAGGTGAGGAACAGCAGGATGAGCGACCAGACGATGAGGGGCAGCCGCCACTTCATGACCGCGTTCCGGATACGAGACTCAATACGGCTGCCGGCACTTCGTCGAGCAGGTCTGTTGCGATCAGACCGTGTTGACCGCGGCGTTCTGCGGCGCGGTCGCCGGCGGCGCCGTGCACAAACACGCCTGCAACGGCGGCGTCGGCCGCTTCCAGGCCCTGGGCCAGCAGGCCGGCAACGACGCCGGTCAGCACGTCGCCGGTGCCCGCGGTCGCCATGCCGGCGTTGCCTGTGGAGTTGATGATGACTCGGCCGTCGGCTGAAGCGGTCACGGTGGGGCCGCCCTTCAGTACCAGCGTGCAGCGCCATTCTTGGGCAAACCGGCGTGCGATGTTGACGGGGTCGCGGCTGATCTGCTCGCTGGACAGACCGGTCAAGCGCGCCAATTCGCCCGCATGCGGTGTAAGAACCAACGGCCCGCGATAGGCGGCGATCAGGTCGGTTCGTCCCACGCAGGCGTTGAGGCCGTCGGCATCGAGCACCAAGGGCTTGTCGAGGCTTTTGAGCAGCCGCAGCACCAGGGCCACGGTTTCGGGTCTTCGGCCCAAACCGGGACCGACGGCAACGGCGTCCATGTTTTCGGCAAGGGGAAGAATGCCGGGCAGGGCCGCTTCGCTCAAAAAGCCGTCTGAGTCGGGCGTGGGCAGCGTGATCACTTCGGTGAGTCTGCTCTCGTAGATCGCGTTCAAGTCTGCCGGCGCGGCCAAATAGGACAAGCCGGCACCGATGCGCAGTGCCGAGAGTGAAGTCAGCGACGCGGCGCCGGTAAAGCCGCGCGATCCCGCGATCACCAGCACGCGACCGCATTGCGTTTTGTGTGCGGCCGGACTGCGTTGCGGCAGAAGCAGCCGAATATCATTTGCCTCGGCAAGCTCTACCCGGGAGGGGTTTTCTTGAATGAGCGCCCTCGGCATACAAATGTCGACGATTTCGACAAGGCCGCAACATTCGCGGCCGGGAGAAAAGAGCAAACCGCGCTTGAGCAGCGCCATGGTGAGGGTGAGATCGGCTTTTACGGCACGGCCGGCAACGGCGCCGGTGTCGGCGTCGACGCCGGTCGGCAGATCGACGGCCGCCACCGGAACTCCCTGCGCGTTGACGGCGTCGACCGCTTCGGCATACACACCCCGCAACTCGCCGCGCGAGCCCGTGCCGAGAAGAGCGTCAACAATCAGCGACGGTTTTTCCTTAGGAAGATCGGCGGCGCTGCGCACGATGACGGGCAAAAGTCCGAAGGCCTGCAGGCGCTCGAGGTGAAAGCGGGCGTCGTCGCGTACTCTGTCTTCCTCAGCAAGAAGAAAAACGGAGCAGCGAACCCCGCGATTGAGCAAATAGCGGGCAATGACAAAGCCGTCGCCGCCGTTGTTGCCCGGCCCGCAGTAAATGTGTACGTCGTTGAGTTCGGCAAAGCGACGCAGAATGAGCTCCGCCGCGCCTCGGCCGGCGTTTTCCATCAGCAGCACGCCGCTCAGACCGTACTGCTCCATGGTCAGGCGATCGAGACGGGCCATTTCCTCGGCCGTTACCACTGTCTTCAAACGGCGTCTCCTTGCTGTTCCAAAATCACAACCGCAACGGCGGATCGACGCTCATGAGAAATCGTCAGGTGAATCGAAAAGCCGCTCAAGGCACGGGCCGCCTCGCCTAAAAGCCACAGCGCCGGTTTTCCCGTCTCATCGTTTATCACCTGAACATCCGACCACCTCACCGCTGGCTGCAGCTCGGCGGGCAAGCTTTTGAACAGCGCCTCCTTGGCGGCGAAGCGTGCCGCGACGGATTGCGCTTTGAGCCGCGGCCGCGTGCAATAGGTCTTTTCGGGTTCGGTCAGAATTTTGTCCAGAAAACGATCGCCGCGGCGGTGAACAGCTCTTTCGATTCGCTCGATCTCGACAATATCCACGCCGATGCCGACAATCATCTCCTTGCGTCCCTATAGAACCTGCCCTTCAAAATACTATTCGGCGTCTTCTTTTGCAACAAGTTTCGCTTGATAGTTAGGTGATTTTGTACTACTTTTTTCGTCCAAAAAAAAATACGGATTTCATGAAGATAGATGCGTCAAAACAGATCGAACGGGCGCTTGCCGGTGATGAAAAGGCCTTTGCGGAAATCCTCGAGCTTTATCATCGGCCCATCTATCATTTCATTCACCGAATGGTAAGGGACGCATCGCAGGCCGAAGACCTGACGCAGTTGACCTTTATTAAAGCTTTCCGCGCCCTGGCGACTTTTAACTCGGAATATGCCTTTTCAACATGGCTGTATAAAATCGCCGCCAACAACTGCATCGACTATTTCCGCAAGAAAAAGCTGCGCACCCTTTCTCTCGATGCCCCTATTCAGTCGAAAGACGGGGAGCTGCAGCGCGAGTACCCCGACCACGAGCACAACCCGGAAGACGAGCTGATTTCGCGGGAGCGGGACGCTCAAATCAAGGCGGCCATTGAAGCGCTGCCGGAAAAATATCGGCAGGCCATTCTTTTACGCCATGCAAAGGAGAAATCCTATGAAGAGATCGCCGAAGAGCTGGATATTCCGCTGGGCACGGTCAAAGTGCGCATCTTTCGCGCGCGCGAAATGCTCAAAAGCAAATTGAAGGAGCAGCTTCGGCAGGGTTGAGGCTCTTCGCAAATGAGCGGGATGATCGGTTCAGCATCCTCTGTTTGAGGGGCGTCGTTCGATTCCACGAAAGAAGTTGTAAATGCAGAAAATGACCTCCGGTCTACGCATCATGCAGGAGACTGACCTGCAGCAGGTAAACTCTTTGTTGTCGCGCGCTTTTACTCAAGGCCGTTTTGAAGACGGCTATGCTCAGACCGACGTGCCGATGCTTCGCCACGAGTTCATCCGCATGTACCTCGGTCAGCGGCCGCAAGGGTGTTTCGTTTATGTCGAAAGCGGCAAAATCGTCGGTGCGGCGTTTTGCCATGTGTGGGGAAAGGTCGGCTGGTTCGGCCCTTTGGCCGTGGCGCCGGAACGGCATCTGATGGGAATCGGGAAAAACCTGGTTTCCGCCTGCATCGGCCACCTGAAAAGCTCCGGCTGCACAACCATCGGATTGGAGACCAACCCGCGAAGCGCCCGTAATTTGGGATTCTACGGTCGTCTTTCCTTCTTTCCCGAAAGGCTCTCCGTCGATATGATACGGCCCACGCCGACCGCCGATAATGAAACATCGGTCCGCCCGCACTTGACTTTTCCATATTCCTCCCTGTCCGATGAAGACCGGCGCGAGTTTCGCCTCCATGTGCGCAACCTGCAGCAGTGGGCGGATCTCGACGCCGATTATGAGGCATTGATCGAGGATGCCCGGCGCTACGGTGTGGGAGATACGTTGTTGTTCATCCGCGGAAGCACGCCGATCGGCTTTGCAGTGCTGCAAACAGTGCCGAGTTTGGTGGACGAGCAGAACAACGTGCTGCGGTTGATCGCTTTTGTCGCTCATCCGAAGACGCCGGAGGCTTATGTGCCCTATTTTCTGGCGGACTTGATCGATTATGCGCGGCGCGGCCGCTTCGACCGCATTCTGCTGCGGGTGCCCCTTTATAACGACCGCTTTTTTCGGCTCCTTTTGGACAACAACTATCGAGTGGTGAACAGCGACGTCCGCCTTACCCTGAGCGGTTTCGGGGAACGTACGGCGAAGCTGCTGCATATCAATCGATGGGTTTAGCAAGAGTGTTGCCTATGCGGTCATCAAACGCTGCAGAAGATGTGCGGCGAGTCATTTCCGCCAGCCGCCGTGTCGACATGATCGCCGACAATCCCGAAGGCCTGACGGAGATCTTGAAAAGCCGCGTTCCTCCCGAGCACACTCACACGGTCGTTTTGTGGACCAAAGACCCGGCGCCGATGTTTGAGTATCGGCCGCTGCGCCGGCAGCTCGAACGATATGATCAGCTTTTCCTTCATCTCACCGTCACCGGCCTGGGCGGAGGAGCTTTGGAGCCGCGCGTGCCGCCGCCGCAGGCCGTTCTGCGTTTGCTGCCCGACCTGATCGATTTTCTGCAGTCGCCGAGGCGGCTTCGGCTTCGCTTCGACCCGCTGCTGCGCGTGCGCCATGTCGACGGCCGCCGGATCGAGAACCTTGCTTTCTTTGACGAACTGGCGCCTATCGCCGCCTCGTTCGGCCTGCACGACATCACGATCAGTTGGGTCCAACTTTACCGCAAGGTGACGGCGCGGTTGGCGCGAAACGGCTGGGCGGCCGAGGAGCTTTCCCCTGCTCAACGTACGGAAGAGGCGGCGCGGCTGAAGGAAAAGGCGGCGCGCTGGGGCATTACCCTGCACGGCTGCTGCGTTCCCGAAATGCCGCGCTCCCGCTGCATCGACGGCGAGCTGTTGACCGAGCTGCACCCCCTCGGACTGCCGGCATCGACGCGGCGCGCCAAGGGACAGCGGCCCGCCTGCGGTTGCACCGAAAGCCTCGACATCGGCTGGTATACCCCCTGTCGGCACGGCTGCTTGTATTGCTATGCCAATCCCAAAGCCTTTCAAGACGAATGAAAGGGCGGCCGGCTTTTTATTGCGATTTTCGTCAAATCTTCCTATGTTAACAAAGTAAACCCTATGGAGGAGATAATGGCTCATACTATTGAATTGACGGATGCAAATTTCGAAAGCGAAGTATTGAAATCCGACCTGCCGGTGCTGGTTGATTTCTGGGCGGTTTGGTGCGGCCCCTGCCGAATGGTGGCTCCCGTCGTCGAAGAAATTGCCGTGGAATATCAGGGAAAGCTCAAGGTGGGGAAATTGGACGTGGATAACAACCGCATGACCGCAGTGAAATTCGGTATTCGCAGTATTCCCACCCTGCTGCTCTTCAAAAACGGCGAAGTGGTGGATTCGATCGTCGGTGCGCTTCCCAAGGCGCAGCTTGTCAACAAGATCAGCAAACATGTGGGTTGACGGCAGCGGATTATCCGCAAACGGGGAGTAAAATGGCGGCCGGAAAAACAAAAGCCGCTGAACGCAAATGACTCTTTCCGAATACTCACAACATCTATTCGCCGTCATTCTGGCGGGCGGCATCGGAACCCGTTTTTGGCCGAAAAGCCGTGAGGACAAACCGAAGCAGTATCTGGCGATGCTCGATGAGGAAACGCTGATCCAAACGACGGTCGCCAGACTGCTCGGCGTTGTTCCGTCGGAGCGGCTTTTCATCGTGACCACGCGCGCCCAAAATCCCCATTTGCAGGCTCAGCTTCCTCACCTGTCCGTGAAGCAACTCATTTTCGAACCGTGCGGTCGCAACACCGCCGCCGCCATCGGACTGGCGGCACTGCACTTGACACGCATCGACCCCGAAGCGGTCATGATCGTCGCTCCTGCCGATCATCACATTCGACGAACCGAGCTGTTCTATCAGGCGCTGCAGGTCGCCGTACACGTGGTTCACGACGATCCTGACGCGGCGGTGACCCTCGGCATTTCACCCGCTTACGCCGCCACCGGATTCGGCTACATCGAGGCGGGAGTGCCGGCGCCGCAGCCGTCCGTCTTTCAAGTCCTGTCGTTTCGTGAAAAGCCGAACGCGGAACTTGCGGCCGAATTCATCCGCAGCGGCCGCTTTTTCTGGAACAGCGGTATTTTCATTTGGAAAGCAAAGCGAATTCGCGAGCTGATCGCCCGCTTCATGCCCGAGCTGCACGCAGGCCTCGAGGAGATCGACGCCGCCGACGCGGACGAGAAGGTGTGCGCATCCGTGTACGAGAGGCTGCCGAGCATTTCCATCGACTACGGCGTCATGGAAAAGGCCGACCACGTTTACATGATCAAGGCGGAGTTCGGCTGGAGCGATTTGGGGAGTTGGCAGGAGGTTTACAACCTATCCCCCAAGGATGAATTGCGCAACGTAGTGATCGGCAAACCGCTTTTAAAAAACGTGAAAAACTCTTATATTGACGTCGGCAACCGAACCGTATCGATCATCGGTGTAGAGAACTTGATTGTCGTTGAACAGCGGGATGCGCTGCTGATCTGCGGAATGGAGCATTCTCAGGAAGTTCGATGGGTAACAAGCGAACTGCAACAAAGGCGAAAGAGCCGCCGGTCATAGAAGGATTGGACAACGCGGAAGCGCTGCGGCAATTGGAAGCCGCTGCGGCGCATTTGGGGCTGCAGGTTCGCTATGAAAAAGGCGACTTTCGCAGCGCCGGTTGCAGGGTTCAAGAACAACGGCTGGTCATTTTGCAAAAGAACGACAGCGACGCCGTCAAGATTCAGACGCTTCTGCAGGAATTGAGCCGCTTTGATTGTTCCTCCTTCGACATCCATCCCGCCATCATCCGCACTCTTGTCCATCTGAAACCTGCCGAGCAGGAGGTCTTGACCCCGAAAGTGGAGGAAATGTAAATGCCCGCCATCGATTTGAGCGCCTATTTCAAAGAGTCGCTCTTTATCCCTGCCATGAAAGCCCGCAGCAAATCCGAGGCGCTTGAGGAGCTGCTTGACCTTTTCGTGAAGGAGCGGCTGGTCAAAAACAAGCGAATCGTTCTCGATATGCTCAAGCAGCGGGAGACGCTGGGAAGCACCGGCATCGGCAAGGGCGTGGCGATTCCGCACGGCCGCACCACCGCCACAGCCGACGTGCTGATCGCCTTCGGCCGTTCCGAACAGGGCATCGATTTTGACGCCATCGACAAAGAACCGGTTCGTCTTTTCTTCATGGTCATTGCCCATCCCAACGAAAAGGGCAACCTTTATCTCCCCTTGCTGGGTTCTCTGGTAACCGTGTTGAAGGAAGACCATAACCGCGAGCGCCTGCGCCAAGTTACGCGGTTCGAAGAACTGGTCGCTGTTTTCAGTGGAGATTAAGATGCAGAACAAAGACCTGGAAATGATCATTCGGCTGCAGGATATCGATCTGATGATCGAAGAGGCCGCCGACGTGGAAAAGCTCGGCTTTGCCATTACCGGTTGCGACGAACTGAAAAAGGCGCGCGAAGAACTGGCGGCCAATATCAGCAAACCTTTGCTTTTCCGCTATGAACGACTGCGCGGAAAACTGAAACGCGCCATCGTGCCGGTGAAAAACGACATCTGCCTCGGCTGCTTTCTGCGCCAGCCCACCGCCATCGGCGTTCAGGGCCGCGAGGGAAGTGAAATCTTTACCTGCGAAAACTGCGGACGAATGCTCTACTGGTTGGATTGAAAAAGGCTGCCGAATTCGGCAGCCTTTTTTTTTAAATGATGCCCATCTTTTTGCCGACCTTGGCAAAGATGTCCAAAACTTGATCCAATTCTTCATCCTTGTGCGTCGCCATGTAGCTGGTGCGCAGCAGCGCCATGCCCGGCGGCACTGCGGGACTGATGACCGGATTGCAGACGACGCCGGCTTCGAACAAGGCATGCCAGAAGAAAAAGGTCTTTTCGTCATCGCCGATGATGATGGGGATGACCGGCGTTTCGCTGTTGCCGGTGTTGAAGCCGAGCTCCTGGTAGCCTTTTCTCATTTTTTCCGCGATTTGCCGCAGCCGGTCCACGCGTTCCGGCTCTTGCTGCAGAATATCCAGGCAGGCGATGACCGTAGCCACGGCCGACGGCGGCGGGCTTGCCGAAAAGATCAGCGCCCGCGCGTTGTGTTTGATATGATGAATCACTTCCTCGTCGCCGGCGATAAAGCCCCCCAACGAGGCAAAGGACTTGCTGAAGGTGCCCATGGTCAAATCGACTTCATCGATTAGACCGAAATGCTCCGCGGTCCCGGCCCCGGTTTTCCCCAACACGCCGATGGAATGAGCGTCGTCCACCATGATGCGGGCGCCGTATTTTTTCGCAATTCTGACCAACTCCGGCAGCTTCACAATGTCGCCGCCCATACTGAAAACACCGTCGGTAATGATCAGCACGCCGCCATTGCTGTCGGCATTGCGCGCCAACATTCCCTCCAAATCCTCCATGTCGTTGTGACGGTATTTGAGGTATTTCCCGAAAGCCAGCCGCGCGCCTTCAACGATGCTGGCGTGGTTCTCGGCATCACCGAGCGCCAGGTCCTTGCGGCCGACCAGCGTGCTGATGACCCCCTGATTGGTTTGAAAGCCCGTCGAGAAAACCAGCGCCGCCTCTTTGTGCATAAAGGCCGCAAGCCTTTCTTCGAGCTCTTCGTGAAGGGTAAGGGTTCCGTTGAGAAAACGCGATCCTGTACAGCCTGAGCCGAACTTGTCGATGGCCTCTTTGGCCGCCTGCAGCACCCGCTTGTCCTGCGTGAGGCCCAGGTAGTTGTTGGAGCCGATCATGATTTTCTTTTGCCCTTTGATGGTGACCGTGGTGTCGGCTCCCGATTCGATGGCCATAAAGTACGGATACCACCCCTCCTCCATCGCCTTTTTGGCGCGCGCGCTGGTACCCTGCGTGCATTTCTCGAAAATATCCTTCACTTCCTTCTCCTTTGATTGTAAGAGTCTAATCGCCGACGGAGATTTTTCTGCGAGGGTCAAGATTAAGTTATTATTAAATGAAATATACTCATTCACAGATCGAGAGTCAATATTTACCTTGCTCGCAGCCGTCAGCGTTGGAAAAAAGCCTTAAAAAGATGTATATTGGCCGAGAAGGAAAAGGAGGAATCGAATGCAGGTACTGATTACGGGAGCCAACGGTTTTATCGGAGCGGCGCTGGCCCGCGATGCTCTGCGGCGCGGCATGAGGGTGCGCTGCCTGGTACGAAAGACAAGCGATCTTTCCCGGCTTCGGGGCCTCGATGTGGAATCGTATTACGGCGAACTGCGCCGTCCCGAGACCCTCAAGGAGGCTTTGAAAGATGTCGATATCGTTTATCACGCGGCAGGCGTCACCCGCGGCCGCACGGACCAGGATTTTTATGAAGGCAACGAGGCGGCCACGCGCAATTTGCTGAAAATGTGTCTGGAAGAGGGCCGTGACAGCCAAAAAGTCGTTTTGCTCTCCAGTCAGGCGGCGGGCGGCCCTTCGGCGGACCGTCCTTTGACCGAGGAAGACGAACCGCACCCGATCTCGGTTTACGGCCGCAGCAAGCTGCTTGCAGAAGAGGCGGTTCTTGAATTCAGCCGCGTTCGCCCTGCCGTCATCATACGGCCTCCGAGCGTGTACGGCCCCGGCGACAAGGATTTTTTGCTCCTTTTTCGCAACGTCAAGCGGCGGCTCATGCCGATGATCGGCAGCGGTCGTCAGCGCATCAGCATCGTTTATATCGACGATCTTGTCGCCGGAATCCAGGCGGCAGCTTTTTCCGAACGGGCGAACGGCGAGCGTTTCTACTTGTGCGGCGACGAAGACGTCTCTTTCCGCGAGCTCACGGATGCTGCTGCGGCAGCCCTCGGCGTGCGGCCTCTCCTGTTGCCCTTGCCCATGATCGGCGTCGAGGCCGTTATCCGCGGAGCGGTTTTGGTCTCCAAAATCACCGGCAAGGCCTCCATCTTGACCATGGATAAGCTTCGGGAAATGAAACAGCCGGGTTGGCTGTGCAGCAACGACAAGGCGAAACGGCTTTTGGGCTTTAAACCGCAGCTCGGGATTAAGGAAGGAATGGCGCGAACCGCTGCATGGTACCGAGAGCAAGGACTGCTGTAAAGCGTCCGTGCTCAGCTTTTCTGCAGCGGCAGCTCGATGCGCATAACGGTGCCCATGCCGGGCCTGCTTTCCAGCACATAAAGGCGGCCGTGATGATATTCTTCGACGATCCTTTTCGCCAGGCTGAGTCCCAAACCCCAGCCGCGCTTTTTAGTGCTGTAACCCGGCTTAAAGATGTCGTGCTTTTGCTTGGCGCCGATGCCGATGCCGTTGTCGCGCACGTCGATGTAAAGTCGCCGATTGTTCAAGAGGCCGGTCTCCAGTTCGATCACCCCTTTTTTCTGCCGCACGGCGTCGATGGCGTTTTTGATCAGATTTTCGATCGCCCATTCCAAAAGGTCACGATTGGCCGCCACGGGCGGAATGGGGTTGTATTTTTCAACCAACACCACTTCCTTCCCTGCCTTCGGGAGGCGACGCTTGAAGTAGGCGACCAAATCCCGGAAAATCGGCTGCAGATCCTGGACTTTTAATTCGGTTTGCGAGCCGATCTGAGAAAAGCGCAGCGCCACCTTTTCCAACCGCTTGACGTCGATCTCGACTTCGTTGACCACCTCCTGCAGGTTTTCCGCCGCAAGCTCCTCGGAGCGCAGGACTTCCACCCAGCCCATCAGCGAGGAGATCGGCGTTCCCAGTTGGTGCGCCGTCTCTTTGGACATCCCCACCCAAATAAAGCGCTGCTCGCTCTTCTTGATGCTGTTGAAGCCGAGAAAAGCGATCAACACCAAAAGTCCCAACGTGCTCACGGCAATATAGGGCAGCTGCGACAACTGCATGATGTTCTTCGAGTCGCCGTAGTAAAGATAGTTGATAACCTGGCCGTTGTACATGATGGGGACGGGAGGATTTTCCTTGGCCATCTGCTGTACGATCTTTTTAACGGCTTGCACGGTTTCGGGGGAGCGGTCGTTTTCGGGAAGGTTCAGGCCGATCCACGACGACGGTTCGCCGTCTGCCTGAGTAAGCACCAGCGGAAAGTTGATGCGCCGAGTGATGTTTTCAAAGGCCCAGCCGAGCGCTTTAGCGTCGACGTCTGTGGTGGCGATGCGCTGAATGGTCAGGGCGTAGAACTCGACGATGTCGCGCGACTCGCTTCGCAGCTCCTTGACCAACTTTTGCGTGTACAGAACGATGCCGAAGAGGCAGGCGACGGTGAGCCCGAAAAATACGCTTCGCAGCGTTCCCGATTGCAGGTAGAGCGTTCGTTTGAGCCAGGCGATCATCGAGTCCTTCGGCTCCGCTTTTTCTTTTGCGAAAGCAAGATCGAGCGCATAGAGGCGGCGATACAAATGAACGCGGTCAAGAGAGAAATCGTCCTGCCTTCGCGATAGCCCGGCGGCCTGAAGCCCAGGGTCACGTGTCGGCTGCCTGCGGGCAAGGGCACGGCGCATAAAAAGGCATCGGCGCGCAGCACCGGCGCCGGTCGCCCGTCGACGCGGGCCGTTCGGCCGGTGGGACAGTAGATTTCGCTGAAAACCAGCAGCGAAGGCACCGATGTTTCCACAATTGCTTCGGTGCCTGTGTCGTCGGCGCGCACCTTGAGCACCCTTTGTTCGCCTTTCTTTACCATGGTCACGGGCTTTTCGAGTATGATGACGCGCCGCGGATCAAAGTCGGGCTCGCGCATCAAGTCATAAGACGCCCGACCGGCGGGGGCGAAAACCGCCGAATCCGCGAAAAAGGCGCGCGGCAGGCAGGTCAAGTTTTCATAGAGGAAAACATCGTCTTCGTACAGCAGGCGATAGTCAGGGTCGTGAATAGGCGAGCCGCAGAGAAGAAAGCGGACGTTGAGCAGATCGAGGACAGCTCGGTCAAAGTTTCGTCGCGCGGGATCTACGGCCTGCACCGGAATCGGCTGCTCGACCACTCGTCCCCCGCGCGAGATCAAACGGGTGTACTTGGAGAAAAAGGGATTGCGCAGCCACGGCGAATCGGGCAAGTTCAGGCCGGTTTCGTTCAGCAGCTCATTATAGGTTTCAAGACGCACAGCCGCCCTGCCGGTGACCGACTGAAGACCGGCAAGCGACTCATGCGTGGTGGCAAATACGCGGAATGGTTCCACTGCGCTCATCTTGCTTTTGACTTGATCGGCAAGCTTTGGAAGCGGCTCGATTTGGTGTCGGATTTTATACGCCACGCGGTAGGAATCCGCGGCCATGAGCAGAAAGAGAAGCGTGACCGTAGTGCTGAGCCTTAGGCGCGACTTTAAGAACAGCTCGATGAGGATAAAGCCCAATCCGACCAGCATAAAGACGGCCGCGGCGTCCGCCAGCGATGCTTGAAACAGCGCATGGCGCCGGGCGAGTGTGAGAAGCGGCGTTCGCTTCAGGAGGTACAAGCCGTACGAGTGCTCGTTGAAGAACAGAATGACGAACCCGGCCGCTGCGGCGCCGAGAAAGAGAAGCATATAGATTTCAAGCCGCCGAGCAATCGATCGCCTCGGACGGCGCTGATAGGCGTGCAGCGCGGTCAGTGAAAACACCGTGAGCAGCACGAACAGAACCGTCAAGCCGTGGGTCATGACGGCGACCGAATGGAAAACGCCGAGAACGGCGATTGCGGCGGCGACGCTTGCCAACAACACAATGAGCAGCTTGCGCCTGAGCAGGAAAACAAAGCCGATCAGAAAAAGGTTCAAGGCACCGATATAGAAAACGGCGCCTTCAGGGCGAATCACGTTGCCGTTGAAGGCGGGGTAGATGAGCAGCAGCAGGTCGCTCCAGTGGAGGGTCGGCATTCGGCCTGCGGAGACGACGGAGCGCGAAAGCTGAAGCGCCGGCCAAAGAACGTAGGCGGCGCCCAAAGCGCCGAACAGCGGAACCGCTAAAAACCGGAGACTGTTTCGAACGGCGGCCTTGGGGCCTTTGTTTTTGATAAAGGCGCTTACGGCGATAAAGGTCAGGAGCAGCAGCAAGGTGATCAGCGAAACCACGGCGCTGCCGCGCAGCAACTGCATCGCAAAGAGCAACGAACCGAGCAGCAGCGGCGTCAAGCCGGGTTTATGGATCAGTTGGTAGGCGAAATAGAGAACCGCCGGCAGCAGCGAAAGCGACAAAAGGTGGTAGCTGTGGTCCGAGAGCCCGTCGAGAAGCGGCTGCGGCTGAATGATCAACAGAGCGGCCGCCAATGAGGCGGTCAACGGCTCGACGCCTAATCGGCGCAGCAGCAGTTGCGTAGAGACCGCCATCAACAGGAGGTTCAGAAAAAGGTACAGCATCATGGCCGGAACCAGGGCGTCGACGGGTTCGACCAACGAAAAGAGAGCAGAATCGAAGATATTGACCCTGCCGACCCAGCGCGGATCGCAAAAGATCGGGCAACCCGCATTAACGTTCGGGTTCCACAGCGGCAATTCGCCTTGAAAATAGCGGCCGAGGGGCAGAAATGGGCGTTGCGACGAGAGGTGCGGCATCGGCAGATAGAAAAGCAGCATCAAAAGCGTCGCCGCGAGCAAGGTGATCAAAAGCGGACGGCGCTGAAAAAGGGATTCCTTCCGCTTCTGCTCTTCGCCCGTTGTCGCCGGCGGGCCGGGAACCTCGGCGGACGTCATTGGGTGAGCCTTTCGGCTTCGGGATTGATGAGCGCCGGATCGCCGTATTCGCCCAGCGTACGGATCACCTTTGCCGGCACGCCGCCGATGAGCACGTTGCCGGGAAAACTTTTGGTTACCACAGCGCCGGCGGCAACGACCGTGTGGTCGCCCAGCGTTACGCCGGGCGTGATGATCGCACCGGCACAAATCCAGCAGTTTTTGCCGATGATCACCGGGCCTTCCTTTATGTAGCGCTCATAGGCGTACATGTCGTGATTCATGCTGATGATGGACACATGCGGCCCGACATAGGTGTTTTCGCCGATGATGATGCCGTTGCGGGCGTCGAGATAACAGAAAGGCGCAAGCCCCGGATAGGTTCCGTTCCGCTCTACTTTGCGCGGCGACTTTACGACGGTCGTCGGATGAACCGGCCAGGGTACGCGGCCGTTGCGGCGCAGGATCTTTTGGTGAAAGGCGAAGCGGATGAGCTTGGGGTAGGGAAGCTTCGGGTCGGCGAACGCCCTGCCGAAAAAAAGACGCAGAAGGAAGTAGATCACTTTAGAAAACATGCTCCGCCCTCTCGACTTTTTTGATAAAATAATAGATCGAGAGATTATAAAAAAGATAAAAAAGTCCCGCCGCCAGCGACAACGCAATAATCATGGCGCGGGGGGTTTGGCGGAACAAATACATCATCGCAAAGCGGAAGATGATGGAAAAAACGACGAGCACCAAACCGACCTCCTGTCGGTTGATGATCATAAAGGTGGCGCTGATCGGTGAATTGATGAACTGGAAGAACATCCAAAACGTGATGATCTGCATGTAGACGCCGGTCTCGGTGTAGCTTTTTCCGAAATAGAGCGCAGCGATTTGAGGGCCGAGCAAAAGAAAGATCATCACCGGCAGGGCGCCGATGACCGCCAACTTTTTGACCGTGCTTTTGTAAACGGCCATCAGGGCGCTGCCGCCGCGGTGGGCCGCTTCCGTAGCGCTTTGATAGTAAACCTGATGCACCGAGCTGCCGATCATAAACAGCGGCACGCTCATCATCTGATTGGCCATGGAATAGAGCGCGACCTGCTCCGAACCGAAATAGCGGCTGAGCATAAAAACCGGCAATTGAAGCGAAAGGGTATTGAGAAAAAAGGTGGCCGTGTTGACGGTAGGGAACTTGATGTACTTGCGAAAGGTGGCGCCCAAGCCGGCGAAGCGGAGCCGAAGCGAAAGACCGCTGAGCCGCAAAAGCGCCGCCGCCGCCAGGCCGTATCCCAGCATTTGCGTCAGCAGCAGCGTTTTGAAGGTGGTGAAGAAAAAGCCGACGGCGCCGGCGGCCGCCAAACTGGAACCGATCTGGATGATCTTGTTCACCGCCAGTACGCCGAAGAGCTTTCTGCGGATCAACAGGCTTTGAAGGAGCTGTACGACGGCGAACAGCAAAACGCCGACGGCAATGTACAAACGGTACGGGGTAAGGGCCTCGGCGTTCAACAAGCGCAGAAGCCTTTCGCCTTGAAGCACAAGCAGCACGGTGAGCAGCGAGACGAACAGCGCCGTTGCCGCCACCGCCGCCGTGGTCACCGATTGGGCTTCTTCCTCCTCTTCGGGCAGAACGATCGCCGTCTCCAACTTGAGCGACGCTACAACCCCTAAGGTGGTGATGGTGGAGACGTAGAGCTGCCAATAGCCCAAGTCGGATTTGCCGTAGAGACGGGTGAGCACCGGCGTCAGCAGAAAGGCGATGAAATGAGCCGCCGCCGTTCCGGATACCAGTTTAAGGACGTTCTTGCCGAATTCAGACTTTATGATCATAGCCGATTGAGCTGTTTGAGGGCGCGATACTTGAGCGCATACATTTTGACGATGTTCCGGGGGCGATCGTAGCTTCCATAGTGTTTCGCCCAGCGCAGAAACTCGGCGTCACCAGTGAGGCGATGAAACAGGCGCAGTTGCGTGACCACCAGACGCAAATAACCGATGGTTGCCGGGTCGGGATCGGGATAAAAGGGCTCGCGGCAGTAATTATAGCGTATCCAGAAGCCGAGATCGTAACGCGGCAGCCACGCTTTTGCGGTGCGTACGCCCGCGTCGAACAGCGCCTTGGCCTGCGGCAGCCGCAGCACGCGAACGCAATCGTAAAGACCGCACAGCGAAAAAAAGAAGCCGTCCAGCACCATGGTGGGGAAGGGCGCCGGATACTCCTCGTAAAACGGCCCCAAGTCGGTAAAGGTGGTGACGCCGCCTTCGGAGGCGGGAATTTCGAAAATTTCCAGCGCGGCGCGAGCCGCTTCCAAATAGCGCGACTGCCGCGTGAGCTGCCAGCCGCGCAGCAGCATCGACAGGCCGCGGCTTTGGGCAAACGCCGAAGGCCAGGGTTCGAACATTCGATACTCCGGCTTGGGCACGTCGGTCAACCAGTAAACGCCCTTCTCATCCTCGATGCTGTTGTCGTAAAACCAATCGACGAGCGTCAGGAAACGCCGCTTGTCTTCCGGCGAGCCGGTTTTAAGCCACGTATGAAAGACCGCCAAGCCGTACTGACCGATGGAGATGGGATAGTAGACCATTCGCGGCTGCTCGACGTCGATGTAGCTGGGGATGATCGGGACGCCGTTTTCGTCAAAATGAAAGTCCTGGCTGTGCCCCGCCAGCAACTGCTTTTCATCCATCAAGAAGTAATACTCGCCGAGCTGCAGGCTGTGAAGGTCATCGGACAGCGGATAGATGGTCTTGTCCCGACCCAAATCCTTCATCAATTTGCGGGACATGAAGACGATTTTCTTCAGTCGATCGGCCGTGCTCAACGTTTCCGCCTTTGGTTTGAGGAATCGATGAGGTTATCGAAAAGTTGCGCCAGTTCGGCGGTGCGATGGAGGCGCGAAAAGGCGTCGACGCGGTCGCCGGCCGGGCGGAGAACCAAAACCCGTCTCAGCGTCTCCTCGACGTCGCTCTCGTCGGCCATCATCCCTGCTCCGCTTTGGTTCAAAAAGAACGCCGCATCGCCGTTTTGGGGCCCGTAACCCAAAATCGGCCTTCCCGCTCCCATATAGTCAAAGAGTTTGCTGGTGGGTATGCCGGCGGCATAGGAGGTTTCGGGAACGATGAAAAACAGCACGGCTGCCCTCTTCATGGCGCCGACCACCTCTTCGTGCGGGCGATAGCCGAAGAACGTGCAATTCGGCAGCAGCCCGATCTCTTTCAACTCGTTCCGAATGTCGCTGTGGATCGAACCGTAAAAGTCGATGCTCAGTCGGCCCGTTTCCTGCGCCAGCTTGTAAAACGCGCGCCACAGCGGCCGCGGGTTTTGGTTGATCGCTAAATGCCCGGCATGAACCAGATGCAGCTTGCCGTCGTCCGGCAGCGGCTCGACGTCTTTGAAATCTTCTGGATCAAAGCCGTTGGGGATCACATAATAGTCATTTTCTGCTTTTTTCTGAAGGAGATTTTTTATTGTCGGGCTGACGGTAACCACCGCGTCCGCTTTACTGATCACGGTCTTTTCCAGCCGACGGTCGAGGCGAACCGCCGGCGCGAGGCGCTTCAGGGTGTGATAGTAAAAAACGTCCGTCCAAGGGTCACGAAAATCGGCCGCCCACGGCAGTCCGCTTCGGCGCGCCAAGGAGCGGGCGATCAGATGGGTGCTCATCGGCGGGGCGGTGCTGAAAATGACGTCGATCCTTTCTTTTTCAATGATCTTCATGCCCCGGCGAACGGCGAACGGCTTCCAGCCGATGCGGCCGTCGGGAATAAAGAGGTTGCCCCGCACAAAGGCCGCCAGCCGCTGCGCGGGCGTTCCGTGGGAATCTTCGGTGAGTACAAAGGTTTCGATGCGACGTTTGCCGGTCAACAGGCGATAGAGGGCGAACGGCTCCAGTGAAGGTGTGCGATGAACGACCAAATCGGGCGCCGTATCTTTTTCCAGCGACGGGTCAAGGGCGGGATATTCGCCGTCCTTGACCGTCAGCACCACCGGCCGCCAGCCGAAGTGCGGCAGGTACTTGCAGAATTTCAGCACGCGCTGAACGCCCGGGCCGCCGGCGGGCGGCCAGTAATAGGTCAGCACCAAGACCGATTTAGTCGCAGTAGGCTTCAAGCTCCACCTGTCGCTCGGCAAAACCGTTGCTTTCCAGAAACATTCGCTTCCAAATATAAAAGCCGGTGACCACCCAGATAAAGTTATAGTGCCACCGCATTCGCGGGTGCGGCGGTGCCTGAAGGATGGTGTTGATATAGTCAAAGTTAAAGATGCCGTCCCTTTCGATGCGTCGGCGCGTGAGCACGGCCTCGGCGGTGCTCTTGAGGTCTTTTTGGAATTGCAGGTAGGGGTTGAAGGTAAAGCCCCACTTTTTCTTGCGGATGATCTTCGGCGGCAGATAGGGCGCCATGGCGCGGCGCAGCAGCCCCTTGGTTTCGCCGCCGATCATTTTCAGCCGTGCGGGAATGGAAAAGCCGAAGCGCACCAGATCGAGGTCGAGGAACGGAACCCGCTCTTCCAACGAATGCGCCATGCTCATGCGGTCTTCGACCAGCAGATAGTCGTTGACCATTTTGGAGTGAAACTCGGCAAAGAAAATTTGATCGAGCGGAGACATTCCGCCGCGGCGCTCAAAGAGCGGCGCGAATTCGGCTTCTACCGGCTCCAAAGCGCTGCGGAGAAAAGAAGGCGTGTAGATGCGTTCGAGCTGACCGCGGTCATAGTCCCACACGTTGCGCAAAATGAGGTAAAACTTCCGCAGGTTGCCGAGCGCCAGCGCCGCCTGCAGTCCGCGGCGCATCTCGTCGAAGCGAGGCGGGGTGAGGCGCGTCTGCGCACGGAAAAGCAGAGCCGACAGCTTGGCGCCGATCGATTCCTCCCACGTCGGCGGCACGGCTTCGAAAAGCCGATTGAAGGGAAGGGCCAGTTTGTGGATGTCGTAACCGGCAAAAAGCTCGTCGCCGCCGAGCCCGCCGAGCACCACCTTGACGTGCTGTGAAACGAACTCGGAGAGCGAAAAGCCCTGCAGCAGGTTTATTTTGGGCTCTTCGGCGTGCCAAATGACTTCGGGAAGCCGACGCATGGGATTCAAATCCATCCGCAGCGAGTGATGCACGGTGTTGTAGCGTTCGGCGGTCAGCCGCGCGTCCTCGTTCTCGTCGGTCGGTTCGTTGAAGCCGAGGGTAAAGGTGCGGATCTCCTCAACGCCGATGCGGCTCATCATGGCCACCAGTGTGCCGGAGTCCAAGCCGCCCGAAAGGTATACGCCGACAGGCACGTCGCTGACCAGTTGCCGCTCGACGGCCTGTCGAACCATCAGCGGAATCTCGTGCAGCCAGTCGTTCAACGGCTTTTTTTCGTCCACCTGAAGTTCGAGCACAAAGTAGCGGTGCAGCTCGCGAACGGTCCCCTCTTCGACGATCATATAGTGCGCCGGCGGCAGGCGGCGGATGCCGGCCGCCAAAGTTTCGTCGGTTTGATTGTAGCGCAGATTGAGCTGATGGTGAAGCGCCTGAGGGTTCAGGCGGCGTTCGACGGCCGGATGAAGCAGGATCGCCTTGTACTCTGAGGCAAAGATAAAGAGGCCGTTGCCGCAATAGTAGTGCAGCGGTTTGACGCCGAAATGGTCGCGGGCTAAAATCAGGCGCGGCTTCGGCCCTCGTTCGTCGAGAATGGCGAACGCAAAGATGCCGTTGAGGCGCGCAAAACAATCCGGCCCCTCTCTTTCGAAGAGCTTGAGAATCACTTCGGTGTCGGAGCGGGTGGTAAAGACGGCGCCGCGCTGCAGCAGCTCGTTGCGGAGCTCGCGATAGTTGTAGATTTCGCCGTTGTAAACGATGGCCAGCGTTCGCTGCTCGTTAAAAATCGGCTGATCGCCGGTCTGCAGGTCGATGATGCTGAGCCGGCGGTGGCCCAGGCAGACCTCTCCCGAAGAATAGACCGCGTCGCGATCGGGGCCGCGATGAGCCAAAAGACGGCACATTCGGCGCACCAGCTCTTCGCGCGAAGCACCCTTTTCCATGACGCCGCAGATGCCGCACATCAATATGCCTCGTTCAAGATTTGTCGGCCGAACGGCGTCGGCTTCATGAAGCGCTCTTTCTCGTCTGCCGAACGCTCTGAATCTGCGGAACCAAAGAGACCGCCAGCAGCAGATAAACGATCAGGTTGGCGGCGCCGGTCATCGCCACGCTGATCTTGTAGGAACGGGGCTCCAGCTTGAAGGAGACCTGTGATCTTCCTGCAGGCACGATCACGCCGCGCAGCACGTGATTGACTTTGAAAATCTCCGTCGGTCGACCGTCGACCAGAGCATGCCAGCCGGCGGGATAATAGATTTCACTCAGCACCAGCAGGGTTTGCCGGTCGCTGGTGACCTCCAGATCGATATAGTTCGGCTCGTAGCGGGTGATCTTTGCCGTCCATTCTGAAGGCGTTTCGACGGCGGCCGAAAGCGGCTTTTCCACAATGGCGACGGAATCAGGGCGAAAGGAGGCTTGGTTCAGCCTCTCCAGACGGCGGGTGCGATCGGCGATCACCTCGACACGGCCGACGCAGAAGGCGCGCGGCAAGGCCGTTCGGTTGCGGTACACGGTCAGCTTTTGCGCCGGATCGTGAAAAACCGCTTCCAGGTTGGGATGGTCCAACGGCTGCGCCGAAATCAGGTACACGGCGTTGAGCATGTTGACCACGTTCCAATTGATCGGAATCTGGGTGTTGAGAAAGCCCGGGTCGCGGCCGGCAAGCAGACAGCTCTCGCGAATGTCCTGATAAATGCGCAGTTTGGCGGGATGATAGCCTTCGATGGATTGATGATGATACGACCAATGGGCGTCGCCGCCGAGGTCGCCCAAAGGATAGACGCGATGCGGCTCCTTGTCGTCGAGCAGAACGCGGTCGAGCTGGGTCTGCTGAAAATAATCGTCGAACCTTTCTTTGGGAATCAGCTCGGTCATGTAACGGCGGCAAATGGGAAGCAGATCGATCAGCATCAGGGCGAGCATCGCCGCAATAAAGAGGGGTTTGGGCAAAGCTTTTTTCAGAAAGGCAAACACAAGCGCAAAGGCGGCGGCGGCGAAGGCCAGGAGGCGAAGGGCATCGCCTTTGAGGAGATCGAAACGGGCCGCCTTGAGCAGCGTGATGATTTCGGGGCTGTAGTTTCTTGCCTCTTCGGGCCTCAGAAACGAGATGCCGGAGCGGAAGAGGAGCGGCGCCAGGGCCAGGGCCGCCAGCAGGCCAAAAACGCCGACCGTCGCCTGCAGCGCCCTTTTGCTGTTTCGTTCGCCGCGCAGCAGCTCATCCAAGCCGATGCCGGCAAGAACGGCGGTGCTGAACATCACCAAGACGACGATCATGGTGGGCACGCGGAACTTGTCGAAAAAGGGCACCCATTCGAAAAAGATCCGATAAAAGTAGGGGAAATGACGCCCGAACGCCAGCAGCAGCGAAAAGATCATGAGCGCGACCGCAGCCTTGACGTCGCTTCGGCGTAGTCCAAGGACGATGCCCAACAGGGCCGCAAACACCGCCGTCGCTCCCAGGTAGTCGGTAGTGGACGTAAACGGCATGTGGCCCCAGTAGCCGGGGATGACGCGCCCCTTGAGCTGCGGTACGGCGTCGCCGGTGTACAGTTGCGACGAATGCCCGCCCCAAAATCGCGGAATGATGAAATTGTACATTTCGCCGGGGTGAAGCGACCACTGCGTGGCATAATCCATGTCCAGGCCGGTGGAGCCCTCTTCGCCGGTGCCGCCGCGGATGGAGTAGCGCGAATATTCGCGCACCTGCAGCACATGAAAGGCGGACATGGCGGCGCCCGCGCCCATGGCAACGACGACGAGGGCGATGCGGAGAGCTGCGGCCGGCAGACGTTTTTCTCTCACATGCCGGGCCGCTTCAACGATGCCGAAAAAGAAGAGCGCCAAGACCAGGTAAAAGACGATCTGATAATGACCGGCGCGCACCGCCAGGCTGAAGCCGATGGTAAAGAGGACGAAATTGAGCAGGTTCGCCTGTCGCATCCAGCGCAGAAAGAGAAAGAGGACCAGCGGCATCAGCATGATCGTCTGCACCTTGCTGTTGTGGCCGGCTTCCAGCATGCCGATCAGATTGGGCCACCAGACAAAGGCGGCGGCGGAGAAGGCGGCGGCCGGCAACGACAGACCGAGCAGAGTCATCAGCAGAAGCATGCCCACGGCGCCCAGCAAATAGTAAATGCTTTGCCACTTGAACACCGCCGCCAGGCCGTCGATCAGATAGCGCGCCGGCTGTTCGAAAGGCGGCCACAGAGAAATCAGGTGCGCGGGCATGCCGGAAAAGACGTTGTTGGCCCACAGCACGGTATAGTTGACCTGTTTTCGCGCCTCAAGAATCGACTGGGCGTTTCCCTTCCAGGCGATGATGTCGGTGCTGGGCGGCACCTTGTTCTCAAAGACGATGGGGAAAAAATAGATGAGAATGAGCAGGAAGAAGGCTCCTGCGGCGATCCAGAACTGCTGTGCGGGCGTCAATGAGAGACGACGTTGCGGCGTCGCCTGAGCGCTTTTTTCCGCTTTTTTCTTCTGCGTCTTTTTAGACATAATTCACCTGCCGGTTGAAGGTGAGGGTTTTCTACGAATAATATCGTTTGACAAAGCCGGTGTACTCGCCCTTTTTCAGGATCACACGGCGAACAAAGGCGACCGTAAAGCCGAGGCCGTAACCGAAAATCTGCAGCGGCATGACCAGCGGCGTGAGCAGCGCCACGCGGGCGCTTTTATAGCGAATGCCGGCGTGAAGGGCGGAAATCAGAACTGCCGCCGCTCCGGCCGCGGTCGCGAGGACCCACGGTCGCCGCAGCAGGGGAACACAAAGCGCGGCGAGGCTGAACAGCAACCAGCCCCACATCGCCAGCGCCGGAAGAATATGGAGCGGTTCGAGCATGCGGCGATCGATGAGGAAGAGATTGATGCGCGCGGCTCCCCAATTGAACACCTGGCGGAAAAAGCGCTGAAGCGAGGTACGCCGCTTGTGATAGACCGCGGCATCGTGAAGATACGCCGTCTTGGCGCCGCTTTTAAGAATTCGGTTGCTGAACTCGATGTCCTGGCCGTGCCGCAAAGAGCTGAAACCGCCGATCTGCCGGTAGAGGTTTCGCGTAAGCCCCATGTTGAAGCTGCGGGGATAGAATTTCGCCAGGCGCTTTTTTCGGCCGCGCATGCCGCCGGTTGTAAGGAAAGAGGTCATCGAATAGTTGATCGCCAGCAGCAGCGGCGGAAAGTCGAGGCGGGCGTCGTCGCGGCCTCCGAAAGCGGCCAGCTCCGGATCCTGGTCGAATGCGTGTTTGATGGTGCTCAGCCATTGCGGCGGCGCTAAACAGTCCGAGTCGATAAAGACGAACAGGTCGCCGCTCGCCTTTTCCATGCCCGCGTTGCGCGCCGCCCCCGGCCCGCGATGATCCTGATGAAGCACCGAAAGAGACAAGTCGGTCTTTTTCTGCAGTTCGGCCAGCATTTCGGCCGTGCCGTCCGTGGAACCGTCGTCGACCACCACCACTTCAAACCGATCCTTGGCGAGATCCTGTGCCTCCAGCGACGCCAGCAGCTCGGCGATCTCTTCCCTGCGGTTGTAGGAAGGGACGATGACCGACAGTTTCAGGTCTCGGCTCACGGTTCCTGCTCCCAACCGATTTGCCGCCGAATGCGGCCGGCCTCCGCCGTCTCGGCGCGCGACTCGGTAATCATTTCGCCGAGCAGCCCGATGGAAAAGAATTGCACGCCGATGATGACCAGCAGCAGGCCGAGGAAAAGGAGCGGCCGTCGGCTCAGGTGAGCACCGAAAAGTATTTTTTGCACCGCCAGCACCGTTAGAATGACGGAGCCGCCCAGGGTGCACAGCATGCCCCACACGCCGAAAAAGTGGAGCGGACGGTTCTTGTAGCGGGTGAGAAAGGTGACGGTCAGCAGGTCGAACGCCCCGCGCAGAAAGCGCGCGGCCCCGTATTTCGAACGGCCGAAGCGCCGCGGATGATGCGTAACCGGAAGCTCGGTCACGCGGAAGCCGCTGCGGTGGGCGATGACGGGCAGATAGCGGTGCAGCTCGCCGTAGATGTTGAACGACTTGACCACCTCACGACGGTAGGCTTTGAGGCCGCAGTTAAAATCGTGCAGCCGAACGCCGGAGAACAACGAGGTGAAATAGTTGTAGATTTTCGAAAAGAAGCGCTTGGACCACGGGTCGCGCCGAACTTTTTTCCAGCCGGAGACCAGGTCGTAGCCTTCGTCCAATTTGGCGAGCAGGCGGGGAATTTCTTCGGGGTCGTCCTGGAGATCGGCGTCCATGGTGATCACGCGTTCGCCGGCGGCGGCGCGGAAGCCGGCGGCCAAGGCGGCCGCCTTGCCGTAGTTGCGGCGCAGGCTGATCAACTTGATGCGGCGATCGCGGCGGTGCAGCTCGATGATGCGCGCCGCAGATTGATCGGTAGAACCGTCGTCGACAAAGATGATTTCGTAGGAAAGGCCCAGCGGCTCGACCGCCGCCTTGATCCGCCGCGCCAGTTCCTCCAGCGATTCTTCTTCATTGAGCATCGGAATCACGACCGACAGGCCGAGTGCAGACGCAGATCCGCTCATGGCTATAACCTCAGCTTCAATACATCCGCCGGCAGTTTAACGGCAAAGTCATTCGGCCTCAGCGGCCGATTGATTTCAAGGCTTTCGTAAATCAACGTCAACGATTCCTTTTGAAGCGGCCGCCTGATGCGCACCAGTTGCGGAACCGACGCCTCGCCGCGATTAAGAAAACGACGATATTCCTCGAGGCGCACCGTTCTGCCGTCGGCGTCGTAAACCGTCAGGCGTGTAACCGCGGCGCTGCGGGGGTCGACGGCGTATTGAAAATATTCGCCGCCGCGTCGCCCTTTGAGCTGCAGCAGACCGTCCGCGGCATGCAAAACCGGCTCGTCGAGCGCCTCCACGCTGGGGCGACCGACGGCCGTCTGCAGCAGCTCCTCGAATGTTAGATCAAAGCCCAACATCGGCTTCAGCCGAAGCGTGTCGGACGAATCACCCAGGTAGACCAACTTTTCCGTCGGCATGTAAAAGAGAAATCGCCTTCGATCGGCCTGAATAAGGCCGATCGTGACGCCGAAAGCGGCTTCCACGCGAATAAACAACGAGTCGGGTTTCTTTACATGAACGACGGCGGTTCCGCTGAACGACTGCTGCGGCGATTCGACGATCAGTCGAGCCCTGCCTGCCAGCGTGCGCACGGCGGCGTCACTTTTCAGCACGGCTCGGTGAACGGCGTCGATACGCGTTTCGTCGATGCGCAGCGGCCGCCGTGCCGGCGCACAGGCAAGTACCGCGGCCAGCAGAACCGCCGCGCCGACGCCGAGCAACCGTTCCGCCGATACGGTCATTCGACGTCTGCGCCGATTTTGTCCAACAGATGAACCCGTCGATCGTCCAACTGCAACGCTTTGCGCCATAACTCGAGAGCCGCATTTCGTTGGCCCAGCTTTTCAAGCACATCGCCCAGGTGTTCGTTCACCTCGGCATTATTCGGCTCTTCCCTTAGCGAGGCTTCGATGTACTCCCTCGCCTTTTCATAGTCGCCCATCTGATAGTAAATCCATCCCAGCGTATCCAGGTAGGAAGCGCTTTTGGGAACGGCGGCGACGGCTTTTTGCGCCATCGAAAGGGCCTTCTCCAGTTCCACGGCCTGCACGGCCAGGTGATAGGCATAGTTGTTGAGAACGATCGGGCTGTCGGGGTTGTTTTGCAGCAGTTTCTGATAGAGTGTTTCGGCGCGATCGTATTGCCGCAGCTCGTCGAGAGCGCCGGCCAAGGCCAAAGCGGTCTGGTGGTTCGAGGGGTCGAGCTCCAGTGATTTCTGGTAATATTGGGCCGCGCGCCGGGTTCGGCCCTGGCGACTGTTTACAAATCCCAGGTAGTAATGAATGGCGGCATCCTGCTGAAAACGTTTTGATGCCTCATCGAGCACCGCTTCGGCGGCGGCAAGGCTGTCCAAGTTCAAATAGGTCAAGGCGCGCAGCAGCGGAATTTCCGCCATATCCTTGCGCAGCTCTTCGGCGCGGTTGAACTGCTTGAGCGCCGCTTGAGGATTATTGCTCATCTGATAGAAGCGGCCGAGGGTGATCGGCACGCGCCAGTCGTCGGGATGGGTGTCCGTCAGCGGTTCGACAGTGGAGATGGCGGCCAAGGTGTCGCCTTTCTGCATGAGGAGCTTGGCGATCTCGATGCGGGCGCCGACGTAGGTGGTGTCGTTGTCCTTGAGCGGTTCGTAAAGCGCCAGGGCGGCGTCCCATTTTTTTTGCTCGGCGTAGATGTCCCGAAGCAGCGCCCGCAGACGGTAAAAGTTGGAACGCTGTTCCAATCCTTTAAGGCAAGTCGATTCGGCCGCCGTTGTGTCGCCCCTCGTGAGCTGAAGAACCGCCAAAGCGGTGTGTGCACGTTCGCTCAAAGGCTGCCGCTGCGCCAGACGGCGGTAGAGAGCTTCGGCCCGGCCGGTGTCCGCCAGGACCAGATAAAAGCGACCCAATTGAAGGACGTTTTCCGTGTCGCTGCTGTCTCGCTCCACCAGCTTTTCGAACAGGGCTGTCGCCGCGGCGGCGTCGCGCCGTCTCTCGTAGCGCGTCAGGAGCTCCTCTTTTACGTCCTCGAAAGAAGGATGCTGCAGCAGCGCCTCTTCCAGCATACGGACGGCCCGCAAAGTATCGCCTTGGGCCTCGGCGGCCTCAGCAGCGGCCAAATAGGTTTTTTCGAGCTCCGGATAGTTCTGCTGAAGTTCAAGATATATTTGTTCCGCTTCGCGCCCGCGTCCCGCCGATTGAAAGAAACGGGCGAGGTCCATCAAAGCGTCCGGGTCGTCGAGACCGAGCGCGCGCAGCCTTCGATAGGAGGCCGACGCCTCTTTCGGCTTGTTGTTGATGAGCTGAAGGACGGTGAGGTAGTAGAGGGGTTCCTTGTCGTTCGGTCGAAGCTTCACCAACCGCTCGTAAACCGACATCGCTTCAGTATAGTTTTCCATGGCTTCGCAGCAGAGCCCCAAAACGGTCAGCGCTTCGATGTTCTGCGGATCGAGGCGCAGCGCTTTGCGCGCCAACGATGCGGCCACTTCGGGCTTTTGCAGGCGGTAATAGTTTTCCGCCAGAGCCGTGTAGATACCCGGCGAAGCGGAATCGATTTCTGCAGCCTGATGGTAGTGAAAAAGCGCCTCTTTGGGCATGTCAAGGAGCTCGAGGACCGCGCCGTCGATGATGTGATTGAGCGCGATGGGATGATACGGCGGCGTTTCCGGTGCCCGGTTCACTTTGCGGCTTCCGGCGCACCCCACCAGCAGCGCAGCAACAAGGATGAAGATCAGGTTTTTCATAGGCTCACGTCTTTTTGGAAAGAGAATATATCACAAGACGATCAGATTAACAAGCAGAATGTGCCTTGTTTAAGCCATGATAAAACCGAGAATTCCGCCGAATGGTTCCCCGGCCTCAGTTCTTGTTTCCGCTTTTGATCGAGATTTTTTATATTGCCCCCCGCCCCTTCCGAAAAGTCAGTAAAGGCGAACGACATGATCTATTCTCCACACAACATCCCTCTGTTTACCGCCTGCGAAGCCATCGTTTGCGACTTGGACGGCACCCTCTATTTGGAAGACGAGCCCATCGCCGGCGCCGCCGAATTCCTTCACGCCGTCCTTGCCAGACGCCGCCGGCTCTTCTATTTTACCAACAACACCTCGATGTCGAGGCGCTCCTGGCTGGAAAAGCTGCGCGCGCTCAACTTTCCGATCGACGACCACCAGCTTATCACCTCGGCGGATTGCGCCGACGCTTACCTCAAGCGCAGTGGCCTTTTTCCCCGTATTTATCTGGTCGGCAACCAAGATCTGCGGCGCGATTTCGAGGAGCGCGGTTTCCGCTGTTTGCGGGAGGACGAAGCCCTCGGAGGAGAGCCTGCGGCAGTAGTGCTGAGCTTCGACACCGAATTGACCTATGAAAAGATCGTCGTCTGTCACCAATTGCTGAGCCGGGGCCTACCCTACATTGCCACTCACCCCGATATCCTCTGTCCGGTGGGCCGATACGTCTTTAAACCGGACATCGGTTCCTTTATTGCCCTGTTCGAAGTCGCCGGCGGCCGCAAGCCGATCATCGTCGGCAAGCCGACCGCCGAGGCGGTGCGCTTTATCACGGAAAAGGCGCACGTGAACGCTGAACGCATCGCTTTTATCGGCGACCGGCTCTACACGGACATGCGTATGGCCGCCGAAGCGGGGATGGTCGGGGTGTTGGTGCTCAGCGGCGAAACCACCATCGAAATGCAGAGGAGCGCCTTTCTTCAGCCGCAACTGGTTGTGGATTCGGTGGCGGACTTGACGGCCTGCCTTTGAGCCCTTGCCTTTTTCCGCCTTCGGTCTGGAAGGGTTCAATAAACGGCGACCGATTCGACGCGACAACCCGGAAATGAATGATGCGGCTGGTCATAAACGGCCGAGTCTCCCTTAAACGTCTCCCAATCCTGCATATGCCGAGCGATGACGTCGATCAATGAATCGGCGACGGCCGGGTCAAAATAAAGAACGGGACAGCGAAAAAGGCCGGCGGCGACGTCGTGGACGGAGACCTCGAACCTTCCCAGCGTTCCCCACCACTCGCCCGGCAGGCCGAGCGTGTCTCCCGGCGCAACAAGGTCGCCCTCGCGAACCCGCGGTTCGACGACATGATCATAGCCGACCTGAATGTCGGGATCCGCGGCGGCTGCAGTGAACTCCCAATCCTTCGTCTCTTCCTGGAAAACGGCCCGCACGATGCGGCCGTGCGCGACCGCCGTAAGGGGCGTGTTCCGCGGAATCAAGTAGGTGAACTCGCCCAACACTTTAGTGCCGCCCTGATCGCTGCCCACCTGCAGTCCGAATTCCCAAAAGACGCGGCTGTATTCGGGGAGAAAAAGAAAATCGCCGGCCCGGTTTGTAAGGGGATCCCACGGGTCGAAACGAACACCCAGTCCCTGAATCGTAAAGGTGCCGGGCGGAGGCTCCGGCGGCGGGGACTCGACGACCGTAAACGATCGGACGTTCGACCACAAACCGATGGTGCCGTTACGGTCACGAGCTGCAGCACGCCAATAAACGGTCCATGGCCCCAGCGGCGTGGAGTGGGTATATTCAGGCTGCGCCAGCCCTTCGCACGAAAAGAACAGTTGATTAAAGGCCGTGTCCGCAGCTGCCTGAAGGCTGTAGGAGGAAGCGCCGCGGAGCGGTTCCCAGCGAAACGTCGGATGCGTCGTTTGCACCGCGGAACCCTCGTCCGGCGACAACAGCTTCGGCTTGAACAGGAACGGCGTGAGGGACGCCGCATTTTTCTCTCCTTTTGAAACATGGACGCCGGCTTGCTCCCCATAGAAAACGGTGATGCGGTTTTGGTCGCGGAAAAATACGGCGGCCGAATAATCCTCGGCGGGCGTCAGCTCCGTAAAGAGTGCGGTACCGCAGCCGTTTTCGAGCGGGACATTCGACCTCGAAACCAAGCCTTGTCCGCGACTCAGCTCGAACAGACCCGAGTCTGCAAGCACGAAACCGCCGTCTCCGCCGGTTTGATCCGGGGGAAGGCAGGCGCGTACCTCCAAGGCCGCAAGCGAGTCGGCTGACGGCGGCGGAGGCGGGTTTCGAGGCGGCTCGTTGGGTGAACAGCAAAACACCGCCGTCCAAAGGACGAGCAAGGCGGCGATTCGCCGTCGCGCGCTGCTCACCTTTTTCCAAACGTTCACGTTTTGGGTGCAACAGACCACTGATCAGCCCTCCTGCGTTCGACCCAGCGCCTTCACGTAATCACGCGCTTAGCGCCCATCGAGGGAAAATCTCGACCGGCCTGCTTTTATAAAAGCTCTTGGGCGCCCCGCATATCGTCTGTTCACGGCAGGGCGGGCCCCAACAAACGGCGTGGGTTAAAAGAACGGACGACCGACTCTGAAAACAGCCGACGGTCGCCTGAATGGTTGCAACGTCAAAGCTCGACAGGTTTTCAATCTCTGAAAGGAGATCGGCGACAATGGACTTGGGGGCAGTGCTGAAGCGCTTTGTGAGAAAGCCGTGCGGAAACGATCTTTGGGAGGCAGCTCTGATGGTTCCGGTTTGAACGCCGCGGCAGGCGGGGGATTTTTCCTCTCCGGACCCGTTCCGCCGACTGCAAAAACAAAGGCCGCCCGCGCGATTCTGTTCACCTTTTCCCCTTTCGCTTTGCCGCCGTTGCGCAAATGAAGCTTGGCAGCCGCGGATCATCCTTCTGCCGCTGCGGCCGGCGGCGTCGAAGCGACCTCACCATGCCGCTGGGACCGCAAGCCGCAGCGAGGAACACATCAATATAACGATTTGCAACTTGCAAAATAGGCTTTTTTTTCTTAAGAAGAGACAGCCGCCGCGATGCACGGCCGGGCTTTTCGGCGGAACGGCAGAACGGCGTCGAAAGCCGTCGGCGGTTCGTGTGGGGAAAGGAGGCGGGACATTCATTCGATGCGCGGCGTCGATAGCTTCGAAATGCAAGGAAAGAGATAAAGGTGAAGGCGAGAAGAATATGATCAGATTGATGATCGCTTTGCTGCCGGCCGTGTGCTGCGTTTTTGCCGCTTGTTCGCGGACGCGGCCGTACGTTCAAACGGTTACCGGAGTCGAACGTCCGAGCTCCGATGCCGTGTGGCTGACCCACGAGCACGTGCTCGTCGATTTCAGCGGCGCGGACAGCATTGCTTCCCATAGCGAAGCCCATGACCTCATCGTCAAAGAGATGCTCCCCTATTTGTCGGTCCTTAAAACTCACGGCGTCGCCTATTTTGTCGATGCAACGCCGGCTTTTCTGGGACGAGATGCGCTGCTTTTGCGCCGGCTTTCGCAAATGACCGGCCTGAAAATCATCACCAACACCGGCCTTTATGGGGCGCGCAATAATCTTTTCGTTCCTCAATGGGCTAAGGACATGTCGGCCGAGGAGCTCGCGGAAACGTGGATCGATGAATTCGAAAACGGCATCGAAGGGACCGCGGTCAAGCCCGGCTTTATCAAAATCGGCGTCGACGCCGCCGACTCGCTTCACCCTTTGCACCAAAGGCTGGTAAAGGCTGCGGCGCTCACTCACCTAAAGACCGGACTCGTGATCGCCTCGCACACGGGAGAAGCCAAGGCGTTGTGGCCGCAGTTGCGAATTTTACAGGAAAGCGGCGTTTCGCCCGAGGCGTTCATTTGGGTTCACGCCCAAGGGGAAGGCGACCGCGACGCCTACTTGAAGGCGGCGGCATTGGGCTGCTGGATCAGTTTGGACGGCATCGGCTGGGAGTGGGAAAGCTATGTGGAAAGGATTCTATTTGCCAAGCAGAACGGCATCCTGGACAGAATCCTCCTTTCGCACGACGCCGGTTGGTTCGATCCGAAAAAGGAGACTCAGAGCATTACGCCTTTTACCAACCTCTTTGAAAACCTTTTGCCGGCGCTGAAGGCGCGGGGACTTTCGGACGAGGAGGTCAGAAGGCTCATCTGCGTGAATCCCGGCCTCGCCTTTTCGATCAAGGTCAGAAGAACATCCGAAAGGCATGCCGGCGACTGACCTGCGCCCGTGCGTCGATCAAAGGCGGGGAAAGCCGACCTGCCCCGCCTTGCCCTTTTCTTCTCCGACAATATTTTTCTGCTGCAAGGGCTGTGCAGCCTATTTGAGCAGCACCAAAGCGATCTTTTGAGAAACGCCGGCCGACGACAAGCGGCAAACGTAAAGGCCGGCGTAAAGGTTTTCTGCCGAAAGATGCAGCACATGTTCGCCCGTCTCCGCTTCGCCGCTTAACAGCGTTTTGACCCGTCGGCCGTTGACGTCGTAGAGCTCGAGACTGACCGGTTCCCGCCGGCGCAAAAGAAAGCGGATGGTCGTCGATGTGTTGAAGGGGTTGGGAAAGGCCTGCAGGAGCGGCGCTTCTTTCTGCGGCTCCATACGGCGGCTGACCTCGTCGCTCAATCCGTAGATAAAGGCGCGACTGTGGAAACGGCTGCGCCAATCTTCGACCAGTGAGGTAAAGTCGGTCAAAACGATTTTGCCCTGATCGCGGAGCCGAAGCAGCGGCGTAAGCAGGGTGTCCTCGACCGCACGCAGCCCTCCGGCGGCCGCAATAACGGCGGGTTTGAGGTGAAGATGGGCCGTCAGCATGTATTGCGAAGAGACCTCACCGCTTTCGTAAAGGGCGACGAGCCGGTTCACGCCTGCCGTGTCGCCGGTATACTGACCGATGCAGACGATGTTGCCCGCCGGCTCGTCCTCGAAGAAGTGAAAGCGGTCTTTGGGCCGCCATACGCCGCTGACCACCGGATCGTTGACATGGTTGGGGGTACCGCTGCCCATCAGAATGGTGCCGCGCCAAAGCGCCCAGGGATATTTTGAGCCGCGAACCGGCAGGCGAAAGCGATCCCACCTTTGAAACTGCGGCAGCGTCGGATCCCACACGTGGCCGCCGATCACCGTACTGCCGCCCACGCCGAGCGAGTCCAGCAGATGCGCCACGTCTGTATAGTTGTAGCCTTGCTTCTCGTGAGAGTGCGGATCCACGACGACCTGCAGGTCTTCCTTCAGGTAGCGGAAGAGGTTCTTGCCGGAAGTCGCCGCGGTGAGCGTCGCGTCCTCATAGCGCAACGCTGCTTCGAGGATCTTCCAATCCGGTTCCAAAACCCATGGGGCGCGGTGCGATCGAAAAAGCTCGGCTGCGGCGATGAGCTGTTCGCGCCAAGCGACATATTGCCGACGCGAATCGGCCGTGCCGAGCTCGCTGCCGGGCACGTTGTCCTCGATGTGGGTAAAGATCACCACATAGACCGGCGGCGTTTGTGCGGCCGTGTGCAAGGGGGAGAGCATCATTGAGGTTAAGGCTAAAAGCGCTGCGGCGGGTTTCATTTACTGCCTCCAAAGCTTAGGATAGGAGGATTTTGTTACGGCGCACACCATATCTTTGCCTGTTCATGCACGAGATTCACTCTGCTTTGCAGACGCCTCGCCGACGTCGCTCCGGAGTTTCAAATGCCGGCTTTCACACCGGCAGAGGTCAGCCGACTTGGCAACGCCGCACGCCTGACCGCATCATGAGCCGTTCGATATTGGTATCGCCGACCTCATCGTACAACGTGCCGGCGCTCGAAGCGGACGCCTGTCGCAATCCGCCTTGAAGGACGCCGTCGCAGCCTTTCTCCTTCGTGCGGCCGGCATCTCCGCGGCCGGTCCTATATCGATATGGCTTTCATTTCCTTCCGCTGTTTTTACTGTCATGCCGGAAACGCGGCCAAGGCGACGGCGCATAGCCGCGGGCGTCTGTATACACGGCCGAGAACAATCCCGGGTAACCGGCGCCGTACCCCATGCCGCCGATATAGAGTAGGCCTTCGGCCGTGATGGCCGGCGATGACCAATTCACGCCGGCGGCCACTTCATGCTTCCAGGCCAAAGTGCCGTCCGGACGGACGGCATAAAGATAACCGTTCTCTGCGCCGAAATAGATCAGGCCGTCGTCTCCAACGGTCGGCGTGGAATAGCAGTCGTCGCCGGTATGATGTCGGCCTTGGATGATGAATTGCCACAGCCTGCTGCCGGACGGAGACAGCGCCAGCAGTCGTGCGGGATGGTCACGGCCGGCTTTGGTGGTACAATAGAGGGTGCCGTCGGCGCCGATGGTCACCGAAGCGCGTATCGGAAGATTTTCCTCGATGTGATGGCGCCATTTCATTGTACCGTCGGCGCGAACGGCATACAAGTGCGCTCCGACCGAATAGCTCTCCGTTGGAATATAAATGGTGCCGTCGTCATCGATGGTGGGATCGGCGAAGGAGAGCTCGTCCGCTCGATCGAAGCCGAAGACCCAACGAATGCTGCCGTCGGGGCGAATCGCATAGAGCGAGTCTTGGCCGATGGTCACATAGATGGTGCTGTCCGGCCCGATCGTCGGGGAAGCGATGCACTCTTTGCTTGCAAAGCGGCGGTTCGTCACGTGCCATTGTTGTCGACCGGTCATCGGATCGAGCGCATATAATCCGTCGGCGCCGATGTAGACGGTGCCGTCGTAACCGACGGCGGGTGTTCGTTGCCCCATGTCTCTTTTGACGAACATGTTTTCGAACTGGTTGAAAGACCACAGCTCGGTGCCGTCCGGCGTAAGGGCGTGCACCGCATAGGTGCGGTCCATGATGTAGATGTTGCCGTTGAGACCGACGGCCGGTGAAAAGAGCGCTTCACCCAGGTCGCGACTCCATTTCATGGTGCCGTCGGGATGAAAGGCGTAGAGGGTGCCGGGCGACCAACCTTGATCGAGCGTGTACGAACCGGTGCTGAAATAGACCGTGCCGTCGTCCGCTACGGCAGGCGAACAATAGTAAACCGACTGCGGGGTTTCATAGCGCCAGTAGGTTTTCCGCTCGCAGGAAGCTTCCAGGGTATGATCTCTGTCCATGATGATCTTGCCTTCGGAGGGAACGACCACGCTGTCCAGCTTGACGATCAAATTGAAATATTCCGGCCGGGTAATAAAGAGATAGATGACCGTGTCCCCGGGGAAGCATAGTTTGGTCCCGGGGGGCGGTGTGCCCTCTATGCCATCGGTGACTGTGACGGTCAGTTTGAATAGAGTTTCCCCCGGTTGAAGGGGTTCGGTGGGTTGCCGGTCCTTACGGCCGCAGGAACAGAGGAGCAACAGGATCAGCAATCCGCAGATGCGGTTTGGACGTCCCATGGCTTGCCTCCCTTGCTAAGCGTGGGCAAAATGAAAATCCGCTGCTCTACGGCAGCGGCAAATTTCACCATAGGCTGCCGTCGAGGGCGGAAAAGCCCTCGATGTGCCGAGAGCTCTTCCGCGCCGAAAAAGATCATCCGGTCGATTCAACAGACGCTTTGCATCCCTTTCTGAGTTTTTCAAGCGCGTCGGCGGCTTCGGGTGCAACAACGACGGTAATCTTCATATAGGGCTCCAGCCGAGTGTCGGCTTTGGCCACCCATTCCCGCTTTCCGTCGGTGCAGCGGACGATGATGCAGCCGGGCGGAAGTCCGAGCGAACGGATGTGCCGGCCGGCGAACGGCGAACCGGATTCTACCAAATAATGCAGAACGGTGGGCTTTTTCAGCACATGGGCGCTGTCGGTCCGCTTCAGGTCACGTTCCAGCAGCTCTTCATAGATCGGCAAAACGTTCAGGGACTCGGCGACGGCATAGGCGCAGAAGCAGGCCACCAGCAAGGGCAGCATCAGCGCGTAACTGCCCGTCATTTCGACGATGAGCATGATGCCGGTGAGCGGCGCGCGCACGATGCCGGTGAAATAGGCGGCCATCCCGACGACGGCAAAGGCGCCCGCTGATTGCACCACGGACGGAAAGAGGCTGTGGACGCCTTGCCCGACGGCCAATCCGATCAACGAGCCGATCACAAGGAGGGGAGCAAAAATGCCGCCGGGGGCACCGGTGCCGTAACTGATCATGGTGAGCAAATAGCGGCCGATCAAGAAAACAGGAATGGCGGCCGTGCTCATGTCGCCGTGAAGCGCCGATTCGATCACCGAGTCACCGGCGCCCAACATCTCGGGAGAGAACCATCCGACCAAACCGACCAGCGCGCCCGTCGATGCGATGACGAGCAGGTTAAGGCGGCGGGGCAGGCGCCTGTAGCTTTCCGCAACGGCCAACAGCGTACGGTTAAAGAGGATCCCCAATAAACCAGCAACGGCCCCCAATAGGGCGAACAAAATCAGAGAGGGCAGCGGCGGCGTCGGATAGCTGGGAACGGTAAAGATGGGGAATTGATTAGAGCCCATTCGGGCCGCCACGTTTGCCGTGATGGCGGCGACCAGGGCGGAGCTGAAGACGACGGGATGAAAATCGCCTCGTATTTCCTCGAGCACGAAAATCACGCCGGAAAACGGAGCGTTAAAGGCGGCCGCCAGCCCTCCGCCCGCGCCGACCGTGATCAATGTCAGGCGGTCCCGCTCCGACGCCTTCAACGGGCGGGAGAGGGCGTCGCCGATTGCCCCGCCCATTTGCACGGTGGGGCCTTCGCGGCCCAAGGCCAGCCCGCCGCCGATGGCGATGATACCGCCGAAAAACTTGACCGGCAGTACCCGCTTCCATTTCATCTCTCGAAACCGGCGCACGACCGCTTCCAAATGCGGGATGCCGCTGCCCGAGGCTTCAGGCGCAAAACGACGCGTGACCATGACGGCCGTCACGGTGGTGATCGTCGTGAGCAGAATAGGGTACATCCAACCGGCGGCGGGCATGCGGTGAGTCCATTGCAAAAACCCGTTCCTCAAAGCCGCCGCACCGGTGAGCGCCATGCGAAACAGCAGCGCCGTGACGCCCGCAACGGCGCCCACCAACGCTGCGCGGGGCAGCGTATACCTTCGCTGCCGGCGGATTTCAAGGTATTCTTTGAGCTCGGAATCCGGCGACGGGTCGATACCGATCGTTGGGGAAGCGTTGTCGCTGTTTTCGTCTTTCATTTCTCTTTGGTTTTGTTCCGACTTTTGCCCGGACGCCTCATCGGCAACGGACGCTCCGACGGGGGCGAGAAGGGAGTTGAGGATACCTCTAAAACCGTAGCCTAACGACCCTGGTTTACAAATAACGTCTGGTACTCTTCTCGCCGCAGCACCGTATCGTAAAGCCCGATGTCTTCCCCTTCGTGTTTGTTGATGCCGGTGTAGACCAGACTGGGGTCTTCATACCGCTTGAATTTGTAGACGGCATCGTTCATCAAAGCGCTGTTGAAAACGCCGAGACTGACCAGCAGCTCAAAATCCTTTACCGTCAAACCGGTTACCTTCTTGAACAAGCCCGGTTCCAATTGGGTAATAACATCCCTCAGCGTCCGTTCCCGGTAATCCGTCAAATACAGGAAGACCGGTATCCGCGTGGCAAATTTGATGAGTTTTTCCTGTATCTTCTTTCTGAGGCTCTTGTATTCCTTCTCTTCTTCGCTGAGTTGCTTTTTCTCCTTGGGCGTGAGTTCCCTGTCGTTGGCCTCTTTCTTTGCCTTTTTGACTGCTTCGGACTTGTTGATAATCGTTTCGATGTCCTGGTTGAGATTGCGGAAGCCCTCAATGCTCATCAGCGCCTTCATGGCGGCCTCGTTATTCATCAACCGCCTGAGGGTGTCGTTATCGACATTCACCAGAAGGGCGCTCTCCCAGC
>FWPV01002422.1_pt1 | contig 45947 bp, 45 predicted proteins | sample 2228371 | NCBI WGS metagenome assembly FWPV01 (sample SAMEA103939776, study PRJEB20133) | metagenome
CGGTGCCAACCTGTTCTGGATCCTCGTTCCGCGCATCGTTCTCGCCGTGGTTGTCACCTGGCTGCTAAGTCGGTTGCTGCCGGGTGATTGAGGGGCGCACCGGCCTACGCCTTCAGGTGGTTGTCACCTGGCTGCTAAGTCGGTTGCTGCCGGAGGACAGGCCGACCGCCTAAAGATAACGCTTGCTCCTTGGCCGCCATCGCGCAGGCAGGCGCGGTTCGCCCCTTGCCCTTCGCCGCCGGCATCACCAGCCTAACACGTCCGCTCCTCGGCCAGCTCTGCCTTGTGTCATTCAACCAGAACCCGGCTTGGTCTCAGACTCGCTCAGGAGTGACTTCCCCGTCCGCTCCTCCTGCCAGTCAGACAAGCAGGCTCCCGAGCCGGAGAGGAGGGACAATCTGATTGAGCAGCGACGGTTGACTAGCCGAGAGGCTGTTCTATGATTCCAGCAGATGGGCTCTACTCCAACGCCTGAGAGCAGTCGGTCGGCTTTGCGACGGTTCGGTCCGGCCGGGCCGGATGCGCCGTTGCCGATTCTGCCGGATAAGGCTATCTTGGCACGTCTTGAGGCTGGCAGCCAGACCTGGCTCGACTTTGCTAACGGCGGTCTGGTGCCGCTCGGGTACAATCATCCGGAGCTGAGCCGCGTCGTTGCTGAGGTCGGCCATATGCCGGGCAGTTACGGAGTCTGCTGGCAGTATCATGCCGCCTTGATGCAGAAGCTGGCCGAGCTTGCGCCCGGCGGGATGAATCGGCGGGTGCTGCTGACCGATTCGGCCGGCGAGGCGATGGCCCAAGCCATCAGGCTGGCCCAGGCCAAAACCGGAAGGGAACGCGTCGTCTATGTCGATGGCGATTCGATGCCGGTCGTCGCCGGCGCAGCGGTGGCGGTAGTCCATCCGTTTGAGCCGAGGCTTGCAGAAATCCGCTCGGCCTGCAACAAAGCCGGGGTTCTACTGGTGAGTGATGAGTCGCTGGTCGGCCCGGGTCTTGCCGGGCGGATGTTCGGCATCGAGGCGAGCGGGGTAAGGCCGGACCTGTATGTGCTGGGCCGGGGCTGGGCCGGCGGCCTGCCGTTTGGCGCATGCATCACCAACAGCTCGACTCTACGCTGGCCGTCGTTCAGTGCCGGTTGCTCAGTTCTGAGCGCGGCCGCGGCGCTGGCAACAATCCGGTTGGTTGAGGGCGGTCTGGCTGAGCGGGTCCCGGGACTTGCCGCCTGCCTGACAAGGCGACTGGCGACGATTTCAGGCGGAACCGCCTCAGGGCTCGGTCTGGTCTGGTCGGTAACGTTGCCGAATGCGGCCCATGCTGCGGCGGTTGTCCGGCGCTGCCGGATGAACGGGTTGCTCTTGCGGCCGCTTTCGGCCAATTCGTTTGGCATCCGGCCGCCGCTGGTAGTAACCGAGGCCGAGATCGACCGGGCGTGCGCTGTCATCGAACAATCCCTTGCTGAGACGGGCACAAGATGACGAGGCTTTCGGCTCTGGGGAGTTTCCTCGACACGGTGGAACGGTACCAACTGCTTTCGTGCGGCGACCGGGTGCTGGTTGCTGTTTCGGGCGGTGCGGACTCGGTCTGCCTGCTCGATTTGTTGAATATCGTCAGGGAGAGGTACCGGCTCGGTCTGGTCGGATTCCACATGAATCACGGGCTCAGGCCGGCGGCAAAACAGGAGCAGGAGTTTGTGTCGTCGGTTTTTGAGCAGCTGGGCATTGAGTTAATTCTGGTTCGGTCGCGGGTTCGGCTCTATGCGCAGCGCCACAAGCTCGGGCTTGAGGAGGCTGGCCGGATTCTGCGCTACCGCCACCTGCGGCGCGTGGCTCGGACAAAGGGCTGCAACCGGATTGCGCTCGGTCACACCGCGAACGACAACCTCGAAACGATGGTACTGAATCTGTGTCGTGGCACCGGGCCCGCAGGCCTTGCCGGCATCCCGGTGAGCCGCGGGGTCTTCATCCGGCCGCTGATTGATACCCCGCGGCCGGTATTGGAAAGGCACCTGCGAGCTCGCGGGCTTGAGTGGGTCAAGGATGAGTCGAACGAAGACCTTGACTTCCGCCGCAACCTTATCCGGCATCGGGTTGTGCCGGTGTTGGAACAGGTCAATCCCGGTGTCGTTACCAATGCCCGGCGTGCCGCCCGACTGTTGGCGGATGAGAATGACCTGCTTGACCGGCTCGCCGAACAGGCCGCGGCTCGATGTGCTCAAGCAGGAGAGGGAACAAGGATGAAAGGAGCGGGTCGGAGGCGGTCGGTGCGGATTGACACCGTTCGGTTCAAGAACTATAATACCGCACTGAAACGAAGAGTCGTCCGTTATCTCTTGCCCGGACTCGACTCAGCAGAGGTAGAGCAAGTCATCCGGCTGTGCCAAAGCCGGTCGGGTGCAAGACTGGTGCTGGCCCGTGGGCTGGTCGGACGACGCTACTCGGACTTCGTCGAGTTTTCATTTCACCAAGGAGTCTCCGAAAGATGACTGACAAACCCCAGCGCGGCCGCGTGCTGACCCCGTTGTTTGTCTGGCTGCTGGTCTTTCTGGCTGCGTGGGCGGCATGGAGTTTCTTCTCGTCGCGCCGGATGGGCCGGGTGATGGTTGACTACACCGATTTCCTGCGCGAGCTCGATTCGGGCAACGTGGCCGAGGTGACGATTGTTGAGCGGGACATCTCCGGCAGCCTGAAGCTCCAGTCCGAGGTCATTACTGAACGCGGCACAGTGAAGTACCGCGAGTTCAAGACCTATGCGCCGGATGACCCGAATCTTGTCGCCCAACTCAAAGAGAAGGGTGTTCGCTATCGGGCCCGGCCTGCATCTCAGTGGCCGGCGATTCTCGTCAGTATTCTGCCGTGGGTTCTGGTCATCGGCATCTGGGTCCTTTTTATGCGGCGGATGTCTTCGGGTCAGGACCGGGCGTTCATGTTCGGCAAGTCGCGGGCCCGGGCGATGACCTCGGACCGACCCAAAGTCACATTCAATGACGTGGCTGGAGTGCAGGAGGCCAAAGAAGAGCTGCGCGAGATTATCGCGTTTCTCAAGGCTCCGCAGAAGTTCCAGAAACTCGGCGGCCGGATTCCCAAAGGGGTGCTTCTGGTCGGGCCGACCGGCACGGGCAAGACGCTCTTGGCCAAGGCGGTGGCCGGCGAGGCGGGGGTGCCGTTTCTTTCGATTTCCGGCTCGGACTTTGTCGAGATGTTTGTCGGAGTGGGCGCGGCCCGGGTGCGTGATTTGTTCGAGCAAGGCAAGCGCAACGCGCCGTGCATTATTTTCATTGACGAGATTGACGCTGTCGGGCGGCAGCGCGGCGCCGGACTAGGCGGCGGCCACGACGAGCGTGAGCAGACGCTGAATCAGTTGCTGGTTGAGATGGACGGGTTTGAGACTTCGGACGGCGTGATTATTATGGCCGCGACCAACCGGCCGGACATCCTCGACCGCGCGCTGCTCCGGCCCGGGCGGTTCGACCGTCAGATTGTCGTTGACCGACCCGATGTTCAAGGCCGGGAGGAGATTCTGAAGGTCCACGTCCGCAAAATCACCGTCGCGCCCGACGTTGACCTGAAGGTTCTCGCCCGGGGCACGCCTGGGTTTTCCGGCGCCGACTTGGCGAACATGGTCAACGAAGCCGCCCTGCTTGCTGCCCGGCGGGCCCGGTCGGCGGTAACGATGCAGGACTTTGAGGACTCGAAAGACAAGGTGCTGATGGGGGTTGAGCGCCGGAGCCTCTTGATTAGCGACAAAGAGAAGCGCTGGATTGCCTATCATGAGGCCGGCCATGCGCTGGTGTCGCGCCTGATACCCGGCACCGACCCGGTACACAAAGTGACGATTATCCCGCGCGGCCAGGCGCTCGGTCTGACTCAGCGCCTCCCTCTTGACGACAAGCGGATTTACTCACGCGAGTACTGCCTAGACCAACTGGCAATCATGCTCGCCGGCCGCGAGACCGAGAAGCTGGTGTTCGGCGACGTCTCGACCGGTGCGCACAACGACATCGAGAACGCCACGACGCTGGCACGGAAGATGGTCTGCGAGTGGGGCATGAGCGACAGGGTCGGCCCGCTCACCTACGGGATGCAGGGCGAGGAGATTTTTCTGGGTCGGGAGCTGGGCATGCAGCGGACTTTTTCCGAGGAGACCGCACGGCTGATTGATGCGGAAGTGCGTCGGTTCGTGGATGAGCAGGCGGAGCGGGCGCGTAACCTGGTGAGCGAGAACCGGGACCGACTCGACGCACTGGCCACGGGCCTGCTCGAGCGTGAGGTCATCTCGGGCGAAGAGGTTGACCGGCTGCTGGGCATCGCACCGACTCAACCCGAGCCCGCGGCCAGTTCCTAAGTTACTCGAGGGAGGTAAGGATGAAACTCAACGGCTGCATTACCGCACTGGTATCCCCGTTTCGAGGTGGTCGGCTCGACATTCCCGGCCTCAAGCGCAATGTCGGTTTCCAGGTCAAGAACCGGGTCGCCGGACTGCTGGTGGCCGGTTCGACCGGTGAAGCGCCGAACCTGACCGAATCAGAATGGGAGCGGCTGCTGGTCACGGTCCGAGAACAGGTCGGCAGGCGAGTAACCGTCATCGCCGGTGCGGGAACGAACAACACCAAGAAATCGGTCCGGCAGGTGCGCAAAGCCGAGCAGCTCGGGGCCGATGCCGTGCTCGTGGTCGCGCCGTACTACAACAAGCCTTCCCAAGAAGGCCTCTACCGCCACTTCCGGACGATTGCCGACGCAACCGACCTGCCGATCATCGTCTACAACATCCCGCCGCGCAGCGTCGTCAACGTGCTGCCGGCGACAATCGAGCGACTGGCCCGCGGCTGCCGCAACATCGTTGCGGTCAAGGAAGCCTCAGGCAGTCTCGACCAGGCAACTGAGGTCATCAGTCGGTGCGGCGACCGCATCACCGTGCTTTCGGGCGACGACTCGCTCACGCTACCGATTCTCTCGGTCGGCGGCAAGGGTGTCATCTCGGTTGCCTCGAACATCGTGCCGCTTGATATCGTCAAGATGATTGAACACTATTCGGCGGGCGAGGTCGAACTTGCCCGGGGCTTGCATCGGAAGCTCTTCCCGCTGGTCAAGGCGCTGTTTGTCGAGGCCAATCCGACGCCGGTCAAGGTGGCGATGAACTTGCTCGGCATGGCCGCCGGTGAACCGCGGCTGCCGCTGGTCCCACCGACACCTGAGCACCAGCAGGCAATCAGACAGGCGCTGCTCGACTACGGCCTGCCCGCCGGTGCGCTGTGCGACGGACGCCAGCCGCAAAAACGATGAGCGCAGCGGCCCCTTGCCGAGTTGTCGTTGTCGGCTGCGGCGGCCGGATGGGCAGTGAGGTCTGTCGGCTGGTTGAGACCCAGTCGGACCTGACCCTTGCCGGTGGGGTTGAAGCACCCGGCCACAAGCTCGTCGGTACGGTGCTCGGCTCAGGCACGGTGCGCGACCGGTTGGCCGCGCTCGTGGAGCAGGCCGACTGTATCGTTGACTTCTCAACCGCTCAGGCGGTCGCCGCCAACGCCGAGCTGACCGCGGATGCGGGCAAGCCGTATGTGACCGGTGTCACCGGGTTGTCGGAAGACACAAGCGCCGTCCTGAAGCGGTGTGCCGAGCGGATTGCTCTGGTCTGGGCTCCGAACTTCTCAATCGGAGTCAGCGTGCTTGCTCGACTGGCGGCCGACGCCGCCGGTCTCTTGGGTCCGGATTTTGACGTCCAGATTGTCGAAACCCATCACCGGGCGAAGAAGGACGCGCCTTCAGGTACCGCGCTTAGGTTGCGCGATGCCGTGAACCAGGCAACATCCGCGCCGGGCGTCGGGCCGGCCAGCATTCATTCCCTGCGGGTCGGCGACGTCGTCGGCGACCACACGATTGTCTTCGGCGGCCCGGGCGAGCGACTCGAACTGACCCATCGGGCTACGAGCCGGCTGGCGTTTGCCGCGGGCGTGGTCTCGGCGGTCAGGTTCGTGCGCAAGCAAGGTCCAGGTTTCTATACGATGGAAGATGTTCTCAACCCAGCGCGGGGACTGTCACTCTGTTGACTGCACCCGCGCTGCCCTAGGGACGGGTGGGCCGGACTTCGGTCCGGCCGGTCTCAGCCAAGAACGGAACCAGCTCGGCGAACTCCTTGCGCTGGCGATAAGCCAAGAACCGGACCAGCATCGGCAGATTGACGCCGTATAGGACCGCGACGTTGGCCCGCCCCCGTTCGAGGCGCGCGCAGGTCGTGCCGCAGCTTGTGCCGTACATGTCGGCGAACACGATGACATTGCCGTCGGCCCGTTCGGACAGCAGTCGTTCCAAAGCGGCATCCAGCTCTTCGGCCGACGAATTGAGGTTGGAAAGCGTCGCCACTCCTTCGGCGCTGCCGACAATCGAGGCCGCAGCCTCAAGCAGAGCTTTGGGCATGTCGCCGTGGCCGACGATGATGGCGTAAGTCGGAACCATGCCTTTCACCTTCACCCTTGCCCTCTCCCATCAATGGAGAGGGATGAAAACTCTGGGCGAGTCCCGGGTGTTCCCACGGGCTTACTCTTGGTCGTCGGTGATGAACGGGTCAATGACCGGCGACTTGCTCATCACGCGGGTGAGCGAGTCGTCGAAGACTTTGGCCGGATGGTAGCCGAAGACCTTGAGGATGTGGTTCTTGGCGATGACTTCAAGAACCAAGGCCAGGTTTTTGCCCGGGATGACCGGGATTGTGACCAGCGGAATCCGAACACCGAGAATCTCTGAGAGCTGGTCTTCGATGCCGGTCCGCTCATAGTCCATGCCCTGAGTCCAACTGACCAGCCTGACTTCAACCTCGACCCGCTTCTGGATGCGGACCGCACGCACTCCGTAGAGACTGTAAACATCAACGATGCCGACCCCACGAATCTCAATATGGTGAGCGAGGAGCGGAGATTTGGCCGCGGAATAGCCCATGATGATACCAGTGCCGCGGCGCAGAACCTTGACCAGGTCGTCGGCGACCAACCGGTGGCCCCGGTCAACAAGGTCGAGGGCGCACTCGCTCTTGCCGATGCCGGACTTGCCGGTGATGAGCAATCCGACGCCGAAAACATCAACCAGCTCGCCGTTGATGTAGTCCTCGGGTGCCAGCCGATAGTCGAGGAAGGCGGAGAGAGCATGGATAAACGGGGTCGTGTCCATCGGCGTAAGCAGAATGGGAATGCCGGCTTTGTCCGCTTCGGCACGCCAGATTGACGGTAGCTCTAGGTTCTTGGTGACGATGATGCAGGGCGCGCCCAGTTTCATCAGCCGTTGGACGGCCGTGCGCTGCTCATCAGCGGTCAGGGTCGCAAGATAGGAGAGTTCGGTCGAGCCGACAATCTGGATGCGCTCGCTCAGGAAGACACCGGTGTAGCCGGCTAGGGCCATGCCCGGCCGGTTGATGTCGCCGGTGACAACCTCGCGCTGCTCCATCTGGGCCAAACCGGCCAGCGGACGCAGGCCCCATTCGTCCCGCTTCTCGGCAAGCAGGGCCGCGACGGTCATTTTCTTGTCGAGGATAGCCATCTCTAACCACTCTGGGAACGCTCGGTTTCGCGCTCGGGGACAGTCAACGAGGTGCGGCCCATGCTACTTTGCGGGCTGGCGCTTGCGCGTTCGCAGTTTGCCGTCGTGGCGTCGGAGCTGCACCAGAAGTTTGTCAACGAGGTCGTTGACGGCCATGTACAGGTCGTCGCCCTTACCGGTGGCAGCCAGCACGGTGTGTCTCAGTTGAATCTTTCCTTCGGCGATGTCTTTGGTGCTGTCTTTGGCGAGGACGATTTCGGCCCGGGCAATCTGGTGGCTGTAGCGTTCCAGCTTCTTGACCTTCAAGTTGACGTGATTCTTGAGATATGGGGTGACTTCGAGATGTCGTCCGGTCAGTGTCAGATTCATCGTTACCTCCGGTTAGATTCTCATAATGATAGCCGGCAGTCGGGACAATTCAAGCTCAGAACTCGCGTCGTCCCTCAAAGGCCCGGGACAGGGTTTCGCCGTCGGCCAAGTCAAGGTCTGAGCCGACCGGCAGGCCCCGGGCAATGCGTGTGACCTTGACCGGCAAGGAGTGGAGCTGGCGGGCGAGGTAGACGGCGGTCGCCTCACCTTCGGTTGTCGGGTTGGTGGCGATGATTATCTCGCGCACGGTTCCTGAGCTGGCCCGCGCGACCAGCTCGGCGATGTGCAGGTGCTCTGGGCCGACGCCGTCAATCGGTGAGAGCGCTCCGCCCAGGACGTGGTAAGTGCCGCGGTGTTGGCCCGACTGCTCAAGGGTGAGGACGTCGGCCGGGTTCTCGACGACACAGATGAGACCGTGGTCGCGATTCGGATCGGTGCAGATGGAGCAGCGTTCGCTCTCGTCGAGGCTGTAGCAGACCGAGCAGGGCCGGAGTCGGGTTCGGGCCTCGGTGACCGCCTCGGACAACTCCTGGCCGACCGAATCCTGCTTGAGCAGGTAGAAGGCGATGCGCTGCGCGGTCTTCGGGCCGATGCCCGGCAGTTTGACCAGCGCCTGAACCAGACGGTCAAGAGACTTTTTCATTGTCCGGCAAGCGATCTAAGAGCCCAGGCACCGGGAAAACCTTGAAACAGTCCCGGGTTTTCACGGCGAACTTCACCGCGGCCGTTCCTCTTCGACCCGGCCAAAGTGTTTTGCCAGCTTCTCCTGCAATGGGTCAGGGCCGGGCTTGTGTTGGTGAGTGATTTTGAGACGCGCCTTCCGGCCCAAGACATCGCCCAGGAGCCGATCGAGTAGCGCCTGGTCCGCCTCCAGTCTCGGCTCGACCGCCTTGTGTCCAGGCGGCAGGGCGATGGTCAGGCCGTCGTCTGCCAGCGCGACCGGCGTGGCAAGCTCGATGATTGAGGCAAGCAGCGGCTTGTGTTCGTTCACCCGCAGGCGGAACTCGGTCCAGACCGCTTCAAGCGCCGGGGTTCGGTCCTGAACAACCGAAGGGCCCTCCAACCGGGGCGGGGCGAATGCCGCAGAGTCTGCACTGCGCAGCGCCGAAGTGTCGGCGGCGCCTTTGTGCTGACCGGCAGCCAGCTCCAAGGAGAGCACTTCAAGCAGAACCCGGGGCATCCTAGTGTACTTGGCTGAGCTTTCAGACCGTGTCAGCGCGTCAAGGATGACGAGCAGTCGCTCCCGGCCGAAGGAACGGGCTTGGGCCGCGAGCCGTTCGGACTCGCCGGGCAAAAGTCCGAGCGAATCGGCCGGACCGACGATGTCAAGCAGGAGGAGAGTGCGAAAGTGGTTGACGAGACCGGAGTAGAACTCAAGGTGGTCGTACCCGGTCGCAAACAGCTTGTCAATGAACCGAATCAACCCAGCGGCGTCACCGGCAAGCACGAGCCCGGCGAAGTCGTAAAACATCTCGGCCGGGACAATCCCCAGCAGGTCCTCGACGTCGGCGAGTTCGATACCTTCGGGCTTGTACGCGGCGAGCTGGTCGAGGATCGACTCGCCGTCGCGGATGGCACCGTCGGCCCGGCGGGCGACCGCGACCAGGGCGGCGTCGGATATTTTAATGTTCTCCTGTTGGGCAAGCCAGGCGAGCCGGTCCCGGATTTCGTTGACCGCCGCCTTGCGGAAGTCAAAGCGCTGGCAACGGGAAATAATCGTTACCGGCACCTCGTGGGCATGGGTCGTAGCGAAGATGAACTTGGCATGGGGCGGTGGCTCTTCTAGCGTCTTGAGCAGGGCGTTGAACGCCTGAGTCGTGAGCATGTGGACTTCGTCAATGATATAGACCTTGAACCGGCAGGCGGACGGCGCATAGCGGATGTTCTCGCGCAACTCGCGGACCTGCTCAATGCCCCGGTTCGATGCGCCGTCAATCTCGAGCACGTCGAGCGAACGCGAGCCGGTGATGTCGGCGCAGATTGAACACTGATTGCATGGGGTTACGGTCGGCCCTTTCTCACAATTCAGGCTCTTAGCCAGAATCCGGGCGGTCGTTGTCTTACCGACGCCGCGCGGGCCGGTGAAGAGGTAGGCATTAGCCAGCCGGTTGCGGGCCACGGCACGCTTCAACGTGTCGCGGACATGGTCCTGAACCCAGAGTTCGTCGAAGGTCTGGGGCCGGTACTTAAGGGTCAGGATTTTGCCGGTCATGAGGCCTTGAGCTTTGTCAACTCCTCTTCCCTTTGAGGTGCCGTCCCAATTCCCTCTCCCCCTGAGGACGAAGGCAAGGGCGAGAAGCGCTCGGCAACTGGAAACCAAGGTCCGGCCGTGCAGGCGGCTTCGCGCTGTCGGGAAGAGGGCACGAGCAGCGCCGGCTCGGGCCAGGCTGCCTTGCGACCGGCGGCAATTCCGCTTACCGTTGCTACCTTCCGGTCCTGGCGGGGTTCACGGCAGCAGCCATCGCAAGACCCGACCTTCATCGCCATTGACAACCCGTGCCGGATTCGTCCCAAGCAGTACTCAGGCCGCGGTTTCGACCCCGCGTCGGCGGGTTTCGGGTTACAGGGGACCGCCAACCCCCCGTCCAGCACGACCGGACCAAACTTGCCGCGTCCCATGATTGGAATGCGGCCTGCTAAAGCTTGAGGGTCGCCGGGTCAACGAACATCGCCTTGGTTTCGAGCTCGGCCGAGAGCACACCCGCGGTCCTGAGCCGAGCAGCCAGGCTGGCAATCGCGGGACGGTTGATTTCGTTCAGCCGCTGGATATCGGGCAGGCGGCAGAAGCCGCAGGCCTCGCGGCAGTACGGAAAATACTGGGCGACGATGGTCTTGGCACGGTCGCCGCGCGCCGCCGAGATGGCGACCGCGGCATCGGTCGAAACCTTGAGCCGGCCGGCCGCGACTCGGCTGAGATTGACAAGACCGCTGGCGTAACCCAGGGCCGCGCCGGGGAACGGCTGGGAGACGTACCGGGCCAGAGCCGCAGCCTGGAGGATGCGAAACTCGGTGCTCTCAATCGGACAGACCAGTGGTTCGATGATCCAAGCGGCGTCCGCAGCGCCGGCGCGGAGCTGCTCGACAAGACTCGAGAACGGTACCTCAACAAGCTTGACCTGAGCATCGCTCAGGCCGGCGTTGAGCAGGAACACCGGCATGTAGTCGCGCAACTGAGGCGGGTAGAGCAGCCGTTTGCCTTTGAGGTCGGTCACGGCCTTGATTCGGGACTTTGCCGGCACGACGATAGCATCCACCGGCAATGACTGACGGTAGTCGAGCGAGAGGAGGACTTTCAACGTTTCGCCGTGCTCGACCGCGCGGCGCATTATCGTACTCCAGGGAAACACGCCGGCCTCAACCCGGCCGGCAAAGAGGTCGGCCAGGGCGCTGTCCGGGTCGGAATAGAAAACCAGCTCCGGGTTGATTTTGTTCTTGACGAACAACGTTTCCTCGACCGCGACGATGAGCGGCGTCGCGGCAATCGAACTGTCGCAGGCGAACCGGACGGTAACCGGCCGGCTCTGCTGAATCTGCGGATAGAGGATGACGAACACGAGCGCCGCAGCCAGCAGAACGATGAGTAGATTGAGCAATTTGGTCATGAACGAGTCCCTTTCCGGTTAGCGGCCCTTTCTGATTCGGTCTGCCGCCTCGAACGCGGCCAGTGCCTTGTTCTTCTGGTCGGTCTCGCGGTAGCAGATGCCGAGGTTCTGGTAAGCATCCGCGCTGCGCGGGTCGAGCTTGACGGCGAGTTCAAGGTTGGCAATCGCCTGCTTGAACTTGGCCAGCCGGGCTTCCTTGTCTTTGACCGGGTCCATTGCTGAGGCAAGGCCGGTCTGGCTCGAGCCGAGCCAGAGATAGACCTGTTCAAGAAGCTGGGGCGGCAGCACGCTCAGAAACATCCCGGGCAAGTCGGCCTGGGACGCGGCCGCGAAATCCTTAGTCTGCTTCAAGTCCGGAAAATACAGCCAGTTGTACCCGGCCGCAGCTCGTCCTTGGGCAAGCAGGACTGAATCGGTTCGGGCCGCTGTCGGGCCGCTGAGCTGAAGATAGCCGGTCTGCGCCGCGGCCGGGGTGACGAGCCCGAGCAGCTCATCGGTGAGCGAGCCGGGCAGTGAAGCCAGCGGGACGACACCGCCTTCAACCACCCGCAGCAGCGACGCCTCAGCCTGAGCGTCTTTGCCCGCCTGGTACTGGGCAATCCCTAAGTCGAAGAGCGCGGTGAAGTCGGTTGAGTCGTACTGGACGGCTCGGCTGAACAGCGCCTCGGCCTGGCTCCGGAACCGTTCGGACCGCTCGCCTTTGGTTTCGGCCGCAGCGCGGAGCATCGCGGTTCCGGCGCGTGCGCTGGCGACGTTCAGGTTGTTTGCGGAAAAGAAGAGTTGACTGGCAATCGCCGCAACCTCGACGAGCTGTCGGCCGGCGGCGAGGTCTTTCTCAATATACTGTTTCAGCTCATTCTGGTCCTGTTTGCGGCTCAGCGTTACCAATTGCCAGGCGACCCGGTCAATTCGTGCCGAGTCGGCGAGTTTCAGCTTCTGCGCCAACGCGGACTTCGATTCGTTGAACCGTTTCTCGTAGTGCACGATGGCCTCATGATAGTAATAGGCCGCCGAGTCCCATCGGCCGGTTCGGGCCTCAGGTGTGGGCCACAGGCTGTCCGGCTTCTGCAGGAAGTAAAGACCCATGAGACTGTACGCCTCGGCCGCCCCGGCTTCGAGTTTCAAGAGCTGCTCGGCAATGGTGCGCATCTCTTCGAAGCGGCCCAGTGCGCTGTAGGCGTTGGCCATCAGAGTGTAGGTCTGGGACTTGGCAGGGTCAGCCTTGAGCGCGGCCAGCGCGTAACGCAACGCGGAATCGGGTCGGTCGGCATTGTACTCCTCGCGGGTACGGTTGATGAGTGCGGTCCAGGCGTAGTACTGCCATTGCTCGTCCTTGCGAATCTTCGCAGCGTAGGCTGAGTCGGCATCGAGCGCAACGGCGAAATGCTCGGCGGCAGCCGAGAAGTTGCGCAGTTGCGCTTCACACAGGCCGAGCCAGGTGTGAATCTGCGCCAGCGTTGAATTGTCCGCTCCGGGACCGTACTGGTCCAGAGCCTTGGTGAACTGCTCTTTTGCCCGCTCGAACCGCTGACCTTCGTAGTGAATGCGGCCGCCGCGCAGTAAGGCGTCAAGCGGTACATTCTGGGCCAAGGCCGGCAGGGTGAATGTCAGGACGAGCAAGGGCAGCAGTAGTCGCTTCTTCGGGACACGTCGCATCAGTTTCCTCCTTGGGAGTCTCGACGGTTCGTGGGGAATGATAGCCATATCAGCACCGCTGTCAACATCATTGACGGCAGCGCGCCGTGCAGTTTCATACTCAATATACCGCGCCGCCTGCCAATCCAGTCGGCCCGAGCATACGTCCGGCCGCCGGGTTTGACTTGGGTTCTGTTCCCGCTATAGTCTTGCCGCGTGCCAAATGACGAATCGGTAGTCCCAGTCTACATCGAAGACGAAGTCCGTCGCTCATTTCTCGACTATGCGATGTCGGTTATCGTCGCGCGGGCCCTGCCCGATGTCCGCGACGGCCTGAAACCGGTCCAACGCCGCATCCTCTTTGCGATGAACGAGCTGGGCCTCGGGCCCGGCCGGCCGTTCCGCAAGTCGGCTTCAGTGGTCGGCGACGTACTGGCCAAGTATCATCCGCACGGCGACTCTGCGGTCTACGACGCGATGGTGCGGATGGCCCAGAGCTTCTCTCTGCGCTACCCGCTGGTCCACGGCCAAGGCAACTTCGGCTCGATTGACGGCGACGCAGCCGCGGCATACCGATACACCGAGGCGAAGCTCCAGCCGCTGGCAATGGAGCTACTCCGCGACTTGGACAAGGATACGGTTGACTTCCAGCCGAACTTCGACGAACGGCTCAAAGAGCCGAAGGTCTTGCCTGCGGCCTTTCCTAACCTACTGGCCAACGGCGCGTCCGGCATCGCGGTCGGCATGGCGACGAACATCCCGCCCCACAACCTCGGCGAGCTGATTGATGCGCTCGTGCTTTTGATTGACACACCCGACGCCGACACCAAGGCGCTGATGAAGCACATCAAAGGGCCGGACTTCCCGACCGGCGCGACGGTTGTCGGGGTCGAAGGCATCAAGCAGGCCTACGAAACCGGCCGAGGCTCAATCGTCCTGCGTGGCACGGTCATATTCGAAGAAGTGAAGGCGGGCAAGGACCGGCTGGTCATCAACGAAATCCCCTACCAGGTGAACAAAACCAGCCTGATTGAGCGGATTGCCCACCTCGTAAGGGAGAAGAAGATTCAGGGAATCGCCGACCTGCGCGATGAGTCGGACCGCGACGGGATGAGAATCGTCCTCGACCTGAAACGGGACGCGGTCAAAGAGGTCATCCTGAACCAGCTCTACAAGTACACCGACCTGCAGTCGTCCTTCGGCATCATCCTGCTCGTGCTTGTCAACGGCCAGCCCAAGGTTCTACCGCTGAAGGCGCTGCTGGAGGAATTCCTCAAGTTCCGGTTTGAGACCGTGACGCGGCGGACCCGGTTCGAGCTGGCCCGGGCCGAGGAACGGGCCCACATCCTCGAAGGGCTGAAAATCGCGCTCAAGAATATTGACGCGGTCATCGAGCTCATCAAGAAGTCCAAAGACACCGAGACCGCCAAGGCCGGCCTCGTGAGCAAGTTCAAGCTCTCCGACCGGCAGGCCGACGCGATTCTTGAGATGCGTCTTGCCCGGCTGACCGGGCTGGAACGCGAGAAGATTGACGAGGAGTACCGCGGGCTCATCAAAGAAATCGCCCGACTCAAAGGGCTGCTCGAATCGCGCAAGCTGATGATGGGCGAGATTCGTGCCGAGCTGCTGGAACTGAAGAAGAAGTTCGGTGATGAACGACGGACCAAGATTGTCCGGGGCGAGGCCGAGGAGTTCTCGATTGAGGACCTGATTAAGGAAGAAGATATGGCAGTGACCGTGACCCACCGCGGCTATATCAAACGGATGCCGGTCTCGGTCTACCGCAGGCAGGGGCGGGGCGGTCAGGGCCGCACCGGTGTTTCAGTCCAAGATGAGGACTTTGTCGAAGGGCTGTTCATTGCCTCGACCCACGACTACATGATGTTCTTCACCGACAAAGGCCGCTGCTACTGGCAGAAGGTCTACGAGATTCCCGAAGGCTCGTACTCAGCCAAAGGCCGCTCAATCGCCAATCTGGTCGAGATGGAGAAGGACGAAGTCACCACCTCATATCTGGCTGTGCGCGACTTCTCGGCCAAACAGTTCGTCTTCTTCGTCACCCGGTTGGGTAAGGTGAAGCGCACCGAGCTGGCGGCCTTCTCCAATCCGCGGCGCAAGGGGATTATCGCGATGTCCATCGAAAAGGGCGATGCTCTTGTCGCCACTCTGCTCACCTCGGGCAAAGATGACATCCTGATTGTCACCCGCAACGGCCAGTCGATTCGCTTCCACGAGACAGACGCGCGCGACATGGGCCGAGCCGCATCGGGCGTGCGCGGTATCAAGCTGGCCAAAGGTGATTCGGTTATCGGTGCGGTCGTGGTCCGCGAAGGCCAGTGCCTGCTGACCGTGTTCGAGAACGGCTACGGCAAGCGTACCGCGTTTGAGGAGTTTCGGGTTCAGAGCCGCGGCGGCTCAGGAATCATTGCGGCCAAGCCGGTCGAGAAATCGGGCAAACTCGCCGCGGCCCGTTCGGTCGGCGAGTCGTCCGAGGTCATCGTTTCCAGCCGCAACGGCGTCGTCATCCGGGTCAAATGCTCGGAAATCCGCCAGTGCGGCCGGGCCACGACCGGTGTTCGCATCATGGCGGTCGAAAAGGGCGACGCGGTCGTGGACGTCGCGCCGATCGAAGAAGAAACCACCCCTCAGAGCACGGCCGGCTCCTGACCCGGACACGGCGCAGCCCCGACTTGTCAGCCGCCTAGCAGACCGCACAACCCCTGCTCGCTGAAACCCAGCACGAACTCCAATCCCGAGCTTGACTTCCTGGACTGATTCTACCGGCAAACACACTGACCGTGGACACGACCAGGCGCACCCCCCGACGACAAGGCGGGGACCGGCCAGCACCGGACCGTTGAATCAGCTAACGGACCGTATCTGTGTAGCTTAGGTCAAAGTGGCGCCCCTAGAAGACTAAGCTCCGAATTGGCATGGACTTACATTTGACCTGGATTACCCCGGGGCCGTCCCCTACACCCTAATGAATCGTATGATAGAAGACGCGATTGGACGGGTTGTTGAGCAGGTCTTTCCCGAAGTGACTGCGCCCGCGACTGCTTGAGCGACGACTCAGGCGTCTTTCTAAGTTTCTTTTCAGGCGACAGCTCGAGCAATCGCCAATGCGAGTGCTCAAGCGTTGAAGCGAGCGGTCTTTTGAGCGGGTGATTGAGCGTCTGAGTGAGCGCTTGTTGCGGCTTTGGCCTCGGCTTTGCGCGCAGCAATGGCTGCTCGGTTTTCGGACTGGCCGCGCGACCGGGGAGCGTGACACGACTTTAGGTTCCTCGGCGGACTCGCGCCGTGTTTCTACTGCCGAACTACTATCCGGCCGGTACCGGCCCCGACATGGCCGATGGCTTTTGCCTCAGTCGTACCGACTTCGGCCATCCGCGCTAACAGCTCGTCACTCTTCTCAGCCGGCACCGCGATGAGCAGCCCGCCCGAGGTCTGAGCATCGCACAGGAGCAGCAGTAACTCTTCGGAGATGGACGGGTCAAACACAGACCGGGACTTGATGAACTCGTAGTTCTTGAGCGAGCCCGCGGGAAAGAGCGACTGGGCAGCGAGTTCGTCTGCGCCCGGCAGGATTGGTACCTGAGTTGCGTTGATGAAGATGTCTATCTGGCTCGCTTGTGCCATCTCCCAAGCGTGTCCGAGCAGGCCGAATCCGGTGATGTCGGTCGCGGCGTGGACGCCGACCGCACACATCACCTCGGTTGCGGTCCGGTTCAGCGTTGTCATCACCCGGTTTGCTTCGGCGACTGCGGCTGCGGGCGCCAAGTCGGCACGCAGGGCAGTAGTGATGATGCCGGAGCCGAGCGGCTTGGTCAGAACCAGCACGTCGCCCGGTCGCGCCCCTCCGTTCTTCACCACCCGGTCTGGATGGACGATGCCGGTAACCGAGAGGCCGCATTTGACCTCGGTGTCTTTCAGGGTATGGCCGCCGGCAACGACCGCTCCGGCTTCGCGCACCTTGTCCCATACACCTTCGAGGATTGCGCGGACAGCCTCGTGCTCAATCTCACCGACCGGAAAGGTGACAATGCACAGCGCCGCAAGCGGAACCCCGCCCATTGCGTAGACGTCAGAGAGCGAGTTGGCCGCAGCAATCTGCCCAAAGACGTACGGGTCGTCGGCAGTCGGTGTGAGCACGTCCACGGTGAGCACCAGGGCCTGCTTGTCATTGAGCCGGTAGACTCCGGCGTCGTCCGACGTCTCACCGCCGACCAGCAGGTCTGGGTGGACAAAAGCAGGAAGCTGATGCAGAACCTGCATCAGGTCTTCCTGACAGACCTTGGCTGCTCAGCCCGCAGCTTTGGCGTAGTCGAGAAAACGACGTTTCATCATGGTCCTTTGTTAGAAGACGATGGTTCGTTCGCCGGCTAGCAGCAGCTCGACGAGCTCGTACATGTTCGAGACCGTGCCGACCCGCAACCGTTCTTTCACGCCGTAAAAGTCAAGGCAGGTTCCGCACACCCGGACCGTCACACCCTGTGTCTCAAGCGCGGCGAGCAGCGCCAGGTCCTGGGAGCCCTCAAGGGCCAGCCAGACACCTCGGTTCATCAGCAGCACACACGACGGCCGGTTGGGAACTTCGGACAAGGTACGCAGGAGGAGGGTCATCAGCAGTCGGCCGAGCCTCTCATCGCCCTGGCCGAGTCGGTCCGAGCTGATGAGCAGAACCGCGCCGGAACCGGCCGCGGCGCAGGGTTTGGTGCCGGCCGGCTCGATGGTCACGGCCCAGACACCGTTTTCGCGTTCAGTTGTGCTCACCCTACATCTGGACCGTTCGGCAAAGCGGACGATGTTGTCACGGGATGTCGAGCTGTCGGTAACAACGACGACCAACCGGCCCTGGGCCTGCTCCAGCGCCTTCCTAGTTCTGACTACCGGTTCTGGACAGACCAAACCCCGGACATCAACTTCAACCGGACCGGGTGAAGTCGTATCACACATGGTCAACCTCCTTGTTGAAATACGGTTTGACTGCTGATGGAGCGACCTTGCCGGAAGCGAGTACGGCCAGGGCTGTAGCGAGAGCGTGCCGCTCTATCAGCAGCAGCGCGCCGCAACCGGGCGTCCGCCGCGGGACGACCAGAACGTCAAGGCCGGAGGCCCTAAGCAGCTCGGCGGCAAACAGCAACTGGCGCACCGACCCGAAATCCAACGCAACGGCAGGAGCCGTACCGGAGCCGGCAGAGACTCTGCCGGATTGGTCTGCGCCCGTCACCGCCGGACCGCCATTGAGCTACCTTAGGACGAGCTTCCTGCCGGTCGGCCGGACAAAGTAAACCCCGGCCTCCAGCTGACGCCCATTGTGCGGCAGGTCTGCCACTCTTCGACCAAGGGCGTCAAACAGAACACCGAAACCGGGAACCAGGCCCGAACCAACCGATTCCTCAGCAGTACCTGAGCCCACCCGCGTCCGCACGGCAATCGAGTCGGTATACTGCGGCTCGTTGATGGACGTCACCTTCAAGCTGACCCGCTCCTCGCCGTGAGTCGCATTGGTGTAAATGGTCAGGTGCGGCGTCGTGTCGGACTCGCCCGCACGGAGCGTATCGAACAGCGGCACTCCGGGTTCGAAGCAAAGACCGCGAACACAGCAGACAACGAACCAGCCCGGTACGCTGTCGAGCACGCGGCAGTCGAACCGGTAGACGTCGTCTTGGCTGCCGGTGTTGGTCAAGGTGAAGTGGAACTCGGCCGTGGCACCGGGCGCGACCTGCTGCAGAGTGTCGGAACGACAGACGAACGTAAAGGGCGAACCGCCGACCCAAGTCGGATACGCACCCAGACCGACGAGCAAGACGACGAGCTTAGCTAAGAAACGAATCAATCTTCATCTCCCTTCTTGTCGGCCAATTGAAATGCGGCTGTCTGAAGCACGGATCGGTTTGACACCTGCTGGACAAATGCGACCGCACTCAGTCGGCCGGGATTCCAGCCGGGCAGAACCGCGAACTGGTACTCAAATCGGAGTGTGTCGCGCCGCGCAAGTTCTATTGGACGGCCCTCAGGGCCGGGCAGCATCGCCCGCATGACGTCGTCAAAGAGTGTGTCGGTCGCGCCAGCCAGGGTGCTCGGCACGCAGTCCTCGACCAGCACGACGAACAGTTGCAGTGTCTCGGCCGGGGTCGAATCCACCCCGCTGACTGAGACCCTGACCGTGCCGGCGAGCGAATCGAGGCTGCCGTCAAGGCTGAGCTGAACCCGGGGCAGGACGCTCCGGGCGGCAAGGATGTGGCTCCGAAACGTCGGGTAGTTATACTCCGGCCCGGCGGTCCGGACCGGTGGTCCGCCGTCAAAAACCGTGGCCGGCTCACCGCCGCTATCGTAGTAGTAGGCGCGTCGGGCCTCAACGTAGTTGGGCGAGAGCGTGTCGCCGGCAACCCGGCGGTGATACGCCACAACCACAAGACTGTCGTCGAACTCACGCGTCAGACTGTCGAGCGTGTGGGCCGCATACGGGCAGTATGAGCAGCGCTGCCAAGTGAAGAACTCGGCCAGCACGACCCGGCTGGTCGGGACCAGCGGCAGCTCGGGCGCGGACGAACAGCCGGCCAGGGCGACCAGGCCACACAAGGAGGCCAGACCAAGCAGCCCGGTCGCCCTGAACGCGGTCATCGTGCCTTAGTGCGCGACGACGAGTTTGACGGTGCGCGCGCCTGATGGCGATGAGAGCCGCGCAAAGTAAGTGCCGTCGGGCACGAGCCGGCCCTGAAGGTCGGTCAGGTTCCAGCTTATGCGGCCCGACCCGGCTGCGAGTTGGCGAACCAGCCGCCCGTGCACGTCGAAGATGCGGATGGTGGCGGAACGGTCCAGCGGCCCGGCGGGCAGATAGAAGACCGCCGCACCCCGTACCGGATTGGCAACCAGCCCCAGCTCGATGCTGGTGACGGTCTTGCGCTCGGCCACGCCGGTCAGCGCCCCGCTCCAGAAGTCGTCAATGTACCAGCCTTCGGCGACCGTGTTGTAGTCGCTGATGAAGCGGAAACGAACCTGGACGGTTTGACCGCTGAACCGGGAAAGGTCGAAGCTCGCCTGCTGCCAGTTCGGGGAATAGCCGGAGTACTGGGCCAGAGGCCACCAGAAAAGCGAGCCGTTGCCGACCTCGACCAGGCAGAAGTCGTAGTTCGCCTCGGTAGTGTACCAGTGCTGGAAGTGCATCCGGGTGGAGTCGCCGACGGTATAGAACGGCGTCATCAGTCGGGCATCGTTCTCATTGGTGTACTGGTGGCTGCCCTCGACGCCACAGTACCAGCTACGAGTCGGCGACGCGCTGCGATAGGTACTCAGGTGCCAGTTGTCCAGAATACCGTTGTGCGTCCAGCCGTGCTGACCATACTCCATGTTGTCGTAATAGCCGGGCGTGGCCGTGATGTTCAAGGGGAACTCGACCGTGTCAACGCTTGCGGTTGAACTGGTGACAATCAGCCGCATGGTGGCAACGTGTGGGTCAGGACAGTTGCTCGATACGCTGAACCGGAACGGTGTCTGAGCAAAGCCGTCCTCAGCCACGGCAATCGGCCCGAAGCTGGCCGTGGCGGTCAATATTGTGACGTACGGGTCATCGGTCGAGAGAGTCGCGCTGGCACCGGCCGCACCGTCCGAGCCGATGTTGCGCAGGCCCACGGTCAGGTCGAACTCTCCGCCCGGTGCCGGCAGGACCGGCTGGTACCCGACGTACTCAAGTGCGGGCCTGGGAATGACCGCGGCGCCGGCACCCTGGAACATCTCGCGCGAGGAGTTGTCCTGGACAAAGACGACAAACTCACAGTTCTTCGCAACCCAACTCGGACTGATGCTGAAACTCCGCGTGCGCACGACCGAGTCACCGGCCGGCACGGTTATCGCTTCACCCGAGGCGTTGGGCAGCATGGTCCGCTCGACGTCGTGCAGACTGTCCATGCCCTGCCACGGGTAGTAGATGTGGCTTTCGATGAGCGCCACCTGTAACTGCCCGCTGACCGAAGACGAACCCGGGTTGCGCACGACGATTGAGAGATTGCCGTTGCGGCTGACCGAGTCGTAGCTAACGCCAAGGTCTATCTCCAGTGGGCTGGGAATCGTCATCCGGTAGTCGAAGTACTGACGGTACGTCGGGTACATCGTGCCGGTATGCAGCCCGCCGACAACCTGACTCGAGCCGTCCAGAATCACAGTCGGATAGCCACTCACGCCGTAGTAGGTCTTCCGGGCGGCGGCGGTTGGAGTATAGAACGGGTCGCTGGTGGACGAGTGGTAGGCAATGACCACAACCGAATCGAACGCACGGAACTTCAGTTCTTCGCAGCCGCGCGCTGCGCCCGGGCAGTAAGTGCACCAGGTCGCGGTCACGTCCTCGATTACCATCACGCGCTGGGCGGCGAAGACGGCAGCGACCAGCGCCACCAGCATCAGGAAAACGGACTTTGGTTTCATCTGTTCCTCCTTTCAGGAACATGGTACTGCCGGCAGGCCGGCGGTGGGTTTGCGGCCTATCCAAGGCCCATGCACGGCAGTCATATGCTCGAACTCACTTGGTGGACAAAAGACCATTGTTGCAGGAGAGAAGCGATGGTCAGGCAGACAAGCCCGGCAACGAACAGCACCAGAAAGGTCATTCGCCGCGCGCGGGTGAAGTCACGAAGAACTAGTCGGACAGTGGTCGCTGAGGGCAGACTGCCCCCCATCATCGGGCGAGTCACGAATTCCACCTCAGCCCCAGGGCCAGAAGATGCCGGACTCCGCTCATCGTACCCGACGTCCCTCTGCGCTGTTCGACCGCCGAGTGGCCACCGTTGCCGGCACAGCGTTCATTCTCTTCACCTGCCGCAGCAGCCGGGCTCGGATTGGGCCCTGGCAGCAGCTTCCGGGGTATAGTACAATCGGCAGAAGCAGTGGCCGTCCTTGGCCAGTTCGTCCTTCAAGGTCGGGCAGGGACAGACCACGTCCTTGGCGGGGTCCAGCGGATGGGACTGCTTGCACGGACAATAGTACTTGCCGAACTCGGCGAAGTTTCGCGCGAGCAGCGTCGCGACTTTCAGCGTCCGCGCGGTGTCGGGGTTGAGCACGAGGCCCAACCCCGCACCGACTTTGCGCGCCCGCTCGATGTTGGCTCGGTCAGTGTCGGTCAGCTCCACCGCAAGCTCCGCTCAGGGCGCAATCACCCAGAAATCGAGTCCGGCGGTGTACGACGGCATCGCCCCGCCCTTGCACAAGAACTCAAGCGGCAGCGCAACCTTGGGCCGGACTGAGAGAGAGAGCATCGGAATCGGCTTGTACACAACGCCGATTTGCGCGTTGTGCCGGTCCTGTTGGGTCTCATCCTTGGCTCTGCCGTTGTACTCGGTCTTGGACTGCATCGTGCCGGCCAACGACAGCCAGAGCTGAAAGCTCTTGGTCAAATCGCAATCCAGTTTGGCAACGTACTCCAGCATGTTGCCGACCTTGGTCGTGTCGTTGGTCTTGCCGTTCAGCCAGTAAGCCAGCCGCAAGTGGCCGACCAGCTTGCTGAACGACTTGGTCGTGGCAATCAGACCTAGGGCACCGGCCATTTTGCCGTCGCCGATCTTCGGCTTGGCGTCTTTGTTCGCGGTCGGCAGGCCTAGCGCCCCAACGGCAGTCAGCTTCACGGGCACGAGTTTGCCGGCGATAAGGGCGTAGCGCGTGTGAAGCTCGACATCGCCCACGCCCATCGAGCTGAACGTGTCTTGCGACTTGCTGGCGAGCGGAACCATGAGCAGGACTTCCCAGTTCTTCAGCGGGGCGAGTCCGGCCAGCAGCATACCGCTGATGGTCGTCGTCTTCTTCTTGTCGTCGGTGATGTTCTTCCACTCGCTCGCAGTCCAGTCGTAGCTCTTCGCGGTCTGGGAATACCCGAGGTCCAGTTCGGCGATGAACTGCATCGGTTTCAGAGTACCGGCACCACGGCCGATGAGTGGGGTGGCCGGGGCCAGGCTAGCGGCCACAGCAAACAGGGCCGCTGCGATCAGGGTCTCTTTCACGCTTTCCTCCTCGGTTTTGGGGTTCTTCTTCTGCGCTGCCTTCGGTCATCACGCGTTCCAGCACGGCGCGCACTTGCAGGAGCGCGTCAACGAAGCGCGGCGCGACCCGGTCGCGGGGGCGGCTCAGACCGAACCGGAAGTCGGCCGCGACGCGTCCGGGCCGGTCCGCCATCACCACCACGCGGTCACCGAGGTACACCGCTTCGTCTATGTTATGAGTCACAAACAGCACGGTCTTGCCCGTCCGCTGCCAGATGGCCAGCAACTCATCCTGCAGCCGGTGGCGCGTGCGCTCGTCGAGCGCGCCGAACGGCTCGTCCGCGAGCAGCAGGTCCGGGTTGGTCGCCAGCGCTCGCGCGATGGCCACCCGCTGCTGCATCCCGCCAGAGAGTTCGTACGGCCGGCTGCGACCGAACCGTTCAAGGCCGACCAGCCGCAGCAACTCGCCGGCCCGCTGCTGCCGCTCAGCCCGGCTCGCGCCGCGCAGTTCCAGCCCGAACGCGACGTTGTCAATGACGTTACGCCAAGGCAGAAGCGAGTATTGCTGAAAGACCATGCCGGTAGCTCGCCGCGGGCCTGATACCTCAATCCCGGAGACCTCGACTCGGCCCGAAGTCGGCCGGTCTAGCCCGGCGATAATACGTAACAGAGTTGTCTTACCACACCCGGTCGGCCCGACGATACAGGCGAACGCTCCCGGCTCGAACTCCAGAGTCACATCAGCCAAGGCGGTTACCGGCATACCGGCGCCATTGAAGACACGGGTTAAGCCCTGAATCCGGATTTCGGCTGCCATCAACGAGCCTTTGCCTGCCAGCCGACCAAAGGCCGACCAACCAGCGATACGCCCCAAGAAAGGAACGCGCCGACCAGCCCGATGAGAATCATCCCCGCAATGAGCACGTCCATTTCCGCCAGTTGGTAGGCATAGATGATCAGGTAGCCGATCCCAGAGCTGGAGCCGGGCAGCATCTCGGCCGCGACAATCACCATCCACGCCGTGCCCAACCCGACGCGCAGGCCGGTGAAGACCGCGGGCAGCGCCGCCGGCAGCACCACCTTGCGGAAGAGCTGCGCGTCAGTAGCGCCCAGCACCTGGGCCGACTCGAGATAAACTTCGCGCACCCCAATAACTCCATCAATCGTATTGAGCAGTATCGGGAAGAACGCTCCGTAGAACAGGATGAAAAGCGTCCCCACCTGAATGGTGTCGAAGATGGTGTTCGAGTAGCGCACACCAAGCAGGTTCACAACCGTGTGGGTCTTGAACACGGCCATCGCAAACGGTATCCAAGCAATCGGGCAGAGCGGCCGGAACATTTCAACCAGCGGCCCGACCAGCCGGCGAACAACGATACTTCGCCCCATCAGCAGACCGAGCGGCACCGCGACCAGCGCCGCAAGCAGGAAGCCCGTCAGCACACGCAGACCGGACACGGCCAAGTTGTGTAACAGCGAGCCGGTCTGGACGACGTCGGCCAGCGGATGGACGAGCCGATTGAGCACCACCTCGACCCGCGGCAGCAGCCACGGGTTGTTCAGTCGCACGGCAACGAACTCCCACCCTCCGATAAAAAGCACCGGCAGGACGAGTCCGAGCAGGATTCGTCCAAACCTTGAACCGCGCCGACTCACGAAGGGTTGCTCGTCCGGCCCTGTTTACTTCTTGGCCAACCGCGCCCGGGCTCCGGTCAGCGCCTTCTCAAGCAGTGAGAAGTCATAGGCTGCCTGCTCGAACTCCTCGCGCGTCTTGTCCTTGAGCTGGCCGCTTATCTTGTCCAGCTTGACCATCTCCTGATACCAAGTCCACATACCGTCACGAAACGCTGCGTTCGGCTCCATTGAGTAGCCAGAGGTCGCCATTGACTTCAGCTCGACCGCGGCTGTCGTGCCAATCCACTGCGCGGCATACTCGGCCGCCTTGTCCGGATGGGCGTTGATGTAGTGCGTCGCGACCGCCATCAGCTCGAGGAACTTGGCGATTTCCGTCCCCTGCTTCTGCACGGCCGCATTGTTGCCGGCAATGCAGCAGCACGGATGGTCCTTGAAGATACCCGGCGGCAGGTCGTGCAGTTCGGCCACACACTTGCCGATGCCCTTGGCTTCGGCGACCGCGCACCACGGGTTGTTCGACACATAGCCGTCAATCTGGCCGGTCTGCAGCCCGGTGTTCAGATTGGCCTCGTCCTTCATGAGAACGAACAGCACCTTCGCCTTGGTATCAGCGACGTCGTTGGTGAAGGTGATGCCCTCCTCCTTCAGCGCCCGCTTGAAAATCAGCTCGGCGACCGCGACGGGATTCTTGAAACCGATGCGAACTTGGTTGGGCTGGGCCTTGAGCCATTCGATGAACGCCGGCCACGACTCGAGGTTCAGCTCCTTCTTCATCACCAACATGTCGCCCTTGGAATGGAGCGGCGCGATGAACTTCAGCGGTGAGCCCTTATCAATGAAGAACGCCACCGCGGCCACGCCGCCGAACCCGACGTCAAACGTGCCCTGGCTCATCGCTGCGGGCATGTCCGATCCGCCGCCGGCCTTGAAGAGTTCAACCTCGCAGACGGCTTTCTTGCCGTCATGCAGGCGATAGAGCTCTTTGGGCCTTATCTCTTCAAACCAGATGCCGTAAGGCTTCTGGAACTCCTTGCCGGCGAGCGCGGCGACGTACAGTGCCGAATGGTGGTCGTGCCCGACATGGCCGACCTTGAGTACCGGCAGCTTCGCCGGCTGGGCCATTGCCGCCGCAGCCAGCAGCAACGTCAGCAGACCTACTAGTCTTTTCACTTCGTCTCCTTTGCGTCTGTCGGCGGCAGGAACCACCCCATTCCTGCCGCCGTTTCTTCAGCCTATTTCTGGCCCAGGTACCAACCGCGGCCGACCTGGTGCGCGTGAGCCGCATCGCGCCACAGATTGACAAGCCCTTCGGCAAAGACGTACAGGTCATTGCCGAAGTTCTCGATAATCATCGGCTTCAGGTCTACTTCGACCATCTTCTTGTACTCGTCGAAGCACTTGGCGTACTCGTCGGTCTGGTCCTTGACCTCGATGACTTTGAGTCCGTGCTTCCTCATCAGGTCAGCCCAGCCCTCGAGCGTCTCCATGTACGGAAAGGCCATGGACTCGCACAGCTTGGCCAAGAGCGGCTCCTCGACTTGGCCGGTGATGACCCAGTCGGTGAAGATGATCTTGCCGCCCGGCTTCAGGACCCGCGCCGCCTCAAACATGAGCTGGTCCTTGTCCGTGACGTAACACCAGGCCTCCTGTCCCCAGACCACGTCAAAGGTCTCCTTCTTGAACGGCATGTCCATGGCGTTGCCTTCGACAAAGTTGACCAGGTTGTCAAGGCCTGCCGCCTTGGTCCGCTCAATCGCCTTGGTAAGCATCGTCCTGGTGAAATCGAGCCCAGTCACCCTGACGCCGTATTTCTTGGCGAGATGCCGGGCTGGCGCGCCAAGGGCGCTGCACACATCCAAGACGTGCATCCCCGGCTTCAGGCCTACGGCCTGAGCCATGCGGTCGGTCACTTCATCCTTACCCGAGTGAATCTGCTCGGACATCACTGCTTCCCACAGCAAGCCGCCCGGGCCGTCATAGACGTCCTGGACGTCCTTGCCGGTATAGTCGTATCTCTTAGGCATTTGGCCTCCTTTGGTGGATGTTTGACTTAGGACATCGGACTATGGACTGAGACAACTTGTCACCCGACGCTCGTGCAACGGCCGAGCCGAATGTCGTCAGTCCGGAGTCTGGAGTTCTCTGGTCGGGTTCTGCCGGCAGACCGCCGGCGCAATACCGGTAGTTCATGCCGCCAGGCTTGTTCTTCGGACGCTTGAGTCGCTAGTTGTCGTGGGGAAGGTGCAAACTGCAGGCAGGGGGCAAGCAACAGCCATGGTCTCCGGTCTCCAGGGCGCACGGCCCCGGCTCAAGGCCGGAGTCACGGTATGCACCTCGACAGCACGTGCATCACGGTGTCATATTACCCGCTTCATTCGTGTTGTCAAATCCGACTGTCCAAGAGACGACACCGAATTCGGGGACAAGGTCGCGCCGTGCCCCATCATGCCCCCCGCGGGCGATTTCAGCTTGACCGGTAATGAGCATATGCTTATAATCATACGTGGCGCTATCAACCGATGGCTAGGCCGCCGAATTGCCGCTGGGTCGCTGCGGCTCCCGGCGCCACCGTATTCAAGCCGGCCGGGGTCCGTGCCTGTGACCTCGACTGGGTCACTCTGACCCTTGACGAACTTGAGGCACTTCGTCTGGCCGACCTAAAGGGGCTGCATCACAAACAGGCGGCCGAACGGATGCACGTGTCCCGACCGACCTTCGGCCGCATCGTCGAGAGCGCTCGCCGCAAGGTGGCAATGGCATTGTGTGACGGCCGCGCCCTGACCATCGCGGGCGGTAGCGTTCTAGTTCACCGCAGCAACTGCCGCGTCCGTCGGCCAATCAAAGTCGAAGCGATGCGTGGAACAGCCCGGCAACAGCAATGAGTGAGGATGACATGCCGGCCGGTAGACCGCAGCAGAGGTCTGGCTCGGGAAAGATGCCGAAACGGAAGACGCCTGACTTCGCGTCGCAGTCCGACGCCATCCTCGACAGCATCTCTGATGGTGTGTTTACAGTCGACCGGGCCTGGAGAATCACGTCATTCAACCGTGCCGCCGGGGACATCACCGGCGTCAGACGCCGCGAGGCAATCGGCCGGCACTGCTCCGAGGTGTTCCGCTCCAGCATGTGCGAGGGAGACTGTGCACTCAAGCACAGCATCAAAACCGGCAGGCCCGTGGTTGGCAAGTCCTGCTACATCGTCACTGCCGACGGCGAGCGTATCCCGATTAGTGTCTCTACCGCCATCATGCGCGATGCCCGCGGCCGAGTCATCGGCGGGGCCGAAACATTCCGCGACCTGAGCGAGGTCGAGGCCCTGCGCCAGGAGCTGACCGACCGCTACCGCGTTGGTGACCTGGTCAGCCGCAGTCCCCTCATGCAGCGGGTGTTCGAGGTCCTGCCCGCCATCGCCGCCTCACCCAGCACAGTGCTAATTCTGGGTGAGACCGGAACCGGCAAGGAGCTGGTCGCAAGGACAATTCACGCTTTGAGCCCGCGCGGCAAGGGCCCATTCATCGCGGTGCACTGCGGTGCCTTGCCCGACACGCTGCTGGAGTCTGAGCTCTTCGGCTACAAGGCTGGCGCTTTCACCGGCGCAAGTCGAGACAAACCGGGCCGGTTTGCCCTCGCCCGGGGCGGTACGCTGCTGCTCGACGAAATCGGCGAGATGAGTCCGGCCCTGCAGGTGAAACTTCTGCGCGTGCTCCAGGAGCGGACATTCGAGCCGCTCGGTTCAACCCGGTCCGAAGAAACTGATGCGCGCGTGGTGGTCGCTACGAACCGTGACCTTGGCGCACTGGTGCGCGAAGGGAAGTTTCGCGAAGACCTGTACTACCGCGTCAATGTCGTTAGCATCGAGCTACCGCCGCTGCGCCGGCGCAAGGAAGACATCCCGCTACTGATTGACCAGTTCGTCGCCCGCTTCAACCGCCTCCAGGCCAAGGCCGTAACCGGAGTAGACGCCGAGGCGATGTCGCTGCTCATGGCCCAAGACTGGCCCGGCAATGTGCGCGAGCTGGAGAATGTCATCGAGCGAGCGTTTGTTTTGTGCAGCTCTGGAACCATCAGTATCGAGCACTTGCCGGTGGAACTGACCGCACGCGGAGCTACGACGTCGTCCGTCACTAGCATGCGCAGGGCACGGGAACTGCTCGAAATCGAAGTCATTCGCAAAGCACTAACGAAGTGCGGCGGCAACCGTCTCGCCGCAGCCCGGGAACTGGGTATCCACAAGACGACCCTCTTCCGCAAACTCAGACGGTTGGGAATCACCCCGCCGAAGCAGGACGGCCGCAGCGCCGAGCGCAAGAAGACAAAGTAGCACTACTGAACCACTAGCTTGCAAATACAGTAGCCTTTGAGCTACTATAGAGATTGGACCGTCATTTGTGGGAATGTCATTAACAGCTTGGCATAGAAACAGTTAGCAGCTACTGTTGCCTTAAGTGCATCCTGGCACTGTTCGTGCAGTACAGTGGTCAATGAAAGCTGCCTTTGCCACCTGGAGCAACCGTATCGCGCCGGTCTTTGACGTGGCGAGGTTGGTACAAGTAATCGAAGCCAGGGCCGGCAGGCAGGTCGGCGAGGCACAGCTGGCAGTACTCGACGGCACACCGGTGAGCCGGGCACTGCGCCTGGCCGAACTGGGCGTCGATACGCTGGTCTGCGGGGCGATTTCGCGGCCATTGCACGACCTCGTGGCAGGCCAGGGCATAAGGGTGATTCCGTTTGTCGCCGGCGAGCTGGATGAAGTCGTCAGGGCGTGGCTGAGTGGCGAGCTTTCCGGTACTGCGTTTGCCATGCCAGGCTGCCGCCGACGGTATCGGGTGCGCGGAGGGCGTCGTCACCGATTGGAGGATTACCACATGAGAGGAAGCGGCAGAAGGTTCGGACAAGGCAGTAGCCAGGCGCCCCGTGGTGGTTTCGGCCGCATGGGCAGCCCGAACGCCGCCGGGCCGTCAGGCTTCTGCGTCTGTCCGCAGTGCGGCCGCCGAGTGCCGCACGAACGCGGTGTGCCGTGTGTCGAGCAGACGTGCCCGGCGTGCGGTGCAGCGATGATACGAGAGTAACAGATAACGAAGGGAGTACGAAATGCCTAGAGGAGACGGAACCGGGCCTGCCGGCATGGGCCCGATGACCGGCCGAGCGGCCGGGTTCTGTGCCGGTTACGGAATGCCCGGCTACGCAAATCCTGCGTTCAGACGCTGGTTTGGTCGCCGTGGAGGCCGGGGTTTCGGCGGAGGCGGCTGGGGCCGGCGCAACTGGTTCTACGCCAGCGGAACGCCGGGCTGGATGAGGTTCGGCGGCTACGCCGCACCCTACGCCAAACCCGACCCTGACGCAGAAAAGCAGGCGCTGAAGAGCGAGGCTGACGCAGTCCGCTCAGAACTCGAAGCCATCGAAAAGAGGCTTGCAGAGATCGAGGCCGGTTCTGCGTCTAAGTAGAAGGCAAGAGGCGACCGCGGTGCCCGCCTCTGGCGGGCGCGGTCGCCGTTTGGCAGGCCAGCAACCAAGAGGAGACATGCGATGGAACAGACTGCAAGACTACCGCTGATTGGCGAGAAGGCCCCGTCCTTCAAAGCCGAAACCACCCAAGGACCGGTGAACTTCCCGGATGACTACAAAGGCAAGTGGGTTGTCTTCTTCTCGCACCCGGCCGACTTCACGCCGGTATGCACGACCGAGTTCATGACCTTTGCTACGATGGCACCAGAGTTCGAGAAGCTCAACTGCAAGCTGCTTGGGCTCTCGATTGACAGCACCTACAGCCACATTGCCTGGCTGCGGACGATCAAGGAGAAGATCGAGTACAAAGGGATGAAGTCGGTCGAAGTGAACTTCCCGGTGATCAGTGACTTGACCATGGAAGTTTCGAAGGCATTCGGCATGCTTCAGCCCGCAGTCAGCACGACCCAGGCGGTACGCGCGGTTTTCATCATTGACCCAGAGTCCAAAGTCCGGGCAATCCTCTACTACCCGATGAGCAACGGCCGGAACATGGAGGAAGTCAAGCGGCTTCTCATAGCGATGCAGCTTTCCGACAAGCACAAGGTCGCGACGCCGGCCAACTGGCAGCCGGGCGACGATTGCATCGTTCCGCCGCCGGGTTCCTGCGGTGCGGCCAAGGAACGAATGGAGAAACCGGGAGAGGATATCCGCTGCCTTGATTGGTTCCTGTGCCTGAAGAAGTGCCCGAAGTAACGCGGGTATAAGGAAGCACACATGAGAGTTGCATTCACCGCCTCGGACAAAAACCTCGGTTCGCCGCTTGATGCCCGGTTCGGTCGGGCATCGGGCTTTGTCGTCTACGACACCGAGGCCGACAGGTTCGAGTTCATTGACAACCAACAGAGCCTGAACGCGGCCCAGGGCGCGGGCATTCAGGCCGCGGAAACCGTGGTCCGGGCCGGGGCCAAGGCGCTGGTGACCGGTCACTGCGGACCCAAGGCCTTCCGCGTCCTCTCCGCTGCCGGGGTTGAGGTCTACAACACCGACCTGCCTACGGTTGCGGCCGCGTTCGAGGCGTTCAAGGCCGGGAAGCTCAAGCCGGCGGAGTCGGCCGACGTCGAGGGGCACTGGGCATAGCGTCGGGCACGCCGTGGCAGTCGGCAGGAAGACGAGTCTCAACCGGATCGGCGAGTTCGTCTTCTTCACGGTTCGGGACTGGCTGCAGCCGCCCCGAAGGAAACTGGAGGAGGCCGGCCTTCGGCCCGGCTGGCGCGTCCTCGACTTCGGGTGCGGGATTGGCAGCTACAGCATCGCCGCGGCGAGGGCCGTCGGCGAGGCCGGCGTGGTGCACGCGGCGGACATCGAACCGGGCATGGTCGAAAGGACGCGGCGGCTGGCCGCGAGCTCCGGGCTGTCCAACGTCACGGCGATTCTGACTGACTGTGCTACCGGTCTGGAAGACAGGTCGGTGGACGCAGTCCTGCTGTATGACGTGTTTCATGCCCTCGAGCAGCCTGACCTCGTACTCAAAGAGTTGGCCCGGGTGATGAAGCCCAATGGTATTCTCTCGTTCAGTGACCACCACCTGAAGGACAAGCAGGTTGTCCCCGGGGTCACGGCCGTTGACAGGTTCAGGCCGGTCAGGAGAGGACGATTGACGTGGACATTCGCACCGGTAGCTACATGCGAGTCGTCGGCCGTTGGCTTCCAAGAGAGCTAACGCAGTGCCTGACAACGGAACAACCGAAGCTGCCGGCGACTGGGCCAGCGAACTCCAGGACAAGGTCATCCGGGACATGGAGAAAGTCTACTCACCGCGGGTGATGGAACTCTGGAGGAATCCACAGAACGCCGGATCGCTCGACTACCCGGACGGGTACGGCCAGGTCACGGGACCGTGCGGTGACACGATGCAAATCTGGCTCAGGGTCAGTGACGATGTGATAACCGAAGCGACATTCTGGACCGACGGCTGCGGGACTTCGGTCGTATGCGCCAGCATGGTAACTATGATGGCGAAGGGCAAGACTCTCGAACAGGCGGCTCGAATTGACCAGCAGGCGGTACTCGATGAATTGGGCGGACTGCCCGAAGAAGACCGGCACTGCGCGCTGCTGGCCGCGAACACGCTGCGGGAGGCAATCGGCTGTGTCCGGCCGAGGCTGGCATGAGCGGCGCAGCGCTGGTCTTGCTTTGCCTCGGAGAGTTGACTGGAGGAGCGATGGGTGATGGACATTCGACAATCACGGTCGTCTACGACAACCGCAGCCGGAAGGTTTTGCCGCCGCCAGAACTCAGGGAAGAGATGGAGAGTCCCTCGTTTCCTTCCAGATGACGGTCGCGGTTGCGTCCGGCAAGGGCGGGACCGGCAAGACCACGGTCGCGGTCAACCTCGCCTGCGTGCTTGGCTCACCGGTGCAGCTCTTCGACTGTGACGTCGAGGAACCCAACGCCCACCTCTTCCTCAGGGGCACGCCGCAGGGCGAGGCGGTCGTCACCATCCCGGTGCCGAGGGTGGACGAGGGCCGGTGCGACGCCTGCGGCGAGTGCAGCCGGTTCTGCCAGTACCACGCCATCGTCGCCTTCGGCACCAAGCCACTGGTGTTTCCTGAGATGTGCCACGGTTGCGGCGGGTGCACGAAGGTCTGCCCGCGCGGGGCGATTGCCGAGGAAGGCCGCCGCATCGGCGTGGTCGAGGTGTCGAGGGCCGGCCCGGTCACGCTCGTGATGGGGCGGCTCGACGTCGGCGCGGCGATGGCGCCGCCGCTCATCCGCGCGGTGAAGTCGCGCTGCAAAGACGACCTGCCTGCTATCCTCGACGCCCCGCCCGGCATCGGCTGCCCGGTCATCGCCACTTTGCGAGGCAGCGATGTCGTCGCCCTGGTCACCGAGCCGACGCCGTTCGGCCTGAACGACCTGGAGCTGGCGGTCGACATGGTGCGCGAGCTCGGGATTCCCTTCGGGGTGGTCATCAACCGCGTCGGCGCCGGCGACGACCGGGTACACCGGTTCTGCCGCGAACAGACCATCCCGGTTTTGCTGGAGCTGCCGGACGACCGGCGCATCGCCGAGGCCTACTCCCGGGGCGAGTTTGCCGTCGAGGCCCTGCCGGAGTACCGCGACCACTTCCGGCAGCTCTGGACGAACATATCAACCACCAAGGAGGCGGTTCATGCCAACCTATGAGTACGAATGTGATGACTGCGGGCGGCGGTTCGAGCTGCAGCAGGGTATGACAGAAGCCCCGGCCCGAAAGTGCCCGCACTGCGGCGGCAGGGTCCGGCGGTTGGTCAGCGGCGGCTCGGGCTTCATCATGAAAGGCGGCCACGACGCCAGCGCGTGTTCGTTTGAATCCCAGGGGCACACCTGCTGCGGCCGGGACGAGCGGTGTGGTGAGCCGCGGTGCGACGACGGTGCAGGATGAACGCGAGCCGGTGATAGGGGCATGAAGGAACTGGTCGTCGTCAGCGGCAAAGGCGGGACCGGCAAGACCAGTGTTGCGGCGTCATTCGCCGTGCTCGCCCGTGCCGCGGTCGTCGCCGACTGTGACGTGGACGCGGCCGACCTCCACCTCGTGCTTTCGCCCCAGGTCGTCGAACGCCACGAGTTCAGGAGCGGGCGCGAGGCGGTGATTCGCCGGGCCGACTGCATCCGCTGCGGCGTCTGCGCGACTCACTGCCGGTTCGACGCCGTGAAGGTGGACGAGGCGGTCCCGGGCGAGGCAGGCTTCGCTGTTGACCCGGTCGCGTGTGAAGGTTGCGGGGTGTGCGTCAGGTTCTGCCCGGTGCAGGCGATTGATTTCCCGGAGCGCCGCTGCGGCGAGTGGATGGTATCGAAGACACGCTGCGGCCCGATGGTCCACGCCCGGCTCGGCGTGGCCGCGGAGAACTCGGGCAAGCTGGTTTCGCTCGTTCGGCGCGAAGCCCGGCGCATCGCCGAGGCGGAAGAACGTTCGCTCGTCATCGTTGACGGACCGCCCGGCATCGGCTGCCCGGTAATCGCCTCGGTGACCGGCGCCTCGCTCGTGCTCGTCGTCACCGAGCCGACCGTCTCCGGCGAACACGACCTGGAGCGCGTACTGGCGCTGGCCCGCCACTTCAACATCCCGGCCGCGGTGTGCATCAACAAGTGGGACATCAACCCGGCGATGACCGAACGCATTGATGCTGCGGCCACGAAGGCCGGTGCCCGGGTTGCCGGCCGCATCCGTTACGACCGCGGGGTGACCGCGGCGCAGCTTGAGCAGCGCGCCGTGGTCGAGACCTCAAGCCCGTCGGCAGAAGACATCCGCAACATCTGGCATCAACTCGAACAGGAGCAGCACCATGCCCAGTCAGCCTGAACAAGAGAAACAGACCGCCGAGGACCGCTCGACCTGCGACACCTGCGACCAGAAGGACTGCTCAGCAGCAGCACGCAAGCAGGGCGAGAGCGAACAAGACTTCAAGGACCGCTGGCAGCTTGAGTCACGGCTCTGCCGCATCAAGCACCGGGTCGTCGTGCTGTCGGGCAAGGGCGGCGTGGGCAAGAGCACCATCGCCGTCAATCTCGCGGTCGCCCTGATGCTCGAAGGCAAGGCGGTCGGCCTGCTCGACGCCGACATCCACGGCCCGAGCATACCAACTATGCTCGGATTGGAGGGCGCACAGCTCGAAGCCAGCCCCGACGGCCTGGTCCCGGCCCGGGTCGGCGGGCTCAAGGTAATCTCCATCGGCTTCTTCCTCAACAACCCGGACGACGCCGTCATCTGGCGCGGCCCCCTGAAGATGGGTGTCATCCGGCAGTTCCTGAAGGACGTCGTCTGGGGTGACCTTGACTACTTGATAATAGACTCGCCGCCCGGCACCGGCGACGAGCCGCTGTCGGTCTGCCAGCTCGTCGGCCGGCTCGACGGCGCAATCATCGTCACCACGCCCCAGAGAGTTGCGGCCGTTGACGTGCGCAAGTCCATCACGTTCTGCCGGCAGCTCGGAGTGCCGGTGCTCGGCGTGGTCGAGAACATGAGCGGCTTCGCCTGCCCGAAGTGCGGCACGGTCACCCAGGTGTTCCGCTCCGGCGCCGGACGGCAAATCACCCGGGACATGCTGGTGCCGTTCCTCGGTGCGATACCGATTGACCCAAAGGTCGCCGAGGCCTCAGACAAAGGCGAGGCCTTTGTGCACAACTACGCGTCGTCGCCTACTGCCGAGGCCATGATGGCAGTGGTGCGGCCGCTGCTTCAACTGGACGACAAGCAAGACACTGGAAGAAAGAAGGAGTCATGACAATCGCCATCCCCCTTGCCGACGGCAGGCTCTGCGCCCACTTCGGCCACTGCCAGGAGTTCGCCCTGCTCGATGTGGACGAGAAGACCGGCGTGACCACTGCGCTAAAGCTGCTGACCCCGCCGCCGCATGAACCAGGCGTGCTGCCGCGCTGGCTGCGCGAACAGGGCGCGGACGTGATTATCGCCGGCGGCATGGGCCGGCGCGCTCAGGCGCTGTTTTCCGAGCACGGCATCAAAGTCGTGGTCGGCGCACCGACCGAGAGCCCCGAGAAACTGGCGACCGACTACGTCACCGGCAGGCTCCAACCCGGCGCCAACCTCTGCGATCACTGAGAGGTCGCCAATCGCCAAGGTCGGCATCATCATCCGACCTTGTGCCACGTAGTTCACGCCGACTGCCAGTCGGTTTCCGCCAAGGAAACCGGTAGCTGCACCCAGTCCTCGGAACTGGGGCCCGAATTTGCTTGCGAGACAAACGCCAAGCCGCTAAAATTGGGTGTGAACAACGGTTTTGAACCGAGACGGCCGTACCGACGGCCACAACGCACCGGCACAGTTGACGGTCTGCAGGGTCAGCCGTCAGCCGGCCAGCTCTTCCGGGCCGGTCGCAGTGCGTTCTACCGCGAGGATGAACAGGAGGCACTCGACTACCTGCTTGAAGCGTTGCGGCTGGCACCCGATAACCTCCACATCCACTACTTGGCGGCGATGTGCGCGAGCCTTTTGTCCGAGGAAGAGACTCTGGATGATATCTGCCGGCATGCGCTGGAGCTCGACCCGCGCCATCCCTACACCCTGGCCTGCGAGGCGGCGCGGTACTTCTTTCTCTCGAACTTCTCGCGGGCAGACGACCTTTTCCACAAGGCCCTGAACTTGCTGCCCGATGACATTGACGTCCTGCTCGGGTTAGGCATCCTGCACGAGTACGCCGACGACGAGGAGAAAGACACCGGCGCATTTGAGCGAGTTCTTGAGCTCGACCCGAAGAACGTCCGCGCCCGGATGGCCTTGGGCATCGTCTACGCTTTGAACGGTGAGTACCAGAACGCCTTGATTGAGTATGAGCGGGCCAAGTCTGCGGACCCCAACGTTGAAAACCCCCACCAGCGACTGGGGCGGGATTACTACTTGGAAGGGCTGTGGAATGAAGCGGCGAGTGAGTTCTGCCGGGCAATTGCTGAAGAGCCGGAGCAACCCGCCGCGTACTTCTACCTGATGGACTGCTACAACCGAATGGGAAGAACCGACGACGCTCTTGACATCTACGAGACAATAAAAGAGCGATTCGCCGATGAGCCGGAACTGACAAGCGGCTACTACGAGCACTTTCACATGACGGGTGAGGCGGTTGCGGCGATTGAGGAGCTGGTTCGGCGCTACCCCGACGACGCTTACACCAGATACCGCTTAAGCCAGGCCTATCGTGCCGCCGGTCGCCTCGACGACGCCATTCGTGAAGCCAAAGTCGCAACCCGGCTTAGCCCGGACGACTGGCGCTGCTTCTCGCTGCTTGGAGCACTGCTCTTCGATAAAGAAGAATACAGCCGAGCGGTCGAGGCTCTGCAGCGAGCCACGAGACTAAACCCTAACGACCAGACCGGATTCACCCTGCTGGCCGACGCCCAACTGTTTCTCGGCCGCACTCAGGAATCAGAAGAGGCGATTGCCGAAATGGAGCGTAACCGGGACCTTGCTTGGAAACGTTATCAGAGCAAGTTTTCCGGTCAGGACCGGGACGACGTCGAGCACTAGCCGAACCGCCGAGGGTAAACCTCGCGAGCCGCGAAAGGCGAAATCAGTCGGTCAGGGACCAGGCGATGATATTGATTCCCATCCGAAAGGCCTGTTCGCGAACCTCGGGCGGGTCTTTGTGGGCGGTGGTCCAGCCATCACTGACGTTACTGTTGAAAGTGTAGAAGACCGCCATCCGACCGCCGATATGCATGCCGTAGCCGCGGGGTGGTCCCTCCTCGTGCTCGTGAATCTTGGGCGGGCCGGTCTTGAAATCGTAAACCGCGTGATAAATCGGGTGACTGAACGGTAGCTCGACGAGTTCGCTGGCCGGTAAGACCCGAGCCATCTCGCGCCGGAACGACTCGTCCATGCCGTAGTCATCATCGGCGTAAAGAAAACCGCCCGCCTCAAGATACCGCCGAAGGCGGACGACTTCTTCTTCGGAGAAGGAGATGTTGCCGTGGCCGGTCATGAACAGGAACGGGTAGGAAAACAGCCGGTCGTCAAGCAGACTGACCTGGGCTTCTTCCGAGGCGACGCGGATGTTAGTTCGGCTGTTGGTCTCACGGGCCAGATTGGGAATCGCATCCGGGTCGTTGTACCAGTCACCGCCGCCTGAATACTTGAGCCGCGCAATCTGCCACTGCCCGGCCGCAGACGTCACTAACAGGCTGAACACCAGTACCACCGAGTAGGAGCGGTTCACCGTGTCCGGCCAGCCCGGTTCTTCAGCGCCGCGAGGTACCGATAAGGCACCGCAACTTGGCCGACCGTAGCTCGCCCCTCCTTGCGGCCGTCGTGACAGTCACTGCCGCCGGTCATGAGTAAGCCGTTTTTCTGCGCGACCTCGGAGTAGTGGTCAACGTGGCGCGGTTCATGGTCCGGGTGCCACACTTCGATGCCGTCGGCGCCGGCGGCAATACATGAATAGACCGCTCCGTCATTGTGGTAGTTGGCCGGGTGGGCAATGACCGCCAAGCCCTGGTGCCGATGGATAAACTCTATCCCCTGTTTCGGCGGAAGCTGCATCTTGGGGAAATACGCCGGGCCGTCATAGCCGATGTAGCGATCAAACGCCGCTTGGAGATTGGCGACCCGGCCGGTATCAACCAGTGCCTGGGCAACATGGGGTCGGCCAATCGCCGCGCCGCGGGCCAGCTCCCGCACCCGGGCCATAGTAACCGGCAAGCCGAGCTCGTTGAGCTTACCCACCATCCGCTCGGCCCGCTCAATCCGGCGGGCCTGAACCGAAGCCAAGAACTCAAGCAGTTCTTCGCTGTGGTACTCAACGTAGTACCCCAGCACGTGGACGTCGACGCCATTGGTATAGCAGCTCATTTCCACACCGGGCACAACCTCAACTCCGGCCTTCCTGCCGGCGACGATGGCGCGGTCAATGGCGCCGACCGCATCATGGTCGGTAATGGCTACCGCCCTGAGACCGAGTTGAGCCGCCTCCGCGACAAGCTGTTCCGGCGTGGCCAGTCCGTCGGAAAAGATGGTGTGGGTATGAAGGTCAACCACGTCATGATTCGGTAACTCTGACGGCCAATGGCTCAAAGGTCACTCTCCCGGGCGCTGCTACCGATCAGCTCATCCGACGGGCGACGATGTCCTGGTACTCGCGAACCAAGGCTTCCATCTCGGCTGCCATTTCATCCAGGGTCTCGTGCTTCTCGGCGACAAACAACTTGTCTTTGATGCCGCCGAGATTGATGAGCACATTGAGCCGTGCGCCCTTGAAAGCAGTGTCGAGGCAAAGCGTCGCCACACCCGCGTCGGACACTGAGTTCTTGTTACCGTACTCGACAATCGGCCGGCACATTCTGAGCACGTCCAGTGCCATGGTCATGGTCTTGAACGGCACTTCGGCGGCAACCTTGAGCGCCTCGCTGATGGCCCGGTCCCGTTCCTGTTTGTCGGCCTCGGTCATTTTGGGCAGCTTGTAGGCGGCCATCACCTTCTTGAACGAGTCAGCATCCTCGTCCACCAGAACTAAAAACCGCTCGCGCAAGGGCAGCAGTCGGTCTTTGAGCGGCTTGAGCTCGGCATCAAACTCCTCGTAACCCTTCTTACCGATCGTCAGGCTGGCAACCATTGTCATCAGGGCGGTACCGATCGCGCCCGACAGAGCCGCAGCCGAGCCGCCGCCCGGGGTCGGAGCTGCCGAAGCAAGGTCGTTCAAGAAATCAGGCAGCCCTTTAGCCGGCACCAGCCGATTCTCAAGAATCTGGTCACGCTTGAAGTTATTAAGCTGGAGGTAGTAGCGGGCACAGGCGTTGAGCGCGCCCTGAGGCACAAGGCCGACAATCTCCGACTCGGTAACATTCACGCCCCAGCGGGCCGCCTCACGCTTGACCGTGTCGAACACGCGGTAGAGCGGTGTCTTGGTGTAGTCGGTCATGTTGATTGAAACCTGAACACAACCCCGCTCCTTGACCTCGAACCCCAGCGCCTTGGCGTAGCGGTACCCGCCGTCGCGGAATCTGATTGCCTTAGCGATGCGTTCGGCAACCTTCACGTCGGTAGTTGCCAGATAGACATTGTAAGCAATCAACGGCGACCGGACACCGACCACGGTTGCCCCCGCGGTCGAGTGGAGCTGAGGCCGGCCGAAGTCCGGAGCCCGCTCCGGGTCGGTGCGTATCGCGTCGCGCAACCCCTCGAACTCGCCCTTCCTGATGTTGGCAAGGTCCACTCGGTCCGGACGGGTAGCCGCCAGCTCATACAGGTAAACCGGAATCTGAAGTTCGTCGGCAATCTTCTTGCCCAACCGCTTGGCCAGCTCGATACACTCTTCCTGAGTCACACCCGATATCGGCACAAACGGAACCACGTCCGTTGCGCCGATGCGGGGATGCTCGCCCTTGTGCTGGTTCAGGTCAATCAGCTCGGACGCGAGCTTGACCGCCTTGAACGCGGCTTCGAGCGCCGCTTCAGGCTCGGAGACGAAGCTGATGACCGAGCGGTTGTGGTCGGCGTCCATCTGAATGTCAAGCAGACTGACGCCGTTGACCGACCGGATGACCGAGGCGATTTGCTCGACAACCTCGGCCCGCCGGCCCTCGCTAAAATTGGGCACGCATTCAACAATCTTGCGCATCAGGGACAGACTCCTTTCTTGTCGTGATGGTTAGCTCACGAGGGCGAAACCAATGATACCGGGTCTAGCCAGCCAGTCAAACCCGACCGGGGACATTGCCCGAACCTGTCCCCAGGTTCGGGGTCGTCTCCCCTGCCGGTGGTTAGCGGTTGCCGGCTATGTCTTTGACCAGAGCCCGATAAGGCAGCCCCAAGGGTCGTAGAACGAGCCTGCAAAACCCATGCCGCCGCCGATTTCTGTCTTGGGCTCAGCGGTCCTCGCCCCCAGGCCCTCGGCCCGCTTGAGCGCCGCGGCAACGTCGTCCACTCCTATGTAGACGCGGATGCCGGGCTCCGGCATCTTCTCGACCTTCGACAGGGCTCCGCCCACACCCCCTTCCGCGTCAAAGAGCATGTAGTCGTCAGACCAGCTCTGCATCTTCCAGCCAAAGAGCGTTGAGTAGAACTCCGCTGCTTTCTTCACATCGGTGGTAGGGATTTCCCAGTGCACCAGCTTGTCCATTCGTCTTCTCCTTTCAACGGACGAGGATAACCCTCGCCAGTTCGTTAGTGCCTACGGGCCGGACAAAGTAGGCGCCTGCAGGCAACGGGCTTCCCGACCAGTCCCGGCCAGCCCAGACTGCCCTGCCGTTTGCAAGTGTCAACAAACTGACCTCCCGACCGGACGCGTCGTAGACCGCGACCGCACCGGCATCTGGGGCTTGCACGACCGCGACCCGCCGGAAGGGGTTGGGCTGAATCGAGAGCCGCGTGCGGGCTGGTTCCGGAGCGCGGGCCGCGACTCCGACAACCGGGGCCGAGCCACCGGTGACCGCCACGTCGTCAATGTGGAACCCCTCGTCCACCGTGTCCCGGTCGCTCTTGAACGAAAGCTTGACCCGAATCGTCTCGCCGACCGCGACGAAGGAGAGGTCGTAGCGCTCCTGCGCCCAATCGCTCTCGATGACGTCCTGCGCAAGCGAGGGACTGTTTCCCCGGTCGGTGCGCCCCCACGCGGCTGGGACTATCCCCGCTTGCGGGCGGTGGCGGCCCAGTGCGCCGCCCGTGCCGATGAAGTCAAGGGTGTCCTCGCGGTTGCCACGGACGACAATCACGTAGATACCGTCCACGCCGTAGTTCGGGACCTTGAACCAGCGCCAGAATGAAAGCGAGCAACGCTCGGCCACGACGAGCGGCACGGTCATGAGCCAAGCGTTCGCGTTGTTCTGATAGCGCCGGCTGCCGTCGTCTCCGCAGTACCATGAGTAGTTGCCGGAGCGGACGCGGAGGGTCGAGATGTGCCACTGGTCCCCGGTCCCCCCATGGGCCCAAAGCGAGCCGCCCGATTCCATGTCGTCGAAGAAACCGGTCGGGCCGATAAGCAGACGGAACGTGTCGGCTCGGAAATAGCGGTCGGCATGGGTTTGAAGCAGCATCGGTGCCAGGTATCCGGACGGACAGGATGAGCTGACCGTCACGATGAAACTGTCGGGCGAGCTGGCAAATGAGAGCGGCGCAATCTCGCCGAAGCTGATGCTGTCGAGCGGCACTGCTACATAGCTGTCGAGCGCCACGAGGCGGGCCCAGGCTGAGTGGCCGATGCCGTGGCCCGAGTTACGAAGCCGCACGCGCAACGGCTTGGTCTGCCCAGGCGTAAGCGGCGGTTCGACAATCCAATGCCGGTCATAGCCGATGACCGGCTCGCCGACCAAGAGCACCGGCGTCAACACCCGCGCCGGACCAGAACCTGACACCAAAAGTTCAAACTCGACCGCCTCGCCATCCGGAGTTCCGGGCGCAATCGCAACCCGGAACGACTCCGGCAGGAGCAGGGAGTCGCCCGGTTCCAGCCTGGCGCAGCTTCCCACGGAATCAAGGATTGTCACATACTGATTAGAAGTGCTTAGCTTCAGCTCAAACGCGCCCGATGGCTGGTTGCCGGTGTTGGCTACCCAAGTCGGCAGCAGCACAGTCTCACACGGGTTGGCAATGCCGTCGTTGTTGCCCGAGGAATCGTTCACCGACCAACCGGCGAAGTTGACGCACGCCCCGCTCTCGCAGGTCAACGATGATTCGTAAGGATAGCAGTTATGCGCGGTGACAACTAGACTCAACTGTCCGGGGGTGCGGGGCTCGGCCTCAAGCCAGGCGCGACCGGCGGCATCGGTCCGGGCCCGGGCATAGACCTCGCCCGGCCGGGCAAGGCAGACGAGCGCTTCACGAACCGGCGCACCGGCCCGCGCCACAGTCACAAGATACCTTCCCCGACCCAGACCGATTGAAGGAGGGGCCGCGACAGTCAAGGTCTGGGGTAGGGCGGTCCAGACCGGCAACTCCGGGTCGCCCATCAGATTGAGTTGGTACTGGTGCCAGCGGTAGACGTTCCGGTCGTGCGAAAAAGGCGCGTAGTACTCCTTGGCCCGAGTCAGCGCATCGCCCAGACGGCAGAATCCTTCGCTCGTAATCGCGTGCCAGAAGCGGTTGTCGAACTTGTCCGAGTAGCCGAAACCAGGGTTGCCGGGCGAACCCCAGCCATAGGACGAGTTGCCGACCGTGGCGATTGTGCCGCCGTTCGGGTTGGTGACAAACGCCTCACCGATGCTGGTGAAATCGAATGCCGTGGTCCAGCAGCCGATTGAGAAAAGCACCCCGTGCCCGGAGTTGGTGATGGTATCAGCGTCGAGCGTGCGCAGATAGTTGGCCGTACCCGAGCCGCAACTCATCACGTCAATCCAGCCGTGGCCGTCGTGGTTCAGAAAATTCTGGTTCTGACGAATCGCATTCATCACGCTGGCGCGGCTTTCGTTACCGAGGCTCTGGTAGAGCTTGGTGATGTCGTAGCCCGAACGAAACGACTGCTGCTCGAGCTTATTCTTGTGCACGCCCTGGTCGGTGTACGGGTCCTGCCAAAGCACCTCAGCGAAGAAGAGCGCTTTGTGCTGGTATCCGGCAACCACGCCCCGTTCGTAGTTGATAACCTTGTTGACAAAAGCCTGAGCCTCGACCGGCCGGTCCACCGGCGCCCGGCCGACCGCGAGGTCGGCGTACAGGTCAACCGAATCGCCGGTTTCGCCGAAGACATTGTTGCCGTTCGCGTCCCAGGAGCCGTCAAGGTCGGCGAAGTAGAGGTCGCATGGAAGCGAATCCTCGCGCGGGTGTCCGCCCCATTCGCAGCACATCGCAAAGGCCTTGCGGAACGGCACGACCGAGACATCGCCGCCCAGCAGCACGTAGCGCACGCCCGAATCAGGCAGAGTCTTCAAGTAGTTCCGCAACTTCTCAGCGTTGTCCCGGCCCGGATAGGTGCCGGTAATCCAGGCAATGTCGCGCACCACGGCCTTGACGCCCTTTGCGGTCTTCCAGTCCGCCAGACGCTGGAACACCGTGTCGTAGCCGGCAGCCGTGACGATCACGTGGTCGAAGTCGGCCGAGTCGGACAGCGTACGGTGATGGGCTGCCAACGGTTCGTACTCCACCCGCACCGACAGACTCCGGCAGACCTCAAGTCGCCGCTCAGCGCCGGTGTACCGCACCGGGTAGACAAGCACCTGAACCAGGGTGCTGTCCCCGCGATGGCTGGTTCCGGTCCAGCGAACCGGCGACGGTGGACAGGGCTCGTGCGACGCGTAGATGACCGGGTCCGGCACGGTGAACGCATCGAGCGTCGTGGTGTCAACCAACACACGCTGCTTCTGGGCCGGAAACGGCAGGTAACGGCCGGCCAGTGGTTCCCAATTGCCAGCATCGAACTCAACCCCCTTGACCCGGCAGCGACCGGGCAAAGCGATGACGACCGGCTGCACCGGCAATTGCGGCGCACCCGGCTCGTCGGTCACGTCCAGACCGTCGGCCAGAACAAGGTCATAGGCCTGACGTTGAGCAAAGGAAAACTGACTGGGGTTGTAGTTCAGCTCCCGCACCAACGTGGCAGCGGGCAGCATCGAAGAAAAGAGCACAAGCAGGGCGACTCTCATGATACCTCCTGGTAGACGGACTGCGGTGGACGGGACAAGGCCATGTTGTCAGCGTTGCTAGATTATAGGCCGCGAAGACAGCGCGGGCAAGCTGGATTGGCTGCGGCGCTAGAGCAGCGCCGAGTCGTTATCCGGCGCTGGGGGCGGTGGCGGACAAACCTGGGCCGGGTCGAACTTCACCTGCCAGCGGTGAATCAGATAGCGCACGAGCGTCGGGACCGGAATCGTCGTCAGGATAGAAAGCCCGACAATCGCGTTGAAGAAAACAGGTGTGAGCATCTTCAGTTCGAGCGCAACCGCGGCCGCGGCCAGGGTGGCAGAAAGCTGGGGCACGGTCATCAGCCCGGCCAGCACGCTTTTCTGTAAGCTGAAGCCGCAGATGCGCAAGGCGAGCCAGCCCGAGGCGACTTTGCTTGCGACCAAGCCGACCACGGTGGCGAGCACAATCGCCGCTCCCTGCCAGTTGACCAGCAGCACGCGCAAATCGGTCTTCATGCCGATGTTCAGGAACAGAAACGGTACGAGCAGACCATAGCCGATGCCTTCAATCCGGCGGTGAAGCAGGCCGTCGCCCTCGTGGAACCCGGGCGAGCGGACAAACGCCATCCCGGCGACAAACGCGCCGACAATGATACTCACGCCGATGACCTCGCCCAGGGTGACAATCACCAGCACGCCGAGCAGGAAGACCAGCAGCCGCATTTCGGCATCGGGCTTGAGCCGGCTGAACACGCGCTGGACAACGGACGGCACGGTCCAGAGCACGAGCACGACATAGAGCACCACCGAGAGAAAGAAAAGCACGTAGAACCAGTTGCCGTATGCGGCCGGGTCAAGACGGTCGAAGACCGAGATGCTGCCCGCGAGTCCGGCCGGCAGCGAGTGGCGCTTGAGCTGGACCGCGACCGCAAAGAGAACCAGACTGGCGAGGTCGGTGATGACGGTTGAGGCGAGGACGGCGACGCCGAACCGGGTGCGCACTGCGCCCATCTCGCGGATGACCGGAAAGACGATGCCGACCGAGTGAGAAGCAAAGAGCGCGGCATAGACGACCTTGCCGATTGTGTCCGCGGGTAGAAAGAGCGAATAGACGAAGTAGCCGGCCGCGGCCGGAATGAAGAACGTCAACAGGCTCAGGCTGGCAACCGCGCCTTTTTCCCGGGAGACGGACTTGAGGTTGACCTCGAGCCCGGCCAAGGCCATCAGAAAGAGCAGGCCGAGCAGACCCATTGCGTCAATCACCGAGTAGAGCTGTCCGGCGCTGTAGCCGCGGCCGAACCAGCGGGCCATGAAGCCGACCAGGTCCAGCGCCTGTGGTCCGACGACAATGCCGACGATCATCATCGCAACAACCATCGGGACGTGCCAGCGTCGCAGCAGCATCGGCGCGAGCACGACCAGGGCGATGAGCACGAGGAACATAAGAACAAACGTCAGTCCGCTCATAAGCCAGAGGTGACAACCGGTCGTGCGCTGCTGTCAGTCACCCGCTAGCATAGCCGAGGCCGGCGCCTGAATCAAGCGGCCCGCACCGCCACGAATCGCCCGCATCTGTCTCCAAAACTGTACCGCAAACGACACAGTCAACAGAGTACACCCGGAATCCTGCTCTACCAACGCTTTCGTTATCTCCGGCATCGGCCGATGTCAGCGTTGCCTCGGCCACATCGAACGAACCGAACCTAAGCGGCTGCATCGCCTGGCGAGCGTGGCCGGCC
>FWPV01002428.1_pt1 | contig 45939 bp, 41 predicted proteins | sample 2228371 | NCBI WGS metagenome assembly FWPV01 (sample SAMEA103939776, study PRJEB20133) | metagenome
TCTACTTCGAGATGCGGGTTGCCAGAAGCATCGAGAAGGTATCAGTGCTAGTGGTCATCGGGGTAGCCGAAAATGGTCAAAAGCACGTTATTGGCCTCCGGTACTGTCAAGGCGATTGTGTAAAATTTCCCTGAATTAAACTGCGCAGGGAAGGGAGATTGTAGCGCACTTTCCCTACAGGGTTCGACCTCCAGTAAATCTCCATTTTAATGCTGATAAAGGCCAGCAGGGTATAGCAGGCGTTTTCCCCGGCCACTATCTCCATCGGCTTAGTCCGCCGTTTAAACTCCTTATTCAACCGCTCGATAACATTGGTGGTGCGCAGCGAAATCCATTCCTCTTCCGGGAAGTCAAAGAAGGTCAGGCAGCTGTCCAGTGAGTTCTCCAGGCACTTCACCGCCGAGGGGATTTCTTTCTGCCAGCGCTCAGTAAACCTCTCCCAGAACTGTAGGGCCTTTTCCTTGCTGGAGGCATAGAAGATGGAGCGGATATCGTCCGCCACCTCCTGCTTCAGCTTCTGGGGCACCTTGGCCAGGACATTACGCATGACGTGCACCTGACACCGCTGCACCTTTCCTTTGGGGAATTCCTCTCTAAACACCTTCTCCAGCCCGGGCAACCCGTCCATGATGCCCAGGGTGACGGTCTGGCTGTCCAGGCCACGGCGCTTCAGGTCCTTGAAAAGCTCCCGCCAGTTAGCCGCCGATTCCTTGTCCCCGGACTGAAGGCCAATAACGTGTTTTTGACCATTTTCGGCTACCCCGATGACCACTAGCACTGATACCTTCTCGATGCTTCTGGCAACCCGCATCTCGAAGTAGACGCCGTCACAGAACAGGTATTTGAACTTCAGCGCCGACAGGTCACGGTTGCGCCATTCCTCGATAGTGTTGTGCTTCAATGGAAGTCGGACAGCTAGCTTCAGAGAAATTTGCGACAACTCCTCCCGGGGGAAGATATAATAAAACCAAACCAGGAGGAGTAATGACATGGGTAGAAACCAAGGTAGACGTTTGAGTGCTGAGGAGAAGCTGAGGGTGGTGGAGGAGGGGAGGCAGTCTGGGGCGACGATAAGCGAGGTCTGCCGGCGCCACCAGGTTGACCACGCCCAGTTCTACCGCTGGGAGAGGCTTGCCCGGCAAGGAGCTTTAGAGGCGCTACGCAATGGTGCCAGGAAGTCCAAGAACGGCAAGCACGAGGCATGGCTTATGAGCGAAGTCAACCGCCTGCGCGCGGTGGTTGCCGAGCTGATTGCGGAAAACCTGGCTCTGAAAAGGGGGGTCTTGGTGTGAGACCGCACCGGCGCTATTCGGAAGAGGAGAAGAGGGTGTTGCTAAATACGGTAGCGAGAGCTCAGGAGCAGAGCGACCGGCCTCTGAGCTGGATTCTGGCTGAGCTAGGGCTTACCCGCTCTGTCTACTACGACTGGCTGGAGAAGGCGGAGATCGGAAGTCTGGCTGACCGTATCGTTGTGCCGCGGTCTCCCCTTGCTGCCCTGCCTGAGGAGATTGAGGCGGTTGTGGCTTACGCCAAGATTCGTCCCAGGGATGGATATCGCCGTCTTACCTGGATGATGGTGGACGAAGACGTCGTCTACCTGGCCCCTTCTACGGTATACCGCATTCTGGACAAACATGACCTGCTCTATCGCTGGAAGAGGCCGGAGCCGGGCCAGGGCAGGCGGGTCGCTGAGGCCAGTTACCCGAACGAGGTATGGCATATCGACCTGATGTACCTGTGGGTAAGAGGGCGGTGGTATTTTCTGGTAACCATCCTTGACTCTTACAGCCGCTACATTGTGCACTGGGAGCTTGCCCTATCCATGCGTGCCGAGGAGATAGCCGAGATAACCGCCATCGCCCTGGAGCGAGTGCACGGCAAGAAGCCCCGGATTGTCAGGGACAACGGCTCCCAGTTTGTCGCCAAGGAATGGCGAGAGGTCATGCGTTATTTTGAGGTGGAAGAGATTCCCATCAGGGTGAGGCATCCTGAATCTAATGGGAGGATTGAGCGGTATCATCGCAGCGTACGAGAGGAAGCCTTCGGCGACACCGAGGTCGAAGACCTCTATCGGGCGAGGGAGCTCCTGGCAGAGTGGGTGAGGTACTACAACGAAGAGCGGCTGCACTCTTCTCTTGAATACCTGCGCCCGGTTGACTACTACCTGGGCGACCTGCAGGCGCTACTGGCTGAGCGAAAGAGGAAACTGCGGGAAGCAGCTGCCCGGAGAAGGGAGGTGAACAGAGGCGAGAAAGAAATTAGACTCGTAAACGGAGCCCCAGAACTGGGGCGGAGTGAACGAGTAGCCGAAGCGGTAGCAGAGGCAAGGAGTTGACAAGGACTGAGGAGGGGTTGTAGCATTTTAATACCATCGATTTGTCCGAAAACGACTGAACCAATACACTGGCTACTTGAATGCGGAAAGCCAAGCCTAACACCTCGAAGTTACGAAAGATATAAGGGCATAGTCGAAAAGAACTTGATACCAGCCATCGGCAGAATACGCTTGGTAGAACTACGTCCGGAGCATATTCAGCGACATTATTCTAATTTGATAGACAGGGGATTGGCTGCACGCACAGTCCGCTACGACCATATTGTCCTTCACAGTGCCCTACGTATGGCCGTAAAGTGGCAACTTGTTTCCCGTAATATTGCCGACTCTGTTGAACCCCCTAAGCCAAAACAATCTGAAATGCAGACATGGGACTTCGATGAGGTTGCGCGGTTCTTGGAAGCAGCTAAAAAGACACCCCATTATGTTCTCTTCTACACAGCTTTGTATACCGGCGCTAGACGTTCCGAGTTGTTGGGGCTCTCATGGCGCCACATCGACTTTCTTTACTCACAGATGAACATAGAACGTGGTCTACATTGGACTAAGGGTGAAGGTTACATATTTACTCAGCCTAAGACAGCAAAGAGCAAGCGTACCATAGCCTTATCTCCCTCTTTGACTCTTCTGCTTAAGGAACACAAAGAAAAACAAGAGTGCGCCTATCTCTTGGCAGGCAAAGTTCTTACTGATGATGACCTGGTGTTCTCTCATCCAGATGGTTCCCCTCTATTTCCCAATTCGGTGAGCAGAGCTTGGGTCACGTTAGCAAATAAAGCCGGAATCAAGGTAATCCGCTTCCATGATGCAAGGCATAGCCACGCAACTTTACTATTGAGGCAAGGAGCACATCCACGAGTTGTACAGGAGCGGCTCGGTCACTCCACTATAGCTACCACACTCGATGTATATTCGCATGTTACGCCCGGTCTTCAAGAGGCAGTTGCTGCCCGTTTTGACGAGGCTATGTCCAACAGATATAATAACAGTGAATCCAGCCTGAAATTAGCAAGGAATTAGTAGCAAATTAGTAGCAAATTAGTAGCAAAATGCAATTATGTCAAATTTGGAGGGAAAGACTAAATCGCCAAATTAGCTTCAAAATTCGTCGTGGAGAGGTGTCCGAGTGGTTTATGGTGCCGCTCTCGAAAAGCGGTGGGCGATAAGCCTCGTGGGTTCGAATCCCACCCTCTCCGCCAAAGATAAGGAGAGGTGCTGGAGTGGACTATCAGGCGCGCCTGGAGAGCGCGTGTCGCCTTTGGCGACCGTGGGTTCGAATCCCACCCTCTCCGCCAAGACCTAAAAACCTGGGCTCCTGTCATTCTTAGCTACACCAGTGGAAGACGGGCTATCGTCTGAACTTTAGATCCAAGCTTTAGCTCATAAAGTCGTTGTTGCCCTGTTTATCCTATGCTACAATGTTTCAACTTCGATGGTCGGTGATGATGAGCTTAAATATTGGGTGGGCTTTTCTAAAATTCCGGGCATCGGTCGGGTGAAAGTCTCACAGTTGCTGGAGCACTTCAAAACACTGGGATATGCCTGGAAAGCCGAGGCTGGTGAGTTGAGAAAAGCTGGACTTGACCCAAAAACAGTAGATAGAATTGTGAACTTGCGGCACCGCATCTCTCCCGATATCGAAATGGAGAGGTTGAGACAATATAAAGCGAAGGTGCTCACGTATAACTCTCCTAGTTATCCCCAAAGGTTAAAGGAAATCTATGACTACCCGCCGATGCTTTACATCAGAGGCAATTTTTTGCCACAAGATGATTGCTGTTTAGCGGTTGTTGGTACCCGCCGCGCTACCGTTTATGGTAGACAAGTAACGGAAGAGATCGTCACCGATTTGGCACGGAACAAAATTACTATTGTTAGCGGCTTGGCTAGGGGGATTGATTGTGTGGCTCACCGCGCTGCTCTTGAAGCCCAAGGTAGGACTATTGCAGTTTTCGCCTGTGGGTTGGACATCGTTTATCCTGCAGAAAACGCCAAACTAGCTCGGGAAATTATGGACCACGGCGCCTTGATAAGTGAATACCCCTTGGGTACCAGACCTAAAGCCGATAATTTCCCCAGACGCAATCGGATTATGAGCGGACTAAGCCTTGGTGTACTCGTCGTGGAAGCTGGGGAAAGCAGCGGAGCTCTAATTACCGCAAATCATGCATTGGAGCAGAACCGGGAGGTCTTTGCCGTCCCTGGTAGTATCCTGTCTCCGGCCAGCAGGGGCACAAATCAGCTTATTCAGGAAGGGGCAAAACTGGTACGTAGCTATCTTGATATTTTGGAAGAACTGAATCTGGCTATGGTGACGCAGCAACTGGAGATGAAAGAGTTTTTGCCAGTGGATGAGACTGAGTCATCGTTGCTGAGGCATGTTAGTCGTGAGCCGACCCATATTGACCAGATTTGTCGTAACAGTGGACTTACTGTGTCTGTTGTCAGCAGCACGCTGGCTGTGATGGAGCTTAAAGGCATGGTCAGACACGTTGGTGGTATGAATTACATATTGGCTAGAGGAGACAGATAAGGACATCAGTCTCAGGTGAAGTAACCGTGGCAGCGAAACTTGTAATAGTTGAATCACCGGCTAAAGCGAGGACGATAAGCAGGATTCTTGGTGAAGGTTACACAATCAAGGCATCATTGGGGCATGTGCGTGACCTGCCCAAAAGAGAATTAGGTATAGATTTAGCAAATAACTTTACACCCAGATATGTTGTTATCCCACAAAGAAGAGAAGTTATTGGAGAGGTAAAGAAAATGGCTGCCGATGCCTCAGCAGTCTATTTGGCTACTGATCCTGACCGGGAAGGAGAGGCGATCTCCTGGCATCTGGTCGAAGCAGCCAAGCTCGATAGGGACAAAGTGCCCGTCTGGCGCGTGGTCTTTCACGAGATAACCAAAGAAGCAGTGGAGGAGGCTTTTTTGCACCCTCGGTCTATTGACATGAACCTAGTAGATGCCCAACAAGCCCGGCGTCTCTTAGATAGATTAGTTGGCTACAAGCTGAGTCCACTGCTATGGCGGAAAGTGCAACGGGGGCTGTCTGCAGGACGGGTTCAATCGGCAGCTGTGAGGATGATTGTCGACCGTGAACGGGAAATTCAGAATTTTATCCCTAAAGAATACTGGATCATTGAGGCTGAACTGGCGAAAAGACTTACTGGGAGCGGCAAGTCCAGCTTTCGTGCGGTGCTCGTAGGTTTATGCGATGGTACAAGGGTCGAGATACGTGACCAACAGGAAGCGGAGAGGATTAGGAATGAACTAAGCAAAGCCAACTACAATGTGAAGGTAGTAGTCGTAAAAAAGGTTTCTCGCCAACCAGCACCACCATTTATCACCAGTACTTTACAGCAGGAGGCATGGCGTAAGCTCCGATTTACTGCTCAACGAACAATGCGCATCGCACAACAGCTCTATGAGGGGGTTACTCTAGGGGAAGAAGGAACAGTGGGGTTAATTACATATATGCGTACCGACTCTACCCACATAGCTGCCAGCGCTGTTGCTGAGGCAAGAGAGTTCATAAGCAGCGAATATGGTTCCAGTTTTCTACCTTTGTATCCACGCTCTTTTGATAGAAAGGGCAAATGGGCACAAGAAGCACATGAGGCTATCCGTCCGACAAAAATTCATCGGGAACCAAACCAGGTTCGCCCGTACCTCAAGCAGGAGCAGTTCAAACTTTACGAGCTCATTTGGAAGCGGATGGTGGCAAGTCAAATGGCGGCAGCATCGCTAGATGTCACCACTGTAGAAGTAGGAGCAAATTGTCTCGATGTCCGAAAGGAATATCTGCTGAAGACAACTAGCTCTGTGGTCACATTTCCAGGCTATATGGTCCTTTACAGCGAAGGAAAAGATGAGAATGGGGAGGAGGAAAAAACCACACCGTTACCTGAGTTGGAGATAGGTGACGAATTAGTCCTGTTAGGGTTGTTCTCGGAACAGTGCTTCACTCAGCCGCCGTCTCGTTATACAGAAGCTACATTAATAAAAGCCTTGGAGCAAAGGGGAATCGGACGACCGAGCACCTATGCACCTATCCTATCTACCATTCAAGAAAGAGGCTATGTGTATAAGGATAATGGTAAACTATGTCCAGATGAGATAGGTATCATCGTGAACGATCTACTGGTCAAGCATTTTCCCGAAGTTGTTGACCTTGATTTCACAGCCCGGATGGAGGAGGAATTAGATGAGGTTGCTCGTGGCGAAAGGCAATGGGTATCCGTTCTGAGGGATTTCTACACGCCCTTCGAGAAGACGCTGAGCCAAGCTTCTAAGACAATAGAAAGAATCAATATCGCCAAGGCTACGGATGAAATCTGCCCTGATTGCGGGCGCTCCATGGTCATGAAAACGGGGCGTTACGGAAAATTCTTGTCCTGTAACGGCTATCCCAAGTGCAAGAAAACAATGCCTTTCTTGGTGAGGACCGGCGTCCCTTGCCCACAATGTGGCAAAGAGCTAATAGAGCGGGTAAACAAAAAAAGGCGTCTCTTTTATGGTTGCAGTGACTTTCCGCAGTGTCAATTTACTGTTAATCGCAAACCCATCCCTTCTCCCTGCCCTCAGTGTGGCAAACTTATGGTCATCTATCGAGATGGCTGGGTCAAATGCACAGTCTGCAATCATAAAGGCAAACTAAACGATTTAGAGGAGTCAGGAGCAAGAGCATGAAAATCTTGGTTATCAACGGCCCAAACCTCAATCTTCTGGGTAAGCGAAGCAGAGAAATATATGGAGATAAGGAGTTGGCAGAACTTGATGCGCTACTGAAGGAGTGGGGAAATAGCTTAGGAGTAGACATAGTTAGTTTTCAGTCCAATGATGAGGGAGCACTTATTGATTTTATTCAGGAGCACTCCTCTAAAGCTAACGGCATAATTATAAATCCGGGCGCACTGACTCACTACGGTTTTTCTTTACGGGATGCACTTGTAGATAGCGGCTTACCAGTTATCGAGGTTCATCTATCAAACATATATGCAAGGGAAGAGTGGCGGGCAAAATCAGTGGTTGCCCCCGTTGCAAAAGGACAAATCAGCGGGCTAGGTTGGCGGGGATACATAGCAGCGCTGCACACGCTGGTCAGCGAACTTAAAGGAGAGACTTGGGCGTGAACCGGTTACACAAGCTGCGCCAGAGCTTGGCACAGAAAGAATTAGATGCTCTTATAGTCTCTCACGCGGAAAACCGACGCTATATTTCTGGATTTACAGGTTCAACAGGTTGGCTATTGGTTTCGAATAGCAACGCTTGTTTGGCTGTCGACTTCCGCTATCTTGAGCAAGCCAAAAGGGAGGCACCGGATTTCGAGATCATCCATGTTAAAGGTAATATGAGCAACTGGCTGCCCAAACTAGCTTCTGATTTCGGATTCAAAAGGGTTGGCTTTGAAGCCGAGCAAGTTCCTTTTGCCCTCTATCAACAATTATGTGAGAGGATAGCTGATAGCCGCTGCCAACTCCAGCTTATTCCAACCACTGGACTGGTGAGTTCCCTTCGCGTGGTGAAAGAACCCGAAGAGCTGAAGTTTATCACTAGAGCAGTTGAACTGGCTGATGCAGCATTTGCCTTTGTTAGAACGGTAATCCGCTCTGGTGTAACGGAAAGGGAGATTGCTTGGGAGGTGGAAAAATTACTTAGAGAGAAAGGTAGCGAGCCACTGCCCTTCAACATTATTGTGGCTTCAGGTCCCAATTCCGCGCTGCCCCATGCCAAGCCCTCTGAGCGTGTTGTTAGTGAAGGCGAACCTATACTAATAGATATAGGGGCTAGAGCAAACGGTTATTGTAGTGATTTGAGCCGGACTTTTTTCTTGGGTGAAAACGACAAGACTTTTTGCAAAATTTATGATATTGTTTTGGGAGCACAACTAACTGCTCTGGCTACAATTGTAGGTGGCATGAGTGGCACTCAAGCTGACCGACTAGCTCGAACGGTTGTGGAACAATCAGGTTATGGTGATGCTTTTGGTCATGGCTTAGGACATGGCGTTGGCTTGGAAGCTCATGAATCGCCCTTGCTCAGCCCGGACTCGTCGGATATGTTAGTAGATGACATGGTGTTCACTATTGAGCCTGGAATTTATATTGATGGCTGGGGTGGAGTCAGAATTGAAGATACTGTGGTGATCAAAGATGGCAGAGTCAAGTCGCTTACCAAGGCAGATAAAACAGCGAACATTTCCTAGGAGGGTACCAGCCTTATGATCGATGCCGGAGAATTGAAACGAGGGATAACGATCGAACTGGATGGGCAATTATATCAAGTTCTTGACTATCAGCATATTAAGATGGGACGTGGCTCGGCACAAGTTCGCTTGAAACTCCGTGATATCCGTGCCGGTCATACCACCGAACGAGCGTTCCAAGCCAGTGAGAGATTTACTCGTGCTTTCCTCGAGAGGCGTCCCGCTCAATATCTGTACAACGATGGGAGCCTTTACTACTTTATGGACAACAAAACTTTCGAACACATACCGCTGGACAAATCAATACTTGGTGAGGCTTTAAATTTTCTAAAAGATGGTCTGAACTTAGAGATACTCATGCATAAAGGCAAAGCTGTGGGAATAGAATTACCTGTTTCAGTGGAACTTAAGGTTATAGAAACCGGGCCGGGTTTCAAGGGTGATACTGCCTCTGCTGGCAGCAAACCAGCCAAACTAGAAACTGGCATTACCATTAAAGTTCCTTTCTTCATCAATACTGGGGATATTATTAAGGTGGACACTCGCACCAGCGAGTATCTAGAAAGGGTAAGCTGAAATTTTTGATAAGAGCTGACCTTCACATTCACACCATATATTCTATGGATTGCGTTATGCCTTTGGAGCAGATAATTACGCGCTGTCTAGACATTGGTATAAACTGTTTGGCGATAACCGACCATAATACAATTGATGGTGCGTTAAGGTTAAAGGAAATAGCACCTTTCCCCATCATAGTCGGCGAAGAAATCCTTACTTCTGGTGGCGAAATCATCGGGCTGTTCCTTACCCAAGAGATCCCCGGTAAATTGACTATCGAGGAGACTATATCTCGAATTAAAGCACAGGATGGACTTGTGTGTATTCCGCATCCATGCGATAGGTTACGGCTGTCGATGTGCAAAGATCGGGTATTTGAGTCAATCATGCCTGAAGTTGACATTATCGAGGTCTTTAACGCGCGCACCCTTTCGCCAAACAGTTCAACCAAAGCGTGGCAATTAGCACACAAATATGGCAAGCTGGCCAGTGCGGGTAGCGATGCTCATACAACGTCTGAGATAGGCAAAGCCTATGTTGAAATGCCTGAATTCAGTGGAAAAGATGAATTTCTGGCATCGCTCGCGAAAGGGAAGGTCTGCGGGAACAAATCCAACCCTAGTGTTCATCTTGCCAGCACCTGGGCCAGATTAAAAAAGCAATTGTCCTAAAAAGAGGTCACTTTTGTTAACCATCGGTTGGTTTTCCACTGGCAGAGATGAAGCAGCAAGATTGCTCCTAAAGGTTGTACACGAGAAAATTCAAAGTGGCGAAATCGAGGGCAATATCCTTTTCGTCTTCAGCAATCGCGAACCGGGCGAGTCTATACAAAGCGATCTATTTTTTAACTTGGTCACCGGATATCACATTCCACTTATTTGTCTTTCCTCCGCGAAATTCAAAGCCTCTCATGGTGTAGGTGACAAGGTACAAGGCGAGATACTGCCAAAATGGCGCCTGGAATATGATAGAGAGATCATGAAAAGACTTAGAGACTTCAGCCCTGACCTGTGTGTGCTTGCCGGCTATATGCTCATCGTCGGAGAAGAGATGTGCCAAAAATATAAAATGATCAATCTTCACCCAGCAGCTCCTAGCGGACCAAAGGGTAGCTGGCAAGAAGTGATATGGAAGCTAATCGAAGATGATGCTGCCGAGTCTGGTGTGATGATGCATCTTGTAACACCAGAGTTGGATAGAGGACCAGTAGTAACTTATTGTACCTTTCCCATTAGAGGCGAACTCTTTGACAAATATTGGCAAGAACTTGACAGTCATACCGTGGTCGAAGTAAAAAAAGAGCTAGGTGAAAGTTATCCACTGTTCCAAATCATCCGCAAACATGAGCTAGCCAGAGAACTCCCCCTAATTGTAGCAACGCTGCGAGCTTTCAGCCAAGGAGAGGTCAGAATAGAAGGCGGCAAGGTTCTCGATCGGCATGGGAGACCAATCTTTGGGTATGACCTTAGCGACGAAATAAATAAAATAATAAGAATATGAATGTTATCTGTTTTGACCTTGAGGGTCCGTTAGCTGCGCAGGATAATGCCTATGAGCTTATGAAGCTTTTTCCAGGTGGTGGTAAGATTTTTGAAATTATTAGCCGATATGATGATTTGCTCACGTTGGAAGCTAGACTAGATTATGAACCTGGAGATACGTTGGCTTTGATCGCTCCATTTTTGATATTTCATGGAATAAAGGAGGATGACATATCTGCTCTGGCGGCGAAGGCAACTTTGGTTAGCGGCGCTTCTGAACTAATTGCTAGGCTCAGTGCCAGTGATTGGAATGTATTCTGCATCAGCACTAGCTACGAACAATATGCCGGCTATATAGCTCGCAAACTTAATATCCCCCCTTGTAATCTTGCCTGCACCACTTTCCCGTTAGACAAATTCTCTCGCACGGTATGCAAGGAGGGTTTCTCCTGTCTTGAGGATATGGAGAGAGAGATTTTGAGTAGACGTGCTATTGATGATGATTGGATAAAGAAACGGCTCGACCGTTTTTATTGGCAGGAGTTGCCAAGGACCAATCTGGGCTCGATTTTGGAACAGGTTAAACCTGTAGGCGGACAGCGTAAAGTAGAAGCCCTAGAGCGCTTTGCCAAGGCACAAGGCGCACCATTGTCCCATTGGGTAGTAGTTGGTGACAGTATCACTGATTTTAAGATGCTTCAAACTGTTGACCGAGCCGGTGGGTTGGCGATCGCTTTCAACGCCAACGATTACGCTCTTCCTTATGCCACCATGGGGTTAGCATCTACCCGGCTCGATGACCTATGGCCGGTTCTAGAAGCTTGGAGAAGGGGTGAACGCTCAGCAGTGGAGAAGCTAGTCAGAGAAAAAGAAAATGCCGGTGGAAGTCGTGACAGGGGGTATTTCCACTGGCTTGTAGGAGCCAAGGATTTTGATGCCCCTCTCAGGATCCACAAGAGAATTCGTCAGTTAGTTCGGGAAGAGGCAGCCAAGCTAGGCTGAACTTTTTACATGACTGCGCTAGAGTTAGTCGGCTTTGGTGCAATGAATATGGACTGTCTATGTCAGGTTGATGAGATTGTTGTTGATGGTGAGCAGTTAGTGACAGACATTATGTCTCTACCAGGTGGGTCAGCTGCAAACACAGTTTATGCTCTAGCCAAACTTGGTATTAAAGCAGGATTTGTTGGTGCTGTAGGTGGCGATGAAGACGGGAAAAAGCTGCTCAAAGATTTACGGAGCGTTTCCGTTGATACCACCCAAATTCGTGTCAAGCAGAAAACAAAAACAGGTTCCACAATCTGCCTCAGCGACAAACTCGGCAGGCGAGCAATTTACGTGTCACCTGGCGCCAATAGCTTACTTGTCCCTGAAGACGTGCAGTTGACCTATTTGAACCAAGCTCGCCTAGTTCATCTCTCCTCTTTTGTTGACGATGAGCAGTTCAATCTCCAGGTCAGTGTGATAAAACAGTTAAAGGATTCGGTTAAAGTCAGCCTAGCTCCAGGGATGTTCTACGCAGCTAAAGGTTTGAAAGGTCTAGCTCCCTTGCTTGAGAAGACTCACATTGTTTTCCTAAACCGTCATGAAATTATAAGACTAACCGGCAAAGACTTCGATTCAGGTGCTAAAGATTGTCTGAAACTGGGGTGTCATATTGTTGTTGTGACTTTGGGTGAGGGCTTGTCTACAGATCAAGCTAGGACTGTCACTGCCCACATCTACGAAGCAGGAAAAAAGTGGGAAATTGATTCTGAAGCACAAGGGGGGGATTATAAACTGGAGACAACCGGCGCTGGAGACGCCTTTGCCGCTGGCTTTCTCTTTGGCTTTCTCAAGGAAAAAGCTTTATTGAAATGTGGATTACTCGGCGATATCATGGCATGTTTTGCCATCAGAGCACCCGGTGCTAGAAAGGGCTTACCGACTTTAGCCCAACTATCCCAGAGTTATTCTGAGCGTTGTGGGGAACAGTTGTAGCTGTGTGTCTATTCCTTCCCCTTTCTCTTGTTTGGTTGCCCGCTCAAAATCTCATCGACAATACCATATTCTACTGCTTGCTCAGGGCTTAGGTAGAAGTCACGGTCGGTATCATGGGCGATTTTGTCTATTGGTTGACCAGTATGTTTAGCAAGTATGTTCCGGATTATGTCCTGCAACCTCATAATTTCACGCGCGGCGATCTCAATATCAGCTGCTTGACCCTGGGCACCTCCGACCGCCTGATGCATGTGAATCGTAGCATTTGGTAGGGCATATCGCTTACCCTTGGTTCCTGCAGCAAGAATTAGCGTGCCCATGCTTGCTGCTAACCCAACACAAATGGTGGAAACATCGGGGCGAATCAATTGCATAGTGTCATAGATAGCTAGCCCGGCACTGATAATTCCACCTGGGCAATTGATATAGAGGTTTATGTCCTTATCCGGATCCTCATGCTCCAAATAAAGGAGTTGGGCAATTATAAGATTAGCTATCTGGTCATTAATCGGTGTACCCAGAAAGACGATCCGCTCTTTCAAGAGCAGTGAGTAAATGTCGAAGGCGCGCTCACCTCGGGCACTGCTCTCAATGACCATCGGAATTATGTTTTTAGCCAAGTTTTTCATCTTAATTGTCACCTCCCTGTAATACCCGTGTCGAACCGGTGGCTATTTCCACCAGCCGCCCAACAGTCTTTCGGACCGCCAGAAATTGCCTGATAGACTCGCGTGTTTGCGGCATGGTCAACAGTTTCCTCGCTTCGTCGACCTGTTTACCCGCATCTCTAGCCATTCTCTCCACCTCCTCATTTATCTCTGAGTCGTCTACTTCAATCTTCTCTGCCTTGGCCACATTTTCTACAACTAGGGAGCGCACAACACGCCGACGTGCTAGCGGGCGTAATTCCTCTCGGTGCTCATCAATTGTCTTGTTCAGGTTTTTTAGGTAATTCTCCAACCCTATGATACCACCACTGAAGTGTCTTACCTCTTCATCAAGCAATCTGTCAATTTCCCTATCAACCAGGATCGGTGGATACTGCACCTCGCTGAGTTCAACAACAGCGTCTATCACCTTCTGTTCTAACTCTGAGCGGGCTCTTTCTTCAGCCCTAGCTTTCAGATTGGCAGCTATCTTTTCTTTTAATGATGCCAAATCTTGGCTACCTAGGCTTTTAGCAAATTCATCGTCAACTTCGGGCAGTTTTTTTTCCTTTACCTCTAAGACTTTGACCCTGAAAGTATACTCTTTTCCAGCCAGCTCTTGAGTCTCGTAATCTGGGGGATAAGACAAGGCGAATTTTTTCTCCTCGCCCTTTCTCATGCCTAGCAGTTTTTCGGCAAATCCAAGAAGGGGCAATCGAGCTCCCTTAGTGACTTCGTAGACAAAGTCCTTGCGGATGGGGAAGTGTTCTCCTTGTCTCTCACCATCGATATCGATAGTTACCACATCTCCAAACTCTACTTGGCGTTCTACTGGTGACAACACAGCTTGCTGGTCTCGTAACTGCTCAATGGTTGTCTTGATATCCTCTTCGCCAATTTCTGCTGGATTAAATTCAAACCTTACTTTCTTGTAATCCCCAAGCCTAACTACTGGCTTTAGTGGCACAATAGCTTTAAAAGTTAACGGCTCGGTTCTAACAAGCTCAAATTGAGGTTGAGCGATAGCATCTATCTCTTGACTTTCTGCAGCCTCTTTATAGGCTCGCGGTATTAGATCTTCAAGAGCTTCTCGAAGCAGAGTATCCTTGCCGATATGCTGTTCCAATATAGCCCTTGGTGTTTTTCCTCTGCGGAAGCCAGGGACAGAGACTTTCTTAACCAACCGACTGTAAGCTCTTTCGAGGTATTTATCTACCTCTGTAGCTTCCATTTCAATATTGAGCGTAATCTGGCTATTCTCAATTGGCTCTGCGGAAACTTTCATTTTCTTTAATAATTATAGTATAAAACACTTGTCGTCTGCCCCAGTCCGAGTTTAAACCGCCTCATTTCTCCTTCAGTTTTAGATGCAGCTCATCGAGTTGGGCTTCAGAGACAGGCGAGGGAGAACCGCTCATTACATCGATAGCACTCTGATTCTTGGGGAAGGCAATCACCTCCCTAATATTTTCCGCTCCCGCTAATAACATGACTAAACGGTCGATGCCCGGGGCAATACCACCGTGAGGTGGCGCACCATAGTCAAATGCCTCTAGAAGGTGTCCAAATCTTGCTTCTATTTCCTGGTCACTATAACCAAGAAGGCGGAATATTTTCTCCTGGAGTTGTCGGGTATGAATCCTGATGCTCCCACTCGATAATTCATAGCCGTTGCACACAATGTCATAATGACGGGCACGTACTTTTGATGGGTCCTTGTCTAATAGAGGTATGTCCTCTTCAACAGGCGCTGTGAAGGGATGATGCATTGGCTCCCATAGTCCCAATTCCTCATTCCAGTCTAGAAGGGGATAGTCAACAATGAAAACAAAAGCAAGCAGATTCGGGTCGATTAGATTGAGCCTATGCCCCATCTCCCGACGTAATTCGTCCAATACTTTGTCTACCGTCTTGCATATGTCAGCCACAATTAGTATTAGGTCACCTGGCTTGGCTTCAAACCTGCGAACTATCTCTTCCACCTGTTCAACCGTTAGGTACTTTGTGACCACTGATTTGATGCTGTCCAGCGATATCTGTTCTGGGTTCTTGTAATTCTGGTAGGGTAGCGCCAATGTTATAAGTCCTTTTGCACCGTGGGACTTCGCCAGTTCTGTCAGTTCCTCCAGCTGCTTGTGTGAATAATCAGCGCAGTGAGGTAAGCATATACCTTTCACTTTCCCACCCGCTTGGATAGCGGAGCGAAAAACAGCAAAGTCAGTATCAGCAACAATACTAGACAAGTCTTTTATCTCCAATCCGAAGCGCATATCTGGCTTATCTGTGCCAAATCGCTCCATGGTTTCAGTATAGGAAAGCCGTGGGAATGGTTTCAGCATTCGCATTTCAGGTTTAACCGTTTCTACCAGAGTGGTGAACAGCTCTTCGAGAAGGCTAAGGATATCTTCCTCCTCGATAAAGCTCATCTCTAAGTCGAGTTGAGTAAACTCCGGCTGACGATCAGCACGCAAGTCTTCGTCACGGAAGCAACGAGCTATCTGGTAGTATTTTTCGAAGCCGGCTACCATGAGTAGCTGCTTGAGCTGTTGCGGTGACTGTGGTAGTGCATAGAACTTTCCTGGATGGATACGGCTGGGGACAAGATAATCGCGAGCTCCTTCAGGAGTGCTCTTGAATAAAATAGGTGTCTCGATTTCGACAAAACCTTTAGCATCAAGGAAATCGCGTATGAATTTTTCTACCTTGTGGCGGAGCATGATGTTGTCTTTCACTTTAGGACGTCTGAGATAAAGATAGCGGTATTTAAGACACAGGTATTCATCAACCTCTACATCCTCATTTATATAGAAAGGAGGGGTTTTTGCTGTGTTAAGAATCTGAATCTCACTGGCGATAACTTCTATTTTACCGGTAGGCAGCTTCAGATTTTCGGTGCCGGGTGGTCTTCGAGTGACTTGACCGATAATCTTAACTACATATTCGTTGCGAAGTTCATTTGCAACTTTGTGCGCCGCTTGTGATATTCCGGGGTTGAACACTACCTGGACTATACCTTCTCTGTCCCTCAAGTCAATGAATATTAAGCCACCGTGATCCCGCCGTCGGTGAACCCAACCAGCCAGAGTTACCTCATGTCCGACTTGTTTCTCTCCTAACTCTCCACAATAATGAGTCTTGAGCAAGGAACCCCCCGAGTGATTCTCAAATTATAACTTAAGAGTGCCTAATCTTCAATTTACTTGAGCTTAGAGATTGTCCTTGAACAGTCTGCCTTCCGAATATCGTCCCACTCTTCCGCACACTTCCCACAGCGGGACTAGAATCCCGTGTAAAATTAGCAGATAGGGGATTCCAATATGTGGAGGTCTTTAACCCTTGGGGCAAATCTCGTCTTCTTCCAGCCTGCATCTGTTATTCAGCAACTAAAGCTCAGAAGAAGAACTACGATGCTGCCGTGGCGAGCTTAGCCACTTGTGTTTCTGGATTAGGCGCCTTTCCTCATCAGTAACACGGTACCGAGCCAGAAATTCCTCCTTGAAAGCTGTGAAATTATTCTGCTTTATGGCTTCTTGTATTTTCTGCATTAGGCGGATGATAAAGCGCAAGTTATGTATTGTAGCTAACCTATAGGCTAGCAGCTCCTCACACTTTAGCAAGTGATGGAGGTAAGCTGCAGAAAAAGTGCTGCAGGTGTAGCAGTCACAATGAGCATCAACAGGCTGTTCTTTAGTCTTGTAAATTGACTTTCGTATATTTTCCCTCCCCTCTATTGTGAAAAGGGCACCGTTCCGAGCTACCCTGGTGGGCAGTGCACTGTCAAACAGGTCAATTCCTCTGCTTACTCCCTCGATGATATCTTCAGGTGAGCCTATCCCCATTAGGTAGCGAGGTTTTTCGTGTGGTAAAATGGGCACTGTCTCATCAACGATTGACCAGGTGACTACTTTCGGTTCACCCAAGCTCAAACCCCCAATAGCATAGCCAGAGAAATCAAGAGATGTTATAGCCTTTGCAGACTGTCGCCTCAATTCAGCAAAGATACCCCCTTGGATGATACCAAAAGATAGCTGACCGGGGCTTCGGTGGTGCTTCCGGCATCTTTCAGCCCATCGATAGGTCCTGTCTACAGCCCCCTTTACACTAGTCACGCTTGCATTGACCGCGGGACATTCATCTAGTGGCATGATGATATCAGCGCCTAGCCTCTGCTGCAGCTCAATCACTAATTCAGGAGTAAGGTAGTGTTCGCTTCCGTCAATATGTGAGCGGAAGATGACACCATCATCAGTGACCCTGCATAGTCGGGCTAGACTAAAAATCTGATACCCGCCACTATCAGTTAATATAGGCTTGTCCCAGCCCATATACCTGTGCAGTCCACCAAGCCTTTCAATAACGTCTATCCCTGGCCGCAAATAAAGATGATAGGTATTACTCAGAATTAGGGCAACGCCGATATCTTTGAGCTCTTGCGGAGTTAATGTTTTGACACTGCCTTGGCTAGCTACGGGCAAGAAGGCAGGTGTCGATACTACGCCATGGCTGGTAACCAGCTGACCTAATCGTGCACCTGTATTCGGACAGGTCTCCAGAACAGCAAAATGCGTCTTGATCATTACCTCTACCGTGTTGGTATGCGAACCTTGTGGTTAGGACAACGCATGAAATACGTCACTATGCTTGGGCTTTTGCTCTGCAGTAATCTATAAATTTGCTCACAGCTTTTGCGGCTTCACTTACGGTCGAATACGTGGGGATGTGGGCTTGGACGAGCCGAGCTCGTTGATCAGCGAGCATCTTCCATCGTTGATGTGGGACTTGATCATAACCAGTCACCCCACTACTAACTACAGCAATTAGAGGCATCAACTTCTCTTTATGCAGGTTGATGAATGCTTTTGTCTGCCCATCGGCAATGCTTGCCCAGATGTCCTCGGGGAACGGGTTATCATCTGTAAATTCGGCAATAATGAAATCAAAATCAGGACTCTTAGCAAGCATTCTCGGTATCTCTTTCAGGATTTCGGCAAAACCCATAGCCACTCCACTCATTATGGAACAGTCCACAGGATTACCTACCCAATCCCATATTTCTGGTGCTTTTGATTTCAGTTCTTTTCTAACCTTGTCGGGTAATGGTGGCACAACAAGCCCAGCCTCCTCACAGACATCGGCAGCCATTACAGTTAAGCCACCACCTGCGCTGATTATGCCGACTCTGTTTCCAACAATTGGTGGCAAAAAGTTAAAGGCGACGAGAAGGTTGACAAGCTCGTTCAGGTCGCTGGCGGATATTACGCCAGTTTTCTTAAAGACTGCTTTCCACATGATATCAGAGCCGGCAATAGCAGCGGTGTGCGAACCAACAGCTTTAGCTCCTGACTTGCTGCGTCCCCCTTTGATGGCGATAACCGGTTTTACGCAGGCTGAGTCGCTCAATGCTTTGAGAAACTTACTGCCGTCTTTAATACCCTCGAAATAAGCCGCGATAATCTTGGTCTCATCATCACGAGCGAGATAATTCAAAAAGTCACTCTCATCTAAGTCTAAAGCATTGCCGTAACTAATAACTTTACTGAAACGGAGCCCTCGCAACTCGCCATAACGGACAAGCAATGCGGATGTTCCGCCGCTTTGACACACGGCACCAATTGTACCAGCCTCCTTGGGCAGATTATATGTGTGCCCTATCCCACCACGAGGGTAGTATATCCCCAAACAGTTAGGACCGATGAGGCGGACATTAAACCTCCTGGCAGCCTGAAGAATCTTGTTCTCGAGTTCTTTAGCCTCCTGGCGACCTGTCTCACTGAGACGTCCAGCGACAAGATGAACTACCTTTACCCCTTTGTGAGGGCATTCAGTAAGCAGGTCAGGAACTTTAGATGCTGGAAGACAGCAAATTACATAGTCAACTGGCTCTGGAATGCTAATAAGGCTCGGGTAGCACCGCAAGTCGAGAATAGATTCTTTGCTAGGGTTCACCGGATAAATATGACCAGGATAGCCGTAGTCCAGAAGGTGATGTAAATAGTGGTAGCCATAGGAAACAGGGTTGTCCGACGCCCCAGCTACAGCAATAGCTTTGGGACGAAAAGCAGCTTCCAATGTATCTATTATATCTTCATTCATCTCACATCAACCAGGTATCGAGACACATCGTCAGGAATATGATACCCAGATAGGGAAAGGCAGATAGCTTGTAAACTTGCCAAGCAGCCGTTGAGGTTGTCGAAAAAAGTAAGCGTGCATTTGCGAAAATCATCAGAAGCCCAAGGATATTTGCCACAACTAGATACAGCAGGTCAAAATCAAGGACAAAATAAACAAAAATTGAAACGAGATACAACAGGATGGACAAAGCAAAGATTATTTTCACCACGTCTTTTATCGGCAAGTTTAGTGGAAAATAGCTCAAACCAGCGCTCAAGTAATCCTCCCGGTTAGCAATCATGATGCTCCAGACATGGATAGGAATCCAGACAGCTACCAGACTACATATGAGCAGGATGTTAATGCCAAACACCGGTGTTGCAGCAAACCAGCCAATAAGAACCGGACTGCAGCCAGCAACTACACCGAGAAAGGTGCATGAGATTGTCTTACGCCATATCGTGGCAGCAATAACACCCATCAGCCCAAACAGGAAACAGAGAGGATGTAATACCCAAGCTAAAGCCAACCCGATAACTATAAGCCCGATGATGAGTGGCAGGACCTTCTGGGGTGGGGAAATACGCCCGGATGGCAGGGCACGATTGAATGTTCTCCTCATTCTAGAATCCACTTCTCGGTCAAGATAATTGGTCAGTCCATTACAACCGGCGCTACCTAAGCTAATCGACATTACAGCAAGAGCAAGGATGTTAGCCTGTAAATGCACTCCAGCACTGATGATGGTGGCACCACCACCGATAAAAGTAAGCAGAGCAGTTGCGCTTGGTTTTAGTACGCTGACATAGTCTAGGAAAGACCCGCGGTCGCTCAAAATTATCTTCAAGGTGTTATCACCTCTTGAAGAATATTCAAGATTTCCTTCTCGGGTATATCATTACGAACAGCCACCTTGCCGATGTCTTGAAGTAAGACCCATTGGATTGCTTTACCACGCACCTTTTTGTCCAGTTCCATAGCAAGAAGTATATCAGTCGGAGCTACTCCGGAGCAGTATGTAGGTAAGTTAAATCTCTGTAAAATTGCTTCCAAGCGTTTAACTACGCTCTGAGATAGAAGTCCCATTCGATGGCTAAGTCTAGCCTCTCCCATCATTCCAATAGCTACAGCTTCACCGTGGAGAAAACGCTCATATTTAGTAGCAACTTCAAGTCCATGAGCTATGGTATGTCCGTAGTTTAGAATGATGCGTCTTCCCGCCTCCCTTTCATCTTCCATGACAACCTGGGCTTTGAGTTGTACGCTTCGCATGATAACTTCAGAAGTAATGTCAGGTTCCAATTTAATTAACTGCTCAGCAATATCTTCGAGGAGCTGGAAAAAGTTAGGGTCGAGGACTAAACCATGTTTGATAACCTCTGCCCATCCTGAGATCAGTTCACGTTGAGGCAAAGTAGTCAAGGTCTGAACATCCGCCAATACAAGTCGGGGTTGATAGAAGGCACCGATAAGATTTTTTCCTTGGGGATGATCGACCGCCACTTTCCCACCGATGCTAGAATCTGCCATAGCCAGTAAGCTGGTTGGCACTTGTAACCAAGGCACCCCCCTCAAAAAAGTGGCAGCAACAAAACCAGCAAGGTCACCTATCATACCACCACCCAGAGCAACTATTGTATCAGTTCTCTCTGTTCGTTTATCGATAAGGAAGTCATAAATCTTGATGACTTGAGTAATATTTTTTGTGGCTTCTCCAGGTGGAACTACACAGCAATTGACTTTGAGCCCCACTGTTTCTAATGTTTTGACAACTCGGTCTCCCCAAATAGAAAAAACGGTTTCATCGCTGACAATGTTAGCTGTGCCTGATAAGCCAGTTTGCTTCAATTTTTCTCCCAGTTTATAAAGCAGACCCCAACCAACAAATACTGGATAGGTAGCTGATGCCGTTATTACTTGGCAGCATAGCTCACTGCCAAAGGATTTCTTGTTTCGGGTAGTATGCCGACTTATGTACTGCCATCCCCTTATCACCTCTTGGCTTACTTCCTCGGGAGTCAGATTATCGGTGTGAATCGTCCAGTCGGCGGCAGCATAATACTTCTGTCGATAGTTTTTAAGCTCGCTGATGCGTTCCAAAGAGTTATCTATAGCGAGCAAGGGGCGAATTTCCGGGCTGGAAGAATATGCGCTATCGTGCAGTAGACGCTGGTAAATGGTCTCCGGCTTGGCTTCTAAGCAAATGACTATACCAGTTTGGCGAATCAATTCTAAATTTTTAGGATTGACGATTGCACCACCACCGGTAGCGATAACCGCCTTTTCTTCCCGGCAAGCCCGCCTCAATACTTCACGTTCAAGTTTTCTGAATATATTCTCACCATCCTGTTCAAATATCTCTGGAATGGATTTGCCACTAATTTTCTCTATCTCCTCGTCGGTGTCTATAAATTTCCAGTTGAGCCGCTCAGCCACTTTTCTGGCTATGGTCGACTTGCCTGTAGCTGAAAAGCCTGTAAGCACGATATTTTTATTTAACTTCTGGGGATACATGTTGACCGAGAGAAAAAGCGGCACTGATATAGCCTTTAAAGTTGGCTAATGTCTCCTTGAGATGGTCACCACCGAACTTTTCCAGCATAGCATTTGCCAAAACAATAGCTAACATTGCCTCGCCAATTACCCCAGCCGCTGGAACGACACAGATGTCACTGCGCTCGTAGTGAGCCTTACTCTCCTTGCCAGTGCTCAAGTCAATAGATGGCAACGGTCTGCCAAGTGTAGCAACGGGTTTTACCACGGCTCGAACTATGATTGGCTCTCCATTGCTTATTCCCCCCTCAATACCCCCCGCCTGATTGGTAACTCGATGATAAGGTGTAGTCACTGCATCCGGCCTTAGTTCGATTACGTCTTGCGCCTGAGAGCCTCTCAAATTAGCCAGAGTAAAGCCAGCGCCAATTTCAACTCCTTTCACAGCATTAATGCTCATTATCGCTTGAGCGATTTGACCATCGAGACGCCTAGACCATTGAACATGGCTGCCCAAGCCGATAGGCACACCAGTGGCAACCAACTCAAAAATGCCGCCTAAGGTTTCTCCATCAGCTTTAGCCTCCTCAATAGCCGCCATCATCCTCTTTTCTATCTCGGCATCAGCACAACGAACGGGTGAACTCTCGACCTTCTGCCAGTCTATATGCCTGCTCCGTTTGACCCGATGTTCACCAATACTTATCGTATGGCTATGAATGACAATTCCGAACTCCTCAAGGAATCTTCGGGCTACAGCTCCAACAGCAACCCGTGCTGCTGTCTCCCGCGCGCTTGCTCTTTCTAAGATGGGACGTATATCTCCAGTACCATACTTGATCATTCCAGCTAGGTCAGCATGCCCTGGACGAGGTGAAGTTATTGTCTGCACCTTTTTGCTCACCGGAGTGACGCTCATTATCTCTTGCCAATCCTCCCACACACGGTTCTGTATCAGGAAGCTTATTGGACTACCTATGGTCAACCCATGGCGTACGCCAGAAATAATCTCGACCTTGTCCTGCTCTATATCCATGCGAGAGCTACGCCCATAACCGACCTGACGTCTCTTAAGGTCTCTGGTGATGTAATCTTCGCTGACAGGCAATCCAGCCACCATGCCCTCAATAATTGCTACTAAACCCTTACCGTGCGATTCTCCAGCGGTAAAGAAGCGGAACTGCCCCATGGTTCTCAATCCCTTCTCAATTAACCTATCGATATTCTGGCTGTGGATAAGGGTTAGTCAATACTTCAAAAAGGACAATACTTTCCACGTCTAATGCCTGCAATTGTGGGAGAGTTTGCAACTTCTGCCGGCTCACACCTAGAAGAAAACTCAAAAGAGAGGGAGCTTCACGTTTGTAATACTCCACCTTCGGTTTCTCAATGCCAGCCAGCCTGGCAGCTACATCTATAGCGGTGCTAATCCCACCCAGTTCATCGACCAACCCCAACTCCTTGGCTTGAACTCCAGTATAAAGCTGACCTGTGGCTAGTTCTCTAGTTTTTTCTTCACTTAAATGCCTTCCCTCAGCTACAACCTGGACAAATTGGTCATATAGCTGGTCAGTTAATACTTGCATCAGCCCGCGTTCCTCAGGGGTCAATTCTCTAAGTCCACCATACATATCTTTATGCTTACCGCCCTTGAAGACTTCAATCTCTATCCCAAGTTTTTGGTACAGTCCCTTTATATTAGGCACTTCAGCAATAACTCCTATACTCCCGGTCAAAGTTCCTGGCAGAGCCACAATTTTGTCAGCCTTTGCTGAAATGTAATACCCTCCAGAAGCCACCACGGTGCCCATGCTAACCACAATAGGCTTCTTTACTTGCTCAATCTCACTTAAAATCTCCTGGCATGCGGCTACACTGCCACCTGGGCTTTCTATCCGAAGCACAATAGCTTTTACTGCGGGATCGCTCTTTGCTCGCGAGAGCTCATTTCTGACTAGCTGTGGGCTGATCACACTGCCGCTAAAAAGCAGCCCACCTCTTTCTGATTGTATCGGACCGTTAAGAGAAATTACCGCAACTTTGTTCCCTCCAAAGTTGCAAGAAAGCTGCATAATCCAGCTAATCAGCAAAATAGCTATGACCAGGCTTGTCAGATTTTTCAGTTTCATTGCTCAACCTCCTATCCCAGGATTGCCTGCTTAGCAGCCGAGAACATTATGTCAATCGGAGGTTCCCTACCTGTCCATAATTTAAAGGAAGCGGCTCCTTGGTAAACCAACATTGGCAATCCTCCAATAATATCAGCGCCCGCTTCTTTAGCTATCCTCAACAGAGGCGTCTCAAGCGGATTATACACCAAGTCATAGACCAAAGCATCCTTTGGGATTAAATCGGCTGTTAAGGGTGATTGCTCTTCCTGAGTGGAATATCTCATTCCCATTGTAGTGCAATTTACTATGAGATGACACTCCTTAATAGCCGCTCGAAATCTTGCCTCTTGGTAGCTTGAAACAATGACCTCACAATTTATCCCTTTATCAGCAGCATGCTTTCTCAATGAATGCGCAAGATTTTCAGCTCGTGCTATAGTGCGATTAGCAATGACTATCGAATTGATTTTCTCTTGGAGAAGAGCAAAAGCCACTGCACGTGCAGCTCCACCAGCACCCAGAACCACTACATGTTTGTTCTCCGGTTCAAATCTAGCGTTCTGATACAAAGCCCGGAGAAAACCATATGCGTCAGTATTTGAACCTAGTAGCTTACCATCTTGATTAATTACAGTGTTCACAGCACCTACAAGGCTAGCAAAGTTATCTACCTCGTCCAGTAAACATAGGACTGCTTCTTTATAAGGTGCAGTTATGTTCGCACCCAGGTTCTGAGGCTGCCTTAGTTGATTCATCGTACCTGCTAGGTTTATAGCTTCTGTTTCCCACACCTCATAGCGGATATCAAGATGGTAAAAGTCCAAAGCGGCTTGCTGCAAAGCCGGAGAAAGTGTCTGCTTCAAAGGGTAGCCTATAATGCTAATGAGCTGAGTCACCGGTCATAGACCCTTGAGGCTATCCAAGTATCCCTGAAGGATGAGAGTCGCTGCTGCTGCATCGCTTCGCGATTTTGCTCTTGGTCTCTTAACACCAGCTTCTGCTAGTAGACGCTCAGCAGCCACTGTTGATAGACGCTCATCCCTAGTGTCTATATTAGCTTTAGTGTATCTGGAGAGCTTTTCAATAAAATCAATCACCCTCCTGGCCTGCTCACCGATGTTGCCATTTAATGTGTAGGGCAAGCCGACTACAATCCGCTCGATTTGGTATTTGTTGACAAGCTCGATAATCGCTTCTATGGCTTTATCATCATTATCTCTAATAATGGTAGCCAGGGGACTGGCTAAAATCTTTTCCCGGTCACTCATGGCGATACCTATTCTTTTTTCCCCGATGTCAAGTCCCAAGGCACGCATTCTCAAGTGCTCACAATTTCCTGAATAAACTCCCTTACCGCTTTGAGAGCCTCATCCACCCTATTTTTATCTTTACCACCAGCTTGTGCCATTGTCGATTTACCACCACCACTACCACCAGTTATCGCCGCTACCTGTTTCACTAGTTCACCAGCATGTAATCCCCGACTGACCAGATCCGGTGTCACCATAGCTACAAAGCCAGGTTTGTTATCATGAACAGTTCCCAACACTATCACAGCGCTCTTGAGACGTTCCCGCAACCGGTCTCCCAACTCTCTGAGAGCAGACATTGAAGCGGATGGCACTCTGGCTGCTAAGACCGTTATCCCATTTACCTTTTCACTTTTCCCTAGTAGACTTTCCGCCATATTCCGTAATAGCTCCTTTTCTAAAGAAGCAGAACGTTTTCGTTCTGCAGCCAACTCTGCCAGAAGGGATCTTACCCTGTCCGCAACTTCTCCAGGTGAACTTCTAAGTTCCTCCACTACAACGTCCAACGCTTCACGGTACCTTTGGAGGAAATTTTCGGCACCTCTGCCAGTGACAGCTTCTATCCGGCGTAAACCCGTGCCGATGCTGCTTTCATTTGTTATGACAAAAAATCCGATTTCTCCTGTTGCTTCGACATGTGTGCCACCACAGAGCTCGGCACTTATCGGCGGCTCACCTATCTCTATCACTCTTACCATTTCCCCATACTTCTCCTCAAAAATAGCGATAGCACCCTCGTCAATAGCCTGCTTATATGGAATAATCTTGCTTCGCACCAGCAAATTGTTACGTATATTTTCATTGACAATATGCTGAATAACACTAAGCTGTTGCTTGCTGACGGGGGCTAAGTGAGAAAAGTCGAACCGAAACCCTTCCGCATGGACTAAAGAGCCCCTCTGATAAACATGGCTGCCTAATACCTGACGCAAAGCTGCCTGAAGGAGATGTGTGGCTGTATGATTGCGTGCGATGTCAAGACGACGCACTGCATCCACCTCAGCCTCAACAATATCGCCGACTGAAACCGTCCCTTCGATGACTTCGCCCAGATGAACAACAGCACCTTCAGCCAAAATACTAAAGGGCGACCATACGGTATCAGTAACATCAATTTGACTTGAATTTGACTTTATCCTACCTGTGTCACCTATTTGCCCCCCCATCTGACCATAGAATGGCGTCTCATCAAGGACAATGGCAACCTTTTGACCTTTGCTAGCAGAGGTTAAGGAAAGACCAGAATTTCGATCCAATATGTAACTTATCTTTGTGCTAGCATTTAACTTGTCGTAGCCAACAAACGTCGTCGACTGAAAAAGTCTTACTGGAGCTCTAGCCGCAACACCTTCAACCTTTATCTCGACAGTAGGAGCAGTGGTTACCCCACCTTGGCCAAATTTGTGGCCGGCTCTAGCTCTTTCACGTTGCTTTTCCATCTCCGCTTCAAAGCCGTCCAGGTCAACAGTTAGTCCTCTCTCCTGAGCAATTTCGGCAGTCAATTCTGGTGGAAAGCCATTTGTGTCCCAAAGCTTGAAGACTTCTTCACCAGTAATAAAGTCCCTCCCTTGCCTAATAGCCTCATCGGAAACTTTTTCTGCAAGATTGATCCCGGCATCTAATGTACTAATAAATTTTTCCTCCTCCACCCTAGTTACCTCTGCGATGAGTTTTTGATTGGCTAATAATTCAGGATATACATGTTTCATCTTATCGATAACTACCTCAGCCACTTGGCTGAGAAAAGGCTGCTCCATCCCTATCTTCCTGCCAAAGAAACAAGCACGGCGAAGTATCCTACGCAAGACATAGCCTCTGCCTTCATTAGAAGGCAGAACACCATCAGCGATAAGGAAGGCAATACCTCGACTATGTTCAGCCACAACCCTAATAGCTTGGTCTGTAGTTTTGTCACTACCATATCTTATTCTGGTCAAATCGCATATCTTGTCCCTCAAAGGAATGAAGAGGTCTGTGTCATACACAGAGGATACACCTTGCATGACAGCCGCTGTTCTCTCCAGTCCCATGCCAGTGTCAATATTTGGTTTAGGCAACGGAGTGCGTTTTCCATTACGGTCTTGGTTATACTGAGTAAAGACCAGGTTCCAAATCTCGGAAAAACGACCGCAGTCACAGCCGGGCTGGCATTCGGCTTTGCCACAACCGACTTCCTTGCCAAAATCGTAATGTATCTCGCTACATGGTCCACAAGGTCCAGAATCTCCCGCTGGTCCCCAGAAATTATCTTTCTCACCAAGACGTACTATCCTGCTTGGGGGGAAGCCTACCTCCACCCAATGAGTGAAGGCTTCGTCATCATCCACATAGACAGTGACCCACAACCTGTCAGGATTAACCTTCAGATGTTCGGTGACAAACTCCCATGCCCAAACAATAGCCTCCTTCTTAAAATAGTCGCCTACGCTAAAATTCCCCAGCATCTCAAAGAAAGTTAGATGCTTAGAGTCACCCACTGAGCCAATATCGGTCATGCGGAAGCACTTCTGGCAGGAAGCTAGGCGGGGACTAGGTGGTACAGCCAGTCCTAAGAAGTAGGGCTTTATCTGGACCATACCTGCCGTTGTCAATAGCAGTGTAGGATCGCCATGGGGCACCAAGGATGAACTGGGAATTATCTTGTGCTTCTTCTGTTCAAAAAAGCGCAGAAACGCCTCTCTAATCTCATCGCTTGTCATTTGATTATCACCTTTGGATTTTAATGGAGTGTTGCTCAGGTGTCAATTCACACATTAAGAAACTGCTTGGATCTTCTTGTAGACCGATAGGTCACCCTATCGCGGGCGGCACGGGAGACAAAAGACCAATTTTGGACTTTCAAATCCTGCTCAATTTATGCTAAAATTGAAGCTGGACCGAGGGGGTAACCAATGCCGCTTTACGAGTACCAGTGTCAATGTTGCCAACACAAAGTCACATTGTATCAAATGAGATTCTCGCAAAACTTACCTTCTTGCCCGGAATGTGGAAATAACACTTTACACCGCTTGTTCTCTACTTTCTCTGTACGTAGCAAGACATACAAGGACATCTATGAGGATATACTCTCCGATTCCCAACTCACTAGAGGAATGCTAAGAAATGACCCTCGGGCTTTAGCTGAGTGGAATAGACGCATGAGTCAGGGAGAAGAAGTTGCCCCAGAATATCAGGAGATGATCGAAAGAATGGAAGCGGGAGAGATGCCAACCAATTTAGCCGGAGCAGGCGTTGGTGAGCCTTCCGAATAAGTCGTTCGTGTTTGATACCATGCCCATTTACGAGTTTGTCTGCGCTGCATGTGGCAAAAAAAGTAGCCTTCTGATAAAGCGTTCCTTAGCCTTTTCTGAGCCTAAATGCGCTATTTGCGGCAGTTCTAACGTGAAACGGATTGTTTCCACATTTGCTTTCCACAAATCGATCAAGACGATCCATGAGGAGAGTGGAGAACCTAGCATGTATCCCAGTCCTGACTATTATAAAGACCCACGCAACATAGGGAGGTGGGTGGAGAAAAGATTTGCTGATATGGGCATGGAACTACCTAGTGAGATTCAGCAAAAGATTCAGGCTGCCAGAGAAGGTGAATTACCCGAACCGCTAAAGGACTTACAAAGTGCCTCGCCAGATGCTGCGTATCATTGATGCCAATTGCAACCGCATTGGCGAAGGTTTACGTGTCTTAGAAGATATCGCACGTTTTGTTCTCAACGATGCTCAGCTAACTCAAAAACTCAAGCGAATGCGGCATAGCCTAGTGAAGAGTCTGGGCAAACTAGGGATCGGTCTCCTAACGGAAAGAAATTCAATTAAAGATGTGGGAGCCGAAATTGAGGTATCTAGCCAGCAACAAGATTTGCCATCGCTTATCAGAGCCAATGCCAAGAGAGTGCAAGAGGCACTGCGGGTTATGGAGGAACTAGCCAAGCTTCCCGATATAAGTTTGGAGTTGGAGTCAAAGGATTTTGAACAGGGGCGGTTTGACCTCTATGCATTGGAGCAGGAGATATTATCCAAGATACTGCGACGGGAGAAGGCAAAACGTGTAGACGGGCTTTATGTTATTATCGACACCCAAACACTGGGGCAGAGAGATGAAGTCGAGGCTGTCAACAAAGTCCTCAGTGGAGGTGCCAGGGTTATCCAACTTCGTGATAAGTGCCATGACAAGAGCGACCTTTTGGTAATAGCGCAAAAACTAAAAGACCTGTGCCGTAAATCTGATGTCCTGTTTATTATAAATGACCATCTAGATATAGCTCTAGCAGTGGATGCAGACGGTTTACATATTGGACAAAAGGACCTTCCATTATCTGTAGTTCGAAAGGAATTACCAATTGACAAGATCGTCGGCATATCAACATCCACCTTATCCCAAGCACAAAAGGCAGAAGCTGAGGGGGCAGATTACATTGCCGTAGGTGCCATATTCTCCACACCAACCAAAAAGCATGCTAAAGTGGTCGGCTTGGAACATCTACGTCATGTCAGACAGAATGTATCTATTCCGATAGTTGCCATCGGCGGTATCACAAAACAGAATGTGGCTGAGGTCATAGCTGCTGGAGCTAATGCAATCGGGGTTATCAGCGCTGTGATTAGTCAGGAGGACATGGAGACAGCAGCGCGACAATTGGTGAGAGAAATTGAAAAGAAAGCAAAAGGTCACAAAAAGCCTTGAGGTCATCGCTGACAGGATCCGCCTCGATCTTTCGGCTAAAGATGTGGCAAGAGAAAAGGCACTACACCTCTGCCGAGAAATAATTCGACACAGCGCTAATGCTATCCGTGCTGTGCACCGACAGGAAAATACGAAAGCCAAGCAACTTTTAGGTTCAGCTCGTGCTCTGGTCAAGCAGTTGAACTCCAATATTTTGAAGGAACATGCAGACCTGCTTCACTCGGGATTTGTCCATGATGCCCAAAAGGAATTTGCTGAGGCAAGTATAACCTCTGCGATAGTTGCTGGCGACAAGTTTCCGAAACCAGATACATTGGGTGTCAGCTATCCAGCGTACCTAAATGGTCTGGGCGAAGCAGTTGGCGAACTGAGACGCTACCTTCTGGATAACTTAAGGCAAGGGAATCTTCCTCGATGCGAGGAGATTTTAGGGATAATGGACGACATCTACGCAATCTTGGTAACCATGGACTTCCCTGAAGGCATCACCTACGGTTTAAGGCGGACGACTGACACGGTGCGCGGCATTCTGGAAAAGACTCGCGGTGACCTGACTCTAGCACTGCGGCAGAAAGAGCTTGAAGATAGAATAGAACAGCTTCAAAAAGGACGATGATTCAAAGTAGGAAACCTTTCACTTGACCAGGATTACATAGCCCGTGTGCCGGTAGTGAGAGCTCTAACAACCGGACTGTTCGACTTACGGTAAGTTCACCCATGTTAACATTTTCCGATACTACTAACCTTTTGTGACCTGTCCCGGTTCTGGTCACTCTTCCCACAATGGTCACAATTTCAATCCCCGGGTACAGGATAATAAGTCATAGCTCACCTATCTAGATCTTGCCGATTCCTCTTGGCGAAGATTTTTTTCCTCATAAAAGAGCCTGTGGAGGTAAGGACATGGTTTCTCTTCCTCTGACTTCAGTAATTCTTGAGGACAGTAAAGGGTGTGTAAAGGCAACTTGCTCTGCCCACTGGCAGATGTGTTGGAATACTTTGGAACGCTCTTTCACCACTTTTCTTGTAAATTCATTAGCAGAGTTCATTTGACCAGTCATGTCATAAAGCTTGTTTGTAGTTATCTCAAAACACAGGAGACTCTGCGCTACAAGCATTGGAGCAAAATTTCCACGCAGGGACATTGCGTTCTGTTACCATTTCGTTTTCATGACCTAGCACCGGTAGTTGATAATCGGTAAGACAGGAACATAATCTCCGGGAGATTGACCTTAAGCACCTTTTTTGCTACACTAACGGTTTGGTTAATCAAGCCTGTGGAGAGCCAGGTGTCTGATGCACTAGATGAAATTGTTGCTGAGTATCGAGGGGAAAAGGGGACACTAATTCCGATTCTGCAAAAAGTTCAGACAAAATTCGGTTATTTATCTGAGGAAGCAATTTCACAGATAGCTAAACTGTGCCGGATGTCCGAAAGCGAGGTCTTTGGAGTTGCCTCTTTTTATGCTCAGTTCTATTTTACCCGCCGTGGCAAACACACTATAAAGGTATGTTTAGGTACTGCCTGTCACGTCAGAGGTGGTGAGCGAATACTGGATGAAATCAAAAGAGAGTTAGGTGTTGAACCTGGTGGCACAACCGATGACTATAAATTCAGCTTGGAGAGAGTGGCATGTTTCGGCTCATGTGCCCTAGCTCCGGTAGTAGTCATAGATAAGAACGTCTATGGTCGGATGTCAGTCTCCAAGGCAAAAGGCATCCTGGCTGAATATCATTAAGGATATAAGGCTATGATTTTCGAGAGAATTCAAAGCCGTGCGGTCGCAGAGTGGGAAAAACTACAGTCTAGTACAAAACCAAGGATTCTAGTCGGCACCGGCACTTGTGGTCGTGCTGCGGGAGCCCTCGATATTCTAAAAGCCACCAGTGACGAGTTGGCAAGGCAAGATATTGAGGCAACCATTATCCAGGTGGGCTGTATGGGTTTATGTTACGCCGAGCCAATGTTCGGCATAGTGAAACAAGGATATCCGCAAATAATCTATGGAAATTTGACCCCAGAGTCAGCTATACAGATTGTCAGAGATTATCTGGTAGATGACAACCCCCGTTCTGACTTAGCTCTAGGATATGTTGGTGACAGAAAAGTGGACAACATTGCCAATTTGTTTGAACTGGAGGTGCTCAAGCCGCAGGTTCGTGTAGTCCTGCGCAACTGTGGTTTTATCGATCCCGAGAATATCAACCATTATATCGCTAATGGCGGCTACAGCGGGCTGTTCAAGGCGTTGAAGATGACACCGGAGGCAATTATTGAGGAGATCAAGAAATCTGGTTTGCGTGGCAGGGGTGGCGCTGGTTTCCCCACAGGGCAAAAATGGGACTTCTGCCGGAAAGCACCTGGAAATGAAAAATACATCATTTGTAATGCAGATGAGGGTGATCCCGGCGCCTTTATGAACCGTTCGTTACTTGAGGGCGACCCTCACTCAGTTCTAGAAGGGATGGCTATTGGGGCTTATGCCATAGGAGCAAATCAAGGTTATATCTACTGCCGCGCAGAATACCCTCTGGCACTAGAGCGATTAAGGCTAGCGCTGAAACAAATGGAAGAGAACGGCTTCATAGGTGATAACATCCTCGGCTCTGGATTTAGCCTCCATATAAAGATAAAAGAGGGAGCTGGAGCTTTTGTTTGTGGTGAAGAAACAGCCCTGATGGCTTCTATAGAAGGCAAGCGGGGAATGCCCCGAGCTCGCCCTCCTTTTCCCGCAATGTCCGGCTTATGGGGCAAGCCAACGAATATAAATAATGTGGAGACTTGGGCAAATGCAGCGCTCATTTTACAAAAAGGCAGCGATTGGTATCTCCAGTACGGCTCAGAAAAAAGCAGGGGGACAAAGACTTTTGCCCTGGTAGGTAAAGTAGAACGCACTGGGCTTATCGAAGTACCTTTGGGTATCACTTTGCGGCAAATCATCTACGAGATTGGTGGAGGCATCATTAAAGGCAAACAATTCAAAGCAGTGCAGACTGGGGGACCTTCGGGGGGTTGTCTACCTGCGTCAATGCTCGATTCAGCTGTTGACTATGAATCATTAACTGCCGCTGGCTCGATTATGGGCTCCGGCGGCATGATTGTTGCCGATGAGGACACCTGTATGGTTGACCTGACTAAGTATTTTCTCACCTTCACGCAGGCTGAGTCTTGTGGTAAATGCCCACCATGCAGAGTCGGCACCAAGCAGATGCTGGGTATTCTGGAACGCATTACCCGAGGTGAAGGCAGGACAGGAGATATAGAGCAGCTTGAGAGAATAGCTACCACAGTAAAGCAAGGCTCACTCTGTGGTTTGGGACAAACTGCGCCTAACCCTGTATTAACAACCATCCGCTATTTTCGTGATGAATATGAGGCTCATATTAACGAAAAACGCTGCCCGGCACTGGTATGTAAGAATTTGGTTTCCTTTTATGTCCTGCCTGACAAATGTCAGGGTTGCATGATATGTGCACGTAATTGCCCAGTCGATGCTATTGCTGGTGGTAAGCGTTTGATTCATATTATCGATCAGAATAAATGTATCAAATGCGGTACATGTGCCGACGTTTGCCCACCCCGCTTTGCTGCTATAGCTAAGGTGTCGGGTATGCACATAGACGTCCCAAAACAACCTTTACCTCTTAAGACATCTGCTTGACGGGAAATAAGATGGTCATCAGTGAACTAACAAAAGTTGTAAATCTGACCATAGATGAACAGCAAGTCACAGTGCCAGAAGGTACCACGGTGCTTGAGGCAGCACGTCAGGCGGGTATTTATATTCCAACGCTGTGCTATCATCCCAGCTTAACTCCATTCGGAGCTTGCCGCTTGTGCATCGTGGAGATTGAGAATTTGCGAGGTTTTCCTACCTCCTGTACTACTCCAGTAACTGAGGGTATGGTGGTGAAGACCAATACTACCCAGCTTCAACAGTTAAGACGTAATATCTTTGAACTTATCCTGGCGGAGCATCCCAAGCAATGTGTTACTTGTGCTAAAAATCTGCGTTGTGAGTTACAACAGGTCGCAGCCCGCATGGAAGTTGACGAAATTAGCTTACCGCCCATTCGCAAAGAACTGCCGATTTACCGGGACAGCCCCTTCTTCGATCGAGACTACAATTTATGCGTGCTGTGTGGCCGCTGTGTTCGAGTTTGCCAAGAGATAAGAGGGGTCGGGGCAATCGCTTTCACCTACCGAGGCAGTCAGGCATTGGTCGGCACCGCTTTTGATAAATCACTCCAAGATGCAGGGTGTAAATTCTGTGGGGCTTGTATCGATGTCTGCCCCACTGGTGCTCTGCTGGAACATTCTATCAAGTGGTTAGGGTTGCCTGAGCGAACAGTTGCTACGATATGTCCCTATTGTGGGGTAGGCTGTCAGTTGAGTCTCGAGATAAGCGGAGGAAAAGTCATCCGTTCAGTGCCGGTGCTTGAAAACTCGGTTAATCAGGGACAAGCCTGTGTCAAAGGTCGTTTCGGTATTGCGGAATTTGTCCATCATCCAGACCGTTTGACCACCCCGCTGATACGAAAGAATGGTCAATTAGTGTCAGCGAACTGGGACGAGGCATTAGACTTAGTTGCAGAAAAGCTAGCGAGATACAAGGGAGACAAGTTTGCCTTTATCGCTTCAGCAAGATGTACAAACGAAGAAAATTATCTGGCACAGAAATTCAGCCGCGTGGTCATGCAAACTAACAATGTTGACCATTGTGCTCGTCTTTGACATTCTCCTACGGTGGCCGGTCTGGCCACCAGTTTCGGCAGCGGTGCCATGACCAACTCTATCAACGAAATCAAAAATGCTGCGTGCATATTGGTAATTGGCAGCAATACCAGCTCAGGTCATCCTGTTATCGCACTGGAGATAATAAAAGCGGTATATAACGGAGCCAAGCTCATAATAGCCAACCCTCTAGATATCGAGCTTTGCCGCTATGCTGATATTTGGCTGAGACATCTTCCAGGGAGCGATGTTGCTCTACTTATGGGCATGATGAAGGTCATTTTCGATGAAAATTTGGCAGATTTGACCTTTGTCAATGAGTGCTGTGACAATTTTGATGCCTTCAAGGAATCTTTAAAAAACTTTGACCTTAACTTTGTGGAAAAAGTTACCTCCGTGCCCAAGGACAAAGTGGTTGAGGCAGCTAGATTATATGCCACCTGTAAACCATCTACCATCATCTATGCCATGGGGATAACTCAGCATAGCCATGGAACCGACAATGTCTTTGCCATCGCCAACTTGGCTATGCTCACAGGTAACATTGGCAAGCCAGCATCCGGCGTGAATCCGCTACGTGGACAGAACAATGTCCAAGGCGCATGTGACATGGGGGCTTTGCCCAATGTCTACACCGGCTACCAAAGGGTTGACAACCCTGATATTCAAAAGAAATTTGAGATTGCTTGGAGATGCAACTTAAATCCCACTCCAGGGCTCACATTAATGGAGATGTTAGATGCCGCTTACAATAAGCACCTGTCAGCAATGTTCATTATGGGTGAGAATCCGATATTGAGCGACCCGGACTGCAATCATACCAGGGAAGCACTGAGCAAGCTTGAATTCCTTATAGTTCAAGATATGTTCCTTACAGAGACTGCCCAGATGGCTGATGTTGTCCTACCGGCAGCCAGCTTCGCCGAAAAAGATGGTACCTTTACCAACACAGAGCGGCGCATACAGAGAATAAGGAAGGCAATCAACCCCATAGGCAACTCCAAGCCTGATTGGTGGATTATATGCCAAATAGCAAAAAGAATGGGTTCCACCAATTTCAACTACGAACACCCCTCCGACATAATGGATGAAATTGCCAAGCTGACCCCGAGCTATGGAGGGATTGATTACAACCGTCTAGAGCAGGGGGGTATACAGTGGCCCTGCCCAACCAAAGACCATCCCGGGACACCCATATTACACGTGGGCAAATTTGTCTGCGGACTAGGAAAATTCACACCTTTGCAGTATAAGCCACCTGCTGAATTGCCTGACGAGGAATATCCACTTATCCTCACCACCGGACGTAGCCTGTTTCACTATCATACTGGCACCATGACACGCAGGGTCGCCGGGCTCAATGCAATTGAACCACAGGGAGTTGTCGAAATAAGTCCTCAGGATGCGACCTCCTTGAAAATTAAAGATGATGACGAGGTCAGGGTGATTTCGCGCCGTGGTGAGGTGGTAGTTAAAGCAAGAGTGACTGAAAGAGTACCACCTAAGGTAGTCTATATGTCTTTCCATTTTACTGAAAGTCCGGCCAATGTTTTGACTAACACAGCAATAGACCCAGTAGCCAAAATCCCAGAATTGAAAGTTTGCGCCGTTAGGATTGAGAAAGCCACGGCAAAACCACATCCAGTTAATTTTGACACTGATTAGCTAACCAACAATAGATTATGGCATCTGATTTAAGGCAACAGATTCAGGAAGTACTCGCACCATTGCGAGGTCGCCAAGTTGTGCTGATACCTGCCCTCCAGGCAGTTCAAGAGAAGTTCGGCTACCTGCCTGAAATAGCTATGGAGGAAATCGGGCGGCTAGCTGGGGTCTCACCAAACGTAGTCTATGGAGTAGCTAGTTTTTATGCCCAGTTCCGCTTTTTTAAACCTGGCGAGCACATGATAAAAGTATGCCTCGGTACTGCTTGCCATGTGCGTGGTGCTACCACCTTAGTTGAATCACTGGAACGAGAGCTTGGCATAAAGGCAGGCAATACCACACATGACGGCAAGTTCAGCCTGGAAACAGTCCGTTGTTTTGGCTCTTGTGCTCTGGCTCCTGTTATAGTGTTCGACGAGGAAGTATACGGGAATCTAACAACAGCCAAAACTAAAGATATACTGGATAGATTCCGCTAGTCAAACTGAGGGAAATCCCATGGACTTCGTCGACCTCCGCGATAAAGCAGCCACCGAGTGGCGTTCTCTGTGGAACGGCGAAAAACCTTTGATTCTGATCGGACTAGCCACCTGCGGTATAGCAGCAGGGGCTAATGCCGTGCTGAAGACCCTTCAGGACGAGTTGAGACGACAAAATATCGAAGCCCACATCGTCCCAGTAGGTTGCATTGGTCTATGTTACCTCGAACCGTTGGTTGACATTGTTAAGCCAGGGTATCCTAGAATTTGTTATAGCCAAGTGACTCCCGAGAAAGCAGCTAAGCTGATCGAGGACTACCTTATTAACAACAACCCTCGACCCGATCTGGCGCTTGGCAGTTTCGGCGAATCTACTCTGGAAGATATCCCGAATTTCTTCGAACATCCGATGTTGAGACCACAAGTTAGAATAGCCCTTCGCAATTGTGGTCACATAAACCCCGAGAGCGTCTATCACTATATTGCTAGGGATGGCTATAGCGGGTTGAGCAAGGCTCTGACAATGGCACCTGAAGACGTCATCAAAGAGGTTGAAAAGTCAGGATTACGCGGTCGAGGAGGAGCCGGGTTCCCTACGTGGCGGAAATGGGATGAAGCGCGCCGTAGCAAGGGGAGTCCAAAGTTCATAGTCTGCAATGCGGATGAAGGTGATCCTGGCGCCTTCATGGACCGTTCTGTGCTAGAGGGAGACCCTCACTCTGTCCTCGAGGGAATGGCTATTGCAGGTTACGCTGTGGGGACGTCACACGGCTACATTTATGTTAGAGCCGAGTACCCACTAGCAGTGAAACGACTCCAAATCGCCATAGACCAAGCTAAAAGCCTTGGCTTACTAGGTGATAATATTTTAGGCAGCGGATTCGGCTTCAACATTGAGATAATGCAAGGGGCTGGAGCTTTCGTTTGCGGCGAGGGTAGTGCTTTGATGTACTCAATCGAAGGTAGACGGGGCATGCCAAGAGTCAGACCGCCACGGTCTGTGGCATCCGGCCTTTGGGGACTACCTACCTCGCTGAACAATGTGGAGACCTTCGCCAATGTCCCACCCATTATTGTTAATGGGGGCGAGTGGTACGCTGGCTATGGCACTGAGACAAGTAAAGGTACCAAAACCTTTGCTTTGACAGGCAAGATAGTACGTCCGGGATTGATCGAAGTACCCATGGGGATAACTCTACGTCAGATAATCTATGATATAGGGGGTGGTATCCCTGAGGGCAAGCCATTCAAGGCTGTTCAGACTGGTGGACCATCTGGAGGTTGCCTGCCAGAAATCCTTTTGGATACCCCGGTAGATTTCGAGACACTTACCAAAGTTGGCTCAATCATGGGATCGGGGGGGATGGTGGTAATGGATGAGGATACTTGCATGGTAGATGTTGCCCGATATTTTATCGCATTCTGCCGAGATGAATCGTGTGGTAAATGTGTCCCCTGCAGAGAAGGACTTCCCCTTATGAGCAGCATCCTTGAGCAGATAACACAGGGTGAAGGCAGGCCCGAACACATTGAACGCCTGCTGGACCTGGGCACAACAATTAAGAATAGCTCCCTTTGCGGTCTGGGCACTTCAGCTCCGAATCCGGTTCTCACCAGCATTAACTACTTCCGTGATGAATGGGAAGCTCATGTAATTGAAAAGAAATGTCCGGCACTGGTCTGTAAGTCCTTGATAAACTTCTATATCCTTCCTGAAAAGTGTGCTGGATGTGGTATCTGCCTAAGAGCCTGTCCTGTGGAAGCGATCAGTGGGGGCAAGAGATTGATTCACATTATAAATCAGGAAAAGTGTATTAAGTGTGGGACCTGCCTCGAAAAATGCCCGGAACGTTTCAGGGCGGTCGTCAAAGTAACAGGTGAACACATTAGAGTGCCTGAGGAACCTGTCCCGGTAGGTACACAGTAGTGAGAAACGAAATCAAGTGGACACAATTGTTTTAACAATCGACGGCGTAGAAGTAAAGACCAGGAAGGGCAAAAGAATTCTGGAAGCAGCCTTAGACGCGGGTATTTACATTCCCAATCTATGTGCCCTACGAGATATTAAGTTGCCCTTCGGCGCTTGTCGTCTGTGTCAGGTAAAGATAGAAGGACGAGCTGGTCTTGTTACTGCCTGCAGCGAGCCAGTGGCTGATGGCATGGTAGTCCACAGCAATACACCTGAGGTTAACAGTATACGACGCAAGGTGCTGGAAATTATGCTAGTCAGACACCCACATGCCTGCCTTACCTGCTGGCGGAAAGAGCGTTGCCAACCATTTCATATATGTCTGCGTAACGTAGCAGTGAGTGAGCGCTGTATTACCTGCCCCAAAAATGGACGATGTGAGCTACAAAAAGCTGTTGACTTAATTGGGCTTGACGGGATGCCTTTTCCTTATACTCCAAAAGGTCACCGTGTCGAAAGAGATAATCCTTTTATTGTCCGGGACAACAACCTATGTATCCTCTGTGGTCGCTGTGTTCGGGTATGCCAAGAGATACTGGGAATTGAAGCTATTGCTTTCAATTTCCGCGGGGCTAAAACCGTTATTAGCGGCGCTTTTGGTAAACCTCTTATCGAGTCAGGATGTACATTCTGTGGCTGTTGTGTAGAGGTTTGCCCCGTAGGAGCATTGATAGACCGGGGCGACGAATGGAATCGTTGGACTGACCGAAGGGCAGCTTTAATTCGTTGTAGACATGCCTGTCCTGTGAATGTAGATGTGCCACGCTTCATCCGTTTTATCCGTGAAGCTGACTATTCAGCTGCTGTCATGGTTATCCGTGAGCAAATGCCCTTTGCCTCCATCTGCAGTCTTATTTGTGAGCATCCCTGCGAAACTGCCTGCCGCCGTGGCGAACTTGACCAGCCTGTAGCCATCAGGGCATTAGAGCGCTTTACTGTGGAACGGGCCGGTCATAGCAAATCCAGTGAAGACTTGAAAGCAAAGGCTTCAGGCAAGAAGGTAGCTGTTATTGGCTCTGGTCCTGCTGGACTTACTGCCGCTTACTACCTGACCAAAAAGGCTGGACACATGGTGACCGTATTCGAAAGACTTCACGAGATTGGTGGCATGATGCGAACGGTCATCCCTGAATATATCTTGCCCAGACAAGTCCTCGATACAGAAATAGAGTCACTGAGAGGGCTCGGGATTGAAATAAAAACTGATCATAAGGCTGAATCATTAGACAAACTATTTGATGATGGATATGATGCTATTTTCCTAGCTATCGGAGGTACTTCAGAGATACCAGAGCAGTTCGGCATAGCTGTAACCGATGAGAATACCATCGGAGTCGATTTGGAGAGTCTGATGACTAATAGAAAAGGGGTATTCGCTGGAGGTACTGCCGTGACTGGAAGGGTATCGTTCATCGAGGCTGTGGCAGCTGGCAGAAAGGCAGCAGTTTCAATTGATCGATATCTAGGTGGAGACGGGGACATTAGTGAGATTATAGCCCCCCGCAGTGAGGCAATACCAAAGATAGGCCCAATTTACAATTTTGCACAAAGAAAACGACAGGAAATGCCTTTGCAACTTGCACCCAGTCCTATGGGCAACCTCGACAAGGTGGAACTCGGCTTCACTGATGACCTGGCAAACGAGGAAGCAAGACGGTGCATGGGTTGTGACCTGAGATTTGCCGTAAGGAGCATGGTAGATGGTAATGAACACAAGAGCGCCAAAAGAATGGCATAGCCTGAATGTTGGGGGTGCATATGTATAAAATTGTGGCAAAAGAGAAACTCTGCCCCGTAGTTGACCTCATGGAAATCGAGGCGCCAGCAGTAGCTAGAAAAGCTGAGGCTGGGCAATTCGTAATCATTCGTGTTGACGAGGTTGGTGAACGTATCCCGCTTACATTGGCTGATTGGGATGACAAGAGAGGTACTGTCACTATCGTGGCAATGCAAGTAGGTACTACTACCTACAAATTATCCTGCCTTAATCCCGGTGGTCATATACTTGATTTAATTGGTCCTCTAGGTTTACCATCGGAAATAAAGAACTTTGGCACGGTGGTCTGTGTTGGTGGTGGCGTAGGTGTAGCTCCCGTATATCCGATAGCAAGGGCACTGAAACAAGCTGGCAACAAGGTTATCACTATAATGGGTGCCCGAAGCAAGGATCTGCTTTTTTGGGAAGACCGCTTGCGCAGTGTAAGCCACGAATTGATAGTCACCACCGACGACGGCTCATATGCTCGCAAAGGCGTAGTAACCGAACCACTAAAAGAGGTGTTGGAAAGAGATGGAAAGATCAACCGTGTAATCGCCATTGGACCAGCGATAATGATGAAGTTCTGCTCCTTGACTACCAAACCCTTTGGAGTAAGGACCATCGTCAGTCTCAACTCAATCATGGTTGACGGCACGGGCATGTGTGGCTGCTGTCGTGTTTCAGTAGGTGGTATTACCAAGTTCGTCTGCGTCAACGGGCCAGAATTCGATGGCCACCAAGTCGATTGGGAGCTGTTGCTTAACCGTCAGCGGATTTACTGCGACGAAGAAAGGCGTTCTCTGGAATTGTGGAAGGCACAGCGAGGTCAGAATGTCTGAAATAATAATCTCCGCATCGTCATGAGCAGATGGTGGCAATCTGTATAATTGTTGCCTACTCGTATTCCAGAGCGCTAGCAACAAAAAATCGTGAGACCACAGCATAGGGAAAAATGGAAGAAAAAGCTAAGTCTAAGGTCGATTTAAACAGGGTCGCAATGCCGCGGCAAGACCCAAAAATCAGGGTGAAAAACTTCAATGAAGTAGCCCTGGGTTACACTGAGGAAATGGCACTGAAAGAGGCAAGCCGCTGTATTCAGTGCCCTAAGCGCCCGTGTGTTAACGGCTGCCCCGTATACGTGGATATTCCCGAATTCATCAAGGCACTTAGAGAAGGTAACATGCCAGAGGCAGTAAGGATACTCAAGAGCAAAAATAGTCTGCCTGGCATCTGTGGCCGTGTTTGTCCCCAAGAAACACAGTGTGAGGCAGTATGTTCATTGGGTAAAAAGGGCGCCCCCATAGCTATCGGGCGGCTTGAAAGATATGTGGCTGACTGGGAACTAAACCATAGTTCAAAATCGACCTCGCCGGTTAAGCTACCGCCACAAACAAATAGAAGGGTAGCTGTTATTGGCTCTGGTCCTGCTGGTTTGACCTGTGCTGCTGATTTGGCTAAGTTAGGACACCAGGTGACCATCTTTGAGGCGCTTCATGTCGCCGGGGGTGTACTTATGTATGGCATACCGGAGTTCCGGCTCCCCAAAGCCATCGTTCAATGGGAAGTTGATTATGTCAAGTCTCTCGGAGTAGAAATCAGGCTGGATTCAGTCATGGGTAAAATAGCCACTGTAGACGAGCTGTTGGAGAGCGGCTATGATGCTGTCTTTTTGGGTACTGGTGCTGGGCTACCCATGTTCTTGGACATACCGGGGGAAAATCTCAACGGTGTTTACTCGGCTAACGAGTTTCTCACTCGCGTGAATTTAATGAAGGCTTATCTTTTCCCTAAATACGACACTCCGATAAAGATAGGCAAAAGGGTCGCCGTTGTTGGTGGTGGCAATGTGGCAATGGATGCAGCTCGTTGCGCTTTAAGGCTTGGCGCTGAACATGTCTATATCGTCTACCGCAGGTCCCGAGTTGAGATGCCGGCAAGACGTGAAGAGGTGGAAAATGCCGAGGAGGAAGGAATTATTTTCAAGTTTCTCACCAATCCAAAACAGTTCATAGGTAACGACCAGGGTTGGGTAACTGCTATGGAGTGCTATGAGATGGAACTCGGTGAGCCTGATGCCAGCGGTAGACGCCGTCCAATCATTAAGGAGAACAGCGAGTTCACCATCGAGGTTGATGTGGTGGTTGTGGCTCTAGGGACCACTCCCAACCCCCTAATCCCATCTACCACAAGAGGACTGGAGACGAGGAAAAACGGTACTGTGGTCGCAGATGAGGAAACCGGCAAAACGGTCAAGGATAGAGTCTGGGCTGGCGGTGATGTGGTCACCGGTGCTGCCACAGTTATCAGCGCTATGGGTGCTGGCAAACGAGCTGCCGCCTCCATAGATACCTACTTGAGAACAACCACATATTAGTCCCACCCAGTTCACCGAAATCCCAAGGTTAAGAGCGCTGCAAGCCCCAAAGAGCACTAGGACTTGATTCCAAAAGAGACCTAAGTATAATGGGTGGTTGCAGAAGTCAGGGCCAAGTCGAATGACGAGCAAGGACGAGATGAATCAATGAACAGGAGATACTAAAATGGAAGTCCGAATTCTGGGCGCTCATAGTAGCGAAGCGGCTGGGATGCGAATGGTATCAGTTCTTATTGACGGAGTTTTGGCTTTAGATGCTGGTGGGTTGACCTCGAGCCTTTCGTTATCAGAGCAGCAAAGGGTAAGGACGATTCTCCTCACCCACCACCATTTCGACCATAGCAGAGACTTGGTCAGCTTTGGAGCTAATGGTGCTATGTTCCAGCGTCCGGTTGAAGTCTATGCTTTGAGACAGACCATCGACATTGTGAACTCCTGCCTTCTAGATGGGAAGATGTATACCGATTTTTCAAAGTGGCCGTCTAAAGATAAACCCTTTCTGCAGCTAAGGACTATTGAGCCGCTTGAGACACAGCCTATAAGTGGCTATGCCGTTCTACCTGTCCCGGTGAAACATGCGGTGACCTCAGTTGGCTATCAGATTACATCCAAAGATGGCAAGAGCCTATTTTACACGGGCGACACCGGACCGGGATTAGCGAGTTGCTGGGAGCATATATCACCGCAGTTACTTATTATCGAGGTCTCTGGGATCAATGCGTTCGAGAATTTTCTCGTGAGCGTTGGTCATTTGTCAGCACGGCTTCTGAAAAAGGAGCTTATCGAGTTTCGTCACATTAAAGGATACTTGCCACGTGTGGTGGTTATCCATATTCCTCCACAGTTTGAGACAGAGATAAAGCAAGAAGTTGAAGACTTAGGTCGGGAATTGGGTATTAGTATCGATGTTGGTTATGAGGATATGAGAATCGTCTTGTAGAATTCTCTGGTATCGAATTCTCAGCAACCAGTTCTCCCAAGACTGGTTTTTTTCCTTGGTTAGGTGTAACCTTGGGCGAAACGAGGAACCTCCATCTAATTTGTTAGTTAACCTAGAGATCCCTCGTTATCGCCAAAGAAACCTACATGGCCTAAAGCCTTAAGTCAAGGCACTGCGCCGACGTTTAAAACTAGGCTTCTGCATATGTTACTTTGGGCAGATGGGCTAATGCCTCTTTCACCTTTTCCGCTGGATACTCGTAATCCTGGAGCTTACCTGTAAGGTATTCGTCATAGGCTGACAGATCGAAATGCCCATGTCCACTCAAAGCTATTAAAATGGTCTTGCTTTCACCCGACTTCTTGCAAGCCAGAGCCTCATCTATAGCTACTCTTATAGCATGATTTGGCTCGGGTGCTGGGATGATACCTTCAGCACGCGCGAATTGTACACCCGCTTGGAAGGTTGCCACCTGGTGGACTGCCTTAGCTTCGACAAATCCCAGCTTATGAAGGTGGCAGATTATCGGCGCCATGCCATGGTAGCGTAGCCCACCGGCATGAATCGCCGGCGGTATGAAGGTGTGTCCTAGAGTATACATTTTGACTATCGGTGCCATCCCGCAAACATCACCGTAGTCCCAAGTATAAAGTCCCTTGGTGATACTAGGACAAGCTGCCGGTTCCACGTTGATGATACGTAGATTAGGCCTTTTGCCCTCGATTTTGTCCTTAACAAAGGGTAAAAACATACCAGCGAAGTTGCTACCACCACCAATGCAACCGACGATGATGTCAGGATAAATGCCAGCCTTCTCCATCTGTTTTTTGGCTTCCTGCCCGACTATGGTCTGATGAAGTAAGACGGAGTTGATTACGCTTCCGATGGAGTAGTAAGTATCATCGCGGTTAAAAGCGTCCTCTATTGCCTCACTGATGGCTATGGCGAGACTACCGGGCGAGTTAGGGTCTTCAGCCAGGATTTTGCGTCCTATTTCGGTGTCCTGGCTAGGACTGGGCACACAGTTAGCCCCCCAGCTTTCCATCAGTATGCGGCGGTATGGCTTCTGATTATAGCTCACCCTTACCATATACACTTTACACTCAAGCCCAAAGAAGGCGCAGCCTAACGATAGTGCACTACCCCATTGTCCAGCACCAGTCTCGGTGGTAAAACGCTTTATCCCGTCTTTCTTCCCGTAATATGCTTGGGCAACAGCAGTGTTGAGCTTGTGACTTCCAGCCGGGCTTACCCCCTCGTACTTATAAAAGATCTTAGCCGGGGTATCAAGTGCTTTTTCTAATCGGTAAGCCCGAATTAAGGGAGTGGGCCGCCATAATTTGTAGATATCCTGCACCTCTTCGGGTATCTCTATGTATCGCTCTTTACTGAACTCTTGCTCTCTCATTCCCGATGGAAATAAAGGTGGTGGCAGGATGGTTGGTTCACCGGTAGCCGGGTGCAGTAAGGGTGGTAGCGGCTTAGGCAGGTCAGGTAAGATGTTATACCAAGATGTGGGCATTTCCTTTTCGCTTAGCATGATTCTCGTTTCTTTCATTTTCTCCTCCTTTTGAAGTTTTTTGTGAACGGCAAAGCATCGTTTGGCTTATAAGCTCCTTCCTGGCCCCTCAAGGGGCCACATGTGTAATTGTATCGCCATTTCCTAACCTCCTGTTCATAGGCTGCTATATAAACAGACAGCCTCCCGCCTAAGGGGCGAGAGGCTGAACCTTCGCGGTGCCACCCTTATTGGTCTTTACAACCATCTCATTAGGTACAGCTCCAATTTTAGGGAGCGATACCTCGGGTTCTGATAACGCTACCCCCTGCGTCAAAGCCTACTCGGTTACAGACCTTTCGGTTTGCAGCTCCCAGGTCCATTCAGCCTTTGCGCCAGCGTCAGCTTTCACCTAACCTGACTCTCTGTAGCCTCGCCTCAAGGCTTACTAGTCCTGTTCCTAGCCTTTAGCTGTATTAAATTAGGTTGCATTATAAACGCATATTCCGAATTTGTCAAGTCTTTTGTGGCTGTATTTTAGATTGTGTGGAAAAATATCTAGAAAAAATTTATGGTGGTAAGAACCCCGGAGCAGAAAATTA
>FWPV01002429.1_pt1 | contig 45918 bp, 34 predicted proteins | sample 2228371 | NCBI WGS metagenome assembly FWPV01 (sample SAMEA103939776, study PRJEB20133) | metagenome
CCTGGCCCGCGAGCGCCTGGCCGCCGCCGAGCGCGAGGAGGAGCGGCACGGCCGCGAGATGGCAGCCCTCGAGGCGCGGCGCAAGGCCACGGCCGAGGAGCGCCACGCCCAGGAGACACGCGCTGCCCAGGCTCGCCAGGCGCTGGCAGCGGCGCGGGCCGACCTCTCGTCCCTCCTCGCCAGCCACCACGACGCGGCGCGGCGGGTGGAGGCGGGGATCGACGCGGAGCAGCGGCGGCGCGAGGAGTTGCAGGCCGCCGTGGCCGCCGCCGAGGCCGCCCGGCGTTCCCACCAGGCGGCCCAGGAGGCGCTCCACGCCGCCGAGCTTCGCCTGGCCGAAACGCGCGCCGACATGGCCCGCCTCGAGGAAGCGGTGGCCCTGACCCTCGGCGAGGGGCAGACGCTCCCCGAGGAGGCGCCGCCCATGGAGGCCCTCCCCTCCCTCCAGGCCCGCGAGGCGGAGCTCGCCCAACGCCTGGCCGCCCTCGGCCCCGTCAACGCGCTGGCCGTCGCCGAGCGACAGACGCTCGAGGAGCGCCACGCCTTCTTGCGCACCCAAAGGCGCGACCTCGAGCGCTCCCTGGAATCCCTCGCCACCTCCATCCGGGAGCTGGACGCGACCTGCGCTGCCCGTTTCCTGGCCACGGTGGAGGAGGTCTCGCGGAGCTTCGGCGAGGTGTTCCGTACCCTCTTCTCGGGGGGCGAGGCCTACGTCGAGCTCGCCGACCCCGAAAGCCCCCTCGACAGCGGCATCGAGGTCCGCGTGCGCCCGCCGGGCAAGCACACCCAGTCCGTGCTCCTCCTCTCGGGGGGGGAGAAGGCCCTGGCGGCCATCGCCCTCCTCCTGGCCCTCTTCAAGATCCGCCCGGCACCGTTCTGCGTCCTCGACGAGGTGGACGCGCCCCTCGACGACAGCAACGTGGAGCGTCTGTGTCGACTGCTGCGGGAGATGAGCGCTGCCACCCAGTTCATCCTCATCACCCACAACCGGCGCACCATGGCTCACGCCGACGTGCTCTACGGCGTGACCATGGAGGAGGCCGGCGTGTCGCGGATCGTCTCCGTCCGCCTGGAGGAGTGATGGCCCCCCGCCGAGTGGTTGCCCCGCCTCCCCCCCCCGCACCGCTGCACGCCGTGGAACGACTGGCCGAGCTGGCCGCGTGGCTCCTCGTGCTCGCCGTTCCCATGGCCTGGGACGTCGCCGCGGCCAGTCCCTTCCGCGGCCCCAAGACGGCCCTGGCCCTCGCGGCGTGGATCACCCTGGCCGGCATCTTCGCCGCCGCGAGTCGGCCTTCGGCGTGGCGCGACCCGTGGATGCTGCCGTGGGCCGGGGTGCTGGCGGCCGGTGCCGTGAGCGCGGCGGCGAGCGCCCAGCCGCTGCGCGCCGCCGCCAGCCTCGTCGGGGTGGTGCTGGCCTGCTTCGGGGTCATGGCGCTCCGCCTCCTGCCCGAGGCGAGACGCGTGCGGCTGCGCGCCCTGGTGGTGATCGCCGGCGTCGTCCAGGCCGTGCTGGTCCTCGCCTTCCGGACCCCGGCGCTGCGGCCGGCGAGTTTCCGCGCCCTCGAGGACGCCACGGGCCGCTTCGCCATCGTCGGCACCATCGGCAACCCCGGCGACGTGGCCATGTTCCTGGCCCTGCCTGCCCTGCTGGCCGCTGCCCTCGCCGTCGAGGCCCCCCGAAGGCGCGCCCTGTGGGCGTGTGCCGCCCTGTTCATGGCGGCCGTGACCGTCTCCACCGCCACCGTCACCGTCGTCGCTGCCCTGGGGGTCGGCCTGGCCCTCCTCTTCGCCGCCCGCCTGCCGCGGCGCCTCCGCCGCGCGGCCCTCGCCGCCCTGCTGGTGGGGGGGGTGGTCGCGGTGACGGTGGGCCCCCTCGCCCAGCGCCTCGACACGGCGGTGACCCAGCTGCGCGCCGGCGACTGGCTGTGGTTCGGCAGCGGTCGGGCGGTGAGCTTTGCCGCGGCCCTGGCCATGGTGGCGGCACGCCCCCTGACCGGCGTGGGTTTCGGCCTGTACGGCGCCGAGTCGTTCCGCTTCCAGAGCGAGGACGCCCTCGCCACCCGCGGCCGCATCCTCGATCTGGTCACCGGCTTTGGCGAGGCGCACAGCGATCCCCTGCAATTCCTGGCCGAAACCGGCATCCTCGGCGTCCTCCTCCTGCTGGCCGGGTGCTGGCTCGCCTTCCGGCGCGGCGCGCGGCTGGGGGGCGTGCTGCCGGCGGTGCTCCCCCTTGCCGTGACGGCGTTGCTTGTGGCGGCTGCCCAGTTTCCCCTCCACCTCACGGCGGTGGCCGCCCAGTGGCTGGTGCTGGGGGCCCTGGCCCTACCGCCCCTCGAGGCGGCAGCCATGGGCGGGCGAGCCGGTTGGCTGCGCCTGGCCGCCGTGCTGCTCATCGCAGCGGCCGGCACGACCATGGCGTGGCATCGCCACCGGGCCCTGCGGGCCATCCGCGCCGCCGAGAGCATGGTGGTCGCCATCCGCGCCGGCAGCCTCGGCCCGTCGGGACCGAGCCTGGCCGCCGTGGCCCTCCCCCGCCTCGAGCAGCACCTGCGCTGGCTGCCCTTCTCGGCGCCGGGCGAGATCGCCGCCGGCAATTTGGCCATCGAGGCCCGGCGGCCGGAGGTGGCTCTCGCCCACTTCCAGCGCGCCCTGGCCCTCGGCGAACGCCCCGAGGCCCGCTTCGACATCGGCATGACCCTGCTGCTCATGGGCGAGCGCGAGGGTGGGTTCGGCCACCTCATGCGCGCCGTCAAGCTCAACCCGGCCGTGCTCAAGCGGGTGGAGGACCCCGTCCTCGCGCGCGAGCTGCGCCGCCGCCTCGACCTGGACGGCTACGGGCGCCGCTACCCCTGGATCTGGGCTGAAACCCTCGCGGCGGACCCGTGAGGCAGCGGCCGGCCCCGTTCCCGCTGCTGCTCTACAATCCGGACGTGGTCATCGCGGCAACCGTCCGCCACCTCGTGACCCTGGCCGTGGTCGCCTACCTGTGCGCCGCTGGCTGGTTCTTCATCCTGGCGCCGTGGAGCGGGTTCTGGCAGAGCCGGGTGGTGGCCGAGGCACCCCTGTGGCTCAGCTCCTATCTAAGCAACCCGGCGCTCAGGGGCGCCATCACGGGTTTCGGCGTCCTCCACTTCCCCGTCGCCCTCGAGTGGCTGGCGGCGGCGACGAGGCGAGGATGATCGTCGGCGTCGGCATCGACGTGGTTCCCGTGGCCCGTGCCGCTGCCATCCTGGCTCGCCACGGCAGCCGCTTCCTCGCCCGCTGCTTTGCCGAGGGCGAGCTGCGTCGGCCGGGCGGCGAGCACCTGGCCGGCCTCCTCGCCGCCAAGGAGGCGACCTTCAAGGCCCTGGGCACCGGCTGGGGGGAGGGGGTGGGGTGGCGGGACGTGGTGGTGGTCGCCGCCGCCTCGGGGGCCCCTGGCCTCCTCCTCGCCGGTGGCGCTGCCGCCAAGGCTGCCGCCCTCGGCGTGGCACGGACACATCTTTCCATCGCCCACGACGGGGGCGTGGCCGTGGCCGTGGTGATCCTCGAGGGGGAGGACGGCAAGAGGTAGCGTTGTCCCCGCTCCCGACGGGAGCACCCGCTACCGGCAGCGTCCCGGCCCTTCTTGACGCCTCGAGCGTCGCTCTCTAAGGTGCCGCCCACGCTCCCCGGCTCGCGCCGGAGGGGCCGCGAGGCAACCATGTACAAGGACACGCTGAACCTGCCGAAGACCGACTTCCCCATGCGCGCCGACGCGGCCGTCCGCGAACCGGCACGGCTCGCCCGCTGGGAACGCGACGACATGTACGGCGCCCTGCGGCGGGTACGGGCCGGCCGCCCGCGTTTCGTCCTCCACGACGGCCCGCCCTACGCCAACGAACACATCCATCTCGGCACCGCCTTCAACAAGATCCTTAAGGATCTCATCGTGCGCAGCCGCAGCATGCTCGGCTACGACGCCCCCTTCGTCCCCGGCTGGGACTGCCACGGTCTGCCCATCGAACACAAGGTAGACCGGGAGCTGGGAGGGGCGAAGCAGTCCATGTCGGACCTGGAGATCCGCGCCGCCTGCCGGGCCTACGCCGAGAAGTTCGTGGCCATCCAGCGGGACGAGTTTCGCCGCCTGGGGGGGTGGGGGACCTGGCAGCAGCCCTACCTCACCATGTCCCCCCGCTACGAGGCGGACATTGCCGCGGCCCTGGGCAGGGTGGTGGCGCAGGGGCTGTTGTACCGGGAGCGCAAGGCGATCCGCTGGTGCTGGCACTGCCGCACCGCCCTCGCCGAGGCAGAGCTCGAGTACCAGCTGCGGCGCGACCCCGAGATCTACGTCGCCTTCCCGGCCGCCGATCCCGCGGCCCTGCGCCGCGCCTTCGGGCTCGACGGCGACGCGCCGGCGGCCTTTGCCATCTGGACCACCACCCCGTGGACCATCCCCTCCAACCTGGCCATTGCCGTGCATGAGGAGGCCGAGTACGTCCTGGTGGAGAGCGACCGCGGCGCCCTGGTCACGGCTGGCGTGCTCGCCCCGCCGACCCTCGAACGCGCGGGCCTTGCGGGACGGATCGTCGGCCGAACCCGCGGCGCCGCGCTCCTCGGCCTGCGCTACACCCACCCCCTCCCCCCCGACTGGCGCGCCGCGCTGCCCCCCGAGGCCGACGTGTTCCGCCTCGTCCCGGCCGAGTACGTGACCCTGGACACCGGCACCGGTCTCGTCCACACCGCGCCCGGCCACGGCGAGGACGACTTCCGCACCGGCAAGCTCGAGGGACTTCCCATCGTCTCGCCGGTGGACGAGGGAGGCGCGTACACCACCGAGGTCGCGGCCCTCGCCGGCCAGCCGGTCCTCGCCAGCAACCGCCGCATCACGGCCGAGCTCGAGCGCCACGGCGCCCTCCTCGCCCAGGGCATGGGCGAACACGACTACCCCCACTGCTGGCGCTGCAAGGAGCCGGTGATCTTCCGCGCCACCGACCAGTACTTCATCGCCCTCACCCGCGAAGCGGCGCCCCACGCCCGCCTCGACCTGCGCACCAAGGCCCTGGAGGAGATCCACAAGACTACCTGGGTCCCCCCCTGGGGCGAGCCGCGGATCGCCGGCATGGTGGAGAACCGCTTCGAGTGGTGCGTGTCGCGGCAACGTCGCTGGGGATCCCCCATCACCGTACTGCTCTGCGCCAACGACGCCTGTCGGGCCATGTGGCCGGACGGCAGCGACCCCGATGCGGCCCGCGCCTTCTTCGCGCGCGTCGAGGAGATCTTTGCCGCCGAAGGGGCCGACGCCTGGTACGCCCGTCCGGTGGACGACTTCGTGCCCCAAGGCCTCGTCTGCCCGCGGTGCGGCGGCACCGCCTGGACCAAGGAGGTGGACATCCTCGACGTCTGGTTCGACTCCGGCGCCTCGCACCTGGCGGTGTGCGACCAGGGGCGGTTCGCGGGCTTGAGCTGGCCCGCCGACCTCTACGTGGAGGCCCACGACCAGTACCGAGGGTGGTTCCAGGCCTCTCTGCTGGTGGGCGCCGTCACCCACGGCGCAGCCCCGTTCAGGAACGTGGTGGTGCACGGGCACGTCCTCGACGCCGAGGGGCGCAAGATGTCCAAGTCCCTGGGCAACGTGGTGCCGCCCCTCGAGGTGATCGACAAGTTCGGCGCCGACGCCTTGCGCCTGTGGGCCGCCTCGGTGGACTTCCGCGAGGACATGCCCTTCTCCATGGAGTCCATGCACCGCATCGCCGAGTCGTACCGCAAGATCCGCAACACCTTGCGTTTCCTCCTCTCCAACCTGGCCGACTTCGAGCCGGCGCGCCACGCCCTCGCCGTGGCCCAGCTGCGCCCCCTCGATGCCCACTTCCTCCGGCGCGGCCGCGACCTCGCCCAGCGCCTGGCCACCGCCTATCTCGACTACGAGTTCCACGTCGTCTTCCACGCCGTCAACAACTTCTGCAACGTGGACCTGTCCGCCCTCTACCTCGACATCCTCAAGGACCGCCTGTACTGCTCCCACCCCGAGGCTGCCGAGCGACGCTCGGCGCAGACCGTCCTCTACCGACTGGCCCACATGCTCACCACCGCCGTGGCACCGGTCCTCGCCTTCACCGCCGACGAGGTCTGGGAGCACCTGCCGGGGGTCTCGCTCCCCTCGGTGCACCTGGCCGAGCTGGACCGTCTGGAGGACGCCGGCGAACCGACAGAGGCCGACGCGGCGCTCCTGCGCCTCCTCGCGCTGCGCGAGGAGGTGTACCGGGAGCTCGAGGCGCACCGGCAAGCGGGGGAGTTCGGCAAGGGGTTGGAAGCGGCGGTGCTCTTGGCCGGCGAACGAACGGTCCTCGAGGCCGACCTGGCCGCCGCCCAGGTCTCCCTCGCCGAGCTGTGCATCGTCTCCCAGACCGTGGAGGGCCCCGGCACCGTGGCCTCGGCCGCGTATCCCGGTCTCGCGTTCGGCGTGCAGCGGGCCCAGGGCACCACCTGCCCGCGCTGCTGGCAGGTGTGCCCGGCGCCGCCCCGCCACCCGGACCATCCCGAGCTGTGCCCGCGCTGCCTCGACGTCGTGCTGGCCCTCCGAACGCGCCAGGGGGCGTGATGCGCCTTTCCATCCCCGTCGTGGCCGCCCTGGTGGTGGTGGCGGATCAGCTCAGCAAGCTCTGGCTGGTCCAGGCCATCCCCTACGGTGGCGCGGTGGAGGTGGTGGGCGGCCTGTTGCGCCTCGTCCACACCCGCAACCGCGGCATCGCCTTTGGCCTGTTCGGCGCTGCCGGCCCCCTCGTCCAGGCGCTCCTCGTGGTCGGCGTGGTGGTCATCGTCGCGTACCTCGTCCACCAGCTCCACCGGGGCGACCACGGCCGCGTCGCCGGAGCGGGTATGGCGCTGGTGCTGGGGGGCGCCATCGGCAACCTCGTCGACCGGGTGCTGCGCGGCGAGGTGGTGGACTTCCTCGACGTCTTCGTCCGCCTCGCTGGTCAGGAGTACCACTGGCCGGCCTTCAACCTGGCCGACGCCGCCATCACCGTGGGGGTCGGCCTCGTCGTCCTCGCCGAGCTGCGCGGGCCGCGGAGGGATCGTGCATCCAATCCTCGTTGATTTCGGGTTCTTCGAGCTTCCCACCTACGGGTTCCTCCTGGTGGTGGGCATCGGCCTGGCCCTCCTCCTCGCCGCCCGCCGCGCCGACTCGGTCGGCCTGCCGGGCGCCACGGTGGCCGACGTGGCGCTGTGGATCGTCCTCTGGGGGTTGGCCGGCGCCAAGGTGCTGCTCCTCCTCACCCAGCCCTCCATGCTCACCTCCCTGGCCGGCTGGTGGGGGTTGCTGCGCGCCGGCGGCGTGTTCTACGGCGGCTTCATCGGCGCGGCGCTTGCTGCCGTCGTCCTCTTCCGCCGCCACCGTCTCCCCTTCCTGGCCGTGGCCGACGTCCTCGCCCCCTCGCTGGCCCTCGGCCACGTCTTCGGCCGCCTCGGGTGCTTTGCCGCCGGCTGCTGCTACGGCGCCACCTGCCACGCTCCCTGGGCGGTGGTGTTCACCGACCCGGCGGCCGCCACCATCTCCGGCACGCCCCTCGGCGTGCCCCTCCATCCCACCCAGCTCTACGAAGCGAGCTTCAACCTGGCCAACTACGTCTTCCTCGCCTGGCTGTTCCACCGCCGTCCCCCGGCCGGGACCGTCCTCGGTACCTACCTGTTGAGCTACGGCCTGGCCCGCTTCGTCATCGAGTTCTTCCGCGGCGACCCTGACCGCGGCTTTCTCTTCGGTGGTGCGGTGTCGACGAGTCAGGCCATCGCGGCCGTGGCCGTACCGGCCGGCATCGCCCTCGTGGTCTGGGCGACCCGGCGCCGGCGCAGCCGCTGAGCGGGCGGGACCGGGCCGGCGCGGAGGCTTGCGGCCATGGCACACACCGAGTCGGAGACGGTGCGGTTCACCGTTCCAGCGGAGCGAGCGGGGCTGCGCCTCGACCGCTTCCTGGCCGACTGCGGCTACGGCTGGTCGCGGGCCCAGGTGGCCCGCTGGATCGAGCAGGGACACGTCCTGCGCAACGGCCAGCCGAGCAAGCCCGCCCAGCTCCTCCGCCCCGGCGATCGTGTCGAGGTGACCCCGCCGCCACCGGCGCCTTCCACCCTCGAACCGCAATCCATCCCCCTCCACGTCCTGTTCGAGGACGACCACCTGATCGTGATCAACAAGCCCCCGGGGCTCGTGATCCACCCGGCGGCCGGCAACCCGGACGGCACCCTCGTCAACGCCCTCTTGGCCCACTGCCGCACCCTCTCGGGCGTGGGCGGCGTCGAGCGACCGGGGATCGTCCATCGCCTCGACAAGGACACCTCCGGCGTGCTGATTGCCGCCAAGAGCGATGCGGCGCACCGGGCGCTCTCCCTGGCGTTCCGCTGGCGCACCACGGACAAGCGCTACCTGGCCGTCGCCTACGGCGAGCCGCGAACCGCCGAGGGGGTGGTGGACAAACCCATCGCCCGCCACCCCACCGACCGCACCCGGATGGCCGTGGTGGCCCACGGTCGGCCGGCGCGGACGCTGTGGTGGGTACGGGAGCGGTTTTCCGGGGTATCGCTGCTGGAGTGCCGGCTCATCACCGGCCGCACCCACCAGGTGCGGGTGCACCTGGCCCACCTGGGCCACGCGCTGGTGGGCGACCAGGTGTACGGCGGGCGGCAGTGGCGCACCCTGGCCGATCCGCGGGTGGCTGCCGCCTGTCGGGAGTTTCCCCGCCAGGCCCTGCACGCCTGGCGACTCACCGTCGCCCATCCGGTGGCCGGTCACCCCATGACCTTCGAGGCGCCCCTGCCCCCCGACATGGAGGCGCTGCTGGCCACCCTGCGCGCAAGTCGGGGTGGGTGAAGGCACCGCCGCGGAGCGCTCAACGGCCGAGGGAACGATCGCGCGCGCGGGTCCAGCGCTCGTGCCGGTAGCGCTCGGCCTCCAGAAGCTCGGCCCGCGCCACCTCCCGGGCAGTCAGCGCCGAGGGTTCGAGCACCACGCCGAAGGTCTCGCCAAACCCCGCCACGAGGGCAGCGGCGAGCGCGTCGGGGGTGGGCGGCGCGCCGAGAATCTCGGCAAGGGTGATGACGGCGGCCGCCAGTTTCGCCGGCTCGCTCGCTCCCAGACACCCGGCCTGGAGACGGGCATCCCACCCCAGGAGGACCGAACCGTGCTGAAGGATGCTGTCGCCGACCCGGCGCATGGCCGAGCCGACCAGCTTGCGCCCCGCCACCACCACCTCCCCCGCCGCCGGCCCGAGGAAGCAGGGGACTGCCTCCTGGGGCCGCACCATGGGCCCGACACCGGCTCCGGCCACGGTTGCCGCCACCCCCAGCCGGCGAAGCCCACAGACCAGCCCCTGGCAGATGTGCCCGTACGCCCCTTGCAGGTCGCGGCCGAAGGGCGGCACCCCCAGGGGGGCGGCCACGAGGTACGTGAGCTCCAGGTGGTGGAGCACCGCCCGTCCCCCGGTGGGTCGGCGCACGATGTCGATCCCCTCGGCGGCGCAGAAGGCGGCGTCGACCGCCTCGAAGGGCTGCGACGCACCGAGGGACAGGCAGGGGGGGGCCCAACGGTAGAGCCGCACCACCGGCAGCGACGCCCCCGCCGCCACCGACTCGGCCAGGGCCTCGTCCACCGCCATGTTGCGCGGGCCGGGCAGCCCGCCGTCGAGGAGAAGCCGCCACGCCATGGCACGGCAGTGTAGCGCGACGGGCACGCCCCACGGTCTCCTCGCCCGTCAGCGCACCGCACCGCGCCTGGCCGGCTGGTGCCCGGCGGCGGGCGCCGGCGGGGGCGTGTACGGTCTTCACCGCGCCTTGACACGGGAGGTGTACTACCATGTGGGCGAGCGACGCGACGCACTCGAGGGTGCCGAAGCACCGCTCGCGAGGAGGAGGGTTTATGGAAGGACATCGTACTCGTTTCCAATGGTTTGTGGGCGCCCTGGTGGTGCTCGGCGTGGCCCTCGGCGGGGTCCTTCCCGCCCTGGCGCAGACCGACGTCACCACCGGCCGGATCTCCGGGGTGGTCAAGGACGCCGACGGCGGCGTGCTGCCCGGTGTGGCCATCGAGGCCCGCAACAACGCCACCGGTCTGACGGCCCGGGCCGTCACCGACACCCGAGGGTTCTACGTGATCCTCAACCTGCCGACGGGGACGTACACGGTCACCGCCTCGCTGCAGGGGTTCGCCACCGCCACCCGCTCCGACGTGCGGTTGGTGCTGGGGTCGGCGCCCACGGTGGACTTCACCATGCAGCTCGCCGCTGGCGAGGAGTCCATCACGGTCACCGCCGAGATCCCCCTCGTCGAGGTGACCCGGCCCGCCGCCGGCACCACCATCCTCACCGAGCAGCTCGCCTCGCTGCCGGTGTCGAACCGGGATTTCGAGGCCCTCGTCTACCTGACGCCGGAATCCCGCAAGGAGAGCGAGCGCGGCTACATCTCCCTCTCCGGCCAGCGCGGCATCAACACCAACGTGACCGTCGACGGCGTCGACAACATGAACGGCTTCTTCGGCGGCGTCACCGCCGACGCCGAGGGGCGCGCCCCCCTGTCCATCTCCATCGAGTCCATCAAGGAGTTCACGGTCATCACCAACGGCGCCTCGGCGGAGTTCGGGCGTTCCGCCGGCGGCTTCGTGAACATCATCACCAAGAGCGGCACCAACGAGTTCCACGGTTCGGCGTTCTGGTACACCCGACCCCAGAGCATGGTGGCCGACCCGCCGGCACCCCTCAAGCTCAACGACCAGGAGAAGGACCAGTACGGGTTCTCCCTCGGCGGGCGACTCATCCGCGACCGGCTCTTCTTCTTCACCTCCTACGATCAGCAGGCCCAGGACGAGACCATCAACATCGACGCCAAGGTGCTCGACGCCGACATCTTCGCCAAGTACCCGGTGCTCGCCTCGCCGCCCCGCTACGTCCAGACCACGGACGGGCGGGTCGTCTTCGGCCGCCTGGACTACCTCCCCTCCAGCGCCCACCGCTTCATGGCCCGGGTCAACTACGCCGACTACGAGGGCGAGAACGGCACGTCGGGCTCGCCGACGCGCACCGCCTCGTACAACGGCGTCGAGATGATGTACACCCGCTCCTACGTCGCCAACTACTCCGCCACCATTGGCGCCAACATGCTCAACGACCTGAACCTCCAGTACGTCATCGAGGACACGCCGCGCAAGGACAAGGGGTTGAGCCTTCCCGACGTCCAGGTCCGCAACTGGGGCAACTACGGCGAGGTGTCGTTCCTGCCCATCGACTCGACGAACCACCGCAAGACCATTACCGACAGCTTCACCTGGATGCTGGGCGAGCACGTGGCCAAGGGCGGGTTCGAGTACAACGATTCGGACGTCGACCAGGTGTTCAAGGGGAACTGGCGCGGCGTGTACATCTTCAACTCCAAGGCCGATCTCTTGGCCGGCAAGTGGGTCGAGTACCGGCAGTTCATCCCCCTCGGCGGGAAGAGCGTGGACGAGGCCGGCCGTTCCAACTTCGCCCAGAAAGAGCTGGCGTTCTTCGTCCAGGACCAGTGGTACGCCACGCCGCAACTGACCGCCACCGTGGGGTTGCGCTGGGAGCGGCTCGACAACCCCGACTTTGGCGTCCTCAACCCCGACGACATGAACGCCGACGGGTCCTTCAACAAGACGCGCCACATCCCCGACATGAACAACCAGTGGTCGCCGCGGTTCGGCATCACCTGGGCGCCGCTTCCCAAGACGGCGGTGCGCTTCACCGCCGGCCGCTTCTGGAGCCGCACCCCGGGCCTCCTGTGGGCGCAGGCCAACACCTCCAACGGGTACAACGCCACCCAGCTCGTCCTGACCGCCGGCGCGAACGGGCCGACCAGCCCCATCGCCCCGCCCTGGGGGGCGGGCTGGACGCCGGAGGGTGGTTTTGCCTTCATCAACCCGGCGGTGGTCACGACCATCCCCAAGCCCGGCGTCTTCACCGTCGATCCGAACTTCGAAAACCCCTACACGGATCGCTTCACCCTCCAGTTCGAGCGGGAGCTCTTCGCCAACACCGCCATCACCCTCGGCGCCGTGTACGCCAAGAGCGAGCAGCTCGAGCGCCTCACCGACTTCAACCTCCAGTACGACTGCGCGAGCGGCCCGCCGTCCAAGACCTGCGAGCCCAAGCTTGCCCCCAACGGCCTGCCCCTCTATTCGACCACCCGGCCCTACGCCTACTACTCCCGCATCACCATGTACACCTCCGACGCCAGCTCCGAGTACAAGGCCCTGACCGCCGTGCTGCAGCGGCGTTTTGCCCAGCGCTTCTCGGGCCTCCTCTCCGTGACCTGGTCCAAGGACCAGGACAACGACTCCAACGAGCGCAACTACGCCGGCCTGCAGGCCGAGGACAAGAACGACATCGACCGCAACTGGGGGTACTCCAACCGCGACCAGCGCTGGAAGATCGCCGCCAACGGTACCTGGAACACCCCATGGTGGGGCGTCGTCTTCTCGGGTTCGGCCTACTACAACACCGGGCAGCCGTACAACATCACTGCCGGTTCCGACCTCAACAAGGACGGCGACAGCTCCACCGACCGCCCGACGGTGAACGGCAAGCACTTCCCGCGCAACAGCGGCCGCCAGCCCGATTCCTGGGGCCTCAACCTCCGCCTCCAGAAGCCGTTCCACCTCGGCCCCGGCCAGCTCTCCGCCATCGTCGAGTGCTTCAACTGCACCAACGAGGAGACCTACCGGGTCACCTCGACGGTCTGGGGCACCGGCGAGACGCCCCGCGCCGACTTCGGCACCAAGAGCTACGTGGGGACGCCGCGCACCTTCCAGCTCGCCCTCCGGTACGACTTCTGATCTCCCGCACTGTCGTTGCAAGAAGGGGGCGGCAACGCCCCCTTTTCTTTTTCCTTCGGCCCCGCTACCCTCCCGCCGCCCGTATCTGCGCGGGCGAGGGAGGTGCCATGAGAATCTCCCAGCGGGCCGCGGCCATTCAGGAATCGCCCATCCGCAAGCTGGCGCCCCTGGCCGCAGCGGCACGCCAGCGCGGCATCCGTATCCACCACCTCAATATCGGCCAGCCCGACATCCCCACCCCCCCGGCGTTCCTGCAGGCGGTGTGCGGCTTTCGAGGGCCGGTGCTCGAGTACGGCCCCTCGGACGGGCTGCCCGAGCTGCGCGCCGCCATGCAGGGTTACTTTGCCCGTTACGGCATTGCCCTCGACCCGGCCGAGATCCTCATCACCAACGGCGGTTCGGAAGCCATCCTGTTCGCCTTCACGGTGGTGGCCGACCAGGGCGACGAGGTGATCATCCCCGAGCCCTTCTACACCAACTACAACGGCTACGCCGAGATGGCCAACCTGCGCGTGGTGCCGGTCCGCACCCGCGCCGAGGACGGCTTCCACCTGCCGCCGGACGAGGCGCTGGACGCCGCCGTGACGGCGCGCACGCGGGCGATCCTCGTCTGCTCGCCCAACAACCCCACCGGCACCGTCCTCGCCTGGGAGGAGCTCGAGCGCCTCGCCGCCTTCATCGAGCGTCACGACCTGTTCCTCATCGCCGACGAGGTGTACAAGGAGTTCACCTACGACGGCCGCCGCCACCGGTCGGTCCTGGAACTTGCCGAGGTGGCGCAGCGGGTCATCGTGGTGGACTCCATCTCCAAGCGGTTTTCGGCCTGCGGGGCGCGGGTGGGTGCCGTGATTTCTCGCAACCACCAGGTCATGGCCTCGGTCCTCAAGTTCGGGCAAGCCCGCCTCTGCCCACCGACCCTGGAGCAGCTCGGCGCCGTCGCTGCCTATGGCCTGCCGGAGAGCTACTTCGACGGCGTGCGCGCGGAGTATCAGAAGCGCCGCGACGTCATGTACGAGGCCCTGACCCGCGACCCCGGGATCGTGCTCCGCAAGCCCCGCGGCGCCTTCTACGTCATCGTCAAGATGGCGGGCGTGACCGACTCCGATGACTTTGCCGCCTGGTTGCTGTCCGACTTCGCCATGGACGGCGAGACGGTGATGGTGGCGCCGGCCGGCGGCTTCTACGCGACGCCGGGCGCCGGCAAGGACGAGGTGCGCATGGCCTACGTCCTCGATAGCGAAAAGCTCGCGCGAGCCATGGAGATCTTCCTCGCCGGCCTGGAGAGGTACCGGCAGCGCTCAGGCGCACCTGGCCTGGGATCGTGAACGCGGTGCCGCTGACCACCCACCTGGTCCTCCTCGCCCTGCCGCTCGTGGTGTGTGCCGGCGCCCTGGTGGCGTACTTCCGTGGGAGCCGCCGTGACCGTTGACCCGACCGTGGTCGGCGTCGTCGCCGCGTACATGGCGATCCTCCTCGGGATCGGCTACGCCGCGGCCCGCCTCACCCGCTCGCCGGAGGACTTCTTCCTTGCTAATCGCTCCCTGGGCGCGTGGGTCACGGCCATCTCCTCCACCGCCTCCTCCGAGAGCGGCTGGGTCGTCCTCGGCGCCGTCGGCATGGTGTACGTGCACGGCGTGTCGGCCCTTGCCTTCGCCCCCAGTTGCCTGGCCGGCTACCTGGTCAACCTCTACTGGCTGGCCCCCCGCCTGCGGCGCGCATCGCAGCGCACCGGCGCGCTGACCCTGCCCGATCTCTTGGTGGCACGGATCGGCGATCGCCTCCACCTCCTCAGGCTGTCGTCGGTAGCCATCATCGCTCTGTGCCTGGGCGCCTACGTGGCTGCGCAGATGACCGCCACCGGCAAGGCCATGGAGGCCATCGTCGGCCTGACCTACAGCCAGGGGATCCTGGTGGGTGGCGCGATCATCGTCATCTACACCCTCATGGGTGGGTTCCGGGCCGTGGCCTGGACCGACTTCGTCCAGGGGGTGATCATGGCCGTGGCGCTGCTCACCATGCCGGTGCTGGCGGTGCTGGCGGCGGGCGGTTACGGCCCCATGCTGGAGCGCCTGGCCGCCACCGATCCCGCCCTCGTCACCGTGACCGGCGGTCGCACCGGCTTCGCCCTCTTCGGCTTCGTCGCCGGCCTTCTGGGCATCGGCATCGGCTACCCGGGGCAACCCCACGTCCTCACCCGCTACATGGCTGCGGCCGACGACGAGACCATCCGCCGCAGTCAAGTCATCGCCATGATCTGGGGGGTCGTGGTGTTCTTCGGCGCCGGCTACCTGGGGCTGGCCGGCCGACTGCTCATGCCCGAGCTGGGACAGGGCGGGGACCCGGAGCAGCTCTTTCCCCTCCTCGCCCGCGCCCTCCTCCACCCCGGCATCGCCGGCCTCATGCTCGCGGCCGTCCTCTCGGCCATCATGTCCACGGTTTCCTCCCAGCTCCTGGTGGCCGCGTCCGCCGTCAGCCGTGACCTCTTCGAAAAGGTGTTCGGTGCCGTTACCGGCGGGAGGGCGTCGGTGCTGGCGGGGCGGCTTTCCGTGCTCCTCCTCGGGATCGCTGCCATGGTGGTGGCATGGAAGGACGTGCGCGTGGTGTTCTGGTTCGTCCTCTTCGCCTGGTCCGGCATGGGTGCCGCGTTCGGCCCGCTCCTCCTCCTCTCCCTGGCCGGTTGCCGGGTGAGCCACGCGGGCGCCGTGACCGGTGTGGTCACCGGCTTTGCCGTGACCGTGGTCTGGAAGCTCACGGGCCTCTCCGACCGCCTCATCTACGAGCTCGTCCCCGCCTTCCTCCTCGCCACCCTGGCGGTGGTGGCGGTGAGCTGGGCGGAGCGTCGGCTGACCCGCCCCGCGCCGGTTGGCAGCGTCCAGCGGGGCTGCTAGCCTATCCTCTCGCGCAAGGGAGGGCACCATCGATGATGGCCCCACACGGCGACACCCCCGCAACGCCGGTCACAAGACCCTTCCAGGAGTTCTTCCGCGCCGAGACGGCGGGCGGCCTGGTCCTGCTGTCGTGCACCGTGCTCGCCCTGGCCTGGGCGAACTCGCCGTGGGCCGACGCGTACAACACCCTGCTCGCCACGAAGCTCACCGTGTCCTTCGGATCCGTCGGTCTTGCCAAGCCCCTGCTGCTCTGGGTCAACGACGGGTTGATGGCCCTCTTCTTCTTCCTCATCGGCCTGGAGATCAAGCGCGAGGTGCTGGTGGGCGAACTGGCCACCCCCCGGGAAGCTGCGCTCCCCATCGCCGCCGCCATCGGCGGCATGGCCGTGCCTGCCACCATCTTCGCCCTCCTCAACCGGGGTCAGGAAAGCATCGTCGGCTGGGGCATCCCCATGGCCACCGACATCGCCTTCGCCCTCGGAATCCTGGCCCTGCTCGGCCGGCGGGTGCCGGCCTCCGTGCGGATCTTCCTGGCGGCCCTGGCCATCGTCGACGATCTCGGCGCGGTCCTGGTCATTGCCATCTTCTACACCACCGGCGTCTCCGTCACCGCCCTGGTCATCGCCTCCGCGTGCTTCATCCTCCTCGTCGGGGCCAACGTCGTGGGCCTGCGCCATCCCGTCATCTACGCCATCCTCGGCGTCTGCCTGTGGGCGGCCATGCTCTCGTCGGGGGTCCACGCCACCGTGGCTGGCGTGCTCGTGGCCGTGACGGTGCCGGCGCGCAGCCGCCTCTCGCCGACGAGCTTCATGGCCGAAGTGCGGCGGCTCCTCGACCTGTTCGACCGGGCGGCGGACGACGAGGCGAGCGTCCTCGCCAACGAGGAACGGCTCGCGGCCGTCCAGGCCCTGCAGGTGGCCTGCGAACGGGTCGAGACCCCTTTGCAGCGGTTCGAACACGCCCTCGAACCGTGGGTGACCTACGGCATCATGCCCGTCTTCGCCCTGGCCAACGCCGGCGTGGCCATCTCGGGCGGCGCCGCCGGGGCGCTCCTCGCCCCCCTCGGGCTCGGCGTCTTTCTCGGCCTGCTCCTCGGCAAGCCCCTGGGGATCGGCCTCTTCTCCTACCTCGCAGTGAAGCTGCGCCTGGGGGCCTGGCCGTCGGGGGTGGCGCTCGCGCACATCGTCGGTGTCGGCTTTCTGGGCGGCATCGGCTTCACCATGGCGCTGTTCATCGCCAACATGGCCTTCGTCGAGCCGTTTTCCCTCACGGCGGCCAAGATTGCCGTGCTGGCCGCCTCTCTGCTCGCCGGGGTCGCGGGGATCACCATCCTCCTCGCCACCCCTTCCAGCACCTCGGACAGCGCTCCATCGCCCCTCACCACCGACGCCAAGGCAGCGCCCGCAGCGCCAGCACCGCCAGGGTCACGGCGGTGAGCGGGACGACGAAGGCCACCATGACGGTGCCGAACCGCTCGGCCGCCTCGTGGGCGCTGGCATCGAGAAACAGGAACACCGTGTACGCCAGGTAATAGGCCAGGAACACACCGCCCTCCCAGCGGTCGATGCGGTGGCCGGTGAAGAAGATGGGCAAGCACGCCACCGCCACCGCCACCATCACCGGCATGTCGAATCGCAGGACCCCGGCCGAGATGGGGAGGCCGTCGGGCGCGGCGAGGGCGGCAGCGCCGAGCACCCCGAGGGTATTGAAGATGTTGCTGCCCACGATGTTGCCGACGGCGATGTCGCGCGCACCCCGCACCGCCGCCACGACCGACGCCGCCACTTCCGGCAGCGACGTGCCCACCGCCACCACCGTGAGGCCGATGACCAGCTCCGACACCCCCAGGGCGCGGGCGAGGGCCACGGCGCCTTCCAGCATCCAGCGGGAACCGATCACCAGCATGGCGATCCCCCCAGCCACCAGCAGGAGCTGGAGGGGGAGCGACTGACCAGCCGCGGGCAGCGGCACCGATGGCTGCCAGGAGGCCGCCAGACGAACCAGCAGCACCAGGTAGCCGCCCAAGAGCGCAAGGAGGAAGAGCCCCTCGCCTCGCGCCAGCGCACCGTCGGCCGCCAGCGCCCAGGCCAGCAGCGACACGGCAATGAGAAAGGGAACGTCCACCCGGACGAGCTGGGGCGAGACGGCCAGGACGGCCACCAGCGCTGCCAGCCCCAGGATCAGGAGGACGTTGAGCACGTTGGAACCCACGACGTTGCCCACCGCCAGGTCGCCTCGCCCGCGGGCAGCCGCCATCACCGACACGGCCACTTCCGGGGCCGACGTCCCGAACGCCACCACCGTGAGGCCAACGATGAGGGGCGGCACCCCGAGCCGCCTCGCGAGCCCCGACGCACCGCGCACCAGGGCCTCGCCCCCCCCGAGGAGAGCAACGAGTCCGACCACCGCCAGCACCATCGTCAGCGCGTCCATGACCCCGTGGCCGAGTGTACCTTCCCCACCCGTCGGTCGACGCCCCCCTCGGGCCTTACTGGCATGTGCCTGCCTCGTCGAACAACGCGGCCGCCGCCCGTCGGTCCGGCTTGCCCGAGGGCAGGCGCGGCAGTCGCTCCACCGCCACCAGCCGCCGCGGCAGCTTGAACGGCGCCAGGCGGACCGCGAGGGCCGAACGGACGGCCGCGAGCTCGAGGCGCTCGCCGGGCCGCGCCACCACCACCGCCGCCACCACCTGCCCCCACACCGGGTCCTCGAGACCCACCACCACCGCCTCCTCGATGGCTGCAAGCTCGGTCAGGGCCAGCTCCACCTCCTCCGGCACCACCTTCTCCCCGCCGGTGATGATGACGCTGTCGCGCCGGCCCACCACCTCCAGCCGTCCGCCCTCGTCGAGGCGACCGAGATCGCCGGTGGCGAGCCACCCGTCCGGCGTGAAGGGAGACGGGGCATCCCCCTCGGCAAGGATGGCCGAACACACCATGGGACCGCGCAGCTGCACCTCGCCCTCGACCAGCCGCACCGCAACCCCCTCGAGGGGCGGCAGAAAAAGACCATCGGCCGGCCGCCAGGGCGGCACGGCCGTCGCCACCTGGGACCCGGCCTCGGTCAAGCCGTAGGTGGGCAGTACCGGCCAGCGGCGCGCCACCGCCTCGTCGAGCAGGCTCGGCGGGCACGGCCCCCCGCCCACCAGGACGGCGCGCAGGGACGGTGGCGCCTCACCGCTTGCGGCATCGAGGAGGCGGCGCAACTGAGCCGGCACCAGGGAGAGGAGGGTGACCCGATGGCTGCGGATCGCCGCGAGGGTGGCCGGGGCATCGGTGGCATCGGCCAGCACCACGGCCTTGCGAGCGGCGAGGCAGCGCACCACGATGGCGAGGCCGCCCACGTGGGCCGGCGACAGGGAGAGGAGCCAGCGGTCGTGCGGTCGCCAGCCGAGGCGGTGGGCCGACGCCTGCGCCGACGCGAGGGCGGCCGCGCGCGACAGCACCACCCCCTTGGGACGGCCCGCCGAGCCCGAGGTGAAGATGGCGACCAAGGGTCGGCCGTCGTCGGGGGGGGCGGGGGGCGGTCCGACCGCGCGGCCGTCTCCCCTGCGCGCCTCGCGGTCGGCGGTGGCGGGCAGCAGGGCGACGGCGCGGGCCCGCTCGGCCGCGGTCCAGCGGGGGTGGCAGAGGGCCACCGGCACACCGGCCTGGAAGGCCCCCCAGAGGTGGACGAGGCAGTCCAGGGAGGGATGGGCGTCGAGGACGAGCCACCGCGGCCGGGCCGCGGGCCCATCGCCCCTCGTGCCGGCGCCATCCCGCAGTGCAGCCGCCACCGCGGCCACCCGTGGGGCGAGCTCGGCAAAGCGCCACTCCCTTCCCGACGCCACCGCCGCCACGTCGCCGGGCGCTTCGCGGGCCGCGTCGAGCACGTCGAGGTTCACGCCCTTCCCCTTGCAGCCCGGCACCAGCCGCTCATGCGTGCCCCATCCGGCCGAAGGCGAGCCCCGCCGCGAGGAGCAGGCAGTGGAGCAGCAACACCGTGCCGGTATCGGCGAGGATCCGGTTGGCCGTGGGGCCGTCGTCGCAGCAGGCCAGGCGACGGACCAGGCGCCAGGCCAGGGGCACGGTCGCGAGCGCCACGAGGCACGCCTTCGGCGCGGCGCCCACGCCCACCATGGCCACGGTGCCCACCTGCCCGAGGAGGAGGAACGCCCCGTACTCCACCACCCCCGCCCGGCGCCCCCAGCGGGCCGGCAGGGTGCGCCGCCCTGCCGCCCGGTCGGTGGCGTGGTCGCGGGTGTTGTTGACGACCAGGATGGCGGTGGCGAAGGCGCCAGCCACCAGCCCCCCCCACCAGGCGGCCGGAGGCACGGCGAGGGCCTGCACGTAGCTGGTCCCGGCCACGGCGACGAAGCCGAAGAAGAGCATGACGAAGGGCTCGCCGAGACCGTGCTGGGCGAGGGGGAAGGGGCCGGCCGAATAGGCCAGGCCCGCGAGGATGGCGGCGATCCCCATGACCAGCACCGGCCAGCCGGCCACCCAGGCGAGGTACACCCCCACGCCGCACGCCGCTGCCAGGGTCACCGCCACGCCGCGGCGCACCTCGTCCGGCGTCAGGAGCCCCGCCTGCGTGACCCGCAACGGTCCGAGGCGGGCCTTTGTATCGGTGCCGCGCTCGAAGTCGGCCACGTCGTTGGCCAGGTTGGTGGCGATCTGGAGGAGCGCCGCTCCCACGAGGGCGGCGAGGGCCGGCGCGAGGCGGAAACCGCCCACCGCCCACGCACAGGCGGTGCCGAGGATCACCGGCGCGGCCGCCGCCGGCAGGGTCTTGGGCCGTGCCGCCAGCACCCACGCGCGCGCCGTCCGCCGTGCCATTCGCCCTCCCCAGGACCCCTCACGGGAAGCGGGGGAACTTCGAAAAGTCCGGCTTGCGCTTTTCCAGGAAGGCGCGTTTCCCCTCCTTGGCTTCCTCCGTGAGGTAGAAGAGCAGCGTGGCGTCGCCCGCCAGCTGCTGCAGCCCCGCCTGACCGTCGCAGTCGGCGTTGAAGGCGGCCTTGAGGAGCCGCAGGGCGGTGGGGGAGAGCTCGAGGATCTCCCGGCACCAGCGGACGGTCTCCGCCTCGAGCTCGGCCAGCGGCACCACCGCGTTGACGAGCCCCCACGCGAGGGCCGTCTGCGCATCGTACTGGCGGCAAAGGAACCACACCTCCCGCGCACGCTTCTGGCCGATCACCCGGGCCATGTACGACGCGCCGTAGCCGCCGTCGAAGCTGCCCACCCGTGGCCCCGTCTGTCCGAAGCGGGCGTTGTCCGCCGCGATGGTCAGGTCGCACACCAGGTGCAGCACGTGACCACCACCGATGGCGTAGCCAGCCACGGCGGCGATCACCGGCTTGGGAAGGGTCCGGATCTGCCGCTGCACGTCGAGGATGTTGAGGCGCGGCACGCCGTCCTCCCCCACGTACCCCCCCTCGCCGCGCACGCTCTGGTCGCCGCCCGAGCAGAACGCCTTGTCCCCCGCGCCGGTGAGGATCACCACCCCCACCGAGCGGTCGTCGCGGGCCAGCTCGAAGGCCGCGGACAGCTCGGAAACGGTGAGGGGCCGAAACGCGTTGCGGACCTCAGGCCGGTTGATGGTGATGCGGGCGATGCCCTCCTCGCACGTCTCGTACCGGATGTCGCGAAACCCTGCTCGTTCCACCCACGTCGGTAACGTCATGACACCTCCCTTCCTGCCGCCGTCCCCGCCGCCACATGGCGGACCAGCAGCGACGCCAGCGCCTCGGGCGCTTCGAGGACGACGTTGTGCCCGACTCCCGGCACCACTTCGACCCGCCCGGCCGGCAGGCGGGCGGCCATGGCGTGGGCGAGGGTCAGGAACTTGCTGTCTTCTTCGCCGACCACCAGCAGGACCGGCACCCGCACCGTCGGCAGGGCCGGCCAGAGGTCCGGCATCTCGGCCAGGCCGAGTCGAGCAAGACACAGCGCCAGGCCCTCGGCGGACAGGCGCTGCCGCCACGCTCGCTGGGCTGCCCGGCGGGCGGGCGGCAGCCGGCGCTGACTGGCAAAGAGCGCCTGCGCTTCCCACTTCTCTACGAACGCCTCGAGCCCCTCCTCCCGCAGGCAACGGACCCAGTGCCCGTCGGCGCGGCGCCGCTCCTGCCGCGCCTCGGTCGACGAGAGGCCGGCGTGGGCGCCGATGAGCACGGCGCTCGCCACGAGTTCCTGGTAGCACGCCGCCAGGGCGAGGGCCAAGCGTCCGCCCAGGGAGTACCCCACCAGGTGCCAGGGCGGGGGGGCGAGGGCGGGCAAGGCAGTGGCCAGGGCGTCCACCGCCTCGGCGAAGGAGGCGCCGCCGAACCACCCCGGAAAGCCGTCGTGACCGGGCAGCCACGGCGCCACGGTGGAAAACGCCTCCCCCAGGGCGCCAACCACCTCGTCCCACGCCGCGGGGGCGCCGGCAAAACCGTGAAACAACGCGAGGGTCGGCCGGCCGGCGCGCCACCGCACCACTGCTGGCACCGCTGCCCGGCCCGGGACGCTCACCCCGCCTCCCCGTGCAACCACCCGTGCACCGCCTCGCGCAACGCGCGGCGGCGCGCCCGCACCCCCTCACCGCGGATCACCGCCTCGACGAGCACGCCCCCGTCCGTGCCACACGCCTGCGCCACGGCGGCCGACAGCTCTGCGCCGTGCTCGGCGCGCCGGTAGCCCAAGGAGAACGCCTCGGCCAACCGTTGGAGGTCCACCTCCTCGCCGGCGATGAACAGCGCCCCGAGGGTCGCTCCGTCCAGGCGACCGTCGGCCACCGGCAACAGCTCGAAGATGCGGCCACCCCGATTGGCCAGCACCACCAGCACCACCGGCGCGGCGGCGTGGCGGCAGGTGGCGAGGCCCCCCACGTCGTGGAGCAACGCCAGGTCGCCCACCAGGGCCACCACCGGCCGGTCGGCCACCGAGGCGGCTCCCGCCGCTGCCGCCACGCTCCCGTCGATGCCGCTCACCCCCCGCTGGGCCAGGACGCCCACCCGCGCCATGGCCGGCGGACAGGCCAGGTCCACCGTGCGAATGGCCAGGGAGTTGGCCAGGTGCAGCAGCGCCCCGTCGGGCATGCCGCGGAGGGTGGCACGTGCGGCCCCTTCCTCCGACAACGACGAGGTGACCGCTTCCGCCTGCTCCTGGCGTGCAAGGATCTCCGCGACGACACGCTCGGCGTCGTACCAGCGGGAGGCCCAGGCTGGATCGCGGGGCTCTCCCTCGCCCAAGGCCGAGGCGAGGGCCGAAAGCGTCGCGGCCACGTCGGCCGTCACCACACCGGCGGCCCGGTTGGCGGGGTCGTGCCAGCCGTGGGGGGCGACCACCCAGCGCTCGCACGCCTCGTCGCTGTCGAAGAAGCGCCCCCACCCCGGCGAGGTGGGAAAGGCCCCGAGCTGGAGCACGAGCTCCGGCTGGAACCGTGGGCCGGCCCAGAGGGGCGAGAACATTTCGAAGAGCCCCACCACGCCGTCCCCGGCCCCGGCAAAGCGACACTGGCTGGCCGCCTCGGCCAGCAGGGGGAACCCCAGCCGGCGCGACAGCGCCAGGGCGGCGGGGCACACGCCTGCCTCCCCCAACCCCAGAGGTCCGGCCAGGATCAGACCGTGTCGCGCCCTGGCACAGGCCTCGGCCAGGGCGGCCACCGCCTCCTCGCTGGGCAGCCGTCGAGGCGGGAAGAAGCGGCTGGTGGCCGCGGACGGCAACGCCTCCCAGGCGGTCGGCTCGAGGGGCGGACGGAACGGGGCGTTGACGTGGACCGGGCCGGGGCGCGGGTCGAGCGAGCGCGCCACCGCCACCGCCGCCGTGGCCGCTGGACCGCGCAGCGCCCCCTCCTCGGCAGCTGGCGGACCGAGGTCGAAGAACGCCCGCACGTGGGGGCCGAACAGCCGCTGCTGCTCCACCGTCTGCAGGGCACCGCGCCCCTGCAGCTCGGGCGGCCGGTCGGCCGTCACGCTGATGAGCGGCACATCCGCCGCCGACGCCTCGAGGATGGCCGGGAGGTGGTGGGCAGCGGCGGTGCCGGAGGTGGCGAGGAGCACCGAGGGTCGCCCCGTCACCCGCGCCTGGCCGAGGGCGAAGAAGGCAGCGTCACGCTCGTCGACGACGACGGTGCAGGCAAGGCTGTCGTGCCGGGCCGCGGCCAAGGCGAGGGGCGCCGACCGCGAGCCCGGGGAGACGACCACCCGGCGCACGCCGGCAGCCGCGAGTCCGTCCACGAACCGCCACGCCCACAGGTAGTTGAGGTCCCCCCCGTTCATCGCCACCAGCCGCAGAGGGTAGCAACCGCCGACCAGGCCGGGCAAGGGCGGGCCAGGGCCGTCACGGGGAAAACCCCAAGGCGGCGAGGGCTGCCCGGGCCTTGAAGCCGGTCTCCTCGAACTCTCCCTCGGCGGTCGAGCCGGCGACGAACCCAGCCCCCGACCACAGCCGCGCCCCTGTGCCGTCCACCAGCGCGCCGCGCAGGGCCACGGCCAGGGTGCCGTCACCTGCCGCCGTCACCACCCCCACCGGCCCGGCGTACCAGCCCCTGGGCTCCGCCTCGCAGCGGGCGATGCAGGCGCAGGCGTCGCCCACCGGCACCCCCGCCACCGCTGGCGTGGGGTGGAGACGCGCCGCCAGCTCGGCGACGGACAGCTCCTTCCGGAGCCGGCCGCGCATGGGGGTGTGGAGGTGCGCCACCGTGCCGGACCAGCGCAGCCTTGGCCGTGCCGGCACCTGGAGTACCTCGCAGAGGGGCGACAACCCGGCGCTGATGGTCTCGACCACCAGGGCGTGCTCCTCCCGCTGCTTCGGGTCGGCCATGAAGGCGGCGAGCTGGGCCGCCGTCGCCCCCTCGCCGGCGAGGGAGCCGGCCAGGGCCTCGCTGGCCACCGTCCGGCCGCGCCGGGCGACGAGCAGCTCCGGCGTCGCACCCAGGAAGGTGCGCCCGTCGACGCGAAAGGCGAATCGGTACCCACCGTTGCCACGTACCTCCAGGCGGGCGAGGAGGGCCGCCACGGGCAGCGGCGTCTCGGCCTCCACCTCGAAGGGGCGGGCCAGCACCACCTTGCGCAGCCGCCCACCGGCGATCTCGACGAGCGGCCCGGCCACCATGCGGCGCCAGTCGTCGACGGGGAGGGAGCGCACCCGGCAGGGGGGAAGCGGTGCGGGAGGGAGGGGGCGGCGCAGCCGTTGGACGATCTCGGCCGCCTCGTGCGCCAGCGCGCCCGCCCCAACCTCCTCCCCGGGCGCGAGGGCCAGGGTCAAGGTGGCGCGCCCCCCCCGGTGGCGCTCGTACGTCCAGCGGGGCAAGAGAAACCGGGCATCGCCAAAACCCTGCCACGCACCGCCACACCCACCCGGGGCAAAGGCAAAGCCGCCGATGAGCGAGGGGGGCGGCGCCGCGGCTGCCGGGTGGCGTGCCACGTGACAGGTGGCGAGGGAAGCGGCCGCTGCCCCCACGTCGGCAAAGCGCGTCGGGCCGGAGGCCACCACCACCAGCGCCTCGCCGACGCCAACGAGACGCCGCCCGCGCGGCGCCGCCCACAGGACGGCCGACGGCGTCGCCACGTCCCAGAGGGCGGCAAGGGGCCCGAGGGGGGCTGGCACGGTGAGGAGGGACAGTTGCGTCCGGGGGCGAGCGAGCGCCGCCCGCACCAGAAAGTCGACCGCCTCGGCGTCCCCCACCTGCGGCACGTCGTGCACGTGGCGTCCCTACGCGCCTGCCGGGGCGAGGAGGCGCCTCACCGGCGCGTGCGGCAGACCCCGGCGTCCACCCGCGGGGAGGCTCCCCCTCACGCCTTCTGCCGCAGCACGTTCAAGGCAGAACCGGCCTTGAACCAGCCTATCTGCTCCTCGTTGAAGGTGTGCCGGCAGGCGATCTCCTCGGTCGTCCCGTCGGCATGGTGCAGCACCACCCGCACCGGCTTGCCGGGCGCCAGCGACGCAAGCCCCAGGATCGACACCCGGTCCCCCTCGCGGAACTTGTCGTAGTCGCCAGGATCGAGCAGGTGGAGCGGCAAGAGCCCCTGCTTCTTGAGGTTGGTCTCGTGAATGCGGGCAAAGGACCGGGCGATGATGGCCGCCCCGCCCAGGTGGCGCGGCTCCATGGCCGCGTGTTCGCGGGAGGAGCCCTCGCCGTAGTTCTCGTCGCCGACGGCGACCCAGCGCATACCGCGGTTCTTGAGGTCGCGGGCGATCTTGGTGAATTCCATGACCTCGCCCGTCAGGGGGTGGGTGCCCTTGCCGGCCTCGCCGGTGAAGGCGTTGACGGCCCCCAGGAACAGGTTGTTGGCAATGTTGTCGAGGTGCCCGCGGAAGCGAAGCCATGCGCCCGCCGGGGAGATGTGGTCGGTGGTGCACTTGCCGCGCGCCTTCATGATCACCGGCAACTCGACGAAGTCGTTGCCGTCCCACGCCGGGAACGGTTCGAGTAGCTGCAACCGCTCGGAGCCCGGCTTCACCTCGACGGTGATCCCCTCGGGCTGCTCGGGGGGCGGCACGAACCCCTCGGCCTTGAACACGAACCCGCCGGGCGGCACCTCCGGTGCCGGCGGCGGCGGCGCCAGGCGCACGGTGCGGCCGTCAGCGGGGATGGGATCGGCCACCGGGTTGCAGTCGAGGGTTCCGGCAATGGCGTACGCCACCACCACCTCCGGCGAGCCGATGAAGGACAGGGTCGCGGGGTTGGCGTCGTTGCGGGCCGGGAAGTTTCTGTTGAAGGAAGAGACGATGGTGTTGGGCGTGCCCTTGGGGACGTCGTCGCGCTGCCACTGGCCGATGCAGGGTCCGCAGGCGTTGGCGAGCACCGTGGCGCCGAACTCGTTGAGGGTGGGCAGGAGTCCGTCGCGCTCGATGGTGGCGTAGATCTGCTCCGAACCCGGCGAGATGAGCAGCGGCACCCGCGCCTTGATCCCCTGCTCCAGGGCCTGCCGGGCCACCGAGGCGGCGCGGGAGATGTCCTCGTAGGAAGAGTTGGTGCACGAGCCCACGAGGGCCGCAGCAATGGTCGTCGGGTACCCGTGCTCCCGGGCAGCGGCAGGCATGGCCGACAGGGGGCGCGCCAGATCGGGGGTGTGCGGCCCCACCAGATGGGGCTCCAGGGTCGAGAGGTCGATCTCCACTACCCGGTGGAAGAACCGCTCCGGTGCCGCCTCCACCTCGGGATCGGCGACCAGGAGATCGCGGTTGGCGTTGGCCAGATCGGCGAGGGCCTCCCGACGCGTCGCCCGCAGGTACGTTTCCATCCGCTCGTCGTAGGGGAAGATCGAAGTGGTGGCGCCGTGCTCCGCGCCCATGTTGGTGATGGTGGCCTTGCCGGTGCAGGAGATGGAGGCGCAGCCGGGCCCGAAGAACTCCACCACCGCGTTGGTACCGCCCTTGACGGTGAGGATGTCGAGGAGCTTCAAGATGACGTCCTTGGGTGCCGTCCACCCCGCCAGCGCGCCGGTGAGCCGCACCCCGATGAGCTTGGGCTGCAGCACTTCCCACGGGAAGCCCGACATCACGTCCACCGCATCGGCGCCGCCGACGCCCGAGGCGAACATGGCGAGGCCTCCGGCGTTGGGGGTGTGGGAGTCGGTGCCGATCATCATGCCGCCCGGAAACGCGTAGTTTTCCAGCACCACCTGGTGGATGATGCCCGACCCGGGCTTCCAGAAGCCGAGGCCGTAGCGGGCCGAGCACGACTGGAGGAAGGCATAGACCTCCTGGTTCATCTCGATGGCGCGGGCCACGTCGGCCTCGGCCCCGGAGCGAGCCACGATCAGGTGGTCGCAGTGGACCGTGGTGGGCACGGCGGCGCGGTCCATGCCGGCCAGCATGAACTGGAGGAGCGCCATCTGCGCCGTGGCGTCCTGCAGGGCCACCCGGTCCGGGCGCAGTTCGAGGTAGGCGGTGCCAGGATCGAGGGTGGCGTGCTCGGGGTCGTGCAGGTGCCCGAAGAGCACCTTCTCGGTCAGGGTCAGCGGCCGGCCGAGCCGCCGGCGGATCACGGCAAGCCGCGCTCGGCTCCGCTCGTACACTTCGTTCACGAATTGGGGGGTGCTTTCGATGGTCGCCACGGTGGCCTCCCTTGTGACCGGCACGCACGCTACGACTGGCGCGCCGCGCTGCCCGAGGAGTATACCCCGCCCGCCACGCCGCCCACCCCCTTGACCGCCGGCCGTGCTACTCTCGCGGCCGACAGAACGAGCGCGGGGACACCACCATGGGCAAGGGCGACATCGACAGGTTCTTCAGCGAGACGGACAGGGCCGCCATCCAGGCGGCGGTGCGGGAGGCGGAGCTGCAGACGGCAGGGGAGATCGTCCCCTACGTCGTGGCGAGCTGCGACGACTACGAGGTGGCGAGGTGGCGCGGCGCGGTGCTGGGCGCCCTCGCCCTCTCCCTCGTGGTGGCAGCCTCTCCCTCGCGGTGGCCGTGGCGCACTGGGCGGGGGGGCTGTGGGGTCTACCCTTCGATCTCTTCATCGCCGTTCCCCCGGCCCTGGGCGCCGGCCTCGGCTACCTCCTCGTCGCCCTCTCCCCTGCCTTGCGCCGCGCCCTCACGCCTGCCGAGCTGCTGGCCGCCCGGGTGGCCCAGCGGGCGGCGGTCGCCTTCCTCGAGGAGGAGGTCTTCGCCACCCGCGAGCGGACCGGCATCCTGATCTTCGTGGCCATCTTCGAGCGGCGGGTGGTGGTGCTGGGCGATGCCGGCATCAATGCCCGGGTCGCGCAGCACGAATGGGACGCCATCGTGGCCGAGATCGTCGCCGGCATCAAGAAAGGCACCCCGGGCGCGGCCATGGTCAACGCCATTCGCGCCTGCGGCGCCCTCCTCGCCCGCCCGGGGATCGAGCGCCGCGCCGACGATACCGACGAGCTGTCGGATCACGTGCGGCTCGAGGGGCGGTGAGCATGGGACCCCGTCGTGCCGTCGTCGCGTTGGGCGCAGCGCTCGCCGTGTCCCTCCCCATCGCGGCCGCCGAGGTGCCGTACCTCATCGGCCGCGTCAACGACTACGCCGAGCTGCTGCCGCGAGCGGTGGCGGAACGGCTCGAGAAGCGACTGAAGGCCCTCGAGACCCGCACCGGGGCCCAGGTCGCCGTCCTCACCGTCGACACCCTCGACGGCGAGCCCATCGAGAAGTTCTCCATGCGGGTGGTGGAGACCTGGAAGCTGGGGCGCAGGGAGCAGGACAACGGCGTGCTCTTTCTCGTGGCCAAGGGGGACCGGGCCATGCGCATCGAGGTGGGGTACGGCCTCGAGGGTGTGCTGCCCGACGCGTTGTGCAAGCGCATCCTCGACGGCATCGCCCGCCCCCGCTTTCGCGCCGGCGACTTCGGCGGGGGTATCGAGGCCACCGTCAACGCCATTGCCGGTGCCATCGAAGGGGATACCAGCGCGCTCCCCGCCGAGGTCCCCAAGGGCAGCGCCGCTCCCCTGCCCCTTGCCGCCCGCATCGGCGGGATGTTCCTCTTTGCAGTGGTGATCGGCGTGTTCTCCATCGTCGCCCTGTTCGGCAAGGGGTGTCAGGGGTGGTTCCTCTACGTCTTCCTCATGCCCTTCTACCTCGCCTTCCCCCTGGCGTTCCTCGGTGTGGCTGGTCTCGTCCTCCCCGTCCTCTGGATCCTCGGTTTCCCCATCGCTAGGCTACTCCTCGCCCGCACCGCAGCCGGCAAGGCGTTCGTGGCGGCGCATCCGGGGCTCGTCGCCTTTGCCTCGTCGTCGGGCTCCGGCGGCGGGCGGAGCTCCTCGGGGTCCGGCTTCTCCGGCGGCGGTGGCAGCTTCGGCGGCGGCGGCGCCTCGTCGAGCTGGTGAGGGGAGAGAGAGCCACGAGGGTCATGGACGACGCCACCAATCTGGACGCTGCCGGCGCGCGCTTCCTCAACGAGAGCGAACGCCCCACGCGACAACACTTCGTCATCTTGGGGATGTCGTGGGCGGGGTGGCTCTTCGACTTCTACGACCTGATGATGTTTTCCTTCCTGCTCGTCCCCATCAAGAAAACCCTGGGCCTTACCGACGCGTCCCTCTCCCTCCTCCTCGGCGCCTCCCTGGCCGCCACCGCGCTGGGCGGTGTCCTCTTCGGCAATCTGGCCGACCGCTTCGGGCGCAAGACCGTCCTCTCCTGGACCATCCTCGTCTACTCGGTGGGCACCTTCCTCTGCGGCTTCGCCCAGGACGCCTGGTGGCTCCTGGTGTTCCGGGTCGTCACCGGGCTGGGGGTGGGGGGCGAGTGGGCGACGGGCCAGACGCTGGTGGCCGAGACCTTCCCCGCCCGGGTGCGGGCCCGCTTCGCCGCGGTGATGCAGACGGGCGCCCCTCTGGGTATCGCCCTCGCCGCCCTGGTGGGCGGCTTCGTCGAACCTGCCCTGGCCCGCACCTTCGGCGAGATGTGGGGGTGGCGAGGGTGCTTCTTCCTCTCGCTCCTGCCTGCTTTCCTGGTGGTGGTGATCCGCCGCGCCATGCCCGAGTCCGATGTCTGGCTCGAACGCCGTCGCCGGCAGCAGGGGGCCGAGGGCGGCCAGCTCCGCGAGCTCCTTGCCCGGGGCGAGTTGCGGCGGCCGTTCCTCCTCGGGCTCGTCCTGGCGCTCACAGACATGTCGGCCTACTGGTTCACCTATACCTGGCTGCCCAAGTACCTCTACGACCAGCTCGGCTTTTCCATGGCTCGCTCCGGGATCTGGATGCTGGTCACCCAGGCGGGGGGGTTTCTCGGCTACCTCTCCTTCGGCGTGGTCGCCGACTGGCGCGGCCGACGGATCGCCTACACCGCGTTTTCTGTGGTTTGGGCGGGGGGACTTCTGGCCATCACCTGGTTCTGGGGGAGCATCGCCGTCTGGCCCGCCCTCACCCTCGTCTTCATGTTCCTGGTCGGGTTGGGCACCGGCAACTTCTCGGGCTACGGCCCGATCTTTTCGGAGATCTTCCCGACCAGGGTCCGCAACACGGCCATGGGCACCGCCTTCAACCTGGCCCGCGGCGTCCAGTTCTTCACCCCCCTCGTCATCACGGTGGTGGCACGCCACTGGGGCCTGGGGGGCGGGATCTCCCTCGCCGCCTTCTTCGCCCTCGTCACCGGCGCCTGGGTGTGGCTGCTCCCCGAGACCCGCGGGCGCCGGATCGTGGCGTCTGAGTGACCTCCCCACCCCAGCCGGTCGGCAGCTCCTGCCGGGAGCCGCGACGCGGTAGAGTGCGCAGGGAACGTTGTGGCGGTAGCGCCAGGGGGGAACCATGACGAAGGTCGACGCTCGCGAGCAGGACGACCGTGGCCTGGTGCGCGGTCTCGGTCTTGCCGACGCCACCATGGTGGTGGCCGGCTCCATGATCGGCTCGGGGATCTTCATCGTCTCCGCCGACATGAGCCGCACCCTGGGATCGGCGGGGTGGTTGCTCCTGGCCTGGGCGGTCACCGGCGTGCTGACCGTCGTCGGCGCCCTCGCCTACGGCGAGCTGGCGGCCATGCTGCCCGAGGCCGGGGGCCAGTACGTCTTTCTTCGCGAGGCGTACTCGCCCCTGTGGGGCTTTCTCTACGGCTGGACCCTCTTCCTCGTCATCCAGTCCGGCACCATTGCCGCCGTCGCCGTGGCCTTTGCCCGATACCTGGGCGTGCTCGTGCCGGCCATCTCCCCCACCGCCTGGATCGTGCCCCCCCTCGACCTGTCGCGTAGCTACGCCGTGAGCCTCTCCACCCAGCAGGCGGTGGGGATCGCCATGGTGCTCCTCCTCACCTTTGCCAACACGCGCGGGCTTCGCCTGGGCAAGCTGGTCCAAAACGTCTTCACCTCCACCAAAGTCCTCACCCTGCTGGCGCTGGTCGCCGTGGGTCTGGTCCTCGGCGCCAACCGGGAGGCCATCGCGGCCAACTTCACCGCTGCCTGGCGGCCGGTGGGGGCAGTGGCCATCAGTTCCGACTTCGCCTGTGTCGCCACCACGAGCGCAGCCGCCGGGATCTTCGGCCTTCTGGCCGCCTTCGGCGTCGCCCAGGTGGGCTCCCTCTTCTCCTCCGACGCGTGGAACAACGTCACCTTCACCGCCGCCGAGGTCCGGGAGCCGCGGCGGACCCTGCCCCGCGCCCTGTTCTTCGGGACCGCCCTGGTGGTGGTGCTGTACCTCCTGGTCAACGTCGCCTACCTGGTGACCCTGCCCCTCGCCGAGATCCAGCACGCACCCGACGACCGGGTGGCCACCGCGGTGCTGGCCCGCATCTTCGGCGACGCCGGGGCCGCCATCATGGCGGCAGCCATCGTCGTCTCCACCTTCGGCTGCAACAACGGCCTCATCCTCGCCGGCGCCCGCGTCTACTACGCCATGGCCAAGGACCGGCTCTTCCTCCAGCCGGCAGGCAACTTGAACCGCTTCCGCGTGCCGGGCCGCGTGCCGGGGGCAGGGCTGTGGCTGCAGGGCGTGTGGACCTGTCTCCTCATCCTGCCGCGCACCCGCCTGCGCGGCGAGGGCGGCGACCCCCTCCGGGATCCGGTCACTGGGGCTCCGCTGTACGGCAACCTCTACTCGAACCTCCTCGACTACGTGATCTTCTCGGTGCTGCTCTTCTACGCCCTCACCATCGTCGCCCTCTTCGTCCTCCGCCGTCGCCGCCCGGAGCTGCCGCGCCCGTACCGCGCCTTCGGCTACCCCGTCGTCCCCGCCGCCTACGTCCTCGCCGCGCTGGCCATCGCCGCCACCCTCCTCCTCTACCGCACCCAGACCACCCTGCCTGGCCTGGCCATCGTCCTCTCCGGCGTACCCGCCTATGCGCTGTGGCGACGTTTCGGAGCCCGCACGGGGGAGACGGAAGCGCCGCCCGGCACGGCATGATCTTCCCGCCGACGGGCAACCCGCAGCGAGCACCCGGAGCTACCGAGGTCCGTTCCCTGTGCCCCGGGCCATGGCCGAGGCGCGCCGCTGCCCCCTACCGGGAATGGAACGTGTCGGGTCCGGCGACCTCCGCTGGCGGGAGCTCGTCGCCAGCGCCGAGGCGTCGAGAAAGTTCGGCCACCGTTGCTGCCAGCGCCTCGAGGCGGGCCTCGAGAGCGGCAAGACGCTCCTCCACGGAGCGCCCCCTCGACGCGACGGCGCTTTCCTCGGTCGGCTGCTGGGCAGCCGCGGCCTGGCCCACGCAGTGCATCCAGCGCGCTTCCCGCTGCCCAGGCCGGCGCGGCAGCTCCCGGAGAAGCGGTTCGGGGCCTTCGGCCAGCCGCTCGAGCGTCGCCTCCACCTCGGCAAGGGAAGTCCACGAGTAGGCCCGCTCGCTGCGAGCGCGCAGCTCGCCCAGGGTCTGGGGGCCGCGCAGCAGCAGCTCGGTGATCAGCGCCTTGGCCGGCGCATCGAGCTGCCAGCGCCGGTCCAGGTTGTGCTCGAAGCGCTCGCTGCGGGCGCCTTGCGTGGACCACACCAGCACGTGTTCGCGAAGCCGATGGAGGGCGGCGCGGACGTCACCCTCCGCAAGGTCCATGACCGGGTCGCGGTTGGAGCGCTGGTTGCAGGCGGCCACGAGGGCGTTGACGGTCAGGGGGTACTGGTCGGGGGTGGTCTGCTGCTTCTCGAGCAGACAGCCAAGCACCCGGATCTCCACCTCGTCGAGCGGTCGGGGAACGCGCATCTCCTCACCTCCCCCACCCACGGCCACCAACGGACCGCCGAGAAAGGGCACGAGCCCTGCCGGACTCCCTCACGCGACCCCCTCGCCGGCAGGCTGCTGACCGGTCAGGAAACGCAAGGTATGGCCGAGCCTCCGCTGCCAGGCCTCCATGTACGTGTAGATCACCGGCGTCACGAACAGCGTCAACGACTGGGAGACCACGATCCCGCCCACCACCGCCAGGCCCAGCGGCTTTCGGGCTTCCGCCCCGGCGCCCAGACCGAGGGCGATGGGGAGGGTGCCGAAGAAGGCGGCCATGGTGGTCATCATGATGGGCCGGAAGCGCACGACGCACGCCTCGAAGATGGCCTCGGCCGAAGTCTTCCCCTCGCGCCGCTGCGCGTCGAGGGCGAAGTCGATCATGATGATCCCGTTCTTCTTGACGAGCCCCACCAGCATGATGATGCCGACGAACGCGTAGATGTTGAGGTCCTGCCGGAAGAGAAGGAGCGTCGCCAGCGCGCCGGCGCCGGCCAGGGGCAAGGCCGAAAGGATGGTGAAGGGGTGGATGAAGCTCTCGTAGAGGATCCCCAGCACCATGTAGATGACCACGATGGCCAGGATCAGCAAGAGACCCAGCCCTTGCATGGAGGAACGGAACGCTTGCGCGGTGCCCTGGAACCCAGCGGCCACCGTGGCGGGCAACGTGGCCCGCGCCAGGCGTTCCACCTCCGCCGTCGCCGTCCCCAGCGACACCCCGGGCGCCAGGTTGAAGGACAGGGTCACCGACGGTACCTGTCCCGAGTGGTTGACGGTCATGGGGCCGAGACCGGCCGTGACGGTGACCAGGGAGTCGAGGGGCACCAGGGTTCCGGAGGCGGCGCGGACGTAGAGGAGGGAGAGGTCCTGGACGTCTCGCTGGAACTCGGGGAGGGTTTCCATGATGACCCGGTACTGGTTGTTGGGCGCGAAGATGGTGGAGATCTGCCGGCTGCCGTAGGCGGTGTACAGAGCCTCCTCGAGCTGCTGGACGGTGACCCCCATGGCCGCGGCCTGGTCCCGGTGGATCTCGATGTCCACCTGGGGGTTCTTGAGGAGGAGATCGGTGGACACGTCCACGAGCAGGGGGCTGTCGCGCAGCGCCGCCTCGAGTTGGGGGGCGACGGCGTACAGCTCCTCGGTGTCGGGACCGGTGAGGGTGAGCTGGTACTCGCTGCGGGTGCGCCGTCCCCCCACCTGGATGGCCGGCGGGCTTTGCGCGAACACCCGCACGCCGGGGATCTGGGCCATCTTCGGCCGCAGCGCCGCCACCACTTCCTCGGCCGACAGCGCCCGCTCGCGGCGGGGCTTGAGGCGCGCAAAGAAGAAGCCAGTGTTGGCGGCACCCATCCCGCCCCGCCCCCCTGCCGAGGACATGAACGCCTCGATGTTGGGGTCGCGGCGCAGCACCTCGGCCACCTCCCGCTGGTGGGCGACCATGGCTTCGAAGGAGATCCCCTCCACCGCCTCCACCTGGCCGAAGATCTGGCCGATGTCCTGGGAAGGGATGAACCCCTTGGGCACGACCACGAAGAGACCCACGGTCAGGACGGTGATCCCCACCGTGCCGAGGAGGAGCGTCCGGCGGTGGGAGAGCGACCAGGCGAGCCCCACCTTGTAGGCGGCCAGGAGGCGACCGAAGAGGTCCTCGAAGAGGTTGTACAGGCGCCGGTGCTGGCGCTTTGCCGGCGGCACGAGGAAGCGGCTCGCCAGCATGGGGGTGAGGGACAGGGCCACGGCACCCGAGATGAGCACCGCCACGGCGATGACCACGGCAAACTCGCGGAACAGCCGGCCGACGATGCCGCCCATGAACAGCACGGGGATGAACACGGCGGCCAGGGACAAGGTCATGGACACGATGGTGAAGCCGATCTCCCGCGCCCCGTCGAGGGCCGCGCCGAACGGCCCCTTCCCCATTTCCAGGTGGCGCACGATGTTCTCCAGCATGACGATGGCGTCGTCCACCACGAACCCCACCGACAAGGTGAGCGCCATGAGGGAAAGGTTGTCCAGGGAGTAGCCGAGGAGGGCCATGACGGAAAAGGTGCCGACGATGGACATGGGCATGGCCACCGACGGGATGGCCGTGGCCGACAGGTTGCGCAGGAAGAGGAAGATCACCAGCACCACGAGGAGCAGGGTGACGAGGAGGGTGAGCTTCACGTCGTTGACCGACTCGCGGATCGACTCGGAGCGGTCGAAGAGCACCTTCAAGGTGACGCTGGCCGGCAGTTGTCGCTCGAAGGTGGGCAGCAACTCGCGGACCCGTCGTACCACCTCCACCGTGTTGGTACCGGGCTGCCGCTGCACCGCCAGCACCACGGCCCGCTGGTCCACGAACCACGCCGCCGTCTTGTCGTTTTCCACCGAGTCCACCACCCGCCCCAGCTCCTCCAGCCGCACCGGCTGGCCGTTCCGGTAGGCGACCACCAGCGGCCGGTAGGCGGCGGCACGGGTGAGTTGCCCCCTGGCCTGGATGGTGTACGCCTTCTCGGGACCGTAGAGCACGCCGCTCGGGAGGTTGACGTTGCCGGTCTGCACCGCCCGCACCACCTCGTCGATGCCCAGGCCGCGGGTGGCCAGGGCCCGCGGGTCGAGCTGGATCCGCACGGCGTACTTCTGCGACCCGTACACCAGCACCTGCGCCACGCCGGAAACCGTGGAGATCCGCTGCGCCATCATGGTCTGCCCGTACTCGTCGAGCTCCCACAGCGGCAGGGTGGGGGAGGTGAGGGCGATGAAGAGGATCGGCTGGTCGGCGGGGTTCACCTTCTGGTAGGTGGGGGGTGCCGGCATGTCCGGCGGGAGCTGGCGGCTCGCCCGGGCGATGGCGGCCTGCACGTCCTGGGCGGCGGCATCGATGTCGCGGTCCAGGTCGAACTGGAGGACGATGTTGGTGTTGCCGAGAGAGCTCGAAGAGGTCATGGAGTCGACGCCGGCAATGGTGGAGAACTCCTTCTCGAGGGGAAGCGCCACCGAGGTCGCCATGGTGTCGGGGTTGGCCCCGGGCAGCGAGGCCGACACGGAAATGGTCGGGAAGTCCACCGTGGGCAGGTCGCTCACCGGCAATTGCCGGTAGGCCATGAAGCCGAACAGCAGCACCCCACCCATGAGGATGGTGGTCATCACCGGGCGACGGATGAACAGGTCGGAGATGCTCATGGGCGCGGATCCCCGCTCGACTCGTCCTTGACCGTCACGGCGGCGCCGGGAGCGAGCCGCAACTGGCCATCGGTGACCACCGTCTCCCCGCCGGCGAGGCCCGATTCGATGACCGCGTCCCGCTCGTCGGCGCGGGCCACGACCACGACCACGGGACGGAGTTCGGCGGTGCCGTCGCCGGCGACGACGAAGACGTAGCTGCCGCTCTGCCCGGTCTGGACGGCGACGGCCGGGCAGACCACCCGGTCGGGCTCCTCGGCGAGCGTCATGGTGACGTCCACGAACTGCCCCGGCCACAGACGCTCTTCCGGGTTGGCGAAGGTGCCCTTCAAGAGCACCGTACCCGTGGCCGGATCCACCGCGTTGTCGACGAAGGTGAGGGTGCCCTCCTCGACACTGCCGACGCCGTCGGGAATGGTCGCCGCCACGCCGATGCCGCTGTCGCGGCGGGCAGATCGCGGGCGAGGAGCTGGGGCAGGAGCTTGGCGGGCACGGCAAAGGCCACCTCGATGGGGCGGGTCCGGTTGATGGTGACGAGGAGCGTGTCGTTGGCCTTGACCAGGTTGCCCACCTTGGCGCTCAAGGCGCCAGTCCGCCCCGGCACCGGTGCCTTGATGGTGCAGTACTCGAGGTTGAGACGTGCCGTCTCCACGGCGGCACGGTCGGCGGCCACCGTGGCGCGCAACGAGGAGGCGTTGGCCACCATCTGGTCGTACTGCTCTCGGGTCACAAACTCCTTGCGGACCAGCTCGGCGTAACGGGCCACGTCCGCCTCCGCCTTCGCAAGCAGCGCCTCGTCCCGCGCCAGCACCGCCTCGGCCTGGGATAGCGCCGCCGCGTACGGCCGCGGGTCGATCTCGAACAGGACCTGCCCCACCGCCACCGCCTGGCCCTCGCGGAAGAGCACCTTCACGAGCTCGCCACCGACCCGGGAGCGCACCGTCACCGTCTCGACGGGCTCCACCCGGCCGATGGCCCGGACGGCGAGGGGCACGGTGCGCCGCACCACCGTACCCACCCGCACGGGCACCGGCGCCGCGCCCCTCCCTGCCCCCCCCTCGCGACCGCCGCAACTTCCGAGCAGGAGCACCGCGGCGCCGAAAACCGCCCAGCCGCGCCGTGCGGCCCACCGCAGGTGGTCGTTGGCAGCATCCATGGCAACGTGCTCGTTCATGGCGTTCCCCTCTTCTCGACGACCACCGCGTCGAGCAGCGGCGAGGCGGCGCCAACGTCGTGGGCGAGCTGGGCGAGAGCCAGGTACCAGCCCGATCTGGCCGTGATCTCGGCGGCCCGGGCGCGGGAGAGGGCCGCTTGAGCGGCCAGGAGATCGACGATGGTCCCCACGCCCTCCTTGTACCGTCCGAGCGCCACCTGCTCCGACTGCTCGGCGCTCGCCACCAGATCGCGGCTCGTTCGGACCAGTTGCTCCGCCGTCCGGAGCGCGTAGTAGCTACGCCATACCTCCAGGATCGCCCGCTGCTCGGCCGATGCCGCTTGGGCGGCGGCCGCCGCTGCCTCCTCCCTGGCCCGTTCGAGGTTGGCCCGCGTCTCGAAACCGGTGAACAGCGGCACGGTGAGGAGCACCCGCGCCGACCAGGAATCCCCGTAGCTGGTGTACAGGCTCGGATCGAAGTAGCTGCGACTGGCGCTCGCCGAGGCGCTCACCCGCGGCAGCCCCTGGGCCCGGACCCCCTGCACATGGACCGCGGCCTTGGCGGCGGCCAGGCGCGCCGCCGCCAGGTCCGGGCGCGCCGCCTGGGCGTCGGCCACCAGGGCCTCCACCCTCGCCGCCACGCCTTCGAGCGGCAAGTCGGTGGCCAGCTCCCCCACATCGTAGGGGGTGGTGGCCGGCAGCCCCATGGCCGTGGCCAGGGCGCCGCGCACCACCATCACCTCGCCGGCCAGTTGCTGCTCTTCCAGCACCGCTTGGGAGAGGGCGGTCTGGGCCTGCAACACGTCGGCCACCGTCGCGACGCCGGCTGCTCGGCGCACCGTGGCCGCGTCGAGGGCCGCCCGGGCGTGGGCCACCGTGTCGTGGGCTGCGGCCAGCTGGGCCTTGGCGGTCAGGTAGCCGATGAACGCCCGCTGCACCTCGAGGACCACCTGTTGCACCGTGGCGTTGTGGCTCCAGCAGGCGGCCTCCAGGGCCAGCCGGGCCTCCTCCACGTCGGCCGCCCGACCGCCCAGGTCGAAGAGCAGGTACTCGAGACTCACCGTCGGGCCGTAGCTCGTCTGCAAGTACTCGAAGCGCCCGCCGAGGGCCGAGGACTGCTGGCGGGTCACATTGGCGGCGAGATCGACGGAGGGGTAGTAGGCCGCCCGTTTGGCTTGAAGCTGCGCCGCCGACGCTCGCGCCTGGTGGAACGCGGCCCGCGTCTCGGGGTTGTTCTCGAGGGCCATGGTCACCACCTCCGCCAGGGTCAGGGTGGCTCCCGGCGTCTGGCTCCCGGCGTCGACAGGTGCGGCGGCAACGTTGCCGGCTTCGTGGGCGGCGCCTCCGGCGGCGTCAGGGGAGCGGGCACGGCGGGCCCCGCCGGCACACGCGCTGGCGCCACCAGCTCGCGAGGCGCGAGGCTCGCGCACCCGGCCGTTGCCAACCCTGCCGCGAGAACGGTGCTCACCAAGTACCTCCTCATTCGCCCCCCTCTCTCTCCACGACCGGCCGCGCCTCGTGCGTCCGCTCCTGCCGGAGATGGTCGATGGCGGCCACGGTGAACCGGACGATGTGATCGGTCAATTCCGCGATGGAAAAGGGCGTCGGCGAGGGCACCGCCTTGACGGCGGCGAACTGGTGGGCGTGGAGGACGTGCAGTAGCTGCCCGACGAAGGACTGCACGCACAGCTGCACGGTGCGCGCCGAAAGCTCCGGGGCCGCCGCCGCTACCGCTGCAGAGAGCGCCCGGTTGGCGGGGATCACCAGCTCGTCGCGGAAGAAGCCCGCCGGAAGCTGGGGATCGGCCATCTCCCGGGCAATGAGCTGCAGCACCACCCGACCGCCCGGCCCGGCGCACAGCGGCGCCAGGAACGCCTCGGCAAAGGCGGTGAGGGCCGCGGCGAGGTCCCCGGCAGCGCGGGCCCGGGCCCGTTCCAGGGCGCGCAGGCGCTCGTCGCGCAGACTCGCCAGCCGACGGGCGAACACCTCGCGGTACAGGCCGGCCTTGCCGCCAAAGTGGTAGTTGACAGCGGCGAGGTTGCAACCGGCGGCTGCCGTGATGGCGCGCACCGAAACCCGCCGGAAACCGGCCTCGGCAAAGAGCTGCTCCGCCGCGTCCAGCAGGCGCTGCCGCGTGGAACTCCGCAACTCTCGCTCGCCGCGCTCCGTGCCTCGCACACCCCCCCCGAGCCCAACACAAGTATGAAACGCATGTTTGAACTGTCAAGGGGCCACCGCCAACGTGGACGGCAGCGCCCCGGATGCCGTGCTTTTCCAGGGGGTAGATCATCATCTCGAAGGGGATCCTGGCAAGCTGCAACTCGCGGGCGAAGCGCCAGGCGTTTTGCGGGTGGACGTTGTCGTCGCCGGTCCCGTGGATGAGGAGCAGCCGACCGTGCAGCTCCCTGGCGAAGTTGGCCGGCGAGCCGGCCTTGTACCCTTCCGGATTCTCCGCAGGCAGTCCCAGACGCGCTTCCGTCCACACCGTGTCGTAGTAGCGGAAGTCCGTCACCGCCGCGACGGCGATCCCCGCCTTGAACTCCTGGCAGTGAGTCAGCAGCTGCAAGGTCATGGTGCCGCCACCGCTCCACCCCCACACCCCCACTCGCGCCGGGTCCACCCACCGCTGCGACTTGAGCCACCGGACACCGGCCACGATGTCCGGCACCTCGTACGCCGACATGAGCTTGCCGTAGGAGGTGTCGGCCAGGGTCTTGCTCACCCCCGTGGCGCTGCGCGGGTCGATGACGAAGACCACGAAGCCGGCCTCCAGCAAGACGTTGGTGAACATGGCGTCGCGCTGCCAGGCGTTGCGAACCTGGGGCGCCGCCGGTCCGCCGTAGACCTCGACGATGACCGGGTAGCGGCGCGCGGGATCGAAGTCGCGGGGTTTCCAGAGGAACGCCGGCAACGGCACGTGGTCGTCGGCGGCCACCGTGAGAAAGGTCGGCGTCTGCAGCCGGTAGGGCGCCAAGACCTCCGTCGCCGGCGGGGCAACGGTGGCGAGGCGCCTCCCGTCCATGGCGTGCAGGTACAGCCCTGGCGGGGTTTCGGTGTTGCTGTACGCGTCGAGGTAGAAGCGGCCGCTCGGGCTCACCGATACCCTATGGGTACCCGGCTCGGTACTCACCTTCTCGACGGTGCCATCCGCAAGGCGGGTGCGGTAGAGGGCCGGCGCCCAGGGCATGCCGCTCGAGGCGGTGAAGTACACGCTCCCCGTCGCCCGGTCCACGGCCACCACGCCGCCCCCCACCGTGGGGTCGGTGGAGGAGGCGGCCACCATGAGCGGCCCCGGGGTGAGGGAACGCACGAGGGCGCCTTCCCGAGTGAAGAGGTAGAGGTGGTTGAAGCCGTCCCGCTCGGAGCTCATGACGAAGAACCGCCCCCCCTCCACCAACACCAGATCGTCGGCGGCGACGAGGGAGGTCTCGCTCTCCTCGTGGAGGACGTGCTCCGCCTCCCCCGTCCGGCGGTCGACGGCCACGAGGTCGAGGCGCTTTTGCCGCCTGTCCACCGTCTGCACGAACACCGTGCGACCGTCGCCTTGCCAGGCGACCCGCATGACGTACTCGGGCGGCGGGGCACCCAGCTTCGCCCAGCGCACCGTGCCCGAGGCCACCTCGACGATGCCCAACCGGACCCGGGGGTTGGCCTCGCCGGCCTTGGCGTAACGCTGCCGCTCGAGCCGCGGCGTGGCCGGCTCGAAGTCGGGGAAGACGCACTCGCCCACCGCCCCCTCGTCGGACTGGAGGAAGGCGATGGCCCGGGAGTCGGGCGACCACCAGGAGGCGGTGTCCTGGCGGCCGAACACCTCCTCCCAGTACACCCACGACAACGTGCCGTTGAGGACGGTCGGCGAGCCGTCGCGGGTCAGGCGCCGCTCCTTGCCGCGCGCGAGGTCGAGGACGAAGAGGTCGTTGTCGCGCACGAAGGAAAGGTGCGTGCCGTCGGGGGACAACTGCGGGTTCTTCTCGGCCCCCCTGCTGCGGGTGAGGCGCCGGAACTCGGAAGACGCGAGCTCCAGTGCGAACAGGTCGTCGTCGAAGAGGTAGATGGCCAGGCGGCCGTCCCTCGTCAGGCTCGCCGGCCACGGGAGGCTTTCCGGCGCCTTGCCCCCCTCACCGAGGAGCGCCTTGAGGCTCGCCAGGGCACGAGCGGCGTCGCAGGCCGGCCGGCGGGCACCGGTGGCCGGGTCGAACACCTCGAGGGTGCGCGACTCCTTGGGAACGCGGCTGTCGAGGAGCAGCACCGTGTCGTCGGCGAGCCAGCGGTGCTGCGGCACCGCCGTCGCCTCGCCCAGGGCCCGGTCGAAGGCCGCCGCCACCGTGAGCGAAGGCGGCTCCTCGGCCGACGCCGCAAGGCCCCACGTCACCACCAGCAAGGGGGCGACCCATACCAAGCGTGCCCGACGTGCCATGCCGTCACCTCCTGGGGCGCCCGGCGCAGCCAGGCACCCACGAAACGCCGGGCGTATGCTATCGTTTCATGTTGGCGTAGACAAAACACACGAGAGCGGCAGCGCTCCGGGCAGGTGAGACGTGATCATGCTCGATGTTCCCGTCACCGAGATCGAAGCGGAACTCGTCCCGGCCACGCCCCTGCGCCTCGACCCCCGCATCTGGTGGGCCAACGCCCTCCGCGGCGCCCTCGGCGCCACCCTCCGTTTCATGCTCTGCCAGAAGCGGCAGACACCCTGTGCCGACTGCTCCGAGAGGCCCTCCTGTGACTTCGTCCGCTTCTTCCAACCGGAACGCTACCCCGAGCCGGCGGCCCGCGGACCGCGGTACCGTGCTGCCCCCTGGATCCTGCACGCACGGGTGACCGACACCTCCCTCCGTGTCCTGTGTCGGCTCTTCGGTCCGGCGACGAGCGAGGCATGGCGGTGGGTCATGGCCCTCGAGCTCGCCGCTGCGCGGGGGGTTGGCCCCCGTCGACCGGCCTTCCGGTTCCGGGCCCCCGCCACCGTCCGCGCAGGCACCCTGGCCACTTTCGCCCCGCCCGCCCCCGACCCCTCCCGGCCACTTCTCGTCCACTTCCGCTCGCCTTTGCGCCTGCTTCATGACGGCACACCCCACACGGGCCCTCCTGCCTTTGAAACCTTCCTCTCGGCTGCCCACCGTCGCCTCCGCCTCGCGGCCCTCTACTGGGCCGACGGAGTGTCCCTCGACCTCGCTTCCCCCCGTGTGCCGCCTTGCCAGGTGCCGACCCTCGACCATGGCGTCGCCTGGCTCGATTTTCCCCGCTATTCGAGCCGGCAAGAGCGGGCCATGCGCCTGGGCGGCATCGTGGGTCACGTCCGGTATGGCGAAGGATGGTACGACTCGTGGCCCGTCCTCGCCACGGCCGCCGTCCTTCACCTCGGGAAACTGACGACCATGGGTTTCGGCGCGATCGAGTTTGGTCCCGGTTAGGAGCGGGTGGGGTGATGGGCCCGCCACACCTCCAGCATGAGCTGCCCCATGGGGGACACGGCCCACACCCGGGAGTCCTCCTGCTCCTCGGGACCGGCCAGACAGACGGCGAACTGGGCAAACGCCGTGTTGCCCTCGCCGAGGGGCGCGCCGAATCGCGCCAGGAGCGCATCCTCGCGCACCTCGCCTGCTTCGAGCAGGTCGTGGTGGGCGTCGGCGAGGGCGAGGTCCACCGTCACAGGCAACGGCGGAAACTCGATGATCTCCGGGAACCGTTCGAAGAGGTAGAGGACGGGGATACCGAAGGCCTGGCCAAAGGCCACGGCCGTTGCGATCTGCGCCTTGAAGCCGCCCGTGGCGTCGATGACCACGTTCCTCGCTCCCCGCGCCCGGGTCACCTTTGCGAGCTCCTGCACCAGGTTGCGAAGCCCCGCCACCTTGAACTGCGACGGGCGCTCGTCGCGCATCGCCGCGACCCGCCGCCTCTCGACAGCCAGTTGAAACCTCGTGCCCAGGAGCACCTGCAGTGCTCGGGCGGCCGCAGCCCCGGCGTCGGTATCGCTGTGGAGCAGTATCACCTCGCGCAGCGTCGCGTAGGCGCCTTCGGCGCGCAGCGCCTCGAGACTCCCCACCTCGGCGCCGAGGACCCGCAGTCGGCCGCCCACCTCGACGAGCGCCTCCCCCGCACGCTCGAAACGCTGCTCCGCGACCGCCCGAGCCGCGGCCACGACCTGCTCGCTGCACTCCCCGAGCACCGCTCCATCGGCGGGGGGCTGGGTCGCCACCCATCCGTCGTAGTCGCGCAGAATTCGGGCATCGCCCAGGTTGGTGAGCAACGACGTTCCCACCGTTTGCACGAGCGTCGATCGCCCTGCTGGCATAGCCGCCTCCTCCGGTCCCCCGGGCGCCATCCCGAGCGCGATGGTGCCAGGGTCGGCCGCCTCTTGACAAGGGTCGGCCCACCCTCCATATTGACCACAGAGCCGCACGTTTTCCGCAGTCTTTGGCCCGCCACTACTCGCCCACCCCCTTTCGGCCCACCGACAAAGCCCTCCAGAACGATGGAACCGGACAGTTTTGAGGAGGCGTTATGGACGCAACGAACGGTTTTCTCTGGCAAGCGAAACTGGCCGCCTGGCTGCACGACCCGCCGGAGAAGGCGCTGATTCTGGCGCGCACCCGGGAGGGGCACGAGGGCGGCACGGCCGCCAGGCTGCGGGAGCTCTGTTTCGGCGGGGAAACCCTCGCCGGCGAGCTCTTGCAGATCGTGCAGGCGGCCGATCGATGGGCGGCAGCTTCGGATCGTCCCCAGTGGCCACACCCCAAGGAAGCCAGGGGCGAGACCACGCGGATCTTCGCCTGGTCGCGGGGGGGTGCGTACTTCGTCCACCCCTTGGGGGGCGATGTCTACCATCTCCCCGACCTCTACGTGGCGAGCTCCGGGCGCCTGGTGCGCGCAAGCTCCAGCGAGATGGAAGCGGTCCTCAAGGCCGCCGCCGAGGCGGGGGAGCCCACCGAGACTACGCAAGCGCCCCGCAAGCTTGAGGAGGTGATGCCCGATACGGCGCTTTTCGAAGCGCTACAAATCCCCGCCGAATCTGGAAAGGAAGAGTCCTCGACGATCCAGCTGCTGCGTCGGGCGGTGCTTACCCTGTGGCGCTTCGGACCGTTGTTCGATCCCAGCGATTTGCCTCCCGACTCCAGGCTGGGCGAAGTGTGGCGCCTGCTGCCTGCCGACTCCCGGGTGTGCGACCACAGCATCTGGGAGCACAACGCCCTCGCAAGCGCGTTCGCAGGAGCCCTAGCCGCCGATGCGGCGCGCAACCCGGCGTTGCTGGTGGTGTCCTTGGGGCCGGTGCAGGGGTTCATCGAGCAGGCCCGCTCCACCTCGGACCTGTGGGCCGGCTCGCACCTGCTCTCCCGCCTGGCCTGGGAGGCGATGACACCGGTGGTGGAGGAGCTGGGGCCCGACGCCGTCCTCTTCCCCTCCCTCTGGGGCGTGCCGCTGGTGGACCTGTGGCTCGAGGATCAGGGCCTCGATTTCTCGTGTCTCGAAACCCGCGGTCAGGTGCCGGCCTGGAAGCGGGCCCCCACCGACTCCAACCCGCTGTTTTCGCCCTGCTTGCCCAACCGCTTCGTGGCGCTGGTGCCGGCGAACCGCGGCAAGGAGCTGGCCAAAGCCGTGCAAGAAGGGGTGCAGCAGTGGGCCCGCCAGCAGGCGAAGGCCGCTCTCGAGGAGTTGTGTGCCAAGGCCGGGGAAGAACCCACAGCGGACGCCCTGGCGCAGATCGACCGGCAACTGGCGGGGTTCCCCGAGGTGTACTGGGCGCTGGTTCCCTTCCGCGAAGTGCTGGCAGGGGACGGCGGCGCGTGGCCGGATGCCGCCGTGGAGAGCGTCGCCCGGCTGGCCGAGGTGATGGCGCCGTTCTTCGGTTCCAAGGAGGAGCCCGGCTTTCTGGGCCATCGCTTCTGGAAAACCCTCGCCGGTTTCTGGGACGAAAAAGGTGGCCACCACGACGCGGACGCTGCCTTCTTTAGCTATCGCCCCAACCCGGGCACGCTTCTTTAGCTATCGCCCCAACCCGGGCACGCTTTACCCCGCCTTGAGCGAGCTCGCCCAGCGCCTGCTGGACGCCAGCAAGGCCACGCGGGCGTTCGCCCAGGTGCGGGAAGAGGGCTACCGCTGCACGGTGTGCGGCGAGCGGGAGTGGCTGCGCGGGGCGGGCGACGGGGCGACGATCAGCCCACCGAGAAAGAGGCTTCCAAGCTCAAGCCGCGGCGCACGTTCGAGCTGCCCCGAGGGGAGCGCGGCGACACCTTGTGGTCGCGGGTAGCCAACGCCGACCCTGGCCTCGCCAAGCAAGGGGAGCACCTGTGCGCCCTGTGCGCCTTAAAGCGCCTGTGGCCGCGCCGCTTTGCCGACGAGGTGGGGCCTCACGTCCAACTG
>FWPV01002267.1_pt1 | contig 45902 bp, 50 predicted proteins | sample 2228371 | NCBI WGS metagenome assembly FWPV01 (sample SAMEA103939776, study PRJEB20133) | metagenome
GGTCTATTTAGTTTGTCTGGTCTGTCTGGTTTATCTGGTTTCTTTGAGGGAGACGTCGTCGATCCAGACTGTGCCTCTGATATAACGATCGAATTTATCGGTCTTCTCCCTTCGGACCCTCACCAGAGCCCCCTGAGAATGCGCTGGAGTGCGGAATGAGAGCACCATCTCTCTCCACTCGTTGTCTCCTATAAGGGGTTCTGATGAGATTTGAAATCCAAACCCAATTCCAGAGACTTCTATTTTAATCCCACTCTTTGTCGTAATCCCCTTTGTTTTAAGGTAAGCCCTGAGTCTGTATTCTCTACCGGGCTTTAACGGAACGAATTGATAGATATGATGAAAATCGACATTCTCCTTTCCATCAAAGACAATCCTTAGGGAATTCTTCCCCTCAAAAGCGGTGGAAGGGTCGAAAGAGACCTCCGCTCCAGAAACCTTATGGATTTTCCAATCAAAACCTCCTCCTAGGATTTCCCTCTTTTCGAACCCTCCATTGGTGATCAAATTTCCATCCCCGGGAAAAGAGAGGCCTTCTTCCTCAAGCCTCTCCTTCCAGACCTGATAGGCCTCGTGAATTTCTCCATGTGCAATGAGAAATTCAATATGTCTGAGAGTTGATTGGCGGTCACTCTGAATCCCGTAAGAGTATTTTTTCTCCCAGGCCTTTTTGGCAGATTCCTTATCACCTATCTCATAGAGATAGGTGAGATATTGATGCATTGAAAGGCGATCCCTTGGAACCACCTTTTCGAGAATCTGATCCCTATCCTTTATCCCCTTGAAAAGAACCTCGTAGACCAGACCTGACTGATTGGGATAATTCTTAAGAATATAGGAAAAATGTGGAATGGCCTTTTCTATCTTTCCTTGTTGAAGAAGAAGGTTTGCAGTCACCCATCTCCCCTCAAACCCTGTTGGGAAGAGAAGGATAGCCTTCTCCAACGCCTGCTCTGAAGCCTTCTCCTCCCCTGAGCGGTTGAGAAGTTTAGCCAGATGGAGATAGTATTGCTGTTCAAGGGGATTCCGCTGGATCGCCTCTTTCAGATATTTCAACGCCTCCCTGAGGTCAATGTTTTGGAGATCCCACTGGTAAAGGAGACTTAATTTATAGAATGGATCAGGGTTAGAACGATTGAGCCCTATCGCCTTAATCAAACGCTCTCTGGAAGAAGTCCCTTGATAGAGGGAAATCCCCCTCCAGATTGAAAGGATGTGATTCCCAAGAAAAAGGGAAAGGAGAATGAGAAAAAGGGGAAAGAGAATCCTTTTCATAAAAAGGCCCTCTCCTTAAGTCGAAACCGGTTCATCCCCCGACGTGTACGGGAGTTCTTTTTTCTTTCCCTCCTTGCCGTAGTAATAATGATACCTGTAGTAATAATACCCATAGTCACTTCTATGAATATTAATCCGGTTGATCACAACCCCAAGGATCTTTGCATTGACCTGATGGAGGGCCTCCTTGGCTTGCTGGAGGGTCTCTCTGGGTGTCTTTCCTCCCACCACCACGAGGATCAACCCATCCACCACCGTGGAGAGGACGATCGCATCGGCAAAACCAAGAATTGGCGGAGAATCCAGAACGATGTGATCGAAACGTTCCCCAAGGGAGTCGATCATGCTTCTAAATAGTTTGGAACCAATCAGTTCCGAGGGGTTTGGAGGAATCGGACCAGAGGAGATGTAAAAAAGGTTTGGAATCTCTGTGCTCTTAATAAGGGGTTCCAATTCCGTATGGCCAGAGAGAAAATTGGAGAGTCCTAACCCATTCTCATCATTGAAGACCTTATGGACCCTTGGCCTTCTCAAATCCGCATCGATGATGACCACTTTTGCCCCTGTCTGGGAGAGGGCAATCGCTGTATTGATGACAGTCGTGGTCTTCCCCTCTTCCGGATTTGGGCTTGAGATGGCAATCCTCTTGGGGGGTCTTTCAGAGAAGGAGAGGAGGATGGAGGTGCGAATATTCCGGTAGGCCTCAGAAAGCAGGGATCTGGGATGACCATAGGTGACCAGTTCAACAGGGTAGGACTTCCCGCTTTCTAACCTCTTCCGCCTCTCATGGGAGATTTCAGGAACCATCCCGAGAGAGGGAAGCCGAATCTGTTGTTCGACTTCTTCAGGAGTCTTGACTGTGTTATCGAGATATTCGAAGAAGAAGGCCAGCCCCACCCCAAGAAAGAGACCCACAACAATCGCCAGAATCAGATTGAGGGGTTTATTGGGTCGATGGGGTTTCAAAGGGACCTCAGCTTGATCAACTACCTGAATGTTGCTGGCGGTAATGCCTGCAGAAACCCCTGCCTCCTTCATTCGCTGAAGCAAGCCTTTATAGAGCTCCCTGTTGGTATCGGCCTCTCGTTTGAGGATGTTATACTGAATCGCCTTCTCCTTCATCTCCATCACCTTTGCCTTTTGCTGTTCAAAGGCTTTCCGGATGAAGGATTCCTTTCGAAGGCTTGACTCATAATCATTCTTGATGGCGGTTAGGATCTTTGAGACCTCAGACTCGATTCGCTTCTGAATGGTCTGCATCTGATTTTTAAGCCTTAGCATCTCCGGATACTCAGGCTTATAGGTCTCGGAGAGTTTCATATACTGGGCTTCCAGTTGAATATAGGCCTGCTTCAGGTCCATGATCAACTTGTTCTCAAGGATGGAGGGAAGGGCGTCAAACTGGACCTCCTTTGTCTGTTTATAAAGGGCCTCCTTTGCCATCCTTTCAGATTCTGCTTTGGTCAAGGCCTCATTCAGCTCGGTCAACCTCTGCATGGTCACATTCTCTTTTTCCTCAAGGGAGACAATATCGTGTTTTGAAGCAAAGGCCTGAAGGGATTCATCCGCCCTCTCCACCTTGGCCTTCAGGTCCTCCAACTGCTGGGTCAACCACTCCTTGGCATGCTGGGTGGTTACATAACGGGTTTCCAGATTTTGCTGAATATAGTTGGTGGCCAAGGTATTGCTCACCTGGGCAGAAAGTTCGGGGAAATGGGTATCAAAGTGAATTTTGACAAGGCGGGAATTCCGGATGGGCTCAATCTTTAACTTTTTTAGAAATTTATTTATGAGAAGGCTCTCCTTCTCTTCCTCTGAAGAGTCCCGGTCGCTTTGTGAATCCCCTCCTGAAAAGAGAGAAGCGATGGATTTTATGAATTCAGATCTCCATTTTTGAAAAGGGGTTTCTGTGGTTGGAAGAAATTCAGGGTGTTCACCCAGTTTGAGGTTCTGGATCACCCGTTTGGCAAGGCTCCGGCTTTCCAGAATCTTATACTGGGTTTGATAATAGTCCATATCCATGGTATTGACCGCAAAGATCTCTTTGAAATCCACGATCTGGGGATTCTCTTTATTGATCTGAATGGTGGTGGTTCCCCTGTAGATGGGTCTCATGGTGAATGTAGCAATCGCAGTGGTTACAATGACGATCAGGAATGTGGCAAGGACTGTCCATCGCCTCTTCTGAATCACCTTCCAATAATCCCTGAGGTGGACCTCTTTCTCCTCGGTCCCTCCAGGGGAGAGATACCAGGGAGGAGGAAGCTGATAACGGTCCTCCTGAGGAATCTGTTTTAATAACTCCATAGGGAACCTCCTCAACCCTCATAAAGTTCCAAGAGAGACACCAAACCCTATGAGACCTTTTAAAGTATCCCTCAGGCCAATCAGGAAGGTTTTGATTCCGCTCTTTGGAACAATAACAATGTCATTTTCAATCAAATAGATATCTTCTGCCTTTCCTTTCTGAACCGCATAAAGATTGACCGTAATGGTCTCGCGCTCATTCCCTTTCCCCGAGTATCGGAATATCTTTGCCTCACTGCCATTGGCCTCAGGTTTTAACCCTTCGGCCATGGCAATCGCCTGGCTGACTGTAACCCTCTTCCCCTTAAGTGGAAACCCCCCGGGTTTTACGACCTCCCCTCCCACAAAGACCTTTCCAGAGACCGGGATATTTAGGACATCCCCATGGCTCAGTGAAAGATTGAGGTTGAGATCTCCCCGGATGAGTAAATCCTCAAGATTGATCACAAAGGTTTGAATGGTCTCTGCCTGAGGGTCTTCTCCTTTTTTAAGGCCTTCCTCTCCCAGAGGAGGAGGCCGAATCAAAAACAGAAACTGGCCTGCATCCTCTTTAAGTCCACCAGCCATTCCCAGGGCTTCAAGGATTGTCTTTGGGCCCGCCACCTCAAAGACCCCTGGCTTTTCTACCGCTCCTATCACAGAGATTCTCTGGCTCCTGTATTCTTTGATAAAGACCGTCACATGAGGATTCTGAAGATATCTTTCAGCCAGAAGGTCTCTGATCTCTTTTTCCAGTTCATAAGGGGTGAGCCCCTTCACCCTTAAAATCCCGAGAAGGGGCAGGCTAATATTCCCTTGGGAACTGACACGAACGGTCCGATTCAATTTTTCTTCTTCGAAGACTGAAATTTCGAGGAGGTCTTCCGGTCCGATCCTGTAATCCCGGTAAAGGTCTCTCTTTGAGGTGAGGGCGCCAAGTAAAATTTTTTCATTCATCGCCCTCACCTGTTTAGAGGTCTCAATCTCTTTTAGAGGGATTCCCGGCTCAATGGATTCCTTTTTTGGTGGAGTTGAGGCACAGGAAAGAATGAGAAAAGACAGGAAAAGATAGATTCCAACTAATTTAAATCCTTCTCTGGGGGAAAAGAGTTTAATCACCCTTCCAAAATCCATCTTTTCCTCTATTTGATTAAAAAGCCCAGCAGATTATTTCATTTAATTTCATCTGGCTGGGCTTTCTAAAAAGGAAGTATTTAACTAATTCCTTTAGGGGCAGAGAGGGATTCTATCCTCATCGTCGTCTTGGGAAACAGCCACTCCCGCAATGGCTCCCACCGCTACTGCTGCGGCTGCAATTCCAACCCATGTCCAGGTAGAAAGCCCCAAAAAACCTCCTCCCGTGGTTCCGGTCGCTGTGGTCTCCCCTGCCTGGGCAACCATTGTTCTGGGTGGAATCTTTATGGCTGAAGAGGGAAGGGTGATGGCTTCTTTTGGTGAAACCGCTGCCAAAACAGTATGGGTCTCATCCAGCACCATCAACTTCCCCTGAGTGGTTTTGAAGGTCACCGCACCATTGGAATGAATCTGGATGGAGCCAATGACCTCCTCGCTCCCTTTACCCGATAACGGAATACGTGAGGCCTGAAGGGGCTTATCCTTTGAGATGGAGATTTTTCCTATTTTAAAGTTCAATTCACTGCCTGAGGGGATTCGAAACTCAATTCCTCCTTGAGAGAGGGAAAGGGACTCTTCAGAGGTAAAGGAGAAAAGGCTATTGGGCTTGACTTCAATCACTCCCCCATTTGTAAGAGAAAGATGGGCCATCCCCTTTTCGGTCTTGACCCTCACTCCCTGAAAGATTGGGAAGTGGGAGGATTCAACATTCTTCCATATATTCTCCTTCGATTCGAACTTTACTTCTCCTCGAGAGACCATCTCCCCCAGAGGGAGGGCCTTTCCCTTTGCCTCTGCAACCATCCTATGGAACCCATTCACGGCAAGGAGAAAAGAAATGACAAGGAAATAGATGAATGCCTTTTTAACCATCCATACCACCTCCTTTTCAATTTTGAAATTTATATATATCAAAATAAGAATTTTGTCAAGTTTTTTTGAGGTGTAAAGTTTGATGGTAAATTGATGTAACCTATCAAAATTATTGGACAGATTCAACTCCGTCTTTTTGGCTCAAAAGAATTTAAGGGGTTAATTTCAATGGTGGGGGCTTGACAAGGTGAGGAAGAAAAAGATATTGGGATGGATAAGGAGAAAGCAACGCCCGATGGATGAACTGCGTGAGTTGATTAGCGATCTCAAACTCTATCTGGAATATCTCAAAGGGATGGGGATGGATTCGATTCCAATCTCAAAAAATTTTTTGGGAAAACCTAATTCCTCTGACATTCTTACCCTCCATGAAATACGGAAAGAGTTAGGGGATTGCAAGAGATGTAAACTTCATCGAACCCGAAGGACGATTGTGTTTGGGGAGGGGAATGAAAAGGCGACCTTGATGTTTATTGGAGAAGGTCCTGGCTATGACGAAGATGTGCAGGGAAGGCCTTTTGTGGGGAAGGCTGGACAACTCCTGACGAAGATCATCCAAGCGATCCATCTTCAAAGAGAAGACGTTTACATCACCAATATCATCAAATGTCGACCTCCACAGAATCGGAACCCAGAGCCGGATGAAATCGAAAGGTGTTCCCCTTTTCTCATGAAACAGATCCAAACGATCCAACCCAAAATTATATGTGCCTTAGGGACGTTTTCTGCTCAGACCCTGCTCAACACCAACGCAAAGATCACCTCCCTCCGGGGAAAGGTCTATGATCTGGAGGGAATTCGAGTAATCCCAACCTATCACCCTGCCTTTTTGTTGAGAAACCCTGAGAAGAAGAAAGAGGTCTGGGAAGACATGAAGAAGATTCAACAATTAATGTCCGAAATAGAAATGGTCTATCCAGAAGGCAAGGATAGCCGATAATTCAATTCAAATCCTTTCTCCTTTAGGCCCTCCAGAAGCCTAAAGGTCGCCTCTTTTAAAAGAATCTCCCAGATAGAGAACCTTTTTTTAGGATAAATGACGTTAGGCTTTCCCTCAATCGCCACCTCTTTTGCAGCAAGATCGATGGTATCTTGCAAATTGCCAATTCGGTCGACCAACCCCAACTGTTTGGCCTGCTCTCCCGTGAGAATGCGACCGTCAGCAATCTGGGCTACCCGCTCACGGTCCATTTTTCTCCCCTCTGCGACCGCCTGAATAAATTGCTGGTGGACATTGTCGATTACCATCTGGATAATCCTCTTTTCCTCCGGGGTCATCTCCCGAAATGGGGAACCGATGTCCTTATGTTCACCGCTTTTGAGGACGACCCCTTTTACACCAATCTTTTTGAAAAGTTCTTCCAGATTGGTAAACTCCATCAGCACCCCAATCGAACCAGTGATCGTCCCGGGGTTCGCCACAATTTTATCAGAGGCACAGGCAATATAATAACCTCCGGAGGCCGCCACCGAGCCCATCGAGGTAAATACCTTCTTTTTCGCTCTGGCCTTAAGAACCTCTCGATGAATCTCCTGAGAGGGACCAACCCCTCCTCCTGGGGAGTCGATCCGGAGGATGATCGCCTTGACCCCGTCGTCCTCCGTATATTGATGGATCTCCTCAATAATCCCCTGGGATTGTGTGATCATCCCTCGGATCTCAACGATGGCGATCTTATCCCCAAAAGCAAATTGACCAGGCCTCCCAGCCGATCGCCCAATATAAAAAAGGATGAAAAAGAAAAAGATCAGAAGAACGCCAATTGCCCCCAGCCCCATCAAAATTCGTTTCCGTTTCATAGAACCCTCCCTCTTCATCATGAAGATCTCCCAAGGATCATTGGAAATTTATTCTCCCCCCTCGATCCCTATACCGGTGAAACCCGTATCGTTTCAAAGGGTGAGGCTTGAAAAATACGAATCAGTTTCGATTTGACCAATTCGAGAATCGCTAAAAATGTAACAATGATCAATCGACGAGAAGCTCCTTCCGGGAAGAAAAGATGGAAGGCCATGCTCCGCTTCTCTCTCTGAAGAAGGTCAAGGATCTGCTGACCCCTCTCCTCAACTGTCACCCGCTCCAATATGACCTCATGAACCATTTCTGGCTTAACGCTTTCCAGAACCTTTCGGAACGCCTCCAAAAGTTCAAAGAGGCTAACCTCAATCCGCTCCTCCTCAGGTTCATCTTCATCCTCGGAGGCCAATCGAATAAAGACATCCCGATTTAGGAGAGGTCTTCTTTCTAAATCGACTGCAGCGTTTTTATATTTTTGATATTCGATCAATCTTCGGACCAGTTCAGCCCTTGGATCCTCTCCTCCCTCTTCTTCCTCCCCCTCCGAAGAGGAAGGAAGAAGCATCTTCGATTTGATATGTAAGAGGGTGGAGGCCATTAAAAGATATTCCCCGGCCACATCAAGATTGAGCACTCTCATCCATTTGAGATACTCCAGATATTGTTCGGTGATGAGGGCGATGGGGATATCAAAAATGTCTATCTCATTCTTCTGGATGAGATGGAGCAAGAGATCGAGAGGTCCTTCGAACTTCTCCAACCGAATGGTGTAGGGTGAACTTTCTTCGTGAGCCAAATCTTTCTCCATCATTCCTTTCCCCTCGCGGTTTTTAGAATAAAGTCCACCTCCTCCTCCCGGGTCTTCACCTCCTCATCCAATCGAGCCTTGAGCAGACGGTTGAGGGTCTTTTTGATCATCGGGCCCGGTGGAATGCCCATCTGAATCAAATCCGACCCGGTTAACAGAGGCCTTGCATCCTTGAGTTGGGTGAAGTAGAGGGAGATATAACGTCGTGTGACCGTTTGAGTGGTTTTGGCCATCATGAACAACTTCACCTCTGTTGGAAGCGGATCGAGCAGGCTATAGATCTCTGATCGTTTGGGTTTCAGACCGGCTTGGATCCAAGAGAGGATCTGCAAAAGGGTTTGGTTGGCCTGCTTCTTACCCTCGAGCACCTTTTTTTGAAGTTTTTCGTTCATCGATAGACGCTGGCAGAGCTCCTCCAGTTCCTTCTCCTTTAAGGAATCGGTGAAGGCATAGAAATAGATCATCCATCGTTCATATCGCTCCTCCAAATAGAGAAGATCAAACCAGGAGACCACATGTTGAACCTCTTCAAACAGCACTTCCATCTCTTCAGTCAATTTTAGTTCCGGGTGAAGGACGGGAAAAAGGTTGAAATCCTTCATCCGTTTGACAGCCGAAAAAGGATTTTTTTCGCGAAGGATCAAAATGAGTTCAGAAAGAAGCCGACCTCCAGAGAGACGATTCGTGAACCCCATCTTAACCGCATTTTTCATCAGATTCTGCGTATGTTTCGCAATCTGGAATCCCAATCTCTGTTCAAACCGGATGGCTCGGAAGATTCGGGTGGGGTCTTCCACAAAAGAGAGATTGTGAAGGACCCGGATCACTTTTTCTTTAAGGTCCCTCATCCCTCCAAAAAAGTCGATTAATTCTCCAAAAGATTTTGAATTCAGTTGAATGGCCAGGGTATTGATGGTGAAATCCCTCCGATAGAGGTCCCTCTTGATCGAACTCTTCTCAACCATGGGGAGCGAAGCAGGAGAATCGTAAACCTCAAACCGGGCAGTGGCCACATCGACTTTAAGACCATCTGGAAAGAGAATGATGGCGGTGCCAAATTTTTTATGGGACCGAATGCGACAGGGAACCCTTCTTTCGAATTCTTCCGCCAGCAGAATGCCATCGCCTTCGACGACGATATCCACATCAAAATTTTCAATCCTCATCAGCAGGTCTCTCACAAATCCGCCTACCGCATAGACCGAAAATCCCAGTTCGTCCCCAACCTTTCCAAATTCAATGAGCAATTTCTGGATACGCTCTGGAAATCGCTCCTTCATCAGTTGGGAAATTCCCTTGCGTCGAGTATAGAGAGGTTGGCTCTCCATAGCGGTGCTTCCCTTTGCGGACCTCAACATCTCTTCCTGAAGACCCCGCATCACATCGCCTACTGAAATGGTTCCCACCAATCTCTCATGGTCGATCACAGGGAGAAGGCTCTGGTTATGGCCAATGATCAGTTCTTGGATCCGCGAAAAAGGCGTGTCGGGCGAGACGACCGAGAACTCCGTACTCATATAATCTTTGACCAGGGAAGATTGAAGTCCATGGTGGGTAGCCCTTTCTACCACCTGTTTTGAAATCAGCCCCACCACCTTTTCATCCTGAAGCACCGGGAGGACATTGAGGTGATATCGGGCAAGCACCTCTCCTGCTTCCTCCAAGGTTCTCCCAGCCTCGATGGTTTTTACGGGGTAGGTCATCATATCCCTGGCACTCTTTTTGGGTTTGATCAGGTCTCTCAATGTCTTGAGCAGCCGTTGGTGAACCTCTGTCAACGTCATCCCTTTGATGGTTGCAGAGGCGGCAGTGGGATGGCCTCCCCCTCCAAACTCAGCCGCCACCTCAGAACAGTTGACCTCCTCAATGCGACTCCTCCCGATCAAGTAGACCCGATCTTCCATCCGGACCAAAGCAAAGAGGACATCCAGGTTTTCCATGTCCTTTAATTTGTGAACCAGCACTGCAATGTCACCAATGTATCGGTCCGAGGAAGCCTCTGCAATCACCACATCAACTCCCTGAATGGGGTATCGATGGGCGGATTGAATCAGTTCATTCAGGAGATAAACCTGTTCTGAAGTAAGTTCTTTCGTAATGATATTGGAAATGACATTGAGATTGGCTCCCTTCCTCAACAAATATCCTGCCGCCTTGAAATCTTCTTCTCGGGTGGAGGGGTAGGAGAGGTTTCCCGTATCCTCATAGATCCCAAGCATCATTACGGTCGCCTCATCCGGAGTGATCTCAACCTGACGCTCTCTTAAAAGATCCAGAAGAAGGGTAACCGTCGCCCCCACCTCCGAAATCACTTCCACTGATCCATGAAGGTCCTCTGGAGAGGGAGGGTGATGATCGTAGATGTGAATCTCTAAACCGGGTTTCGATACGATTTCTGAAAATTTTCCAATTCGGCTGATCTGTCTGGTATCCACCAAGATGAGTCGGGTGACTTGCTTGAGGTCGATGTTTTTGATCCTCTCCACTTGGAGGGCATAAAGGGTGGAATGGATGAAGAAGTCTCGAAGGCTTCGCTCTTGAGAACCCGGGAATACCAACACCGCCTCGGGATAGAGTTTTTTAGCGGCCAACATCGAAGCCAACGAATCAAAATCCGCATTCGTATGGGTGGTGATGACTTCCATGTTCCTCAAAAAGGAAAGAAGTTATCCTCGGGGGTGATATCGCTGGTGAACCTTCTTCAATCTCTCCCCTGTGACATGGGTATAGATCTGAGTGGTGGAGATATCCACATGACCCAGCATCAGCTGAACCGACCGTAGATCCGCTCCCCTCTCAAGAAGATGGGTAGCAAAGGAATGTCGGAGCAGATGAGGCGTGATCCTTTTATGGATGCCAGCCTTTCGGGCATAGGCCTTGATATTCTTCCAGAACATTTGCCGACTCATCTCCCTACCCATTCGGTTGATAAAAAGGAACGGACTCTCCCTTCCTTTTGAAAGCCTCCCCCGAACCTCCTTTAAATAGAGGCTCACCCATCGGATGGCCTCTTGTCCGAGGGGAACCACCCTCTCTTTTGAACCTTTTCCAAAAAGAAGGACATACCCCCCTTCTAAGTTGACCTGATGGGTTGGAAGTCGAGTCAATTCAGAAACTCGCATTCCTGTCGCATAAAGCATCTCCATCATCGCACGGTCTCTGAGGCCCAGAGGGGTTTGAAGATTGGGTTGTTCCAAAAGAGACTCCACTTCCCTAAGCGTCAAAACCTCGGGTAATGACCTCGCCACTTTTGGGGATTCGATCTCCTCAACCGGGTTAATCCTTAGAACCCCTTCCTGAACCAAAAAGCGAAAGAAGGTTCGAAGGACCACCAGATTACGCGCCACCGTCTTGATGGAAAGGCCCTCTTTCTTTAGGGAAAGAAGAAAAGCCCTCACATCAAGTTTGTTGACGGATTGAACTTCGCTAATCCCCTTTTTCTTTAAAAAGTCAAAGAAGCGATTCAATCCTTGACGATAAGCCTCGAGGGTGGTTCGGGCAAGACCTTTTTCGACGACCAAATAGTGGAGGTATTGGTCTAAGTAATGGTCCATTCTTTTTTTGAATAATCAGGCTTTCTGAATAAAAAGCAGAGGAGAGAAACAGTCCTCTGCTTTAGATTGAATGGCTTCCGTGGGTCCCCCTCATCAAACCCCGGTATGGCCAAATCCTCCTCCTTGTCTCTGAGTAGCCGGAAGGTCATCCACCTCCTCCAGAGTGGCTCGAAAAACCTGAGAGATGACTAACTGAGCAATCCGGTCGCCATGGTGGATGACCAAGGGGTCCTTTCCAAAATTGATCAATAGAACCCCAACCTCTCCACGGTAGTCGGAGTCGATGGTGCCCGGCCCATTGATGATTCCTATCCCCTTCTGGATAGCCAATCCACTTCGGGCTCTGATCTGTCCTTCAAACCCTTCAGGAATTGCGATCGAGATTCCAGTAGGGATAAGCCGCCTCTCTCCTGGACCCAGGACCACGTCTTCCTCAAGGCATGCAAAAAGGTCCATGCCTGAAGATCCACTGGTCATGTACTGGGGAAGTGAGATGGGACAATTTTTTTTTAACCTTTTGACAAAGACCTTTATTCGTTCCATCGATCCAATCTTTTTAGGGCGTTATCAAAATCCTTACCCTCCACCGGACCCATAACGGTCAAACAGAAAAACTCTTCATTAAAGATCTCTTTAGCCAGTTCCCTTACCTCCTCCTCCTTCACCTCATCGATTCCCCTGAGGATGGTCTCGACAGGAAGGTAGGATTCAAAGTAAATCTCATTTTTTGCCAGACGGGTCATCAGGCTATCCGAACTTTCAAGGCTGAGGAGAAGATTCCCTTTGAGTTGCTCTTTGGCGGTCTCGAGCTCTCTATTTTTAAAAGGCTTCGTCTTCAGGTAAACAAACTCCTTCAGGATGAGGTCAATCACCTTTTGAAAGGATTCTTCGCTGGTCCCTGCATAAACCACCGTCAGTCCAGTGTCGAAATAGGCTGGAAGGTAGGAATAGACAGAATAGGCCAATCCCCGGTTCTCACGGATCTCCTGAAAAAGCCTGGAGCTCATCCCTCCTCCCAAAATCGTGTTCAGGGTATAGGAGGCGAAGCGTCGGGTATGGTTGTAGCGAAGCCCTTTCGTTCCAAGACAGAAGTGGACCTGCTCCAGATCTCTTTTCCAGATATGAGTTCGGGAGACAGACTCTGCCCTCTTCCTCTCCTTCGTCTTATCCGATTTGGGGATTTGACCAAAGGAGGCTTCGATTTGATCCACTACCTCCTGATGTCGAAGGTTTCCCGCCGCACAGATAATGGTTCGATTGGGCTGATAGTGTTCTTTAAAGAATCGAACAATCTGGTCGCGATGAAACGATTGAACCCTCTCAGAGGTTCCGTAGATGGGAAAACCCAAGGGATGGTCTCCCCAACAGATCTGGTTGAAAAGTTCGTGGATATAATCGTCAGGAGTATCCTCCACCATCTTGATCTCTTGAAGGATCACCATCCTCTCTTTCTCTATCTCCTTCTCGTCCATGACCGAATGGAGAAAGATATCGGAAAGCAGGTCAATCGCTAAGGGGAGATTCTTATCGATCACCTTTGCATAGAAACAAGTATATTCCCTTCCGGTAAAGGCATTGAGGGTCCCCCCTACGGAGTCGATCTCCCTGGCAATCTCATAGGCAGTCCTCCGTTCAGTGCCTTTGAAGAGGAGGTGTTCAATGAAATGGGAGATTCCGTTTTCAGAAGGGGCTTCATCTCTTGATCCAGTGGTCACCCAAATACCAATCGAGACCGATTTGAGATAAGGGATCTCCTCCGTGATTACCTTGATCCCATTGCTCAGGACCGTTTTTTGATATCCCTCTCCTGAAATCATCCAAGAAGAGTTTAAAAGAATATGAGGTTTTCTAATCGATTCGTCCATCAATTGCTCTTGGAGCCTGATTTTTTTGCCATCTCCCTTAAGGCTGCCTTTCGGCTCAATCGGATTCGGCCTTGGGGATCGATGTCTATTACCTTTACCCAAACTTCCTCACCCTCCTTCAGCACATCAGAGACCGACTTCACATGACCCTCTGCCAGTTGAGAAATGTGGATGAGTCCATCCGTGCCAGGAAATATTTCCACAATGGCACCGAACCCTAAGATTCGGACGACCTTTCCCTTGTAGAGGCCTCCTACTTCGACCTCTTGGGTCAGGGCTTTAATCAGTTTGATGGCCTTTTCCAGGGCTTCGTAATTGGGAGAGGCCAACTTTACCATTCCAGAATCTTCGATATCCACCTTCACCCCTGTTTGGTCCACAATGCTTCGAATGGTCTTCCCTCCTGGACCGATAATGTCTCGAATCTTTTCTGGTTTGACTTGCATGGTGATGATTCGAGGGGCATGGCGTGAAAGGTCCTTTCGAGGCTCGGAGATGGTCTCGTTCATCTTGGAAAGGATGTGAAGCCTTCCTTCACGGGCCTGGCTGAGTACTTGTTGCAGAATCTCTTTGGTTAAGCCTTGGGTCTTGATATCCATCTGGATCGCCGTCACCCCATTTGCCGTTCCAGCAACCTTAAAATCCATATCCCCAAAATGGTCCTCATCTCCTAAAATGTCTGAGAGAATGGCTACCTGGCCATCCTCGAGAATCAGCCCCATGGCAATTCCAGCCACAGGGGCTTTGATGGGAACTCCTGCATCCATCAAGGAAAGACTGGCTCCACAAACCGTTGCCATGGAAGAGGAGCCATTTGATTCCAAAACTTCGGAGACAATTCGAATGGTGTAAGGAAATTTCTCATTGGAGGGAAGGACCGGAAAAATCGCCCTCTCTGCGAGAGCCCCATGTCCAATCTCCCTTCGACCAGGCGCCCTCAAGGGAGCAGCCTCCCCTACACAGAAAGGCGGGAAATTGTAATGGAGCATAAACGATTTATAACTTTCTCCCAATAGGGAGTTTATCTTCTGTTCGTCTTCAGAGGTTCCAAACGTCACCACCGCTAAGACCTGAGTCTCTCCTCTGGTGAAGAGGGCTGAACCGTGGGTTCTGGGAAGGATTCCCACCTCACAGGAGATGGGTCGAATCTCTGAAAGGCCCCTTCCATCAATTCTCCTTCGGTGTTTTAGAATCAACTTTCTCATGGTGGTACGGTGGATCTCTTCTAAGGCAATCCTCACCATATTTTTGGTGCCCTCATCCTCTGCCCCCAATTCCTTCAAGGTCTCCTGAAGGATCTCTTCCAACCTTTCCCTCCTCTTTAGTTTTTCCTGAATAAAGAAGGCTTCGGTCAACTTTCCCTCGGCCAAGGTTTGAACCCTATCGAAAATGTCCTCTTTCGGTCTTAGAAGCTCAAACTCCCTGGCCGGAACTCCAGTAATGGACTTCAGTTCTTTCTGAAGGTTGATCACAGGCAGGATGGATTGATGGCCAAAGATAATGGCCTCTAAGATTTCCTCTTCCCTTACCTCCTTGGCACTGCCCTCTACCATGATAATGGCATTCTCACTTCCTGCAACGAAAAGATCGATATCGCTTAGTTCTAACTCCCCTGGGGCAGGGTTGAGCACATACTCTCCGTCAATTCGCCCTACTTTGGCTCCTCCAATTGGGCCAAAGAAGGGGATATCAGAGATGGAAAGGGCCGCAGAGGCTCCGATCATTCCCAAGATTGCTGGATCATTATCTGGATCGGCAGAAAGGACTGTCGCAATGACCTGAACCTCGTTCTGAAATCCTTTTGGAAAGAGGGGGCGAAGTGGACGGTCAATAAATCTTGAAATGAGCGTCTCATGATCACTGGGCTTGCCTTCTCTCTTAAAAAACCCCCCAGGGATCTTCCCTGCTGCATAGGTCATTTCAAGGTAATTGACGGTGAGGGGAATGAAATCCAACCCCTCGCGTTTCTTGTCAGAAGCAACCACCGTAACCAAGACCACGGTCTCACCATATCGAACCAATACCGAGCCATTGGCCTGTTTGGCCACTTTTCCAGTTTCAATCGAAATTGGTCTCCCAGCAAAATCGGTTTCTAAACTTCGAACCATAAAATTCGCCTCACTCCTTTTAAGATTATTCCATGCGGGATTGACTCCCCCGATCTTTGAAAACCTTGAGACTTAACCCAGAGACTCTATTTCCGTAGACCCAACTTATCAATCACGACCCGATATCTCTCGATATTATTCTCTTTGAGGTAGTTAAGGAGTTTTCTCCTTTGGCCAACTAATTTCAAGAGACCCCTTCGAGAATGATGGTCTTTCTTATGAACTTTAAAGTGTTCCGTGAGATACTGAATCCTCTCACTCAAAAGCGCAATTTGAACTTCAGGGGATCCTGTATCCTTCTCATGGAGTTTGAATTGGTCAATGATCTCCTTTTTTCTTTCCTGTAAAAGCGTCATGAAATCCCTCCTTGGAACGATGCATATTTTTCATCGAAATGGAATATTCTCAGGGGACGAAAGATAAGGGTTTTCGAGTCGTTCCCATCGATCTTCTCCCTCTTCCTCTCTGTCCTTAAAATGGCCACCAAGCCTGTGCCTGGAGAGGACATCTTTAGCCACCCTCCTTCTTGAAAGGCAGGAAGCGTTTGACCAAAGAGGTCATAGAGAGTCACCCCTTGTCCAAAACGAACCTTCCTTGCAATGCTCTCCTCTACCACCACTTCAGGCATGGTTGACAAGGCCTCTCTGGGGGAGATGAGCCAGGATTGGAGTTCCTCAATCTGGTTGATCTTTTTTAATGCCTCCCAAGGAATAGCCTGGGTGAGGGTAAAGGTTCCACTTCGAGTTCTTCTCAGGGAGACCAAGTGTGCTCCACACCCGATCCTTTGCCCTACATCCTTTGCCAGGGAACGGATATAAGTTCCTTTCGAACAAGAGACCTGGAACTGAACAAGGGGGAGGGCGATCTTTTGAACCTCAAGGCTAAAAATCTCAACCACCCTTTCCTCCCGTTCAACCTCGATCCCTTTCCTCGCCAACCGATAGAGGGGTTTTCCCTTTATTTTGATGGCAGAAAACATAGGGGGTTTCTGTCTAATCTTCCCCAAAAAGTGTTGAAAGACCGAAAGGATTTCCTCTGGGGTTACCTCTTCCCATGGACTTTTATGGACCACCTCTCCGGTTGGGTCATCCGTGGTCGTCTCCTCTCCCAATTTTAAGATCGCCTCATATTGTTTGGGTTCCTCTGTTAAGAAGGGGGCCAATTTGGTCCCCTCATTGATGACGATTGGCAAAACCCCGGTGGCAAATGGATCTAATGTTCCAATATGCCCCACTTTTTTAAGTCTAAACCTATGCTTGATCTCCTTAACCACTCCAAAGGAACTGATCCCTCCAGGTTTATCCACTACGAGAACGCCATCAATCCTCATCCCCATCTCTCCCCTTTTCCTCTCTTATCCGATGGAATATTTCTTCAATATGGATGGCATATTCAATCGATGGATCGAAATGGAATAGGATATCGGGCGTATACTTCAGTCTGATTCGTCTGCCCAATTCCCTCCGGACATATCCTTTGGCGCTGTTGAGACCCCTTAGGGAACTCTCTTTCTCCTCGAGGCTCCCAGCCACACTGAAATAGACGTTCGCCCTTCGACAGTCCTCAGAGACTGAGACACGGGTAATGGTGACGAACCCGATTCGGGGATCTTTAAGGGTTTTGGTCAACATCTCCGAAATCTCTTTTTGAATCAGATCCGCAACTTTCTCTGAACGTCTTACTTCCACACCCCAGCCTCTCTTTAAACCGTTAGAATCTCTATCTCTGAATGGACTACTTCCACCAGGTTCATCTTTTCGATAAAATCAATGACCTTATCCAAACTTGAATTGATATGTCTTCGATCATTTCCTACGGTACAGATGCCGATGAGCGCCCGTTGCCACAGGTCATGGTCTCCCACCTCGGAGATGGCAACATTGAACCGATGGCTTGCTCGCTCGATCAATTTTCGAAGAACCTGCCTTTTCCCTTTTAATGAATGAGTTTCAGGAATCCGGATATCGAGTTGACAAATTCCAACCACCATTTCCCCTCCCCCTCTTGATCGGCCCTACGAGAGACGTGGCTGAACCTCCTCAATCTCATAGGATTCGATAATATCTCCGAGTTTGATATCATTAAAATTCTCTATTCCAATCCCACATTCAAGGCCATGACTGCAATCCTTCACATCATCCTTGAATCGTTTTAGAGAAGAAATTTTCCCATTGTAGATGACTACATTATCCCGAAGGAGTCGGGCTGGAGCGCCTTTGACCACCTTCCCATCGATGACCAAACTCCCTGCAACCGTCCCCACCTTGCTAATGTTGAAAAGTTGGATGACCTGAGCTCTTCCCAAGATTCGCTCCTTATAGGTAGGCTCTAATAGCCCTTCGAGGGCCTTCTTAATATCATCGATCGCATCGTAGATCACGGAGTAGGTCCGGATATCCACATGCTCCTGCTCAGCCAGAGATTGGGCCTTCGGGCTGGGTCTGACATTGAACCCGATGATGATCGCATTGGAGGCCGATGCTAAGTTTACATCGGTTTCCGTGATCCCCCCTATCCCACCGTGGAGGATATTCACTTTTACTGCATCGGTGGAAAGTCTTAAGAGGGATTCTTTGACCGCCTCAATCGATCCCTGGACATCGGCTTTGATAATCACATTGAGCTCCTTCACTTCTCCTTTTTTAATCTTTTCATAGAGTTCTTGTAAGGAGACCTTGCTTAACCTTGAAAGTTCTTTCTCTCTTACCTTTTCTTGACGATAAAGGGTGATCTGCTTGGCAATCCTTTCTTCTGGAACAACGATGAAGGGGTCTCCTGCCTCAGGGATATCATTAAACCCTACGACCTCTACAGGGATAGAGGGCTTAGCCTCTTCGATCTTCTGACCCCGATCATTCAGCATCGCCCTCACCCGGCCATAGTGAGAACCTGCGATGAAAACGTCTCCTGGTCTGAGGGTCCCTTCTTGGATAAGGACTGTAGCCACAGGCCCCCTACCTTTATCCAGTCGAGATTCAATGATCGTCCCTCGTGCGAGTTTATTCGGATTGGCTTTCAATTCCAGAATCTCTGCCTGAAGGAGGATTAAATCCAGCAGGTCTTTGATTCCTATTTTCTGTTTGGCAGAAACCTCGGCATAAAGTGTATTGCCTCCCCATTTTTCTGGAACCAACCCATATTCTGAAAGTTCTTTTTTTACCTTCTCGGGATTGGCATTGGGTTTATCGATCTTGTTGATCGCCACAATGATAGGAACGTTTGCAGCCCGAGCATGATCAATCGCTTCACGGGTCTGGGGCATCACTCCATCATCGGCGGCGACCACCAATACCACAATATCCGTCACCTTCGCCCCTCTGGCCCTGAGGGCAGTGAAGGCCTCGTGGCCTGGAGTGTCGATGAAGACCACATGCCCATTTTCGAGTTTTACATCATAGGCCCCGATATGCTGAGTAATCCCTCCTGCCTCTTCTCCAATCACATTGGTCTTTCGAATAGAATCGAGGAGCATGGTCTTTCCATGATCCACATGTCCCATAATAGTGACCACGGGAGGCCGCGGCTCCAACTCCTCTGGCAGGTCTTCCTTTCTCTCTAAGAGTTCTTCTCGTTCGAGGGAGACCTTCTCTACTTCATAGCCAAATTCGCTGGCCACCAGGGAGGCCACGTCCGCATCGATCATTTGATTGATGTTGACGAAAACCCCTAAGTCCATCAATCTTTTAATCACCTCTCCGCCCTTCACTCCCATTCTTTTGGCCAGATCTGCCACCGCAATCATCTCTGCGATTCGAATAATCCTCTTGATGGGCTTTGGAAGGGTGACCTCTGTCTTCTTGGGGGTTTTCAAAACCACCTTCTTCTTCATGGGTCGGTAGGGGCGAGGGGTTAATTCAATCTCTTTCTCAGTGAATACCTCTTTCTCAGAAGCCTTCTCAATGATCAACCTCTCCTCAATCAACCTTCGTTTTTTGATAAACCCCTTCCTCTTCCCAATCATCTCTTCCTTATCTGTAATCTTTATTTCTGGCAATTTGGGTTCTTCCAGGACCTTGGGTTTTTCTATTTCCTTAACTTTTTGGGAAGGGGTGGGGCTTGGCACTTCTTCAGCCCTCGGGGGGGACGAAGGAGGAATCTCCCTCTCTTCTTTCTCACTGACAGGTTCAATGATGGGGGGGACAGGTTCAGCAGGAACTTCTATGGGAGGAAGGAGGGATGCTTCTGGGGTTTTCTTCTTCCCTAATTTAACCCTCGGTTTTTTCTCCTTCTTTACCTCTTGGGCTTCTTCTGTCTTTTTCTTAACCTCCTCTACCTTTGCAGGTCTCTTTTTAACTTTCTTACCTACCCCTTCCTCTGTCACGATAGGTTCAACAGGAGGAGGTGGGGGAGGAAGGGGTTCTACCCCTTCGGCCTTCGCCTCGAGGGTCCTTGTCCTTCTTCGGATGACCGTGGGCTTTATCCTCTTTTCAACAACCTCTTTCTCACCGTCTCTTTCGATGACCTTCTCTTCCAAGGCAGAGACCTTCTTTTCAGGTTCGTCGGGCTTCTTAACTTTTACACCCATCCGCTTCAATTTAAGAAGGAGTTTGTCATCCTCCATTCCAACTTCGCGTGCAAGATCGAGGAGTTTAACTTTCGCCATTACCGATCTTCCTCCTGGTCAACGTTTCCCTTTTGGAGAGGAGCCTCCATTGAGGGAAATCGATTTTGGATAATCTCCCATGACGCAATCCATTTCTTCTTTTGTGCTTTTTTAAAACAGGTTTCTTCTGGACAAAGGTAAAACCCTCGCCCTCCAAGATTTTTCATCCAATCTACAAGAACCGTTCCATCTTTCCCTTTTTTCAATCGAATTAACTCCTCCTTTCTCTTCTTCTTTCGGCAACCCACACAACTTCTTATGGGAATATGTTTGGACCTACCCATCCCCTTTTCTTTCTACATATTGGGTTGCGGATTGGAGCAACCTCTCTGCCTTTTTCACTCCAATTCCAGGGAGAGTGGAAAGTTTCTCAACTTGAGCCTCTAAGAGATCGTTGACAGTCTTAATTCCATGGGCTCTTAATACCTCGGCAGTCTTCTCCCCTACTCCCTCCACCTGTTCAAGGGCATCTGAGAGAGGGGGCTCTTCAGGAGGAGAGGCTTTGGGTTCTCCTCCAGCTTCTTGTTCCCTCTGGGTCATTTGAAACGCAGCCTCCACAATCTCCCGAGCCTTTCCTTTTTCTATTTCCAAAAGTTTGGCCAACTCCTCTGGATCTATCTCAGCCAGTTCCTTAACCGACCGGAACCCCTCGTTATAAAGAATACGACTGCTCACATCCCCGATATGGGGGAGGTCCTTAAATCTCTCCAAAATCTCACCTGAAATCTTTTCCATCTTCGATTCACTCTTAATATCCAATTTCCAGCCGGTCAGTTTGGAAGCCAAGCGGACATTTTGCCCTCTCTTTCCAATGGCCAAAGAGAGTTGATCGTCCGCTACCACCATCTCCATATGACGGTTCTCCTCGTCGATGAAGACCCTTGAGATCTTTGCAGGGGCAAGGGCATTGCAGACATATTTGGTCTGGTCTTGGGACCAGGGGATGATATCAATTCGTTCTCCCCTCAGTTCTTGGACCACATTCTGGACCCGAGAACCTTTCATTCCCACACACGCCCCAACTGGATCGACATCTCGATTTGAACTGTAGACTGAAATTTTGGCCCTCTCTCCGGGTTCCCTGGCGGCGCTGATGATCTTAATGATCCCCTCAGAAATCTCTGGAACCTCCATTTCAAATAGTTTGATGAGGAATCCTGGATGGGTCCTCGAAAGAAAGATTTGCGGTCCCTTCGAATTCTTCTGGACATCAATGATGTAGGCCCGGATTCTTTCCCCTTGACGGTAAGTCTCTCCAGGAATCTGTTCTTTGGCTAAAAGGACAGCCTCCGCCCTTCCAATATTCACATAAAGATTACCTTTCTCCATCCGCTGGACAGTCCCGCTGACAATATCCCCCTTCCGGTCCTTAAACTCATTATAGATGTTTTCTCTTTCTGCATCCCTCACTTTTTGAATGATGACCTGTTTTGCAGTCTGTGCTCCGATTCGACCAAAATCGGTATTCAGCTTTACCCCAAGACTGTCCCCAATCTCCGCCTCGCTATCGAGAGATCTTGCCTCCTCGAGGCTAATTTCTGCATCAGGATTTTTTACCTCCTCCACCACCTGCTTGAATTGAAACAATTCCACTTCTCCGATCTCTTCATTATATCGGACCTCAATCTCACCTTGATGACCATACTTTTTCCTTGAAGCGGTTAGAACGGCCTGCTCTAAGGCTTCGATGATCACCTTTCGGTCAATCCCCTTTTCCTTGACTACTTGCTCAATCACATAGTTAAGATTGGTTGGCATCGTTTGGTTTCTCCCCTTCAAAAATCAATTTCCAAATTGGCTTTGGCCAAATTGGAAAGAGGAATCTGAATAATCCGACCTTCCACCTCCAATTCGATCTGACCTTCTAAGACCTTCAACAATTTCCCTCTAAAATTCCTTCTTTGGTCGATGGGATCCAATGTCTTTACCTTGATCCTATGCTGAAGGTATTTTATAAAATCTTTCTCTTTTTTTAAAGGCCGGTCAAGACCCGGGGAGGAAACCTCTAAGATATAAGGGTTGGGGATGAAATCCTCTACATCCAGGTTCCTCCCTAACTCTTCGCTAATACGGGCACAGTGTTCCAGGGTAATTCCTCCTTCTTTATCAATAAAAAGTCGTAACACCCATCCTCTTGCCTCTCTTCGGTATTCAATATCCACTAATTCCATCCCCTCGTTCGAAAGGATTGGGTCTACGATTCCCTTCACCCGCTCTATGATCCCATGGACCAAAGGACTTCCCTCCATCCCCTAATCACGTTTTTTAAAAAAAAAGCGGGCAATTAAGCCCGCTTTTCAGCAGACCCTTAAATTCATTCTTATATATACTATAAAACCCCATGAAATGCAAGAAAAATTTTTAACCCCATCCCTCCCCCTCCAACAAACCCTTATTCTCTTTTCAGGAAGGAAGGTTGGTCCACCATTGGCCCCCGAAGGGACTGAATTTCCCTTTCCAATCTTTCAATGATTTTTTGACTTCGCCTAAGCCCTTTCTTCAGTTGCAACCTACCGTAAAAATCACCAATTCCTCCAATCAATAACCCCAAAAAGATAGAACAGAGGATGACCAAAAAGAGTGGAATATGGGTCAACTCAAACCCCTGACCCTGTAAGAAGGAATATCTCAGGGTCACTTCTTCTCTGTTTTGAATGGAGAAATGGATGGCGAGAAAAAAGATGATCATCCAAAAGATCGTTTTAACCCATCTCATTTTTTTTGACCCCCCTTTTTCGGCCTTCCCTTCTTTTGTGAGAGTTCTGTAAATGATGGATGGAGTTTCTGATAGGTTTTTTCTAAATATTCGGGAACGACCTTGGTTTGAATCAAAACAGGCATAAAATTTGTGTCCCCGTTCCATCGGGGAACGATGTGAATGTGGATATGTTCCTCCCCTGCCCCCCCTGCCTTACCCGTGTTGATGCCTATATTAAACCCATGGGGCCGAAGGACTTTTTTTAATATTCGAGTGGAAGCCTGAAGGAGTTGGAAGAGATCTTCCATCTCCTCCTTCTTCAACTCCTCTATACTTAAACAGTGTCTTTTGGGAACAATCATTAAGTGACCACTGTTATAAGGAAATTTATTCATCATGACAAAAGCATATTGACTCTTATGAAGGATGAGATTCTTTGGGTCATCTTTCTCATTGGGTTTTCGACAGAAAATGCACCCCTTGGGTTTCTTCTCTAAGATATATTCCATTCTCCAGGGAGAGTAAAGGTATTTCATCGTTCCTTCCTTCTTCGAAAGAAAAGGGAAGCGGACACCCAAATCAAGAATTTATTTGAGGGTTGAGGTAAAGGTAATTCTTCCAGGGATCAGGAGTCTCTTTAATCCCTAAACTCATCGTCAGCAACGGGATCCATATAGGAGCCCTTGGCCTTCGGATCAAATACATCCCTGCTTCTTCAGGAGTTCTCCCCCCCTTTTTTAGATTACAGCGAATACAGCAAGTGACCACGTTGGTCCACTCTGTTTGCCCCCCCTTCGATCGAGGGATGACATGGTCGTAGGTCAACTCCTTCTCCTCATAAAAGGCTCCGCAGTATTGACATCTTCCTCCATCTCTTATGTAAAGGTTCTGTCGAGAAAATTTTACAATGGGGGTCTTCCTTTGGATAAATCGATTTAAGCGAATTACAGCAGGTAGCCTTATGGCAAATCTCACTCCTCGGATCATCTTTTCATATTCCTCGATCACTTCGACCTTGCCGAGCATTACCATTAGAATTGCCTTTTTCCAGCTAACTACCTTCAAGGGTTCAAAGGTGGAATTAAGTAGGAGCGTCCATTCCATTGTAGTAAAAAAGGAAAGAAATTCCTTTGAATTTTAAGGATATATAGCGATTTTTCATGAAATTGTCAAGCATTTTTATCTGGGCCAAAGCATTATTTGATCCCTTGATAAATCTATGCCTCATAAGGCGAACCTTTTCTAACCCATCTTTCATAAAGAAATTATTGACTAATTTGCAACCTAATTGACAAAATTTTTCCATTTTATTTAATAAAATTGATAAAAAAATTTTATAGTAAATTAAAATAAACATTAGATATCAAGAAGTTATATTAAATAACTTAAAATTTAATTTTTTGGCAAAATATTTGCAATTCAATTTTTTATGTTTTAATAATATATTACAAAAAAATTTTAAATTCGATTAATCAATTTTGAATTAATACTATGAAAATATTAAATAATTTAACCAAAGAGAACATTTTAGCCACCTTTCAATTATTAAAAATTCACATCCTTATTCTCAAGTTATTTATCTTCCACCTTCTTTCATCCTGGATGATGAAAATATTTCATTAAGGTTTCTTTAAAAATAGGGTGGGGCTTATCGAAAATTTATTTAACTTGACAACTCCCTTTGATTGAAGTAATTAGTCACCTAAAGCTTTTTCAAGGAGGACTTTATGAAAAGGAAAAAGAAAATTTTTTCCGTTTACCTATTCCTCATAACTTTTTTATTGAGTCTCTACTCAAATGGCTGGGCTTGGGAGAAATGGCCTAAAAACGATCCTCTTACAGACCAGTGGAATACTGCTGATCTCCTTATTGCACGACCGATGGCTCTTGGAGCCACAGGGATCGGGGTATCGATTTTTGTGCCTTCCCTCATTTTTACCATTCCTGTGGATGCTTTTGGGATTCGAAAAGGGGCGATTAAGGAGTCTGTCAAGATCTTTATCGTGAACCCTGTAAAATTTGCCTTCCGTGAGTTTCCAGATGGGGATATGTAGGAGTCGACGCGTCTAAAAATCTTCTTGATCAAGAACCATTACCAAATCTCTCTCACTTTGGTCTCTTCTTTGAGCCTCCGATGGCAAAAAGGGCATGGTTTCCCTTCTTGGAGAAGCATCTCCTTCATCATCTCGAGGAGCTCTTCATCCTCTAAGATCTGTTTTACAATATGAGGATGTGGTTTTCGATCATATTTTCGATATGGAAAACTACTTTTTCCACTCATCTTTTATCTCCCTTTAACTTAATTATAAAACCCCTTCGCTTTTTTACAAGAGGCTTCCCAGAATAAAGGCCAAAGGTCTGAAGGTAAGGGCAGAAAAGCCGGTTCTGTTAGGAGGTTACTCTGAAAGATTTTTTAAAAACTCCTTCAATCGATTAAGACCCTCTGGAGAGATGTCCACAAACTTCATCCCCGTTCGATAATCTCCCCAACCCTTTCCTAAATGGATATCCTGCCAGACCACCTCCATCACCATCTCAATCGAATTCAATTTCGATCCCATGGCAAAGAAGAGTTTCACTCTTAAATATTGCCCTATCTCAATCTTTTCCGAAAAGTAAGCCAAAAGCCCCCCTTCGCTGGCATTGAGGGCTCGGCCTTCATGGATGGTGGTAGAATGGAGAATTTGATACTCAATGGGAAGATCAATATTAAATCTTGGATGACTTCTCCTCTCAAGGTTAACGATACCGATATGAGGTTTTCTTTCTCCTCCCTTATTGTCCATTGACCTGTCTGTTCCCTAAGGGGTCGAACTCCACCCAGGATGTTCTAAAAAATTAAGGATTGTGAAAGTGCTCTCCCAATTGGAATCGACCGCTGAGAAGTAATTTTAGTTTCTTTCTATCCTCTTCTAAGATTTGGATGAATTTTAATCCGTATTGATACCCCTCCCAGTCCTCCTCCCAGTGAAGGTCTTTCCAAATGACCTCTGCGGTCACCTCGATATTGGCCAGTTCAAATCCTTTGGGAAAGATGATGGCAATATTCAATTTTGTTCCGATGGGAATGTTCTTAACAGAGTTGATTAGGAGGCCAATCTCACTGGCATTGACTACAACCCCTCCGTGGGCATAGGGGGCGCTAATCACCCGATACTCCAGTGGGAGATCCATCGATATTCTGGGCGCCTTTCTTCTATCCCTATTAGAGGTTGGGCCATCCATTCATCCACTCTCCTATCCCAGTCACTTCATTCCCTTTTCTGAAGGATCAATATCTGGATATAATTTAGGACAGAATCGTTGAAAGAGACACCCCTCGCATTGAGGATGGATCGGGAGACAGGGACCTCCATTTTCTCCTCCCTGGCCTATCCAGTTCATAGGTTCTTCGATCTTTAAAGGAAATTGAGGATAAGCCAATTTAGCCAGAGACTGAATCTTTAGATTCCCCATCGAATTTTTGCCCTGGGACTGGTCGAAATAAGGGTTCAGTACCCCCAGACGAGCGGATACCCGATAGAGGCTTTCCTCGACCAAAATGGAGGCATTAGAAAAATCAATCTCAACGGCATCTGGCATGAGTTGATGAATCCATTTAATGGCCATCCGGCTATTTTTATCATCCATATGGGGGATGACCCGAAGGAGCTGCTCAAGATCTGAGGCACTCCATTGTCTCTTCTCAAGAATTCGTTGGGAGATTTCATGGAGTCTTGTCATGGCTCGACGAAATAAATCTTTCCAGACCTCGGAAGAGAAAAATTTTGTTCCCTTTAGAGGAGGAATCTCTTCCAGGGACACATTGAGATTTGGAAGAAGGGAGTAGACTTTTTGTGTATTCTCTAAGGCTTTCTCGGTTTGGGAATCTTGAATGAACCGAGCGTGGGCAAGGATCGTGATGATCGAATGGAAAAGATCCCTAAAGCCGTTGTCCTTCCGTTTAGCCTCGAACCAGGTGGTAAACAGATCTGGCCTCTGGTGATAGTATCGCTCGATTGCCTCCTTGAAGTCCTCAATCCATGGAAAGGAAAAAGGGGATTCCTCTTCAAACTCCTCCTTCCTTTCTGAGATCTCTTCCAATAATTGGGTTGCTTCCTCTAAGGAAGGGATTCTCGACGATATTTCGGAAGGGAGTTCTTCCCGAACCTCCATCTCTTCGGCTTCGCTCGAGGTTGATTCCACCTCTTCCTCCGCAGAATGAATTTGGATCCCTTTCCCCGTGGCCTCCTCATCCCCCAAAGGGAATAAGGTCAAATCAACACTCTCTTCGGGGATATCGGGAGCCGAGGAAGTAGGGCTCTCCTCGAGACTCAAAAGAAGGGCTTCGCCTAAGCTCCTTCCCTCTATTCTCTCTTCCTCTTCTTTGGGAACCTCCAGAAGAGGGGCAATGGGAGGTTCAACCCTTTCCTCAACCTCTTCGTGGACTTCTTTTATCCCTTCTAAGGTTATTTCTTGAGGGGTTTCTGGAGGAGGTTCAATAGGCAGTCCCATGGGGAGCTCGGTGGTTTCAACAGTTGGTCTCTCCCTTTTTCCTTTTATCTCAACTTCAACCCATTCCCTTCTCTTTCTCCGATCCAAGGAAGGAAGAGGTTGCCCTAAGACATTTTTGAATCCAATGGTAGCTCTCCTCACTGGAAGGTCTCCTTCGAAAATGACTCTAAATGGAGAGGATTCTCCAGGAGGAAGAGGATTGATCAGGAGTGGAACCTCTTCAAAGGTAAGAAATTCATCCAGATCGTCAAAGAGTTGAATTAAAACCCATACATCGTATAAACTTTCAGCCGAGATATTCTTGACCCTTCCTATTGCGCTCCAAATCCCAGATTCTGTCTTTTTTAACCAACAAGACTCCAACGCCACCTGATAGGGAGCCATCTCCTGAAATTCGAGAAATATCTCCATGGATTCCCTCTTTTCTTCCACAGCGACCTTGGCTCCAAATGACCGAAGCGTCCTGGCTAAGGCCTCTGCTTTTCTAAGGGTTAAATTTTTTTTGAGGACGACTGGAAACCGGTCGACCATCTTTTTAAGCAGAGAAAGGGAGATCCCGTAATTTTCAAAAAGGGATGTGCAGAATCTTCCCTTCTCCTCCTCAGTATTATTACCAACGCCTAAGAGAAGGACACGAAATCGCTTCTCCCTCTGAGGGATAGTGGTGCAGGGTTGATTGAACATTTTATTTTCATATTTTTAAATAATTTTTTAAAGAAGTTCAACATATTTTTTATTCCGGATGAAAAGAGAGGCTATTGAGAGACAATCAACATCCAACAGAACAGGTAGGAACAATAAGGGGAAAACTGCGCTTTCACTTTCCTATCTCTTTTAAGAGACGGAGCAACCTTCCAAAATCATTTTCTGCGATGGTTTGGAATTGTAAGCCATATCTGTACTCGCCCCAACTTTCTTTTGCCGCCAGATCAGACCATACCACTTTGGCCACGGCTTTAATCGTATCCAATTCTAATCCTTTTAAATAAAATATCTCTATACTCAAGAGGGTCCCAATTTCCATCCTCTCAGGGAGATAGACCAGGAGACCCCCTTCACTGGCGTTAGCGACAATCCCTCCGAGGTTTTCTTTACCATTGATACGAGCGTAGTTTAGAGGAAGTTCAACACTATATCGGGGATGCTTTCTCTTCTCGATGGCGAGCACCCCCATCTGTTTCGCATTCGATGTTTTTTCCATCTGTTGATTCATGATAAGCCTTTAAAACCCCTTTTCATGATTTTGCATTCACCATGCCACTTGTTTCGTTTCCCAACAATTATCTTCTAATTAAAAAGGAGCAACATTTTTTGGTTAAGATTTGGATAGAAAACCTCCTCTTATAAAGAAGCAAAAATAATACCACTCCCCTTTTGCCTTCTTACAAATTGTCAAATTGTCAAAAAATCCCCTAAAAAATCCCCCTAAATTGATCAATTAAAAACTCTTTTAAAAAAAGGGGTTAGTAAAATCAATTCCTTGATTGAAATCGATACTTTTTGCATCCCCTATGAAATTTTTACACTATTTTATCCATTCTGGTTTTGCTCTGTAGAGTTCAGCCTCTTCGGGAATCTTCTTCTCTAAGATCCTCTTCGCCTCTTCAAGTTGATTTCGATTCTGTTGCATTTCTGTTCGCACCTGATCTCTTTCATTTCGAAGAGCGGCCCGCTCAGTAGAGCTTTTAGAATCGTTAAATCTTTCTGTCAGTTCATTATATTTTATTCGAAGATTTTCAATCCTTTCTTGCAAGGTCTTTATTCGATTCCTTACTTCCTCAACCCTGGACTTCCAGTATTCCTCTCCTCTTCCTAAACTATCCCTATAGGTATCTTCCTTTCTCTTAGAGGATAGTTCGGACTCCTTTTGAATACTTACTTCCTCTCTGGAAAGACCCATTTTTTCAAACTGACCCCTATATTTTTCAGGAATTTTCATGATATCATCCGTAAAGTGGACTCCTCCCCTCTCATCAACCCATTTATAGACTTCCCCAAAAACTAATTCCGAGGAAAAAAGGATTAGAAATATAATTAGAATTTTTCTCATACTATTAATTTTACAGCAAATCTCATGCCAAAATTTTGCCCATATTGATTTTTTTGTATAAAATATTATAATATAAATGGCCAGTACATCAAACATATCACCTCCTTGTTCAACCCCCATTTGATGTACTGGTTGGGATCAGTTATAACCCTCCTCTAACTGATCCCTTTTTAATTTTATTAATATTTTCAATAAATTATAATTTTATCAACATTTTTTGTGAACAGGATGTTGAAAAATGATGAATTCAAATCACCACCATCTCCATTTTGCTAAGAATCTATCAAATTGCCTATTTTTTATGCAGTGAATTTAATAATAATTTTAAATAATTAGTGAGATTAACCTCTAAACTTGCCCTGGCCTTCTTCCAAAACCTTATTTCCCAACCCTATCTTTGGAGTATGAAAATTTTTGTGGTTGGCGAATGATCAGTTTTCATGAAACCTCATTCTTTTTCACCGCACGTATCACTTCCGAAGGAAATCCAAAATTTGAAACAAATTCTCTTTTTATCTCTTTGAACCCAATCTCTTCGAGGAAAGGTAACGCCATCACTCCCCTACACCCAGCCAGAAGGGGTGGCTTTAACTTATATATTCCTTCATAGATCTGATTCACCCAGGTTTCGCCTTTGGTCATATTGACCAGTATGATCCTCCCACCTTCCTTCATCACCCTTTTAAATTCACGTAAGATGGGGATGAAATCTTTAACTGGAAGAATATCCAAAAGATATTGATTCATCAAAATGTCAAAGGTCCCATCTTCGAAAGGGAGGTGTCGGCAGTCTCCAAGGTATAGAGTGTAATTCTGTTGTCCTGTTTTTAAAATTCGTTTTTTTGCCTTCTCCACCATTTTCATGGAGATATCGATCCCATCGACCCACCCATTCGGGTTCCTCTTCAAGATTTCGACCAGGTTGAGGCCCGTACCAAAAGCGACTTCCAGAACCTTCTCCCCATTCTGGATCTCAGAGAGTTCAATCGCCCTCTGTCTTGCCTTCGATTCTACCAACACCCCAAACAGGTCATAAATGGGAGCAATCCAATTATATTTCCTAACAATCTCCTGATGGGTATATCTGGCCTCTAAAATCTTCTGATTCATCTGAAGATCAGATTGAATGAAACGAGATTTGCCATTAAATTACAAAAGATACAGGATTGAAGTCAAGGGTTTTTTTAGAGGCCTTTGAAAAAGTCATCAAAGGGCTGGAGGTGGGGGTTATCGCTTCCCGAGAGTGGGGTTAAAGTAATCGTTGATTTTTCCAAGAACAATGTGGGGGATATCCTCCTTCTTCTTAACCGTAAAGATATTGATGTTCTTATTTTTCTGTACCGCCTTCTCAAATCTTGCAGCGTAAGGATTCTCTCCAATATGGACGGCGGTCGTTCGATTGGGTGTCTGAGCTAAAAAACTGATCAAGGCTTCTAAATTGGTAATCTTCATATCAGTGATGATAAAGAGATCGAGGTTCTTTTTTCCCTTGATTAATGGGGTAAGGTCATCTAAATCCAAGGCGGTCCCTCCCCCAAAATATTTACAGAGGACTCGATAGATATCCTCTTTCCGATCGGTATAATCTAAAATATCTTTCCCCCCCATGGGGGCATCGCTAAAGTTGTAAACGCCCACTTTGGAATGATTTCGGAGATAGGCGTTTGCTGCACAGGCCGCTCCAAGCACTGCATAAGAGAGGTTTTTACGAGGGTTAATCATACTCCCCGAAGAGTCAATGGCGATCAAACAATCAGGCGTGGCCTCCACCTTCCCTCTCCCCTCACCTTCCCGTTTCTTCCAGATCTGAGTAATGCCGGGCATGATTTTCCCAAAACTTGTCCAGATATCCACATCTTGATAGGGAGTGCTAACTTCCCAGGGAGAGTGAGAATGAGGGTGCAGAGATCCTCGCTTTTCGACCGTAACCTTTTTTAAGGGAATAGAGTAGTTTTCTGCTAATTTCATATAGAAGAGAATGTCCGCATCAATCGGATGGCCTGGACCTCTGCCCATCCCACCCTCCATTCCATACCCTGCCTCTTTTAATTCTTCAGAGAAATCCTCAACAATCTCCCTGAATTCGGACAAGGCCAGGGTCTTCTGGGCATAATCCCTCAGGCCCTGATCAATCTCTTCTGAGGAGTAATGGCTAAGATCGTGCTCGCCCTGTGGATTGGACTTCCCTTTCCCACCCCGTTTCTCCTTCTCCTCTTCGCTCACCAGGAGATGTTTGATCGTCCGTGCAAATTTCTGAATGCTTCCCGGCCAACGAGACCGATCTAAATAAGGGATTCGAGCAAGTCTCCGCACCACATCCTCATATCCACCCCCCATGATCCTTGAAGGGGAAATACCTAAATCCACTCCCCAAATCCTCTGGCAAAGGGAGGCAAGGATCTCCTCGATCTTTCCCTTTTTTAACACCCGATGCAATTGAGGAATCTCTGTAAATCCTTTTTTGACGCAGTGCGTATCTACAATGAGGTCAATAAAACGGTTGGCGACTTCCTTGGCCAGTTCCTTATCGTTGACCACCTTCTTGGCCTCTGCGTAAAGCATCAAGTGGGTATGAAAATCCCAGGGGCAAAAGGTATAGTGAGCAATGCCATGATCAAGCAAAGCCTCAATCACCTTCTCTTCCGCCATCTTTCCCTTCATCTTTGAAAGGAAGGCAGGGTTGAGAGTGATCTGCTTCTCTTTCATCTCCAACCCCACCCCCTCCTCTTCTTCGGATCCTCCCTCCAAAGATTCTTGAATCTTTCCAATCTTGGGCATGGGAAGTTCGGGATAGAGATGCTTCTTCTTTAGACGAGGCCAGACCTCACCCACAATTTCTTCTAATCTCTTTCTTTCTTCCATCTCTCAGTAGTAAAGGTTCGGGTACCGAACTTTACCCGGATAGATCATCTTGTCTCTCTCGTAAACCTTCCCTTCAACAATATTTCCTAAACCCCTGACCCTTCCCCCAACATAGATTTCTCCACCCATCATCCACTCCCCGGTATGAAGGCCGATGTTCTTCTTGACCAAAATCTTTCCAGACCTCATTCCGGCCCCGGTCCAATTCTTGGCATTCCCTTCTACAACCAATTCCCCGCCCTCAAGACCGATGCCAGTGAAATCCCCTGCATCTCCATCAATGACCAAACGCTTTCCTTTGGGCAATCGAAACCCGATGAGATTGATCTCTGTCTTTAACTCCGAGAGCCTCAGGATGATCTCTTCCTCCTTGGCATAATTGCACAAGGCAGAGAGGTAAACTCCTGCAGGACCGGGGATGAGGTAAGGAATCTTCTGCGTATTCTCTAAGGCAAAGCAGAAGTCTTCAATATCCTCGACCGAATAGTCGATCTCCTTTACATACTTTTCAGCCACCTCATAAGCCTTGATGATGGTGTTATACTGAACCATCCAGACCAGTTCTTTCGCCTCCTCCTCCAATAGTTTCTCATATCCCAAACGGATCTGGTCCATCACCTGTTCAGAAGACTGTACAATGTGGTCCAAGGGGATCTCCTTCTTCTTGAAGGAAAAGGTTTTAAACTCCTCAAAAGGATTCCGAATGGTCCTCCCGTTTCTATTTGGAGCATTCATTGAAATTTCTCTCTGGGTGTTTTCTATCTTTTCAGGATCCATTGGCTCTAAAGGGTCCCTTCCCTTAAATCCGTCTGGCTTCAACATCCTTTTTGATCTCGGCATAGAGAGGATGGTCTCCTTCCAAAGGCTCTAAGGGCTCCCCCTGAAAGATCCTCGATCCAACCGCCAAAGCGTCCTTAAGATGTTCACTCTGCTCCCGATACCTCTGAGAGACAATCTTAACCGCCTCTTTGGCGAGAAAGATCGGAAAGGGATCGTCGCGTTTTGCCCTCTCTTTTTGAGTGAGGACCTCATCCTTCCATTGAATTCGATGAGCCAGGGTATAGGGGACGACCGATTTCACATGTTCGATATCGATCTCAGAATCTTCAAATAGCCAAGCCAATGCTTGGGCATACTGTTTGATGGAGGTTGGAAGTCGGTTGGAGGCGCAGTTTTTGATCTGATGACAGAGATATCCAGTGTAGTGACATCCCTCCTCACAATTCTCAACGACCCTCTTCTGTCCATACCGTTCGCAGAATGAGAATTCGGCAAGGATCATCCGGATAAAGGCGCTCGCATCCAAATCTAATTCCAAGGTCTCCATCTCCCCTCGAATCTGTTCTCGGTCCCTCCTCTGAAGCGTTTTCAACCCTAACTGCTCTTCCACATAATCTCCAAATGCATTACAGATCTCTTCCACCTTCGGAACCTTCTTTTCATAGGGAATCTTCAACTTAAAAATCCGATGGAGTTCCCTTTCCAGTTTAGAATGTCTTAGGAGATGGTCTTTTTTTCTATTTTTCCCAATAAGGAAAGAGAGGTTGGCCCCAGGGTATCGGGATTCCACCAACACATCAAATCGGTCGATCAGAGGAGCGATGATGGTATTGGTCCCTCCGTCCTGATAATTGGCGGTCGCAAAAAGACAGTATTCATCATTGATGATCATTTCGTTAAGATATTCCCAATTCCCTCGGTCCACCCCATCCAGGATCATACTCTGCTTGGTTTCAGGAAGACGATTGATCTCATCAACAATTTTGACCGGGATCTGGGAAAAATTGGTCCAGACGACTTCCTCTTCACCTCGATTGAGTTTCCCTAAATCCGGTCTTCCAATAATCTTCTCCTCAGTCTGTTCCGGATGTCCAGAAACCTCACTGCCCCAGATCGCGCCCAAGGGGAACTGATAAATAAGGGAGGAAACAAACTCTGCAGAGGTCGTCTTTCCCAAACCTGGTTCCCCGATAATCAACTCCTTCCCCTTTTTTAAGGCGGTTAATAGGCTAAAGAGGATGGCAGAATTAAATCTCTCCCCCTTGATTTCAAGGTCCGGTCTATTAAAATAGAGATGGTCATTGATAAACTGATAAATCTCCATCACCTGTTTTTGGAATCCATTCTTTCCCACCGAAAGCGTCCTTTCTCAATGTAATTTTCGATTTATTCAATTAATCATAACACGACCTGATTGATGAAAACAAGATAGATTTTTTCCAATTCTTCATCAAATACCCACTCCTAAAGCCTTCTCTCAGGTCTCCTCATGGGATGGCTCGCGCTGTTTTCCCTTCTCTTCAGGGTGAATAAACCTCACCTTGCCCGCTGCAACCTCCCTGAGGGCAGAGACGATGGGCCGGTTGGTGGACTCCACTAAGGGTTTTGCACCCTTCATGAGCATCCTCGCCCTTCTGGCTGCTAAGATGACTAACTCAAAACGACTTTCTACCTTCCTGAGACAATCCTCTACTGTAATCCTTGCCATCGTGTTCCTCCTTTGATCAGTCTATTTTTAAAGGAAAACTATTTTCCTTTTCGATTCCGTTCCTCAATGATGATCTCCTTCAATCTTTCCACCGTTTCCTCAATCTTGTCATTCACCAAAAGATATTGATATCCATGGGCCTCTTCCATATCCCTTTGGGCATGGGACAAACGGAACTGAATCATTTCAGGTGAATCCAATCCCCTTTTGACCAACCTCTCTTGAAGGGCTTCCATGGAAGGAGGGAGAAGAAAGATAGAAACGGCTGAATCCATCTTCTCCCTCACCCTTTTGGCTCCCTGGGTATCGATATCTAAGATTAAATCTACTCCTTCCAACTCAAGCGCGTGAAGATCTATCTTCGGGGTTCCATAACAATTTCCCAAAACCTCTGCCCATTCTAAGAATTCGTCCCTTTTGACCATCTCTTGAAAAATCGATGGAGAGACAAAATGATAATCCTCTCCCTCCTGTTCATTTGCCCTGGGAGGTCGGGTGGTATAGGAGACCGAGAATCGAAGACCAGGGAGTTGCTCCATTAGTTTTCTGACAAGGGTGGTCTTTCCAGTCCCGGAAGGGGCAGAGAGAATAAAGACCAGCCCCCTCCCCTTCTTACTCCCTGACTTTTCGTTAAGGATTTTCTCGTTGGTCGCCTTCAGATTCCTATTCAATATTCTGAACCTGCTCCCGAACTTTCTCCAACTCTCCCTTGATCTCCACCACCCTCTGTGAGATCTCTCCATCGTTGGCTTTCGCACTGATGGTGTTGACCTCGCGGTGAATCTCCTGAATTAAAAAATCGATCTTCCTCCCCACAGGCTCGTCTGCCTTCAAAAGATTAATCAACTGGTTAATATGGCTTTCCGCTCGAGTGACCTCTTCCGTGATGTCGGTTCGTTCCACCCAGAAGGCAATTTCCTGTTGAAACCTAAGAGAATCAACCTCCACCCCCTCCAGGAGCAAGCGGAGCCTCTCCTTAAGCCTGTTCAGGTATTGATTTAAAGAAGAGGGAAACTGTTTTTTTATCCATTCCAGTTGAGTGGCAATGCGATCGATCCTCTGCTCAAGGTCTTTGGAAAGGGAGTCCCCTTCCATCCGTTTCATCTGATCCATATCCTTGAGGGAGGCTCTCAAAATGGGCTCCACCTCCTGCCAATAGGGCTCCGCATCGAAGGCCTCCTCTTTCACGGTAATCAAATCTTTCGCCCCAGCAAGAAGTTCCAGACTTACCTCCCCTTTGAGATTGAGTTTCTCACTCAAGGATTTTAGGGCCTTATAATACTGCTCTGCTAAGTGGAAATCGACATCAAACTGAACCTTCCCATTGCCTGTCTGATCTAACCTCAAGGTCACATCGATCTTTCCCCTTGAGACCTCTGACCGAATCATCTCTTTGATCCTGAGTTCAAAGGCAGCCAAACGTTTTGGAAGTTTAATTGTAATATCGCAGAACCGATGGTTGACCGAACGAGATTCTACAACCAGCCTTCCCAAAGAGGTCTCCCCCTCCCCCCTTCCAAAACCCGTCATTGATTTCAGCATCCCCAATCTCCCTCCCTCTTCAAATCCTCAAGGTATTTTCGTCTCACCTGGTTAAAAAGTCCAATGACCTCCTCCTGGCGATAATCCGGATAGGTCCACTCCAATGGGCGATAGGACTTATCCCGATAGATCAGGGTCAAATCCGCATAGATTCCATCCCTGAGATAGGGGCGATGGGTATAGCCTTTGGTGGTTGCAAGGATCACATGTTCCAAGCATAAATACCCTGGATCAATATTGATTTGGCGATTTCCACGGGGATCAGCATAAGTTCTCTCAACCTCATTGGTAAGGTGTTTAATTTGAGGAAGGGATGGAATGTGAATAAGACGTTCAAAGGTGATGAAATGGCGTTTGAGATTAGGGCCCATCTCTTTATTATAATAATCGGTAAAATCAAAAGGCAATACCCTGCTCACAAAATCGATCTCTCCGAAACGTCGCCTTAAGTCTTTCAGCCCTTGATGAAGAATCTCGGCCTCTGAAAAGATAAGGCTCATAAAGAGTTTGGCAGGTTTAGGCTCTTTGGGAATTCCCATCCTTCTCTCCCTTCTTCTTGAGATAGATAAAGAATTCCTTATTCCCTTTGGGACCAAGAAGGGGAGACTCCCTCACCCCTAAGACCTCCAATCCTTTCTCTTGGCAATACCTCGTTATCCGTTCGATGACTTTCTGGTGGAGGGTTGGATCCCTGACCACCCCCCCCTTCCCAACCTCTCCCTTTCCCACCTCAAACTGAGGCTTGATCAGGATTAAGAGAGAACCTCCCTTTTTGAGAAATCGCAGAAGGTTGTGGAGAAATTTTTCAACAGAGATGAAGGAGGTATCGACCAGAATCAGATCGATCTCCTCAGGGACCTCTTCTCTTCTCAGGTAACGAATATTTCTTCGCTCCAGATTGATCACCCTTGGATCCTTCTGAAGCTTCCAGGCCAATTGACCATAGCCGACATCCACTGCATAGACCCTTTTGGCCCCTTTCTGAAGAATGCAATCCGTAAACCCTCCTGTGGACGCCCCGACATCCATCACCACCATTCCCTGAGGGTCGAGGTTAAAAGATTGAAGGGCCCCTTCTAATTTAATTCCACCCCGACTCACATAGGGAGCCTCCTTCTCTAAGATCTCCAGTCGAGCATCCACCCGAACCTTCATCCCTGGTTTATCCACCCGCTGGCCCTCGACCATCACCTTGCCGGTCATGACATAGGAGCGGGCTTTCTCACGGCTTTGAACCATTCCCCTTTCAACAAGAAGTCTGTCAAGGCGCTCTTTTTTTGGTAGACCCTCTCTACTCATCGAGGCTTCAACCTGAGTTTTTTCTAATCGCATGTGGGGGACAAGAATCATCGGTCTTTAGAGAGGAGGATGGGATGACTCCTTCTTGAACATCTCCATGACCCCTCGGTAGATTCCATTCTCATCGATCCCATACTTTTCCCTTAAAAGGGTTTGAGGACCATGCTCTACAAAGAGGTCAGGGATACCTAGTCGCTTGATTTGGATTGAATAGAGTCCCTCTTCCTGAAGAAGTTCAAGCACCGCACTTCCAAAACCACCCTGAAGGACATTCTCTTCGACCGTAAGAACCCTGCCAATCCTCTTGGCCCAATCGCAAATCAGGGGCCGATCCAGGGGTTTTAGAAACCGGCAATTGATGACCGCGGCGGAGATCTTTTGTTCTTTCAGCCTCTCCGCCGCACGAAGGGCTGGATAGACCGTAACTCCAATCGCCAGGATAAGGACGTCGTGGCCTTCTCTTAGGACTTCTCCTTTTCCAATCTCGAGCGAGAGGAGCTCCGAACTTCTATTCACCCCTTCTCCTTTCCCTCTTGGATATCTCAAGGCCACAGGGTGAGGTGAATCAATAGCGGTCTTGATCATGTGCCGAAACTCCTCTTCATCCTTTGGAACCATGACAATTAAATTAGGAATATGACGGAGATAAGAAAAATCGAAGAGACCATGATGGGTGGGACCATCCTCTCCAACAATTCCTCCTCGATCCATCGCAAAGACCACAGGAAGATTCTGAAGGCAGACATCCTGGACGATCTGATCATAGGCCCGTTGGAGAAAGGTTGAATAGATGGCGACCACAGGTTTCATCCCCTCCAGGGCAAGCCCTGCAGCAAAGGTGACGGCATGTTGTTCCGCAATTCCAATGTCATAGAATCGGTCGGGAAACCTCCTCGAATACTCCTCCAACCCCGTTCCACTCTGCATGGCAGCGGTGATGGCCACCAGGCGTTTATCCTCCCTGGCTAACTGGCAGAGCGTCTCTCCAAAGACCTCGGTAAAACTGGGAGGGTTCCCAGTGGGCGACATTCTCAGCTCCCCTGTCTCAAGGTTGAAAGGAGAGACCCCGTGAAATCGGGTCGGGTCTTTTTCTGCAGGGGGATATCCCTTCCCTTTTTTGGTAATGACGTGGACAAGGATGGGGCCTCTCAATTTCTTGATGTTTTGAAAGGTCTCGATGAGATAGTCGAGGCGATGGCCATCAATCGGTCCAATATACTTCAACCCTAACTCTTCAAAGAGAAGCCCTGGCATTAAAAAGCCCTTCAGAGACTCTTCGGCTTGTTTTGCAAACCGGAGGACTGACTTCCCAATCCCTGGCAAGGTCTCAAGAAAAGACTTCATTTCATCTCGAAATCGGTTGACAAACTGTCCGGTCATCAAACGATTGAGATAGGAGGAGAGGGCTCCGACATTGGGAGAAATCGACATCTCATTGTCATTCAAGACGACGATTAAGTCTTGATCGATGTGTCCGACTTGATTAAGTCCCTCAAAGGCCAGCCCAGCAGTCATCGATCCATCCCCAATCACAGCGATCATCTTTCCTTGTTCGCCCCTCTTCCTTCTGGCCTCGGCCATTCCAAGGGCTGACGAGATTGAGGTTCCGCTATGCCCGGAATCAAAGGCATCATAAGGACTTTCTTCCCTTTTTGGGAAACCACTGATTCCTCCATATTGCCTTAAGGTATGGAATCGGTCCCTTCTCCCTGTCAAAATTTTATGGGCATAGGTTTGATGCCCCACATCCCAGACCACCTTATCGATGGGGAGGTCAAAAACATAATGGAGGGCAATGGTAAGTTCCACCACCCCCAGGTTGGAAGAGAGATGACCTCCATTCTTGGAAACAGTCAGAAGAATCTCCTCTCGGATCTCCGAGGAGAGTCTTTCAAGTTCTTCTAAGTCTAATTTTTTTATATCTTCTGGAGTTTGAATCTGATCCAGCAGACGAGCCATCAATCAAATTTCCCTTTTCACGATATACCAGGCGATCTCTCTTAAAGGGTCTGCCTCCAGCCCAAAAGAGTGGAGAGACTGGACGGCGGATTCAGCCAATTCCTCCGCCTTCCTTTTCGATTCCTCTAAACCGAAGAGAGAGGGATAGGTCGCCTTTCCTCGACGAAGATCGCTCCCCGTCGTTTTCCCGAGTAACTCTCGTTTTCCCTGAACATTTAAAATATCATCCACAATTTGGAAGACGAGCCCAATTCGTTCTCCATAATGGGAGAGTGCCCTGAGTCTATCTTCGTCTGCCCTCCCTAATTTTGCTCCCATCCGAATGGAGACTAAGATCAAGGCCCCTGTTTTATGGGTATGGATATATTGAAGGGTTGGAAAATCGATCTCCTTACCCTCTGATTCGATATCCACGGCCTGTCCCCCAACCATCCCAAAGATTCCAGAGGCAGAAGCCACCTCATTGATGATTTCGAGGACAAGCCTCTCTTCAAACTGAAAATGGTCAATTAAGGGCCTCTGGGACATCAATTTGAAGGCCTCTGTCAATAAGGCATCTCCAGCCAGAATACTGATCGCCTCTCCAAACACCTTATGGCAGGTCAGTTTTCCTCTTCTGTAATCATCGTTATCCATGGCAGGAAGGTCATCGTGAATGAGGGAGTAGGTATGAATCATCTCCATCGCACAGGCAAAAGGTAAAATTCCATCTCCTTTTCCTCCAACCGCCTCGAATGAAGCAATGGATAGAATGGGACGGATCCTCTTCCCTCCTGCAAAGAGGCTATAGCGGACGGCCTGACCCAGGGTAGCAGAAAACCCTTCCTCCTTAGGAAGATATCTTTCAAGGGCGGAATCGACCAGGTCTTTCTTTTCTTGAAGATATTTCTGAATGTCCATCAGATCTTAAGGCTCTTCCTCAGACTCACTCCCACCAGAATATCGGGAAGGATCAAAGGGTTCTGTTTTGATCATCCCCTCCTTATCTTTCATCAGGATCTCTACCTTCTTTTCTGCCTCCTCCAGTTTCTGATTGCAGAATCGGGAGAGTCTGATCCCTTCCTCAAAAAGTTTTAAAGACTCTTCGAGGGAGATGTTTCCGTCCTCGAGTTTCGAGACAACTTTTTCTAACTTCTTCAAGGCATCTTCAAATCTTTCCTTTGGCATTCTCCACCTCAATAGGCTTAAAAAATTATTTTACAGTAGTTTAGCAAAAATTTATAACTCAACGAAATACAAGGCATTTTAAAATCTCTACTCATTCATTCCCGCGAAAGCGGGAATCCAGTAAAATCAACAGATTCTGGATTCCTGCCTCCGCAGGAATGACAAAATTTGCTAAACTACAGTTATTTTATAAGGTGAATTCTACAATCGTCAAGCCTTTTCCGTTTTCTCCACTTCGCAGATCAGACTCCCCTCATGAAGTCTTACCTCCACCTGATCCCCTTCTTCGACATCGGAGGACCTTCTTAAAATTTTAAGTGAAGGCAACTTTCGAGTGATACTATATCCCCTTTGAAGGATGGATAATGGACTTAAGGAATCCAATTTCCCGATCACCCCTGAGAGTTTTTCCCTCTTAATCTGAAGAATATGCTTAAGGTTCTGACTCAATTGCCTTTTTTCATCGTTGACAAATAATTTAATATTTTCAATAAGTTTTGTTGGTTTTCTCAAGTAAAGTCTACTGTTAATATGCTCGTGCTCCTCCCTCTTTCGCTTAACAATCCAGTTAACCAATAAAGAAACCCTATTGGATAGATCTATTACTTTGTTTGAGTCCATCTCAACCCTTTTTCTTGGGTCAATCAATCCTTTCTGAAGTGATGAGAGGTCTATTCTCAGGTCTTCGATGTGTTGAAGCATCTGGGTTTCTAATCGTGTGACCATGGTGTTTAATGTATTGGTCAATTCCTTTTTTTCTTTCACTACCAGTTCTGCTGCAGCAGAGGGGGTGGGGGCTCTCAGGTCAGCGACAAAATCAGAGATGGTATAGTCCGTTTCATGCCCCACTGCTGAGATAATGGGAATTCTCGAGTGGTAGATCGCCCTTGCTACCCTCTCTTCATTAAATGCCCATAAGTCCTCAAGAGAGCCACCTCCCCTACCCACAATCAGGACATCCACATCCTTTTGGCTATTAAAATATTCAATCGCCTCCACAATCTCCTGGGGAGCCTCTTCTCCCTGAACCCGCACAGGATAGAGTAAAAGACGAACATTCTCGAAGCGTCTTTGAATGATCTGAATCATATCCTGGATGACCGCTCCAGTAGGAGAGGTGACAATCCCAATGGTTTGAGGGAGAAAGGGAATGGGTCTTTTATGAGAAGGGTCAAAAAGCCCTTCCTTCTCCAGTCTTTCTTTCAATTGCAGAAAGGCGAGCTGTAGCGCCCCAATTCCTTTAGGCTCAATGGTCTCTAAGATGAGTTGATATTCCCCCCTTTTTTCGTAGAGGCTTACCCTGCCCCGACAGATAATCTGAAGGCCATCTTCAGGGAGGAACCTTAGTGTCCGAGCCTGGGGCCTAAAAAGGACCGCACGAATCTGGCTGAAGTCGTCCTTTAGGGTGAAATAAATGTGTCCAGAAGAAGGGATTCTGAGGTTGGAGACCTCCCCCTCGACCCAGATATCAGGAAACCTATCTTCAAGAATATCTTTGATCTCCTGGGTGAGTTCTGTTACGGTAAGGATATATCTCAGTGGAAGTTGCATCGCTTCACATAATCTATTCCCCTTTGATCCTCTCCTGTTTTGATTTGTTAGTATGAAAGGAATGATAGGGATTGGATCGAGAGGTCAATCTAATCATAATGAATGATTGACTATGGGTCAAGTGAAAATTGGAAACAGGGATAAATCCACAGGGTCAATCAGGAATGGATGGCAAAACATTTCTTGGATAGGTAACTCAGGGCTTTAGCCCTGAGGGGCAGCCCTGAAGCCTCCCTGCCGCAAACAAGGGCTCAGTTACAGGACAGAGTAACCAAAGATAACTGATGGATTACAGGGTGAAGAAGGGAGGAATTTCCCTCTCTTTGACAAAGAGGGGTCAGAGGAGATTTTGATTCCTGCTTCTATAAGATCCGACAATTAGATGACCACCGATTTCTCCCTCTCTTCTTTATCTATCTGGGGAGACATCCACGAAGGCAACGGTTCCCCTGTTGCCTCGCTATAAAGTATTTCAGGAGCGATATCTACTTCATCAGGCCAGCATAATACGCCTATCTCTTGGTGAATATAAAATTTCTTAAAATATTCAAGATCAGAAAAACGACTAAATACTCCTCCAAAGTTTACATAATCTTTGAAATCAACGATTCCTTTTTTCCCATTCTTGAAGGTAATTTCCAACTTATAGTCTTCAATATACTTTGCCTCAATCACATCGTAATACATGAAGCTACCTCCTTATTTTAAAGGCTCTATCGGGAGAAGAGGCTTTTTATTCATTGCTAATTCCCAATTATTTAGAAGCTCTTCTTTATGTATATAAGCCCATTCTATAACAAGCCCCAATGCCCTTGGAGGAAGATATCCTTCCAATACTGCAAAATCTGATATTCTAATTGTCGCCTCATATTCTCCATATCTTGCATGGAAATGGGGTGGGGAATGTTCGCGATGGAACATGGCGATGATAATCCCAAAAAATCTGCTGATCTCTGGCATTCTTTGACTTCAACTTAAGGATCTTAAAGGGTAATTGGTCATAACCTTTACAATATTTCTAACAGATATTTCCTCGTTAGAAAAATAATATGTTTGTTACCCTTATAAGAACCTATTTCTTTTCCACCACGAAGTATTAGATTAACAAAAACAATTTTAACATATTTTTGTTTTAAAAGAGAGGACTGTTCCCCGTCCCTCGTCCCTCTTTCTTCTCTCATAACCCCCCTCTATCCCCCCTTAAACTAAGGGGGGACAAAGGGGGGTTACATCTTTCCTCCCTCGTCTTTTCCCTTAACCTTAAACTTGAAACTTGAAACTATTTTATATCAAGCATCTCCCTTACCTTCCTTGATTAAATTTCCAAAATAAATGGCTTCTGAATAACTTAATCTAACACCTCATCAGGATAAAGTTTTTTCATACACTCAGGACAGATACTGTGGGTAAATTCCACATCCGAATGCTCCCGGATATAGGCCTCAATCTGAGTCCAATAACCCTTATCCGTCCTGATCTTTTTACAGGACGAACAGATGGGGAGCATCCCCCTGAGGGTTTTGATTTTCTCAACTGCCTCTTTCAACTCTTGGATGAGCCTTTCTCTTTCCTCTTCCACACGCTTTCGTTCGGTTTATAAATCCTTCGTCCCTCATCTACCGAAATTAATCCAAACGAATTTCTCTTTTTCCCCTCTTTGAAAAAGAAGGGTCAGGGGAGATTTTGATTCCCACCTCTGAGGGAATGACACATCGTCTGGTTTTGTCACTTTATTTATTACGGTCGTCACAATTTATATAATTAGGTGCTCTATTCTACATTCTAAATTCTACATTCTACATTGGTCATTGGTCATTGTTCATCATTCATTTACTTAACCTTTCTCTTCACATTTTCAAACCTCTTAAGGTAAAGTTTCTTAAAAAATCCGAGCAAATTCCATAGGCAAGATTCGGGAAAAGAATTGACTACTTTTTTAAATTTTGGTATTTTTTTTATAATGAAGCCTATTCAATATGATCGCCACGCAAAGAGACGAATGAAGGACCGTGATGTAAATCCGGAGGAAGTAGAATTGACCCTTGAAAATCCTGATCTTGTTAAGGAAAGTATAAAGGGGAGGATGAATGCCTATAAATTTATTAAAGGAAGATATTTAAGGGTTACATTTAAAGAAGAACTGAATCGCCTTTTTGTTATTACTGTAACCGTAAGAAAACAACCATTTGGAGGACCTCATGAAAATAGAATACAGTAAAGATATTGATGCCTTGTATATTCGACTAAGAGAAGCCCGAATTGAAGATTCAATAGATATCGAAGAGGGAGTAACCATTGACCTCGATGAAAAAGGCCATATTGTTGGGCTCGAGATACTTGATGCAAGTGAAAAAATGGATATAAAAGACCTCGTCAATGTCACCATCGAAAACCTTCCAATTGATAAGATTGAGACTTCTGCTATCTAATATTATTGCTTGCCGTCCCTCGTCCTTCTTTCTTCTCTCATAACCCCCCTTTAATCCCCCCTTAAATAAGGGGGGACAAAGGGGTGGTTACATCCCTCGCCCCTCGTCTTTTCCCTTAACCTTAAACTTGAAACTATTTCTTATCCAGCACCTCCCTCACCTTCCTTGCCAGCGTCTCCAAAGTAAATGGCTTCTGGATAAACTCCAACCCCTCCTCCAATATCCCATGATGAAAAATCACATTGTCCGTATACCCCGACATATAAAGCGCCCTCATCTCAGGATGAATCCTCTGAAGTCGCTCAACCAACTCCCGTCCACTTATACCAGGCATAACCACATCACTGAGAATCAAATGAATCGGCTCAGTATACCTCTCACACAAAATAAACGCCTGCCCCCCATCAGGTGCCTCCAATACCCGATACCCCTGCATCTTTAACAACCTCACCGCAAGCTTTCGCACCGTCTCCTCATCCTCCACCACCAACACCGTCTCACTGCCTCGGGGGATCTCTTTAGAAACCTCTCTCCTTACCTCATCCACCTCCCCCTCCACCCTCGGAAGGTAGATCTTAAACGTCGCCCCCTGTCCCGGCTCACTATATACCCAAATATTACCCCCACTCTGCTTCACAATCCCATAAACCGTCGATAACCCCAATCCCGTCCCCCTACCCATCTCCTTCGTCGTAAAAAACGGCTCAAAAATACGCTCCTGAACCTCAGGCGTCATCCCAACCCCAGTATCACTGATCGCCAACATAACATAAGAACCAGGCTTCACCGCTATATGCCTCCTCGCATACCCCTCATCCAACTCCACATTGGCCGTCTCAATCGTAAGTTTCCCTCCCCGAGGCATCGCATCCCGTGCATTAACCACAAGGTTGATAATCGCCTGCTCCATCTGACCCGGATCCACCTTCACCCTCCCAAGTCCCTCCGAAAGATATGTCACCAACTCTATATCCTCCCCAATAATACGCTTGAGCATCTTCTCAAACCCCTTTATAACATCATTCAAATCCACTACCCTCATCTCCATCATCTGCTTAC
>FWPV01002430.1_pt1 | contig 45899 bp, 37 predicted proteins | sample 2228371 | NCBI WGS metagenome assembly FWPV01 (sample SAMEA103939776, study PRJEB20133) | metagenome
TTGAGGTTCTGCAAACAGCTTAGCTAGCAGATAGTCCAGCACGGTTCCTATCACCGGAACGAGAGAGGTGAATTCGATGATACACCGGACCTCGGTTTGGTGTCCCAGTTGCCTGAAGTACCTTGTTTCTTTAGCAGGAATCACAGCGTCTATCTTGGTAGCAATGAACTCAGGCCTTTTGTAGCCAGTCACGGTCAAGGTAGGGTAAAGCTTCAATCCATATGAAACCAGGGTCAGCCCAAAAGAGCTGCCTTCCCCCCGGGTATGATCCCCGAGGACTCGCACGTGTTGCACTGAAGGGTTGTAGGTAGTCAGTGTACGAAAATCTGCAACGTAGTCGAACACCATTTCGCAAGGAGCAGCAATACGGGTAGAACATTCAATCTGCATTACCGTACCCGTGGGGAGAAGCAGTCAGCTGTACCTTTCTTGTTTCCGAGAGCGACCCTTTAGACCCGTTACGTGGCATGCTGCAATCGACCCCTTGTTATCTCTCGAATCCGGCATAAAGATCTCTATCAAAAATACCACACGCACCCTAGTCCGTATGTCTGATTAAAGATCGTATATTTGCCGGCAGGTTTGCCAACAGGATCGCCTGGATCAGAGAACCCTTTTCTATTCCACTCTCCTGGAGAAATAACCGCCACTCCATGGATGGAAAACGAGTCCCATGTGTAGCCGAACCCGCAAGAGACGTTGTGCACGTCGGTATCCCAGCTTTGATAGCTCAACGCTCGCTTGTCACCTATATTGCTCGGGGTATACATGTAGCCTACCCGTACTGAATAGTGCGCGAGAAATGTATATTCGGCACCTAGCATGAACTTTACCGTATCCTTGTACCCTGTCGCACTCACCTGGCTGATGCCTAGCTGTTTAAAGGTAAGCTCGAGCCCCTTAAGTCTTCCCCATCCGTTGTATTGTATATCGCCTACGAACACGAGATTCGACGAAGGTCGATACGCAACTCCAGCTGTTACGAGGTAGGGAAGTCTGAACTTGATAGTCAGGTCAGAATGGACGTACAACGCGAGTGGGTCGGACAGGTACAAGATAGTGTTCGAAGAACCTTTGAGGGTCGCATGGCTACCACTGCGCATGGCCACACCGAAGCTTAGCTTTTTATGTGGCCTGTAAAGGACCCCAACGTTGTAGCCCAACGGGAAGCCCTTCACATAAAATTTCTGGTCAAGCCTTAGCGGTACATAGTCTATCGGAGGATTAGGCAAAAAAAGACCAACAGGGATCTGGTCGAAGATCTGGCGCGATTTCATGAATCCTATATACAAATTGAAGCCAACACCAAGGGCAAGTCGAGGGGTTATTGCCCAGGAGACGCTCGGCGTCAATGAACCAATAGCCATAAATTGGTTCATGTCAACACCAAAGACCTCTGGCGACCAGGTCCCTGCTTCACCTCCATACGGCACGTACAATCCAAATCCCACCGAGACCTTCCCCGCCTTGGTACGAAGCTGTCGATAGTAAAAAAAATCAGGTATGATACCCATCATGAAGGACCGTCCCTGTCTGCCCTCTCCCTCGGAGAGAGGTCTGTACCTAAGGTAGGTCGCATTATACCGAATGGATCCGCTCATCCCTTGACGTTGTTCAAGCAACGAGATTCCGGCCGGATTGTAGAATATCGCTGACGGGTCGTCTGCCAGTCCCGTAAATGCAGTGCCCATCCCAGGCGCCCGCAGGCCCACAATCCCATTGTCCCAACCTCCTGCCAGTACACTCGTGGCTCCCCCTGTGAGCAACAGGCCCATCCACAAAAAGCAACAAAGGTCTTTGGAGTACTGTCTCTGCATGAAAGACGCTCAGGTCCCTTCTGGACGCCTGCCGCACAATACTTTGGTCGTGAACACGCAGCAGTCTTCACCGTGTTGGTTCTTGATCGAATTCTTGGCGGTATACGTGCCCCGCTGGTTATCCTTGAACGCAATCTCGATAATCTCTGTTTCAAGATGGAGAGTGTCTCCAATCTTGACTGGCTTGGTAAACCGAACATGCTCCATTCCGTAGAACGCAATAAAGGACTTTGGCGTAAACACATAGTTTCCTAAGCGATGGCACAGAGCACTTCCCACCGTCAGGACGAGCATGCCATGGGCGATGCGCTCCCCAAAGGGTGAGGCCTTGGCGTATTCTTTGTCTGTGTGAATGGGGTGCCAGTCGCCGGTGAATGCAGAAAAGAGGACAACGTCAGTTTCTGTTATTGTTCTCGCGGGAGTAACAAACCGTTCGCCAACGTAATAATCCTCTAGGTATGATTTTTCCATCTCTACCCTCCCTATATCAATCAGTGACGCGATTTCCATCACTTAAGTAGGAGTGCGGGCTAGGGGCAGATGATGAATGATACCCGGTGTTCTTCTGCACGAGTACACTACTCACAACACAGGCCGTTTTTGCGATGCCGGAATCTCACCGAGATAAAAATCTTCGAGTAAATACACATCTGGTTTTTTCCAATACCGCCCCATAATGTACGTTCGATATTGTTCGTACGCCTTGCGATTCACAGGGATACCGTTTTCAGCAAGGGCTCTTTCTACATCATCGATAGATGGAGGGCACCCCCTAATCGAGATCACCTGAGTACATCTACGATCCCTTTTGTTTTTTTCAATTTGGCATTTTCCCAACAGAAAGGTCTTCTTGGCCTCTCCTGACGGTTCCTGGAGCTTACCCGAAAGCAGTTCGTAGCCCTCGAACTCCTTGCAACTCGTAGACATGAGAAGAATCATGAGCGGATTGAATATGTACGAACATCCTGTACACAACGTATGGTCGTACTTCGGTAGCCTGATGCCCTTGATCCCGGCTTTGGCAAATGCCTCAGGTCCAGAGTTGTCCTCGAGCCATGGCCAGTCCCATTTAAGCGGCATACGAACTTCCTCAGGATCAATACCTCCACGGATGTCCAAGGAAGAAATCTCAGTAGAGCGGTTGTGTCGCTGAGCATATTCCATTAAATGTGCTACCTCCCCTACCCCGTAGCCCAAGAGATACGCGCCGAGCACATCTGCGCTATACACATCGCAAGAAGCGACCAGAAGGTCGCGACGATGTGCATATCCCATGTGCAATGGTCCCTGTTCATTGGCATACATACCGTCTATAAGCGTTAGTGATGGTGAATACCGGCTAGCCAGAAGCGAAACAAAGTGATCCAAGAGCTTGTCAGGATGATGACAATAGCTCTTCGATTGGGTATGGAGAAGACCCTTGAGATTCTTCATTCCCAAGCTGACCTTGGTTCCTCCATGCGTTTTTAAGACAGGAACCGAGATAAGGCACTCGCACTCACTGACTGCATGGGCTACCCGCAGGATGTGACCGTTATCGATTTCTATTTCGTCAAAAGGTCCCTCGTTGAAATCGAGCAATGTAGCTCCATACCGCTCAGTCAATCGTTGGTAGTTGAGATACGTATAGATCTCTTTTGTGCCCGATCCTATTTGAGGACACTTGATAGAAGCCTCGCCGATAAAGATTCTTTTGACACCATACTCCTTCAGGAAAGCGCACAGCCCTTCTACTACGACGCTCGTCGTCAGGACCCCCCAAGGTGGATACGGCCCTTGATTATCCCATCCTACCAAATTGGGTTTGATCAGTGCTGATGTTGGCGCACTGCCGCTCTCAGGCCACCCACATAGCCTGATAGCCTCGGCAACCGAGTCCAGTCCTTGGTAACGTACGAGCGATACCACGTTGCGACTCATCTTACACCCCTTGTCCGATGAACAACTGGCATGACCATTTGTAGGTAAGCAAGGTTGACATACTAGGCGTATGGACAGACTCTAGCAGAGCCGCCTCTGGGGTGTCAATTGGATTTACAGCCATGTGCCAGATATGCGTGCTGGTCCGTGAGCGATGTTCGCAGTTGGCCAGGTGTTTTCTTGACTTTTCTACCGTCTCTGATATGGTTAGACAGTATACATGTCAGACCATTAGACGTTTCGCAAGGATTTCGCATATGAGAAAGGTCGCCATCGTAGGTGCGGCTCAAACAGTGTTCGAGCCAGAAAAGCCGACCGAGTCCTTCCCTGACCTCGTATTCGATGTGTCCCGTCGAGCGCTTGAGGCGGCAGGCATAACGGCCACTCAACTTCAGCAGACCATTACTGCCTCGCAGGATTTTTATGACGGCAGAACCATATCGAACTTCGCTGTTTCAGACGCCTGCGCCTCCTTCATGAAGCCTGAAAGCAAGGTCGCCATGGACAGCACTATGGCCGTGTTTTATGCCCTTGCCAGGATCATGTCTGGTGCCTTCGACAATGCGCTTGTGGTCAGCCACTGCAAGATGTCTCAAGGCGATCCTTTCCTGATTTACAATGCAGTCTTTGATCCGATCTATCAGCGACATTTAGGTCTCGATAGCCACAGTGTCCATGCCTTCCAAGCACGGGCATATATGGAACGCTATCGCATAGATCCGTGCCAGTGCGCAGCAGTTTCTGTCAAGAACCATGCAAATGCTCTCAAAAACCCTTGCGCACAAAATGCACGATTGCTCACTGTTGATAAGGTCCTTGCCAGTCCCATACTGGCAGACCCGATACACAGCTTAGAAGCTGCACCGGTATCTGACGGTGCTTGCGCTGTTGTCCTCGCCGAAGAACATCTCGCCAGGCGCCTCACTGCCCACCCAGTGTGGATTAAGGGCATCGCGAGTTTTATGGACGCATACTATCTCGGCGAGAGGGATCTCGCAGAGTCTGTTTCCCTGATACAGGCTGCACGAAGGGCCTATGCCATGGCCAATATCAACGACCCTCGACAGCAGGTCGATCTCGCCGAAGTTTCAGAATACTATGCGTACCAGGAATTGTTGTGGGCAGAAGGCCTGGGGTTCTTTCCCCCTGGCCAGGCCGGTCGTATGACCGAGCAGGGGGTCACCTCCATGACTGGTGCCTTGCCAATAAATCCTTCGGGTGGCGTACTTCCTGGTAACCCCATCACCGTCGCGGGACTTGTTCGCGTTGTAGAGGCATACCTGCAACTGACCGGTAGCGCAGGTGCCCATCAAGTAGAACCTGCGCGCACTGCTGTTGCACACGGCACGACAGGTCCTTGCGGCCAGAGCCACTGCGTGATGGTGCTCAGTACCTTTCCCTAAGGGAGCAGTGATCATGGGAAGAAAGGTAGCCATCGTAGGCACAGGGCAAACGCATCACAAGGCCAAGCGAGATGACGTCAATATCGTGGAACTTGTCCATGAAGCGGTCGCCCGCTGTCTTGAAGATGCAGAGCTCACCATCGACAAGATTGATGCCGTGCTCATCGGCAACATGGAACATTTCGAGGGTATACACCTGTCTGACATGTGGTGCTCGGACGCTTCAGGCGCGCGGGGTCGATGCGGCATGAAGATCACTACGGGTGGTTCAACAGGGACATCACTGGCTATCGCTGCCTATTACTATGTTGCCTCGGGCCTGTTCGATATCGTGATGTGCATAGGCTGGCAGAAGCAATCAGAGGGAGATACCACTGCCGGTCTCATCTCTGCAACAGATCCCATATGGGAGCGCGCTTCTTTTGCCGGTGCCTTTGGCACATTTGCAGCTGCTGCCGTCCAGTTCATGAAGGAATTCAAGGTCACCGAAGAACACGCTGCGCAAATCGCCGTCAAGAATCGCCAGAACGGCCGGCGCAACCCGTATGCCCATCTCAAGCTCGACATTACCGTCGAAGATGTCCTCAACTCGCGTATGCTGGCCTATCCTATACGAATGCTCGACATGTGCCCAGCCTCAGAGGGGGCCTGCGCCTTGATATTCGCATCCGAGGAGAAGGCAAAAAAGATAACTGACAGGCCTGCCTGGGTTGCAGCAGCAGAGACGCGCCACGACTCTCCGTTTATTGGCGATGTGCCAATGTTCATGGATTTAAGGACATTGCGTAGTGCCTCTGCAGCAGCTTACAAGAAGGCAGGGATTGTGAATCCCTTAAAGGAGCTCGATGTGATCGAGCTCTATGAGCCTGTTTCATGGGCAGAAATCTCCTTTCTAGATGCCCTATGGCTATGCGAGCGAGGAAAGATCGTAGAGCTCATAGACAAAGGTGTCACGACCATGAACGGTGATCTGCCTGTCAACCCCTCTGGTGGTGTGTTGTGTACCAACCCAATTGGAGCCACGGCAATGTGCCGGGTTGCTGAGGCGGCCATTCAGATACGTGGCCAGGGCGGCGAGCGCCAGGTCCCTGATGTGCGGACGGCTCTCGCTACTGGCTACGGCGGCAACTGGTGGTCGGATGTCATGATCCTTAAACGTTCGCTCTAGCTGGTTTTCGGACGATCTAGAAAGGAGAGAAGGGGGTGACGACATGAATCGACAACGAGTCCGAAAAATCGACTTCCATGCCATCCTGCCGTATCGTTATGCAGCGGGCAGGACGGCAAGCCGATTTTTCACTGAGCTGCGGGACCACAAGCGCTTCATGGCGACCAGATGTTCCTCGTGTGGTAAGGCATTCCTTCCACCTCGTCCTGTGTGCGGCGAGTGTTACGTACCCCTTGAAGACTGGGTAGAAGTCGGTCCACGAGGCACATTGGTGGGCTATACAGTCGTGTACTATCCGTTCCTGGATCCACTGACCGGTAAGGAACGGCCGGTTCCGTATGGCTATGGATTTATCCTCCTAGACGGTGTCTCGACAAAAATCCAGCACTTCATAGAAGAAACAGATATATCTAAACTGCGCTTTGGCGTGCGGGTCGAGCCAGTCTTTGAAGAGCATCGCAAAGGAAGCTTTGCAGATATCAGGTTTTTTCGGATTGTGAACGAGGAACACGTGGAGAAATAAGATGTCGCGTACAGCTCCTGAACACATTACCGTAGAAAGCAAACTCGACATAGGATACTCCTACCACGCTGGAGCCGTGGCAACCCGATTCTATGACGTCCTGGAACATGAGAAGAAGATCCTCGGCATCCGATGCAGTACCTGCAACAAGGTCTTTATGCCACCTCGGGCGCTATGCGGAGCATGCTTCAAAGAAATGAAAGAGTGGGTCGAGCTCAAGGATGAGGGAATAGTAACGAACTATACTATTGTACACTACGAGCACTCTGTCCAACCAATGAAGATACCGTTTGCGTATGCACTCATACGACTTGACGGCGCAGACACTGCCTTTATCCATGTGCTTGGAGAGGTAGACCTTGCGACCATAAGAACAGGTATGAGGGTAAAGGCCGTGTTCGCGGACCAGATGCCTGGCACAATCCTTGATATCAAATACTTCAAGCCCATTGCGCCCTGATCGATATCCCACACACCCAGCCATGCCCGACTCGATCGTGTGCCAGGCGCTGATATCGAGCCAGATACGTTTCTACTTGGCTGCTATAAAAGGCTGCCTCCCCCCGAGGTGCACTTAGGGTCTCACGTGCATGAAGGTGGACGTTCATTCAGCTTGTGCTGCGTTCCATTCCTGCAAGATCTTCTGTGGTAATTCTTTAATACGTACTTTGGCTGGCATGAAATCGATAGCACGCGTATTCATAGGATCGATCTGTTCGCGTATGAGTGCTACCTGCTGGCTGGTCGGTGGCGCTGTGACAGGACAATCCTCAGGTATCTCGACCGAGAATCCGGTCTGTTCCTTTACCTGTTGAGCGGTCACCCCTTTGTGCAGACTCAGTACCCGCCAGTAGCCTTTCTCTCGCATTTCCATGACGCACAGATCGGTCACCACAGTAACTGGACCAGGACGCAACCCTGCCTCAATCCGCTCTTTATCGCTCACGTACAATCTGCTGCCTGTTACATAATTGACTCTGTCCACGAATACCCTCGTAGAATGACTGGGGAAATACCCTACCATCTTCCGATGCATCTTTACCACGCACGGCGCTCCTGCACCACCAGGCAATCGCAACCCTCTCGGATTCCCTTTGATGTTGAGCCACGAGATATTAATGTTTCCTTCCTTATCGAGCTCTGCACTTGAAATGGCCTCTACATCAGCACGGGAGGCCAAGTGCAGTGAATTGATACATTCGGTCATGGACCATAGCAAGGAGGCGTTCTCCGTACATCCGGCCTCCGAGGAGTGAAAGGAAAGTTGAAATGGCAGGGGATCGACTCCACTATACCCCACGATGAGCGCATTCGGCGCGTGTGTCAGCTTGGCAAGTATGTAGGCGCAGTATGCCAGAGGAGTAAACGAGCCTAACACGATCACATCGCCGTCTTCGATCAAGCGGGCCAGACACACGATCATTTGGATGCTTACGTCATACTCCTGGGCAGGCGTAGGGTCCAACCTGGGAACGGGCATGATGCGCTGTGACCTTCGTACCAAGCGCCTAAGTGTGGAGATAGCCTTTGCGCCGCCGATGTTCTCGATATATTCGTCTTCACTAGTGCCAATGAGCCTGCGTATATACTCAGGAGCCCGCTCAGGATCGCTCAGTCCATCGATATCATTGAGGGTCTGGAGAAGGTGCGCTGTATAGTAGGGAACACAGGATGTGGGATGTGCTCCCATGGGACATGGAATCACCAGATCCACGTACAGGCGTGAGAGTTTTGTTTGACTCTTACTGTTGATGATCTCTTCGGTTGTGACGATCTCCTCTACCGTCACAATCGTCTTAGCTGCTGCTTTTGCCATATCTATATCACTCGCAGAGGTGCCAAAGATTTGAACGTTTCCTAGCTCGTCTGCCCGTTGGGCATGCAGGATTGCCACATCTGGTCGTATGGCTTGAACAGCGATCGTATCCTTACCTGTAAACGGACACCTGATTACCTTGTAGTAATCGGGTGCCTCCCTGACGATGTCAGCACCAAATGGCCCATTGAAAGGAAAAAAGGTAAGTCCCTGTGCCTGGGCTTCAAGGCCCTTGATAATGGAGCATCCTTCGATTTCAGTAAATTCGATGAGGTTGTTCTCTACAACGCGTCTGAAATTGGCGGCAAGGCCAAATACTTCCATCGATAGAAAGCTAAAAACCAAATGTCTCAGGGCACCACCAGCTATGAGCCATTCCATTTCCTGACCGCCTACAATCGAGAGCGCCTTCAGACCTGTTATCTTTTGTCTGAGGATTTCGCGAATGACGGCCATAGGTTTGTTGCAGCTCCAGGCACCCCCAATAGCAATAAAGGCACCCGGCTTGATGATCTTCCCAATGTCGGAAAGTGTTCCAACCTTAGAATGCATCTCTTTCCGTTCGCTCATTGTTTCTTTTCCTCCATATAGCTGTGGGGATGCCCCCTTATCTCAATGACCACCACGGGATCCATTGAACATTATGTGAAGCAGGGCTTCCGCTTTTCCAAAAACGCCCTTATACCTTCGCGGGCGTCAGGGCTTTCAAATATGCTTGCAAACAGATCGAGCTCATAGGCGATACCTTCAGGCAGCCTGGTACTATACGCTGCTACTACAGCTTGCTTTGTATACTGCAGAGAGGTCATCGACTTCGTCGAGATCTCTTGAGCAAGCTTCTCTACGGTCTCACTGAGCAACCCATCGGGCACAACTCGGTCGATCAATCCCCACTGGAATGCCTCTTCCGCAGTAATCTGCTTGCCAGTTAAGAGCAGCTCCATCGTCTTGCCCGGCCCGATCAATCGCGCCATGCGCTGACTTCCTCCTGCGCCCGTCATAATCCCTAAATTGATTTCAGGCTGGCCGAAGGTTGCACGCTCAGAAGCAATCCGTATGTCACACCCCATGGCGATTTCACATCCCATACCAAGGGCTGCACCGTTGACAGCAGCGATAATCGGTTTAGGACATTCCTCCAGCGCCGTCGGTGAAAAAAAACCTTCGAGGATCTCTTTCAGTGCTGCCTTGCCACCTTCGAGTCTAGTCCCTCCATCGAGCATAGAGATGTCAGCCCCTGCCATGAAGGCCTTTCCAGCGCCGGTCAGTACCACCACTTTGACTTCCTCACTTTGACTGCACCAGGCTACTGCCTCAATAAGTTCACGAGACATTCGTTCGTTGTACGCATTGAGCACGTGAGGACGGTTGAACATGATCCATGCGACACGATCTTTGACAGTAAGTATGAGGTGTTCAGTTTCCATCATAGGCGTCATTCCTTCTTTGATGCGAGCGCAGTTTGAATGTACTCGGCTATGCGGTCAATAGAACTGCCAGGAGGAAACACCTCTGCCACACCAAGTTGCTTTACACGTGGCACATCGTCAGGCGGGATGATACCTCCTACGATGACCAACGGGCTTTCGATGCCCTTCGTGCGCATTAGCTGCATGAGGTCCGAAAGTACCGTAAGATGACCACCGGTGAGAATGCTTATCCCAAGCACATCGGCATCTTCCTGCGCAAAGGCGTTTACGACCTCCTCTGGCACGCCAAACCGCATGAGTATCACTTCCATGCCCCGATCTCTCAGACTCCGTGCCACATATCGTATGCCACGATCGTGGGCGTCGAAATTAAGCTTGGCAAGAAGGACTCGTATTCTTTCTGTCTTCATGATTCACCTCTATGGGCACGTAAGGCTTCCTCGGGGACCCGCTACACATAACCGACCGTGGTCCTGTCCAGCGACAGGATTATGATTGCTACAGTCGGATCGTGCCACGATACGCTCATGCGACGAATCCCCATCCATATATCTCTTTTAGGATATCCCACACTTCTCCCTGGGTGGCGCGGGCTTTAACCGCTTCGATAACAGCCTCTGTGATGCCTTCGCCCTTCTCGGCTGCTCTACGCACCGAATCCAATGCAGTGCGTACCGCGCTGCTGTCTCGGCTGGCTTTGAGCTCCTTGATCCGTCGTATGGCCTCTTGCTCTATACGAGGATCGATGCGGACTACCTCGGGTGAAACTGTTTCTTCGGTACAGTACTTGTTGAGCCCCACCTTTATCTCTTGACCTTGACGAATCCTCTCATGGTAACGAAACGCTTCCTCATTGAGTTGTGCCCTCAACCACCCATTTTCCAACACCTTGAGAAAACCGCCCATATCGTCGATCTTTTTTATCAGGCTCCAAACCTCCCGCTCGATCTTGTCAGTAAGGTCCTCCAAAAAGTACGAACCAGCGAGCGGATCAGTGACCTGGGTAACCCTGGTCTCGTACATAATGATCTGCTGGGTTCTCAGGGACAAACGAGCTGCTTCTGCAGTGGGGATCGTAATCGTCTCGTCGTAGCCACACGTATGGAGGGAGTTAGTCCCACCGAGAACCGCTGCCAACGCCTGTATCGCAATGCGCACGATGTTGTTCAGGGGCTGCTGTGCAGTCAATGAATCGCCAGCTGTGTGGACATGGATCCGTGCGACCTGACTTCTTTCAGACCGGGAACCAAAGCGTTCTCGGAGTAACTTCGCCCATATCCTTCTGTGGGCCCTGAGTTTCGCAATGTCCTCGAAAAAATCGTCGTGTACCGACATCTGGAAACCTAGTCTCGGTGCAAAGGCGTCTATGTCAAGCCCAGCGTCAATACACGCCTGAATAATGGCGATGCCCCATTGCATCGTGAATGCTAGCTCCTGCACGGCATTTGCCCCGGCTTCCCGGATCAAATAGCCAGAAATGTTGGTTGTATTCCAATACGGCATGTGAGCAGTACAGAAGCGGATGAGCTCTACCATGAGTTTCATAGCCCCTTCAGGCTTAAAATCAGGGTTGTCAACGCAAAATCCCTTGATAAGCCAATTCATGCTGTTGCCATGAAGCTGCCTTCGCGAAAATCCCATCTTTTCAGCGGTCACGATGTAGCATGCCAGTGCATAGAGGCACGTATCACCCGTGATAAGACTTACATTCACTTTGTCCAGCGGCAGTCCTCGAAACAGGATCTCTATGTCTCCAATGTGGGAAAAACTCATCCCACCAAGTCCTACGTGGCCTCGCGCCTCAGGATTGTCAGGATCGATGCCGCCTTTGGTAGGGTTGTCAAAAACGATATTGAACACCGGGTATCCGAAGTACCCTTCCATTCCTTCCCTCACCATCAGGTCCATACGCTCTCGCGTGTGTTCGGCCAATCCATACCCGAGGACCTGCTGCATCATCCATGGCTGAAACTGATAGTGCAACGGATAGATACTCCGTGTGTATGGATACACGCCGGGCATACCAATATCAGCAATATCGAGGTGATCGATGTCAGAAGGGCTGTAGGTGGGCTTTATGGGAATCCCGGAGAGCGTCCTGTACGAACCTTCACTTTTGTATTTCTCTTCGAGCAGTGATTTCCAGATCTCCCTCATTTTCCTGTCAGTGGCTACTGTTTTTTCATCAAACATCTCCTGCCTCCTGAGGAGCCAATGGGCATCCGCTAATACCTATCCCATTGCCTGCGGCATCACATGATGACGATTAGTGTCAGATATGTTTTCTGATTTATGGTCAGACCACACATACCGCTACCACGGTCCGGCCAAGGTGTCAAGCTCTCTCCCAGACAGGTCGATACTGCGCCAGGGTATCTGTGGCAACGGGGCAGATCCCATTAGAGAGCCCATGTTGTCACCCCCCCACAGGCTGCGGCGGATACTCCACCAGACCAATCCCGGTAGTATTCATTTCGAAGTCTCCCGCTTAGTTCATCGGTCGATCAGGACACACGAGTACGGTAGTGCTTCGTACCCAATCGAGTTGCATTCATGACCAAAATGCAGTATGTGTATATGGTAATGCTTTCGTAAGTCTGACTAGTTTACTTTCAGCAGACATCGTCAACAACAGTTATCGAGGCCCTGTCAGCTATGGAGATTTTGGAACCCATTCAAAAAAACGTAAAAATCTCTCACAAAATCGTTGAGCAGATAAAGGAAATTATCTTCTCCGGAAAACTCCAGCCTGGCGATCGCCTGCCAACAGAAAAGGAACTCGCCGAGCGCCTCAATGTGAGTCGTCCGACACTCAGAGAAGCCCTAACGGTACTGGAGGCCTTAGGACTCATAGAAGTGAGGCCACGAGAAGGAAGCATCATCAAATCGGTGATGCCCCAGAGCATGCAAGAACCCATTCACGACATGCTCGGCGTCGATCCATCAAAGGTCCTCGAACTCTTCGAGGTTCGAAAAATAATCGACGCAGAGGGAGCAGCCATGGCTGCCGAACGTGCTACAGAGGTCGACATCGACAAACTCAAAACGTGTATGCAGAAGCTCGACCAGAGTCTCAAAATGCACGCCTCATTACTCGATGTGCAACCAGCACGGCTTTATCAAAGAACATTCTTTATCATCGCAGATGCCACACATAATTCCATATATGCCCATTTCATGAAATCCATATGGACGCTGCTGGAGGGTGCAATTCCTTACAGCCGCCAAAAGCTCTTGACTGTCCCCAACATCTCAGCAAAGTTGCTCGATCAATACCGAACCATAGTACAAGCTGTCATCGACCGCAATCCGAAACGAGCCCGAAAGGCGGTCACATCACATCTGGACTATGTCGGTCGGCAGCTTGCCAAGGCAATAGGATCGTCATCGGAGCAGACCTGATCCAAGGATATCGTTACCTTTTCAAAAAGGAGTGAGGGTTCGAGCCGATGGAGGTTTTCAAGAGCACTGATTTTGCGGTAACTCCCGAGCATCGAATGCTCCAAGATTCGGTGAGGCGTTTCGTAGCCAAAGAGCTTGCCCCGATTGCAGCCCACATCGATAAGGAAGAACGTTTTCCTCTGGACGTCATCAAGCATATGGGACGACTGGGCTTCTTAGGTCTCATCGTTCCCGAGGAGTACGGTGGAGGTGGTAGAGATTTTACCGGATGTGCCATTGTCGCCGAGGAAGTGAGCAAGGTCTGTGCGGGCACCTACACGTCCACCACTGCACATGTATTTGCAGAACACTGGATCGATATGTTCGGTACCGAAGAGCAAAAAAACAGGTATTTACCCCGTATGGCAACGACGGATCTTCTCGGCGCGATCGCACTGACCGAGCCAGAAGCTGGCTCTGATGTCGCTTCCCTTAAGACAACAGCTAGGCGCGAAGGTGATGTGTATGTACTCAACGGAACCAAGACCTTCATAAGCAATGGTCCTGTTGCAGACGTGATTGTGGTCTTGGCCCGTACTGGAGGACCTGGCCCAAAGGGGATCAGCACGTTTATCGTAGAATCGAACATGCCCGGCTTCTCGCCAGGCAAGCCGTTCGAAAAGTGTGGCAACAGAGCCTCTCTCACCTCTGAAATCACCTTCCGTGAATGCAGAGTTCCCCGTACGCACCTGCTCGGCCAAGAGCATAGAGGCTTCGTCGAATCCATGCGGTTTCTTCCGTTCGAGCGCGTGATGGTAGCTGTCTGCTGTGTGGGACTGGCTCAGGCAGCCCTGGAAGCATGTATTCGATATGCGAAAGATCGTACCCAGTTCGGCCAACCCATCTGTTCGTTTCAGATGATCCAAAGCATGCTCGCAGACATTGCAACCAACATCTACGCTACCCGGTGCATGATCCAACATATTATCGGACTACTGGAGCAGGGCGTCGCATGTAATACTGAAGCATCTATGGGGAAATATTTTGGGGCTGAAATGGTGATGCGCGCTACTATCGATGCTGTTCAAATCTTGGGTGGGTATGGATACACGCATGAGTTCCCCGTCGAACGGTATATGAGAGACGCAAAGCTGTTCGCCATCGGTGGTGGTACAAGCCAGATCCAGAAGCTCATTATTGCTCGCGCCTTGTTGAACACATAGATTCTGGTCGCCCCCATCTCGTGTATGGTCCGATCGCAGACGGCTACGCTATCCAGAAAGGAGGATACGATGTCTTACTCGGTGCTACTGGTAGAAAAAAAAGGTCAGGTAGGAATCGTTACCTTCAATCGACCTGAAAAACTCAACGCTGCTAACCCGGCGGTGTTTGACGAATTAACCGAGGCAATGCTCGAGTTAGACAAGGATCCAGATATCGGCTGTGTCATTCTCACGGGCCAGACATTCCAAACACCGAAAGGTCCACGCGCCGTATTCTCAGCAGGTGCTGATATCGAGATGTTCTCTAAGGTCGGACAAGTCGAATATGGATCTGAATTCATCAAGACGTGCCTGCGACCATTCCGAACGATAGAAGAAATAGAGACCCCGGTTATTGCAGCAGTCAACGGCCTGGCATTCGGGTTCGGATTTGAAATTACTATGGCATGCGATCTGTGCATCGCGGCCCGTAGTGCACGCTTCGCCCTCAAGGAGATCAACCACGGCGCGATACCAGCGGTAACACTTACCAGAGGTTTGGGGAACTTCTCCAAGCAGTGGGTTGCCTACCTATGTTTAACCGCAAGAGAGCTTACAGCTGACGAAGCACATGCCATGGGGGCTTGTGTGGAAGTAGTGGAGGACGACAAGCTCTTGGCTCGGGCCATGGAGCTTGCGAACCTCATTGCTGGCAGGAGCAGTATAGCAAAGGCCTACATCAAGAGTACGCTCAATCGAAAGGCTGCTGAACAATACGGCGATTCGATTCGTTTCATGCCCGTACTTTTTTCAAGCAAAGTTATGCAGGAGGCTTTTGATAGGTTTCTGGGAAGAAAAACAGGGTGACAACCAGCTACAAGCGACCACACACACCCTCAAGGAGTACGACCGGATGATCGCCACAAAGGAAGACTACCTCGAGAGTCTTAGAGCATTGGGTCATAAGGTGTACTATAAAGGAACCCTGGTAACCGATATCACGTCCCATCCGGGCATTCTGCCGCACATCAATGCCGCAGCCAAGACCTATGAAATGGCATTGCAGCCGGAATACGAGGATCTGCTCACTGCCACGTCCCACCTGAGCGGCAAAAGGATCAGTCGGTTTACCCATATCCATCAAAACATCGATGACCTCATCAAAAAGGTCCAGATGCTCAGGCTCATTGCCCATGAAACTGGAAGCTGCTTTCAACGCTGTGTAGGGTTCGACGGGATCAACGCAGTGTACATGACGACCTATGATATCGATCAACGATATGGAACAGACTACCATGCACGGTTCGTTCGCTACCTTCGATACCTCCAGGATGAAAACTTCATTCTGGTCGGAGGCATGACCGATCCCAAAGGGGACCGATCAAAGTCACCGAGTGAGCAAGCAGATCCAGATCTTTTTACGCGGGTAGTGGAACGTCGTGCTGAAGGCATCGTGCTCCGAGGCGCCAAGGCGCATCAGACTGGAGCAGCCAATTCCCACGAAATTCTGGTTATGCCAACGCAGGCACTTCGCCCGGGCGATGAACCGTATGCTGTCACATGTGCTGTACCGCTCAATGCCAAAGGAGTTGTCCTCATTTTTGGTCGTCAAACCAATGAGGAACGCAAATTCGACTCTAAGATCGATGCAGGCAACCCAGAGTACGGCATGGTCGGTGGCGAGGCATTAGTCATCTTCGATGACGTGTTTGTCCCTTGGGAACGGGTATTTATGTGCGGAGAGATCGATTTTGCCGGCATCCTTGTGGAACGCTTCGCAACCATGCACCGCCAGAACTATGGCGGCTGCAAAGGTGGTGTTGCCGATGTACTGATCGGCGCCTGTGCACTGGCAGCAGAGTATCAAGGGACAATACGGGCCTCCCATATCAGAGATAAACTCGCCGAGATGATGCACCTCGCAGAGACCATCTATGCGGGGTCCATAGCTTGTTCTGCAATGGGATACAAGACTCCGTCTGGTGCCTATTACCCAGATCCTGTGCTTGCCAACTGCACAAAGCACAACGTATCGAGACACATATACGAAATCGCCCGCTTGGCCCACGACATAGCTGGAGGCATTATTGCCACGCTTCCCTACGAACAAGACCTGAGGAGCACTGAAATCGGTGGGCTCGTAGAAAAATACCTTGCTGGTGTTGCAGGTGTCCCGACCGAAAATAGAATAAAGGTCCTGCGACTCATCGAGACCATGACAGGCGGCACAGCACTCGTAGAATCGATGCATGGAGCCGGATCCCCACAGGCGCAGAAAGTTATGTACCAACGGCTGGGAAAACTCGACATGAAGATACGAATGGCCAAGAAGCTCGCAAGGATCAACGATTGAACGGCCTTTATGCTTCTCGAGACATGTCCATGATCTAGCAAGGAGATACTGCAATGGATTTCACCTGGACGGAGGAGCAGCTTGCCATGCGCGAACAAGCGTACAAGTTCGGCAAGGAAATCGTTGCGCCACGATCTGCAGAAATGGATGCCAAGGAAACCTTGGATTGGGACGCATGGCATAAGGCAGCTGAATTCGGCTTCCAGGGTATGTTGGTTCCCAAAGAATATGGTGGTTTGGGCCTTGATGCATTGACAGTATGCATTACCATGGAGGGCTTAGGACACGGATGCCGAGATATCGGATTTCTCACCTCTCTTGGCGCACACATGGTAATTTGTGAGATACCAATCGTGGAGTTCGGGACCGAAGCCCAGAAACAACACTATCTGCCTAAACTTGCCTCTGGTGAATGGATAGGTGGTTACGGACAGACCGAACCAGGCGCAGGTAGTGACGTCGCTGCCATTACTACGCGAGCGGAAAGGAAAGGCGACTGTTGGATCCTCAACGGAACAAAGACCTTTATCACCAATGGCCCGATAGGAAATCTGTTCGTTATACTAGCCACGGTAGACAAGTCACTTGGACACAAAGGAATCACTGCGTTTTTGGTGGAAAAGACCTTCGAAGGATTCAGTGTGGGTAGGCAGCTCCAGAAAATGGGCATGCGCTCCTCGCCCACAGGCGAACTTATCTTAGAGGATTGCAAAGTTCCAGAGGAGAATCTTTTGGGCCGCATTGGCGAGGGCTTCCGCATCGCCATGAGCACGCTCGTCTGGGAACGGGCTGCGATGCTGCCAGGACTGGTGGGTGCTGCCGAGGCGCGCCTCGAGGAGGCAGTTCGATATGCAAAGCATCGGGTCCAGTTCGGAAAGCCTATTGCCTCCTTCCAAGAGATTCAGCGCAAGCTGGCAAACATGAAGATGCATCTGGAGATATCCAAGACCATGTTTTACAAGGTGGCATGGATGAAGAGCCAAGGAATGCCTGCAGTGATGGAGGCCTCGATCGCCAAGTTGTTCTTTAGCGAGATCAACCGAATGGATGCACTCGATGCCTTCCAGATCCATGGCGGGTACGGCTATACGAAGGAATACCCTATAGAGCGAGATGTCAGAGACTGCATCGCCAACACCTTGGGTGGCGGAACAAGCGAAATACAGAGGATGATCATCGCCCGCGAACTCCTTAAGATGTACGACTAGTGGGTATGGCGTCCCATCGGCGGCAACGCTGCAAGCCACGAGGGTAGTTTTTTCGGTATCTCACTATCTCACGCCAAACCATATGGGGATACAGATGAACAAGCTTGTGATTACCTGTGCAGTAACAGGCAGTCTTACCCGGCGGGGCACCGGTAAGGGCCAGACTCCTTATCTTCCTGTGACGCCGGAAGAAATCGCAGCAGAATCACGTCGCGCCTTCGATCAAGGGGCAACTGTTGTGCATCTCCATGCGCGAGACCCTTCGACAGGACTGCCCACAGCCGATCTTAAGATCTTCGAGGAAGTGGTCGATGCCGTGCGCCAGACCTGTCCTGGTATGCTTATCAACTGCACCACAGGGGGCGGAATAGGTATGACGGACGAGGAACGAATCGCTATCGTACCTCGGGTCAAGCCTGACCTTGCATCGTTCAACATGGGAAGCATGACGTACGGAGTGTACGACACTGGAGCCAAGAAATGGATCCTGGACTAACTCATTTACCTCAATGGCATATTTTGGCTCTGTCATGCGCCACCACGGTACAAAGCCTGAGCTGGAAATATACGATGTAGCAATGATCAATAATGCACAGGTTCTCTATGAAGCCGGGGTGATCGACAAGCCGTTCCACTTCCAGTTCGTCATGGGACTTCCAGGACAGATCATACCAGCGACAACGAAAAACCTCCTCCATCTCATCGACACAGCCAGAGATCTCGACCCCTCTTGTACGTTTTCGGCATGTGCAGCGGGAAGGCATCAATTCCCAATAATTACTGTGGCGGCGATAGTAGGCGCGGCGAACATTCGCACCGGCATGGAAGACAACATCTATCTTTCCCACGGCATTCTTGCAAAGAGTAATGGCGAACTCGTGGAAAAAACTGTCCGTATCGTCAGGGATATAGGAAGGGAAATTGCCTCGGTTGAAGAAGCCAGAGAGATACTTGGACTACCAAAGCATGCCTCGCCCTAGCCCCATGGATGATAAAGACTTACTGCGATAGACAGCGCCTTGTTTTGTCGAGGGACACTGTTCGTTTACGGATGGCGAGAGCGCCGAAGCACCATCCCCCCATACTTCTTCTCATACAGCCCGTTTTCATTCTGCATGGGGCTCAATGATCACCTTAAGACACGCATCTGGCTGGCTAGCAATATCGAACGCTTCTTGAACCTGATCGAGACCAAACAGGTGAGTTATGAGATCACTAACCGTGACTCTTCTAGATCGAATAAGCTCGAGTGCCTGCGCAGTATCAATAGGCGCTGCCCCATAGCATGTTCTGATGCTCACATCGTTACGCCAAAAAGGATTGAAATCGATGCTTACCTTTTCACCAGGAGTCGGCACGGCGAAAAAGACAATGACCCCTCCTCGATCAACAACTTCAAGTGCCTGATAAGCTGCGCTAACTGCGCCCGTGCAGACTAAGACTTTGTCTGCCAGGCAACCACGGAGTGCGGACCGAACAACATCAGGGAAACCGTCGCGTGGTTCCACCACATAGTCTGCCCCACACGTCCGTGCCGCATTCAATCTGTATCGACTTATATCAGCAGCCACAATAGCGCCAGCTCCAAAGGCTACAGCAGCCTTGATCATGAGAAGCCCTGCGATCCCCGATCCAATGACAAGGACGCTATCACCCGGAGTGATCCGAGCAGTCCTCAGGCATCGTACCACTGTCCCAAGAGGTTCAATAAATGATCCCTCTTCATAAGAGAGTTCTTCAGGAAGTGTACGTATCCCTGCAGCTACGCTGAGCCCTGAAACCCGTACGTATTCCGCAAAACCTCCAGGCGTAAAATTATTGGTCGTGTGGAAGGTCTCGCACGCAGTCTGGTTCCCCTTAAGGCAATAGCGACAATGACCGCATGGCACATGATGCGTTGCGAACACCCGTTCACCTCGTCTTATCGAAGTAACATTGTCTCCTACGTCCACCACCTGGCCAGCTATCTCATGGCCTAGGACGAGCGGTGCCTTTTGTATCCGATACCATTCCAGCAGATCGCTCCCGCAGATCCCTGAAGCCATAACTTTCAGAAGGATATCGTCAGCTCCTACCGTAGGGATCGGCATAGTCTCGACCCGAATGTCCGAATTTCGGTAGTACATCGCAACCTTCATGACCAGCACAACCTTTCTTTGGATGCACGTTCAAACGATCATAGCGTTTTCCTCGCCAAACACAGATGGCATATATCCTTAGAGGTACGCTAGGCAGCCCCGACAGTGCCAGCGCTCGATTTGCACCCACTCATGGAGCTGCGTCTTCATCCAAGAACACGTATACATGCGCTTCTGCTCGTAGTACGGCTGCAGGAATGTGCTCGCCAGCAAGCCACCTCTTTACTGCCTCTTTCTTGCTGCGTCCCCTTATGAGGAACAGGATCTCGCGGGTGCGTGAGAGTCGTTGCGCGGACAATGTCACTCGCGTAGACGGAGGTTTGGGCGCATTGCAGACAGGAAGTACAGGCGGTGCGTCTGGTTCAAGCCCCCATGGATTTCCTGGAAACAGACTGGCAGTATGTCCATCTTCGCCGAGTCCAAGTAGTACCATATCGAACATATCCACCTGTGCGAGCACATGCTCATACAACGCTATCGCTTCTATAAGGCCTCGCTCTGTGGGTATCACGTGAATGTTTTCCATGGGAATGTGCACGTGATCGAGCCAGTGGCTTGCCACCATACGACTGTTTCGTTCAGGATGGATCTCAGAGACAACACGCTCGTCTCCGTAATATATGTGCCATGCGTGCCAATTGGTAGACACTCCAACTAACGATGAATAGAGTTCCCTAGGTGTGCTACCACCTGCAAGCACAAGACGAAATACACCCCTCTGTTGAATGGCCTGTTGCGCTGAGTCAAGTATCTTTGTCCGCGCAGCAGCAATAAGACTGGGAACATCAGGGAACCGCTGCCATACAGAGGCCATGGTTTGTCCTTATCAGACTACACGTGATTTCGCCATTGTTGATCGTCACGGTCAAAAAGCCTGTCTGCGTCGGCAAGGCCCCAACTTCCTGCAGGGTACGTTGGAATGTACGATCGGTCGACAGACCACACCTTTAGGATCGGATCCACCACCCTCCATGCCCATTCAACTTCATCGAACCTAAGAAACAAAGTCCTGTCGCTCTTGATTACCTCGAGCAGCAGGGTCTCATAGGCATCGAGCGAGACCTTGCCATCCTCTTGGTAGGACGCATTGAGCTTTAAGACCCTTGTGTCCATTTCTGTTCCAGGTTTCTTTACGTGTAGTTCAATGTGCATGCTCTCCTGGGGTTGTAAAGAAAGCAACAGCCAATTGGGTGCGAGGGACGCTAAAGGGGTCTCCCTGAAGAGCTGCTGCGGCGGATACCGAAATCTGATTGCAATAAGCGAGAACTGCGCGGCCAGCCGCTTTCCAGTCCTGAGATAAAACGGTACGTCACGCCACCGCCAGTTGTCGATATAGAACTTGGCTGCAACGAAGGTTTCCGTCGATGATCGAGGTTCGACGCCTTGTTCATCTTGATAGCCAGGCACCTCGACACCATTGACGATTCCTGCGCTGTACTGGCCCCTATACGCAGAGGCACGAACTGCCTGCCGTACGATGGGACGTATAGAGCGAAGCACCTTCACCTTTTCGTCTCGTACTGCATCTGCATCAAGGCTTGCCGGAGGCTCCATCGCCACTATGGTCAGCAGCTGCAGAAGATGATTTTGCACCATATCCCGGAGGGCCCCTGCTTTATCATAGTACGCAGCCCGAGATCCAATTCCGTCTTGTTCTGCAACTGTGATCTGGACATGATCTATGAAGTGTCTGTTCCATAAAGGCTCTATCACGGTATTTGCAAAGCGAAACACCAAAAGGTTCTGAACGGTCTCTTTGCCTAAGTAGTGATCGATCCTGTAGATCTGGTCTTCGTGAAAATGTTGATGCAGCACTTCATTGAGGATCCGTGCTGACTCCAGATCTTCGCCAAAGGGTTTCTCGACCACAATGCGGTGCAATCCCTTTCGGTCATTGAGTCCTGTCCGGTCGAGGTGTGTGATAACAGGAGTAAATTCAGCAGGGTTGATCGCCAAATAGAAGACAGCGTTGGTACAGCCGCACGGAGTGACTGCGGTAATTGCACGTTTAAGTGCCTCGTAGTCCTCCTTGTTGTGAACATCACCTTGCACGTAGGTGAACCGCTTGGAAAACTCGACGCAGCTCCCTTCTTCGAACCACTTCCCAGCACCCTTTCTCAGCGCATCGACGACCACATCCCGCCACGACTGCTGAGAAAAAGGCCGCCTGGCAAAAGCAAACAAGCTCACATCTGGAGGTAATCTGCCCTGGCGCGCCAGATGGTAGAGCGCAGGGATGAGCTTTCGCTGAGAAAGGTTACCTGTTGCACCGAATATGACAAAGCTACATGGTGGAAGGATGTGCATATCTAAGTATTCCAACGTCTATTTCTATTACGTAAAAGATCTGGCACCTCAACTGAAGCCACCAGCTCACCTGACAAATGCGTCTGGATCAATCTACGTACTGAACCTAGTATTTGAAAACACTAGCTGTCAAGGTATCAGACCTGGGTTAACCTCAAACTCTCGTGCTACTTTTGACGGAGCTTGTTCCTCCCATCACACCCGCTCTCAGGCATTTGGCCTGCCCCCCGACCTTCTGGGCTTGACTTCACCGTTACAGCGATTGTAATAATCTCCACTAAGGGCGACAGGATAGTAGGCAGACTATCTTGTTCGTCGCTACTTCATTGCAACTGAACGTGCTGCCAAGCGCTCGTGGTGCTACACATTCCGGGAGGAGAGTACATCTGTGGAGCTCCTCTACAGCGACTCCAGAACACCCACGTCCGCCTAGTATGCGATGAGACCATTCCACGAACTCATAGCTGATCTAAGACCTACGGATATAACGCCGTGCCTCATGTGGTATGAAGGGGAGTCAGCATACGTACTGATGGAGGATCGGCCAGAAGCTAAAAGGCCCCGCTGCACGGTCCCCTGTACCACAGGGCCTTTACAGAAGGCCTATCTCGATATCCTCTGCGTCAAGGGTTCCTACGAGATGTTTCATGTGCTGTGTAACGAGCATACTGTTTGTGTGGACGCTGGTTGTTGCGGCGAGTTCAAACTGGCGTTTCACACAACCCACGCTACGTGCTCTGGTAAAAAGAGGTAGCCTTATGACACAAACTCAGAAAGGAGGGAGATGGCATTATGAAAAACAAAGGCTGCATCGTACTGACCGTGCTTGTAGCTCTGGGCCTTGTAGGTCTTTCTAAGAACCTATTGGCCTCTAGCGTACCTGAAGATTATGCCACGATCCAGGAGGCGCTCGATCATGCAGTAGAGGGCGAGACCATCCTAGTGGCCAACGGCACCTACCAAGAAAATCTCCAGTGGCCCAACGTGAACAACATCACGTTAAGGAGCCGCAGCGGCATTGCAGAGGCGTGTGTGATCGATGGCTCTTTGGGTGGTTCGCCGGTTATTACAGCTAATGTCTCCACCGTGATTCGCATGACGCTCAAGGATCTTACTATCAGGGGAGGGACCCAGGGTTCGTCCTATTATTCTGCAGGCGGAATCAGTGTTAACGCACCGACTCCCGGGTCTCTTCTGGATATCAGTGGGTGCGTGCTGCGCGACAACATAGGCATTGCCCTCCGGACAATCCGTGCGGACGTCACCGCAACCAACAACCTGATCACTGAGAATCTCCAATATCCTCATGCCTCTGCACTAACTGTTCACATCGAGGATGGAAACACTGTCCTTGTCGGAAACGAGATCAAAGACAATGAGCTTGCAGCTGTAGGGATCTATGCAATGTACAGTCCGTTGAACGTCGTGGTGGAAAGAAATTCGATCACTGGCAACATGCATGGACTTCTCCTTTACTCTTCCCAGTTGGCACCCCTTACAGCCACTGTTGATCAGAACCTTGTGGCGTACAATGGGTATGCCCTCCCGCCGCCTTCAACTACACTTGTGCTTGGCATTATGGCCTCGATCACGCATCCTGAGTCTGAACTCACCATCGCAGATAACACGGTCCTTGCCAATAACGGCTTCGGCGCAGATAACGCGAGCATAGGGGTTATGGCTGGAGGTGCAGGTTTGATCACCATCACCGGCAACAGGATCTCCGACGAAATCGGTCGGTGGGTCTTTGGGCTCGCACTCATCCCGGCAGGTGGTTATGTCGAAGCGCATGGAAATCTTATTGCCGGCATAAACGCCGAGGAAGGTGCTGCAGTCGGGCTGCAGCCGGTCGAGAATTCCTCCGGGATAACTATCCTTACAAATAACATCGTGGTGAACAACGCAGTACCTACGGCACTCGCGATCGGGGACAATGAAGTGGGTCCAAACAATTATATTCACTACATCATCAACAATACGATTGCTGCAAACACCGGGATAGGAATCGGATCCTCTTCCCTGAGTCCTGTGGTAATAGCCAACTGCATTGTCTGGGACAATGGAGATGACCTCGATGGAGTGACAGCAACCTATTCAGATATTAGTGATGGCGATCCGGGTGAGGGCAACATATCGCAGGATCCACTTTTTGTGAATCCTGGAGCAATGGATTTTCACATCCGTCCCGGATCTCCCTGCATCGATCGTGGTACTAACGCGGCCCCGAATCTCCCAGCATTCGATTACGATGGAGACCCAAGAATAGTGAATGGAATCGTCGACATGGGTATGGACGAATACATAGGTAACACACCTATTGGAACCAATGTGGAAGTGACGTTTCCCAATACGGGGGTCAAGGTGACGTTTGTATCAGTCAGTCAGCGCGGTCAGACTACTGTGGAGGCGTACATCGGCCCAGAGCCCTCTCTGCCTGAAGGCTATTCGCATCTTTCAGCACCTGTCGGTTTGTACCAGGTAGCAACGAGCGCGACTTTCTCAGGTTCGGCCACCGTCTGTGTCACCTATGACGATCCACCACCAGAAATTGATGAATCCTGGATTAAACTCATGCATAAAGAGGACACCACTTTCGTAGATAGGACAATATCGACAAATCCGGCCCAGAATCGTGTATGCGCTCAGGTAACTGGCCTCTCCGAGTTCACGTTGGCCTGGAAGGAGGAAGAACCGGGACCTGGGTGGGGAGCTGCTCAAACCGTGGTGCCAGGACCGGAGGGAACCATGATGTTCTCTTCAGGACAATCTCGTATGATCAATGCTCTGGCCATACTTTTTGCTCCCCTGCTATTGCTCACTTTGATGCACCGCGGATGCCCCAGCCATAGGAAGGCAGGCTGAAAAGATCTCGTAGGCAATAAAGTAGCTTTATATTGACTTTGCAGCAGACCCGTCAGACCGACGGGTCTGCTGAAGACTCTCCCCATCAAGAAATTCTCATCAAAGGGGACTCCCAACCGAGGTGTGATGCGAGATTCCAGGAAGCTCTCCCTTCTTATTAGACACGCTTCTTCTTCAGCCTTATAGCCTCATGTGGATGCTGCGTTTGGCTTTCTGTGTAAAACACACCACGCCACATCTCAATGGCAATCCCGGCCCTGCTCCATGCAGAGGTATGTAAGAAGGGGCAAGAGATCGCGATGGCGCGAGGGGACTCATGTTCTATCGAAAAAGCAGCGTCTTAAGGGTTCAAAAACTAAGTAGTGGTCAGACGCACCAACTGTTGCCGTCAGCACGTTGAACAATCACCCAACTATATCTGGTGGCATATATGCTAGGACACTACTTAAGCAGTGATGTCCTTTGCCGTGCGTATCGCCAAAGGATAACAAACAGTACAAGCAGCATCAGAGAAGTCAGCACGTGGGCATGACCTGTAATAGTAGCTCCCTTGACCGCATGTACGCACCATTGCATACAATCAGGATCCTCACTATCGACCAGACCATCGCAGTCGTTGTCGATTCCATCCGAGCATGTCGGGCTGCCACATCCTTCGTGGCTTGCGCACGTTTCGAGCTCTTCTATTGAGTACTGTATGAAGACCGTACCATTCTCGCCAGCATCAATGTGTACCGAGCCAAAAGCAAAGGTCCAGTCATTCAAGTCCAGTTCTGTAGGAAGTGCATCGCTCGCCAGTGCTTCATGATTGAGATCGCTAAAGGCAATCGAAAGCACTGATGATTCCACGACCTCTGGATCAATTATGGGAACGATGTTGTTCCAACTCGTCAGAGTTAGCACATCTGCAGGATGAAACAAGCAATCGTCTACGTAGACTTCGAAATCGACATCACGCTCATGTGTGCGAAAAGGAAGCTCGTTGATCTCTGCTACTATGCCGTTTGGTGATGCCAGGTGCAGATAGAGTCCAAGGCACGGCTGGGGTTCACTATCCTCGGTAGCAAGGTCATAGGTAAAGGTGCCAGCTACAGGATCGCCGACTGAGATTGCTCCGCCAAGGAGATTGTCAATGTCATCGATAAGCCCTACGTGTCCTGCAAACCGAAGAGAGATAAGCCGTGCTCCGACTCCCTGGCGTGGAAATGCAAAGACAAAAATGCTTACACCTATGGCGAGACAAATCAATCTGGCTCTCATATCTGCCTCGTTTCATGACGTGGTCGCCATACTCCAACCATCCCAACGTCCCTGGGCCACCTACTTAGGACTACGAGCAAAAAGAGCGACCTTACGCATCAATGCTCTCTCCCTGGCAAAAGAAACTGTAACATACTTCATTGAGGTTGGACAATGAAAAATGCTACACGCAGCGTTTGCTGACCTGCACATCTTGGATGACCGTATCCCTCCTGACATTTCGGCTGTACTACGCACCTTGACGTTGTTATGGCAACGATGTCTGCTTCTGTCCGCTTTGAAATGAGCACCGCAACACCCAGCTGACCTAGACATCGATAACAGCACCGCGAGAGTCGACTATGAACAATATTGAAACAAAATGTTCATGACTGTGCGCAACACTTATTGTCTTTTTTGCTCGATACTGTCCACGAGTTCTACGGAATAAAGACAGAAAAAACAGGAAGATTTCTCAGCTACACCTTCATGTTCCTCAGGATAATCTCTGGTGCTCCAGCAGCTCGGCACAAGGATTGCGTATGGGTCCGTTGATTCACAAAAGGCATCACAGCTTCAACACAGAAAGGAGGTGAGAAAGGTCTACTTCATCGAGTCCGTTAGCTTTCTTGAACACCATAGTAGCTTACAAAGAGAAAGGAGCAGGTGAAAATGAAGAAGGTTAGTTTGATCACTGCTATCGTGGGAATTGCTCTTATGTCGGCTTCATGGGTCGCAGCTCTCGATGCACCGACCGGGCTCAGCTGTACCGTTGATGAGGACAGCGTATATTTCGACTGGGATGATGTGGCAGATGCAGTCAAATACTCTTTGGACGTGGAGATTCCAATCGACATGGATGGTGACGAAACAGCGGACATGGTAGTGAAACTATCTTTTGGTACCAGCGACCGAACAGATGGTGGACTTATGGGGGACTCCAATCTCGATGTTCCTCTTAGCGACTTTGCCTACGACCTCGATGGTGACGGTCTCGTAGAGCAGCTGTCCGGTCCGGCAACAGCCAAGGTAAAGGCCCTTGCACCAGGGAAAGGAAAAGGCCCACAGAACAATCCATTCTCCCTCCCGTGTGAGTTCGAGCTGCCTTAAAAGTGCAGTCAATATGGCATGGAGGAAGCGACTCGCTTCCCGCTTCCTCCATAGAATGCCTGCCGAGACAACCCCCGTTAAAGGATAGTGACAAATGTTTCAGAGGCGTTCATGTGGGTGTGTTGTAGTTGTAGGATTTTTTGGGGGGGAGCTCCACAGCCTAGCCTCCCCCCTACTCAAAGGGTGATAGCATCAGTGGTGGACCATTGGTGTAGAGCCACCATACTAGCTGCAAACAAGCCAAACGGCCTTTTGTCATCTTACGTCAGGGAAGTGGAGTCGTGGTATAAGCGACATTCGCCTCCTCTGACCTGTACCGCCGAAGAGCCCTACCGGCCCTCACATCCTCAACCCAGTTCGGATTGAGGAGCATCGATTTCGCGCTGAGCACTATATCAGCATCTTTTATCGCCTCTTCTGCAGTAGTCCTGTCATAAATCTGGCCACAAATCATCAGAGGAAGATGCGTCACTTGTCTTGTGATCTGGGCCATGTTCATGTCAGTGCCAAATGCCTTCTTGTCGAATTGATACGTCGAGACAGAAATTGCATCAATGGGTTCTTGCGAGAGTCGTCTGATGACTTCCTGGTATTCAGCCTTGGTGTCAAATAAGGAGACATCGGCATCTACGACACCCCAGTCAGAGATTCTGAACGTAAGGATACGGTCCTCTGGAACGACCTTACGCACTGCCTGGATGACTTCATGGGCAAACCTGTACCTGCCCTCTACTGAACCCCCATATTCGTCTGTCCTCTTGTTCGAATAGCTCGACAAGAATTGGCTGAGTAGGTAGCCATGAGCTCCATGGAGTTCCACGCCATCGAAACCAGCCTCTATTGCGCCTCTGGCTGTCTCAACAAAACCAACAATTACATGGGAAATATCGAACGGAGTCATGGCTTCAGGCACGGGATAAGGAGCGCCTGTCAAAGGATTGTGCTGCCTGGGTGCAATAGGGCTTGGGGCTATTGTACGCTGGGCAGGGTTCACCTCGGGCCAGGATACCCGGCCGCAATGAAACATCTGCATGATGGAAATGGCACCTTCTCTGCGTATCGCTTCCACAACTGGCTTCCAGGCCTCGATCTGTCGGCTCGTAAGCATGCGCGATTGTCCTGGATAGCCCTGGGCGCTCTCGTAATCAGTAACAATCGCCTCGGTATAGACAATGGCTGCTCCATTTCTGGCCCTTCGTACGAGAAAGTCAAATACGTCCTGGCGTGGGATGCTCTGCACCACTGAGGACATACGAGTCATCGGCGCGACACCGATCCGATTCCTTAGGTTGAACTGCTTGAGTTTAAATGGCGAAAAAAGGATGTTCTCGCCCATCATTAGCCTCCTAAGACGTGGTGAAACTTGAGTGCAGCGCCTGAATTACCTCGGAAATTTTCTAACCGTTCAGCAAGTACATCAACTGTGATGAGCGAGCAACTCTATTCAATCTCAGGTATATAGATACGAGAGGAAGGATAGCGGTAAACAGATAAACATCGATCTGCTTATAAGAAAATAGTCAGATGCTCGAGGTGTGCCTGTTGACCTCTCGATCTATTAGCATGATGACCAGGAATCTGGATTAGGGCACCTCGTGGGCTCAGTTATGCCTCCTGATGATGGCGCTCTGGTTTTTTGGGGGCGTGCCTCCTCATGGAAAGGAAAAAGGCTGCTGTGCACATGTTCACCGCTACCCTCCAATCCGGACAATAGCATATCGCTATTAAAAGGGCACTACGCAACCCACCGTCCCAACGCCTCTCACGTGTCCCGGCCCGATTGGGGTAGAAACGTAGTGAGGAGTGCGTGCCACTTACTTCACCCGACGTTTGATCCTTTTCCAGGCGAAAACAAAGCCGACGGGGATACCACATGCACCAAGCATGTGTCCCATCCCTAGGTCGCTCGGTCTGGAGGACAAACCTGCTCGAGATGCTTGAGCCTCCTCTGCCAGAGCCCATCCGGCAGCTTGAATCTTTACCTCATAATCCTCTACTTCCCCATCCTTGGCCTCGCCACTGTAGGAAAGGCCTCCTGTGCTGCTGTACCTGAACCGAGCAAACGTCCTGATGCCTGGCCGCGCACTAGAAGGAACCAAGATTGAAAAGTCGTTCGTACCTTCGTGAATCTCGGTCTTGTAAAAGATCTGATCCTCTGGCTGATCCCAGTTTCCGTCGCCGTCAAAATCGATCCATGCATCAAGGAACCCATGACTGCTTGCCGTGATTTCAATGTACGCCTCTGTGCCTGGCACCAATACACCAGGCAGGCTCACCCCATCTTCGTCATCGAGCTTGTTATGGTCATCGCCCAGGGCATGAGCTTCGGGCTGTCCGTCAGGCTCTGAGTCGATGTGTTGTCCCATGTACATATCCGGGACGATGACATGCACGGCGCCATTGGATGCTGCTAAAGTAGGATAAGGAGGAGGTGCGTCTCCAAAATCCAACATCGGCAGGATTCGCAGCAAGCTCGTATCGGTACCTGTCTGATATTCGTCATCTATAACCTCAAGGCCAATCACATGATCGCCCACCGCAAGTCCAAGGGTTTCCACCAGATACTGATAGCTGACCTCAGCATACTCTCCTGTCGCATCATCGTACTGGCCGTCGTTGTCGAGGTCCCAGCGCCACGTGACGATGTCACCACCGTCGGGATCGTAGGAGCCGCTACCTTCGAATAGTACCGACTGGTCAGGGTAGGCTATGTAAGGACCGCCAGCATCTGCGACAGGTGGCATTGTTTCACCGACGACAACAAGGACGGCGGAGTCCATCCCTGTATCCTCCTCGTCGTCAACGACCTCCAGGCCGACAAGATGTTCGCCCGGCTCGAGGCCAAGAGTCTCTACGAGATACTGATAGCTGACCTCGGCATACTCTCCTGTCGCATCATCGTACTGGCCGTCGTTGTCGAGATCCCAGCGCCAAGCGACGATGTCACCGCCGTCGGGATCGTAAGAGCCACTGCCGTCAAATACCACGGAATAGCCAGGATACGCAATATAAGGACCATCTGCCTCGGCAATGGGCGAAAGTTCAGGTCGTATGGTCAGCTGTGCAGTATCGGTATCCCAATCGTTTTCGTCATCGATGACCTTAAGACCAATGGTATGCTCACCAGGTTCAAGCCCGAGCGTGTATACAAGGTACTGGTAGGATACATTGACCTGAGCACCGTTTGCGTCGTCAAACTCACCATCACTGTCCAAGTCCCAAAGCCAGGCGGTAATATTGCCTCCGTCAGGATCGTACGAGCCTGTGCCGTCGAATAGCACCGACTGACCAGGACCTACACTATAAGGACCACCCGCATCTGCAACCGGCGCCAAAGCACCCTCGTAACGGATGGTGAGCTTCGGATGTCCCCATGAGGGGGCTCCGTCATTGCGTGAATAGAACAGACCATACACCGTGGTTCCAGAGCCCTCAAACCCGGTGGCCACGAGGAGAAAACCGTTGTTTGTTGCCCCTTGGTACCATTGGGAAACAGAACTTGTCACAGTGAACGGGACCCAGTTTCCCGGAGGAATTGCGTCAGGGGGCAAACCCCCTGCCTTCTTGATCTTGTTGGTGCCGTTCCCATCGTCGATCTTATCGTACCATCCTCCCTCTGCGCCGTTGGTCCATTCATAATTCTCCTCTGCATCGCGATAGCGGTAGCTGACACCGTAGCCGAATTGGCCGTCGTAAATATTCTCGTCCCACCAGGCACCCTGTGTGATCCTAAATGGCTTTATTGTCATCGAGTTATTGTCTTGCATGCTGCCAGCATAATGGTAGTACAAGGATAGGGTAGCTGAGAGGATCCTCTGGTTGGGTGGTATGATCCCTGTCAAGTCGAATTTGATAACCGTGCAGTCGCTTCTACCGTTGTACCATTGGACGCGCAAATTCGCTGAACCGCCGTAGTTGTCACGTGTAAGGCTTTCATTGAGCCAGGCATCCGTAGTACCGGAGTACCCGTTCGTCCCCTGTTGAAGGGTGATCTCGGTCCAAGCGAAAACCGGGGAAGCGATCAACAACACAAGCAGTATGACCCAATACGATCTAAAAGACGCAACCATGCTTCCTCACCTCCTGGCGACTTTTTTGATCTTTTTGGTACTGGATGCCTGTTTCGGTACTACGAAAACATTGTCATAATAAAACGGTAGCATACACAATGTCAACTACATTTGTTTCGGGAGCTGTCAAGGAATTTTGGGTCAAAGCAAAGAAAAGGGTTTTCCCCTAATCGTTAAGTCAATACATTCTCCTGGGAACTCTTCTCGTTGATGTAGGCAGCATTCCACGATAACCTCGTCAGCGTCCTCGAGGGCCAATGTCCTCCTCGGCCCTTTCCTATCATCGTGAGAATCACACTGGAAACATGGTCAAGTCTGGATCGTGGGAGGTCCAGTGGGATTACCCTTGCAAATGTACATTCGACATTAGCTTTCATTCTTGAAGGGCACGCGAATCGCCATGCCTACACACCGAGTCGACTCGAGTACGGCAGGTTACTCATAGACTCAAATGGCCAAGCAGCATCTCAAGAAAGACGCTGTGTGGTTCCTCACTGAGGTGCTGGAAAGATCTTCAAGGGGTAGCGGGAGTGTTGAGACACACCAATCCTTTTACCAGAGCGCATGCCACGTAGTATCCTGCACCCCACATTATCTGATGCCGTCTGGGTTCAGACAGAAAGCCCCAGTCCCTTGCGAATTCCCCTGGTACTTCTCCATCCGATGTACCCAAAAGGCATTTCGCAGTTTGTTACTTGACACAAAAAAGCGTTATTTGGCAGTATTGTAGACATGGAGGCTCGTCGCGGTACTTAGTTTTTAGCCGCGGGGAAAAAACACACTGTGCCCCTGTAAGCTTTCAACCCAACAGAAGAGGAGGAAGAGTATGATCACACGGTGTACGATTCCTGTCTGGCTCGGTATCATACTGGTCTCAGCATTCTTTCTTATTGGTCAACAAACGTGGGAGCCAACTACACAGGCACCCGCACCAGTCCCTAAGACTGGACAGACTGTAAGTCAGGTGCCTGGTGACGACGGTGATCTCCAGAGGGGAGTGGCCTGGCCAGTGCCTCGATTCGCTGATAACAGCGACGGAACTGCTACGGATAAACTCACTGGACTCATCTGGCTCAAGGACGGTGAGTGCTCTGCCCCAATAGCGTGGCTAGAAGCCATTCAATTTTGCAACACGCTTAGTTCGGGTTCCTGTGGTCTCTCTGACGGCTCGACCGCTGGAGCATGGAGGCTTCCAAATGTAAAGGAACTCCAGAGCCTCCTCGATTACGGAAGATGGTATATGGCACTACCTGAAGGCCACCCGTTCATCCTGCCGGTCAACTGGTTTTGGTCGTCGACCTCCGAAGCGTCTCATCCAACCGAAGCTGCCTGGATGGTAGATCTGGGTTACGGCCGGGTTGGCTCTTTCAGTAAAGCAGATCAAGCAGGATCTGTACTTTGTGTACGGGGACCACAATAAAAGGTTAGAACTGGTCACTACCACCGTCCGACGACTACCGCCAAGGGAGAACATGCGCCAAAAAGGAGAGGCCATTGCATACTGCATAAGGGGACCGCCTCGGTGATGTACACCTACTCTGCTTATTCGTCTCTGTCATGAAACTGATTTCAAAAAGATACTATGGTTTGCTTTCAAAAAGAGGAGGAGAGTGCCTATGAGAAAATCAATGGCTGTTGCACACATCTGTATCGCTTTAGCGCTCGTGGGCGTTTCCTTTGCACATGCTCAGCAACCAACCTGTCCTGGTTATCCTACCATGAATGTCTACACTGGGTCGCTTCCCCATCATGGATCGATTCAGTTTCCAATCAACCTGGCACCTTGTGAGGAATTGACAATTATCGTGACTACAGACACCCATCCTCGTTATTGCGCAGCGCTCGGTGTAGAATTATATAATGGCTCAGATATACAGATCGGGGGCAGCGCGTGGGGTCCCTGTGGATCTGGGGCTACGCACAGTTTTGGACATCTCGGAACAAGGGGCGCAGAATGTCTTCCCACCTATGGGGTGTTCAAGTCGCAGGTTTGGGAGATATACAGCTACACACTGCGGGTAATAAAAACCCCTCGGCCTGGCTTCAATGTTGGCGGCACAGGATTTGCCGATGCAGTGGCCGTGGGGGCGCTTCCTAAGACATATCGCGGAACCCTTTGCGACTCTGAAGCAGGGCAGTTCTTTACGCTTCGCCTCAATGGCTACCAGAAGCTCTATTTCTACGGCTACGCAGAAGGAAGTCCTCACTACGGTGCCCTCTACCGTATAGACCTCTACGATGCAGCAGAACAGCACGTAGGCACTCCGGTGATGATTGCAGCCTACGGAACAGTAGAGTACAACACCTTTTTCATCAATCCCAATCCTGAACCCACCGACTATTATGTGAGAGTCTGGAGCGATCTGTGGGAAGTCTATGACTTCGAGATGACTCTCTCACTTACTCCACGTGATAAGGACAATGACGGTATCCCTGACACAACCGACAATTGTCCTTCAGTGCCAAACCCAAGCCAGGCAGACGCTGACTTGGACGGATTTGGTGACGTATGCGACAACTGCCCTCAGATCTCAAACCCTGATCAATCCGATGAAGACCAGGACGGGATAGGAGATGTATGTGACGCGTATCCCAACGATACTGACAATGACGGTATCGACAATGATAGTGACAACTGTATCGCCGTTCCAAATTCAGGCCAGGAGGATCAGGACAATGATAGCGTTGGAGATGCATGCGACAACTGTCCTGATGTAGCTAATTCGGACCAAGCTGATGCAGATCAGGACGGCCTAGGTGACCTATGCGACGTATATCCAAACGATACGGACAACGATGGAGTCCCGAATGGTTCTGATAATTGTCCTGCAGTAGTAAATCCTGACCAGACCGACACCGATAACGATGGTGTAGGGAACGTGTGTGACAATTGCCCAACTACTGCCAACCGCGATCAGTTCGACTACGATGGTGATGGTATAGGCGATGTCTGCGACAATGACGCGGACAATGATGGCATCCCTGATGATTCGGACAACTGCCCCTTGGTCCCCAATCCTGATCAGAAGGACTCTGATCGCGACGGTATCGGAAATGCGTGCGACGATACACCAGGGACTCCATGGGGGCCTGCATCCACCTATGCTGCACATGTTCCTTCCGGGGTTGGCATGGCAAACCATATGGAAATGATCATCATTCCCACTGGCTTCCTACTGATTATGAAATTGTGGAGAAGGGCGAAGAGATAACGCGCTAATTATGCAATCGAAGGGGGGTATATCCTCCCTTCTTTTGCAGGCCACCGTGCCTGGGTGTTCTGCAATCCTGAGAGAGGATCCACATCACATTCATTTCGATAGCCTTCCCCTGCCTATGGCTAAAATCCTGATACAAGACGGAACTACCTTACGTGGCCTAACCAGTCCTCAAAAAATCCTCGCTACCCACTGGATCGAACAACTATACGCTGAATGGCAACATCCGGTCTCTCCCCAGCTTATTTCGCGAACCTGTTCGGGGAGGCCACCAATACCGTAGTTCAACATGTACGAATCGGTACCCCCAATAACCGTATATTGGTGTATTGGTGCCCGGGACCGGACTCGAACCGGTACAGTGCTGAGCACCGAGGGATTTTAAGTCCCTTGTGTCTACCTATTCCACCACCCGGGCATGGCAGGGCACTTGATCTCTTGGTCAGCCTATCATAAAGGTCCTACTTACAGAAGCCACCAGCCCCTGTCAACAACCTCGGTGCTAGAAGGGCACACCTACCAAGGCGATTTTCAACTTCCCTGCTCCGTATCAATCGCCGATAGCCACCCGTGTGAGGAAGTGCCTACTTCTGCCAGAATATCTTGCATTTCTGGAAGCGATGCGTATAGTTGCAAATAAGTTACAATGAAATAGAGGAACCTTTTACACATGACACAGCAACCTCCAAGACCTATTGCGCCAGCACAAGGTAGACTCGGTGTACTCATCCCAGGTATCGGGGCAGTGGCCACGACGCTTATGGCAGGCGTTTTTGCAGTACGCAAAGGCCTTGTAAAGCCTATAGGCTCATTGACGCAGATGGGAACAATACGGCTGGGAAAGCGCACAGAGAAGCGGATCCCTAAGATCAAAGACTTCGTACCGCTTGCTGACCTAAACGACATCGTATTCGGCGGCTGGGACATACAAGACAAGAGTGCCTATGAGGTGGCAAAAGAATCAGGTGTGCTCAGACGTGAACACCTGGAAGAGGTAAAGGAAGAACTCGAATCGATACGACCTATGCCCGCCGTGTTCTATCCGGAATATCTGAGGAGACTCAGAGGCAGCCATATTAAGCATCGCCCCACAAAGATGGCAATGGCTCAGAGCCTCATTGAAGATATTGCGAGATTCAAGGAGACAACCGGATGCTCACGATTGGTTATGATCTGGTGTGGCTCGACTGAGGTATATCTTGAGCCTCACAACATACACGAAGACATACACCGTTTTGAGGACGCCCTCGAGCACAACCATCCCGCTATCCCTTCAAGCATGATCTATGCATACGCAGCCATACGTCAAGGAATCCCTTTTATCAATGGCGCTCCGAACCTTACCGAAAATATCCCTGCCTTGATTTCATTGGCCCATGAAACCAAGGCGCCGGTGGCAGGCGACGACTTCAAGACCGGTCAAACAATGCTCAAGACGGTTATTGCACCAGCCCTAAAGGCAAGGATGTTGGGACTTTCTGGGTGGTTCTCGACGAATATCCTCGGCAACAAAGACGGAGAAGTCCTCGACGACCCGGAAGCCTTTAAGACAAAGGAAAAAAGCAAACTGTCTGTCCTCGACTATATCCTCCAGCCAGATCTTTACCCTGACCTTTACAAGGATGCGTACCACAAGGTTCGCATCAACTACTACCCACCGAGAGGGGATAACAAAGAGGGATGGGATAATATCGATATTTTCGGGTGGATGGGATACCCGATGCAAATCAAGATCGATTTTCTCTGTCGTGACTCGATCCTTGCTGCACCTGTGGCTCTTGATCTTGTTCTATTTATGGACCTTGCAAAAAGGGCTGGAAAGTACGGCATCCAGGAGTGGCTTTCCTTCTATTTCAAGAGCCCGATTGTGCCTGAAGGTCTTTATCCTGAACACGACCTCTTCATTCAGCTGGCAAAACTCAAGAACAATCTCCGATATCTCATGGGAGAAGAACTCATTACGCATCTCGGGGTGGAATACTACCCCAACAGCGGTCTACCTTAAGGTCAGTTCTTCAGGACTCTTGCTCCTGGCTTGCTGGTCTTCCTTTCCCTGTGCCCTTGAGGCCCTTTACCTTATCGATGACATCAGGGATCATTGTTGCGATGCTCTCGGCGTAGCTCTTTGAGCCAAAGCTGAGGAGTTTGACATCATCATGGTTGATGACAAGAAACCCTTTGGGGCTGATCCGGATCCCTGCCCCACCACCACCAATAGTACCTGTCCCTGGTCTGTCCTTTCCTCCACTTCCACCACCCCCGCCTCCTGCAAATCCAGTGCTCACGGAAATCACAGGAATGATGATGTGTTCACCGTGCACAATTGGTTCTCCAACGATCCGAACCGACTCTGCGAAAAGCCTGACTCTGTCAGAAAGCCCTTCAAGTAGTTTTGCGACATTTGTTTCTTCCATATCAATCGTCCCTCCATGTATTGTTATCCCTGTTGACAACTACTTATTGTTTTGTTTTCTCACATCGAGCCATTCACGTACAATCCGCATCATTGGCGAAAGTACCTGATAAGGACGGAACGAACATCCCACACTCGAAATGACCTTACACCGGGACTGCTCAAAGTCAGGTTCGAGCTCGAGGCGCACAGGTACCGCAGCACTGCCCACCATACTGTCGAAGGCACACACAATACCGGTAAGCCAGCCAGTGAGCGCAGGGTCGTCGAATCCTATCTCTCCATGGATCCTTACCTCTTTCCAGTTGACCCTCCTTACCATCTGGCCGAGGGGATCGAGAAGGCGAGTCAGACGTTTTAGGTTGTCGATACTGTGCTCCATTGGTAGTCCTGATCGCCTATGAGGCACCTTACCACGCACCTCAATTCCTTTCAGGACATCTCGCCGTCCCCAAAGGCCTAGAGTAAGCCGAGTCTGGCCCCCTTGTCGTAGTAAGGATCCTTGCAAGCTCAAAAGAAACCATTTGAGCTCAATACGGGCCCTCACAGGTTCCTGAAGATTGCCCGATTGAACTTCAAGACACACTGAAATCGACACCAGGAAATATAAGGCTGCAGCGATCAGCACCAATAGGAGGACCACCAGGATCAGACCGAAGGACATACCTTCCTCCGATAGAACTACTACTGATGTAGTGTCACGAGCGACCTACCGGTGCTCTGCATGGGCTCTCTTAATGTACGACAGATGAAGTCTTCGAAACAGTGATGGTGCGACAGCCTTTACCACTACCCCCGTCCAGAGTGATCTCGGCACAGTAATTTCAAAGATGTTTTTCTGTACTGCTCTCATAATCGCCCGCGAGACCACCACAGGCGGCTTCATCATAGCCCGTGCGGCCTTTGGGAAGTCTCGAAACGAGTCGTGATCAAAAAGGTGCGTGTCTATAACACCTGGGTTGACGACCGTTACATGAACTCCAGTACCATCAAGCTCATAGTACAGGCTTTCGGAAAATCCCGATACCGCAAATTTCGATGCACTGTAGACCGTGTGCCGCGCTGTTCCTATTCTTCCCGCGATGGAAGAAATGTTGACGATGTGGCCGGACCTCTTTTCTATCATTTGTGGAAGAAATTCCCGTGTACAATACACCATGCCCCAGTAGTTGGTCTGCATCAGCTCCTGCATATCCTCGAGCGGAGTTTCCAGAAAATGATAATACCGACTAATGCCTGCATTGTTGATCAAGATATCGACTGACCCCACGTGTGCTCTCACGTGCGCCGCCATCGCCTGAACCTGGCTGTAGCGACCAACATCGCAGGCCAAACACACATGACTGTCTGAGTCGACCATAAGGCGCCTTGTCTGTTCAAGACTCTCTGAGTTTCTCGAGACCAACACACAGCGTGATCCCTCCTTAGCAAAGTCAACCGCAAGTTGGCGACCTATACCTCGCGATGCACCCGTGATCAGCACGATCTTACCTTTGAATTCCTTCATTGCGCTCCCTCCTGGAGACTGTCCTTACACAGCTTCGTTATCCCACCTCCATTGTGAAAAGTATCACCTGCAGATGGCAATCGCAACACACGCATGAAAGAGACAACAGCATTAGTGCAACCTGATCTGTGGTTGCTGCGGGACCTCGTGTGGTGAAGGAGTATGTCTGACACAAGTGGTAAGGACTTTTCTTTTGAACAAAAGAAGGCTAGAAAGATACGTTGGTATTTCACGTTGATTTTTCAGCTCTACAGGAGGGCATATTTCCATGGGGACCACCGAACGCACACTGCCCGATACAGCTTCCATCGAAGAGTGTATCAGGGCCTTGGATGACCAGGACCCTTCCGTACGAGCCCATGCGGCATATCGGCTTGGTGCTCTCGGCGATGCCAAAGCGATTCCGTCGCTGATTGAACGTCTTACAGATGAGGATGAGAAGGTGCGATGGCGCGCACTTCAGGCACTACATAAGATCGATCCTCTACCTGCTACCTTAGAAATACTGACCCTTGTAAAGGACCCTTCGGAAAGGATCAGGGCAGAGGCAGCAATCGCCTTGGGCAAGATAAGAAATCCCGAGTTCGTCTCGACATTGTCTCTCCTTTTTGAAGATACGAGCACCGAGGTGAGATGGCGCTCACTTGAGGCCCTCGCAGAAATAGGAACCACGGACAGTACGATACTCGAAAAGGTAACACAGCTCCTCGATGACCCACAAAGTGCGGTGAGGATGCATGCAGCAAAGGCCCTAGGCGCATGTTCATATAGATCGTCAGTGCCAGTACTTATCGAACGGCTGAAAGATCCTGTTCATACCGTTCGTTGGTTTGCCGCATGGGCATTGGGACAGATAGGAGCTCCAGAGGGGATACGGCCACTGATCGACTCCCTTGCGGACGGCGACGAGTATGTGAGAATTTATGTCTACCAGGCACTGGAACGATTCGGATCGCGTGCACAAAGTATACTGCGTCGCGCACTAAAGGACTACACACACGATGCTACGGTAACCCGTCTCATCGAGATGCTGATTGAGGATACTGAGTGATTAAAAAACGCAGAGCACTCTCATTTCTTGTTTTCTTGTTTCAGGAAGTATCCTCTCACCACCACCCTCTCCTCACACTCTGTAACTTGAAGTTAATGACTACCGCAGGTGCTACAGGAATGGGATGTACAGGAAGTGCAACTGCTAGAAGACGTCGAGCGAACTGATCTATCAGAGCTTCCAAAGTTGCATACTGAGATGAGCTTCTTTACCGAGCCTTGTCCGCAGGAAGGACAGATCACCTTCTGATCTCTTCTCAAAATGAGTTTTTCAAAATCGTTCCCACAGCTTTCACAGTGGTATTCGTACACTGGCATATGATCTTTCCTTTCTCAGCCGTTATCTATGAGAATGCAGCGATACCAGTACGCTGCATATCCCTCCTTGGTGATCAACCCTATTTCCCGATTGACAGCTCGATCCTTTCTTTGGTACATACAGACCAGCACGCAATGCTTCTTTCAGACTATGACGTACTTCAGCCTCCTCTTATTTCGATGCAGAAAGGGCCTATTATGAGACCACCACCAGTAGCTCCCACGCTCTGGATCGTACCTTTCGCTATAGCCGCTACGATCTGTTGTTGCTGTCCTTCGGGCGTATGGCAAGACAACCTAGGAGTCACTTACTATCTGTTTACCGATTTCTTCCATCCCGAAGGAGACAGCCTGCCTATTATGGGCTATGCCGATACTGGGGACCTCGGATGTGGTCTTTGGACCGTCGATGGGCTCTCCAACGCCACAGGCCCTGACCGTTCCATATCCTTGACGGTCATCAATCCGAGACCAAACCCGAACGATCGGTGCTGCTATTTCCTTCGTTTTACAGGTCACGTTCAGGGAAGCGGATGTCTCTTCATCCCAGGTACATATGAGACCAACGACGGCAAATGCAGCCAGTCAGGACAGATGTATCTTTACAGCCTACGATGAGTATCTGGATCGTGTAGCCAAAGCGTTGGAGGCGGCACCCGGATTCGAACCGGGGAATAAAGGTTTTGCAGACCTCTGCCTTACCACTTGGCTATGCCGCCTCATCCTGAGCTCACGAAACACAATGGAGCGGGAAACGGGGGTTGAACCCGCGACCCCCACCTTGGCAAGGTGGTGCTCTACCACTGAGCTATTCCCGCATACTTCTTTGTATCGACCCCTCGCCACAGGCACTTTCATTCTATAGCAAGCAATAACGCTGATTGTCAAGCAACCAGACATATCGTCTCGTCATGACTGGACTCGACCGTCCTTCCATATACCTCTGTGCCCATCACATCCACGATGTGGGCGACAACCTCTTTATTCATGAGATCTTTGGATCCGTCTAAACGTACAGGAATATAGTTCCTGCTCAGCCCATGGAGCTTAGCTGAAGCATCGACCGAACGGCGTTCCACAAGCACCGGCAAGGACTTGCCGAGAAAGCCTCTGTAAAAAGAGCACCGCTTTTCTTTGCCGAGCCTTCTCAACAGCGAAGCCCTGTTCTGTATCGTTTCAGGATCGAGCTGGCCACTCAAGCGTGAGGCCTGTGTCCCTGGCCGGTTCGAATAAGGGAACACATGGCAATAGGCGATTGGTAACGAGGACACCAAGGCCATGGTATTCTCAAATGCCCGCTCGTCTTCTCCAGGAAATCCTACAATCACATCGATACCGATCGCTACATCCGGGATACGTCGCACTATACGGTCGATCAATGCTTCAATATCGCGGGGCCTATACCCCCTCCCCATTGCTGCAAGGATCCCTGCATCCCCACTTTGGACCGATATGTGAAAATGAGGGCATAGGTGAGCAGCATGTGCAAAAAGCTCCAGCAGATCGTCAGTGAGTTCGTTTGGTTCTATGGAGCTTATCCGCACTCTCGGGATAAGCGCTTTCTTCTCAATGTTGCAGAGTAAGTGAAACAGGTTTTCCGAGCAAGAAATGTCACGACCATAATGACCCAGATGCACACCACACAGTACCACCTCCTTAAAGCCTTGTCGGGCAAGTCCCTCAATGTGTTCGAGGACCTTTGCAGACGGCATGCTTCTGCTTCTTCCGCGCGCCTTAGGTATGATGCAGTATGTACACGACCCGTTACAACCATCCTGAATTTTGATGAATGCTCTCGTGTGCCCTGAGTAACAGAGCGGAGGACACACTTCCAAGCTCGACACACGATCAACATCGTTTACGATGACGCACGGTTCAACCTGTTTCGTCGCATGCTCGATCGAGGCAGCGATCTGTGCCTTGTCGGCATTTCCAAAGATGTAATCCACACCTGGTATCCGGGCGATGGCTTCGGCTTGTACCTGTGCATAACAACCAGTAACGATTAAAATAGCAGTGGGGTGAAGCCCCCTTGCCCTATGAATGGCCTGACGTGCCTTGCTGTCAGTCCTCGCTGTTACGGTACACGTGTTGATAATGATGACATCCGCCGTAGCATCCAACGGTACGATCTTATTGCCACGCTGTCGCAACTCATGCTCGATAACACTGGTATCGTACTGATTGATCTTGCATCCGAGCGTCAAGAGCGCGACCTTTTTCCCGCTGCTGTTCACCTCTCGTCCTTGATCAGACATAGCCACGACCTATGAATACAACTATCCAGGTCTCCTTTACCATCCCACGTTTACCATCCCACGTTCGGCTGCGTACCCATCCCCCTCGTGTCACGGACACCATATGGAACGTTGCCAGACCTCTGGTGGCTCAACGACTATCCGATCTGCGAGTCTTGCCAGAGTCTTTTTTCCTATCCCCTGTACCGCTTCAAGATCGTCAACCTCTCTGAATGGCCCATAATCCCGTCGGTATGCATCTATTCGTTTCGCCATGGTAGGACCAATCCCAGGCAACAGCATGAGCTCCTTGACACTGGCGCGATTGATCTCTATGGGCATGCCAAAAAGATAGCAGTACTGTTCAGGGAGCCGCACAATATCTAGCCGATTTGGTTCTCTCGAGGAGTTCATATGACATGCTATTCCCACGGGACCCTGCAGAGGGACCAGGTCCCAACACCTAAGACGTTCCTCATGGGGCTCGCTATGCTCAGCAGCGCTCCTCAGGACATCGCCGTACGAGGCCCCATGCCCCACCCTATAAAACCCTTCCCGCACCCCATCGCCTGCCACATACACCCAGTTCCAGGTTCCCCAGCGATCCTTACTGGGGACCTGTCGCTGAGAAGCAGCCCATAAGAGTCCTGCAGCTGCCAGGATAATTACAAGGTAGGCTGGCACTACTTTCTCGGACTCGAGTCCATAAAGTTCAAGGTACGTACGTATCCGGTCTGTCGTCGTCTCGTTCCCTTTCATCGGTTTGCAGCTTATATACAATGCTATCCACAAGGGCCTGCCAGCTTGCCTCGATAATGTTGTATGAAACCCCAACAGTATTCCACTTTCGCTTCCCGTCTCCACTTTCGACGAGGACGCGCACCCTGGATGCAGTCCCATCGCCTGCAGGAAGAACTCGAACCTTGTAATCATATAGGCGAACGTCTTTTAACTGGGGATAGAATTTTTCAAGGGCCTTTCTCAATGCATTGTCCAGCGCATTCACCGGCCCAAACCCTTCGGCAGCAGTATGCTCTGTCCTTCCGTCCACCGAAATCATGATGGTAGCTTCTGAATACGGGGGCTCTCCATCTTTACGCTTTTCGTCAAGGACCCTGAACCCCATGAGTTGGAAATACGTGCGCCGTTCACCGAGCGACCTTCTCATAAGCAGCTCAAACGAGCCTTCTGCCGCCTCGAAGCGGTAGCCCTCCTTCTCAAGGTCCTTGAGCTTCTTGAGAATCTCCTTTGTCACTGCATCCTTGCCGGTAAGATCGATGTCGTATTCTTTTGCCTTCTCTTCAATGGTTGCCTTACCGGACACATCTGAGACAAGGATACGACGCCGGTTGCCTACGGCCTCAGGGTCCACATGTTCATACGTCCTGGGATTCTTTGCAACAGCACTGACGTGAATACCGCCCTTGTGGGCGAACGCACTGTCTCCCACATACGGCTGTTGCCGGGCCGGGGCCTGATTTGCAAGCTCTGCGACAAACCGCGAGCACGCTCGCAACCTTCTGAGCGATTCGTCATCAATGCAATCCAATCCCATCTTGAACTTGAGGTTTGGGATGATTGAGCACAAGTTCGCATTTCCGCACCGCTCGCCGTACCCATTGATACTCCCCTGCACCATCGTCACCGACTCCTCAACTGCTGCAAGGGTATTTGCTACTGCCGTGTCCGAGTCATTGTGGCAATGGATACCCAGAGGGATGCGACGATGGGCGTGTACCCGGGCAACAATATCTTTTACTTGAGACGGAAGCATACCGCCGTTTGTATCACACAACACAACGTAGTCTGCCCCTGCATCTCGTGCTGCGTCGAGACAGCGGAGTGCATAGCCAGGATTTGAAATGTATCCGTCAAAAAAGTGCTCAGCATCGAAAAAGACCTCTTGGAGATGCTTCTTGAGACACGATATCGAGTCGAAAATGATCTCCAGATTTTCCTCAAAGGATATGCCCAAGGCCTCCTTGACATGAAGATCCCACGTCTTGCCTACTACAGTCGCTGCAGTGGCCCCTGAGGCGATCAGAGACCTGATATTTCGATCTTTGTCTGCAGGCACCTTCGCACGTCGCGTCATGCCGAAGGCAACGAGACGGGAATGCCTGAGGCTGACGGATGCTGCCTTTTTGAAAAAGACCTCGTCCCTCGGGTTGGCACCCGGCCATCCACCCTCGATGTAGTCCATGTGAAATTCGTCGAGTCGTGAAAGAATTCTGAGCTTGTCTTCAATCGAAAAGTTTATGTACTCGCATTGGTCCCCTTCTCGCAGTGTGGTGTCGTAGAGCACAATTTTTCCTTTGAACTTTTTCCTCCATCGTGACATCTTTCTCTTCTCCCGATCGAGCTGCTTGACTGACCGTTTCAACACCACGTCTTACATTGTTTTTTCCTGTTCGATAGAAATCCCTCCCTGGTCCAATCGGAATGCATCGTGGAGAGCTCGTACGGCAAGCTCAGTATACTTAGCATTGATCACACAAGATATCTTGATCTCCGATGTACTGATCATTTGGATGTTGATGCCCTCGGCAGAAAGCGCCTTAAACATCGCGGCAGCAACGCCTGCATGCGATCTCATTCCTACGCCCACGATGGACACCTTGGCAATTTGTTCGTCCGTGAGTATTTCCGTAACACCAAGTTCCTTGGCTGCCTGCTGCACAATGTCCAGGGTTCGGGCGAGTTCAACCCTTGGCACTGTGAACGTTACATCTGTAAACCCATCCTGGCTGATGTTCTGGATGATCATGTCCACCACAATGCCGGCTTCACTGATCGGTGCAAAAATCCTGGCTGCAACCCCGGGACGATCAGGCACCTTGCGAAGAGATATCTTTGTTTCATCCTTGCTATACGTCACAGCGGATACCAGCAACTTTTCCATCTCAGGGTCCTCCCTGGTTACGTAGGTTCCCTCAGTGTCTTCAAAGGTCGAGCGAACATGAATAGGTACATTGTACTTCTTGGCAAATTCAACAGAGCGTGCCTGGAGCACTTTCGCCCCGAGACTGGCCATCTCGAGCATCTCGTCGTAGGAAATGCGAGGTATCTTTCTGGCCTTTGCGCATATGTTCGGATCTGTGGTGAACACGCCCGGCACATCGGTATATATCTCGCACACATCGGCTGCCAATGCTGCAGCAAGTGCAACCGCCGATAGGTCGGATCCTCCCCGACCGAGTGTGGTAATG